>Ga0209579_10000275_pt1 | contig 64275 bp, 56 predicted proteins | sample Coa_R1_2_FD_187152 | JGI IMG/M metagenome (GOLD analysis project Ga0209579, IMG submission 187152) | Surface soil microbial communities from Centralia Pennsylvania, which are recovering from an underground coalmine fire - Coalmine... | ecosystem: Environmental > Terrestrial > Soil >...
CCGCTCGCCGGCGCGGCTCGACGATCTGCTGAGCGTCGAGACGCGCCTCGTCGAGATCGGCGCCGCGACCCTGCTGCTCGACCAGCGCATCTGCCGCGACGGCAGCGTGCTGGTTGCCTGCGAGGTGCTCGTCGCCTGCGTCGGGCCGGACGGCAGGCCGCGGCGGATGCCGGCCGGGTTGCGCGCGGCGCTCAATTCACCCGCTCATACCTCGCTTACGCCATCAATCGTCCAAAAGACGCCATAAAAGGTCGCCAACAATGCACCCCGTCGAAACCACCGCGCTTTCTGGCACCGTGACTCCCACCCTGTCGATCTTCGAGCTGTTCCTGCAATCGGACAGCATCGTCAAACTGGTCCTGTTCATCCTGCTGCTCGCCTCGTTCTGGTCGTGGGCCGTGATCTTCGACAAGACGCTGCGGATCCGCCGCCTCAGAAACGCCGCGGCGAGCTTCGAGGAGACCTTCTGGTCCGGCGGCTCGCTCGACGATCTCTACGACCGCGTCGGCCAGCGGCCGATCGACCCGATGAGCGCGGTATTCGCCGCGGCGATGCGTGAATGGCGGCGCAGCGCGGCCAAGGGCCTCCTCGGGACCGCGGTGATGCGCTCCAGCCTGCAGCAGCGCATCGAGCGCGTGATGAACGTCACGGTCGGGCGCGAGATGGACCGGGTCGAACGCTTCATGAGCTTTCTCGCGACGGTCGGCTCGACCGCGCCGTTCGTCGGGCTGTTCGGCACGGTATGGGGCATCATGAACAGCTTTTCCTCGATCGCCGCGGCGAAAAACACCAGCCTCGCGGTGGTCGCGCCGGGCATCGCGGAATCGCTGTTCGCCACCGCATTGGGGCTGGTCGCGGCGATCCCCGCGGTGATCGCCTACAACAAGCTGTCCTCCGATTTCGGCCGCTACGCCGGGCGACTCGACGCCTTCGCGACCGAGTTCAGCGCGATCCTGTCGCGCCAGCTCGACGAGAGGCCCTGACGTGGCGTCACCGATCTACAGCGGCAGCGGCAGGAACGCCGGGCGCTCGCGCAGCGGCCACTATCGCCCGATGTCGGAGATCAACGTGACGCCGCTGGTCGACGTCATGCTGGTGTTGCTGATCGTCTTCATGGTGACCGCGCCGCTCCTGACCGTCGGCGTCCCGGTCGAGCTGCCGCAGACCCAGGCGCCGCCGATCAACGAACCGAAAGAGCCGCTGACCATCACGGTCAACCGCGAGGGCGCGGTCTACATCCAGGAGACCAGCGTGCCGATCGAAGCGCTGGTCGAAAAGCTGCAGGCGATCACCGGCGCCAATCCCGATGCGGTGCTCTATGTGCGCGGCGACAAGGACATCAATTACGGCCGGGTGCTCGAGGTCATGAGCCTGGTCACCGCGGCCGGCTTCCACAAGGTGTCCCTGGTCGCCGAGGCGCCGAAAACGGTCGCGCCGCCCGCGCCGCACCGCGCGGCGGTCGCCGGCCACTAGCGGACATACCGGGTTGACCGCGATCGACGTGATGATGGTCGAGCCCGGCCAGCGGCCGAGCCCGACGCCGCGGGACCCGATGCCGAGCGGCCTCGCGCTGTCGGCGAGCCTGCATGTCGGGTTGATCGCGCTGATCGTGTTCGGCCTGCCGAGCCTGTTCCGCCATCCCCCCGTCGAGGAAACCCCGATCGCGGTCGAGCTGGTGACGATCGCCCCCGACACAAGGGCGACGCATCCCAACCCATACCGCCCGAAGCCGCAGGCCAAACCCGAGCCGGCGATCGCCCCGCCGGCGCCGGAGCCGAAGCCGAAGCCGCCGCCGGAGCCCGCCGCGGCGCCGCCCCCTTCCGCCGCCGCCGCCGCGGCCGCCGCGCCGGCGCCGGCGCCTCCGAAGCCGGCAATCAAGCCGCCGCCGCCACCGCCGCCGAAGCCCTTGGAAGCGCAGACCCCGGCGCCGCGGCCGCCCGAGCCCAAGCCGAAGCCCGAACCGCAGCAGGCAAGCCATGCGCCGCCGCACAGCGAAAAGGCCGACCCGGCAGCCTTCGAGAAGCTGATCAACAAGCTCGAAGACAAGCCGCCGCAGCGCCATCCCGAGCCGGGCGATTTCGACGCGCTCCTGAAAAACCTGACCCGGACGCAGACCGCCGAAGCCGAGCAGCCAACGCCCGCCCGGCCGGTCGCCGCGACCGGCGCGGCGCCCTCCTCGCAACCGCAGGCGCCGCTCGGCAGCCAGCTGACCGCGAGCGAAATCGACCTGCTGCGCCAGCAGATCGAGCGCTGCTGGGACATCCCGGTCGGGGCGCGCGACGCGCAGGACCTCAATATCGAGATCAAGGCCGTCGTCGGCCGCGACGGCACGGTGCAGCAGGCCGCGATCGTCGACACCGGGCGCTATGCCGCGGACCCGTTCTTCCGCGCCGCCGCCGACAGCGCCAAGCGCGCCTTGCTGAACCCGCGATGCTCGCCGCTGCCGCTGCCGCCCGACAAGTACGAGGCCTGGCACAACCTCGACCTGACTTTCAATCCGAAGGATCTCATATGACGGGAAACCGCACGGTTTGGGGTGCCGCTTGGCTGGCATCCGCCGTTGTTGCGCTGGTGATGCTCGGCGGTCCGGCGCGCGCCGATCTGCGGCTCGACATCACCCGCGGCCATGTCGAGCCGCTGCCGATCGCGATCCCGCCGCTCGCCGGGAGCGATGTCGGGCAGAATATCGCCCAGGTGGTCTCGGCCGATCTGGAGAGCTCCGGGCTGTTCCGGCCGCTCGACCCGAAAAGCTTCATCCAGAATGTCGCGGCCGGCAGCGGGCCGAACTTTGCCGATTGGCGCCAGATCAACGCCCAGGCGCTGGTTACCGGCTCGGCGCAGCCGCAGGACGACGGTCGGGTGCGGGTCGAGTTCCGCCTGTGGGACGTCTTTGCCGGGCAGCAGCTGACCGGCTACGCCTACACGACGACCCGGCAGAACTGGCGCCGCATCGCGCACATCATCGCCGACCAGATCTACAAGCGGATCACCGGCGAAGACGGCTATTTCGACACGCGGATCGTTTATGTCGCCGAATCCGGCCCGGCGCAGCGGCGCGTCAAGCGCCTCGCCATCATGGACCAGGACGGCGCCAACAACCGCTACCTGACCGACGGGCGAGCGCTGGTGCTGACGCCGCGCTTTTCGCCCTCGGCCCAGGAAATCGCCTATTTGTCCTACGCCACCGGCACGCCGAGCATCTTTCTGCTTAACCTCGACAGCGGCCAGGAGCAGTCGATCGGCAAGGTGCCGGGCATGACCTTCGCGCCGCGCTTCTCGCCCGACGGCAGCCGGCTCTTGCTCAGCCGCTCGGAGAACGGCGCCAGCAACATCTTTGTCATGGGGGCACATGGCGGGGGGATGTCGCGGCTGACCAGCGGCAACGCGATCAATACCTCGCCGTCCTTTTCGCCCGATGGCAGCCAGATCGTCTTCAACTCCGATCGCGGCGGCTCGCCGCAGCTCTACGTGATGAGCGGCAGTGGCGGCGGGGCGAAGCGGATCAGCTTCGGCTCCGGCAAGTACGGCGACCCGGTATGGTCGCCGCGCGGCGATTTGATCGCCTTCACCAAGATCGACGGCGGCTCCTTCTACATCGGGGTGATGCGCCCGGACGGCTCTGGCGAACGGCTGCTGACGCAGGATTTCCTGGTCGAGGGCCCGACCTGGGCGCCGAACGGCCGGGTCTTGATGTATTTCCGCGAGGGCCCGATGGATTCGAGCGGCCGCGGCGGCGCGCCGCGGCTCTACACGATCGATTTGACCGGATACAACAAGCGCGAGGTCAACACGCCGGGGGCCGCTTCGGACCCGGCCTGGTCGCCCTTGCTCCAATAGGGACGGGGGATATAGTCCGCCGCTTTGCGCCGCTGCCGCGAAAAGCCCGCGGCAGCGCCAGCAGAGCGGCTCCATTACGGCGATCCCGATGGGACGCCGGCCGCGATCGATAGAGGGGAGTTTGCCATGTTGTCACGTCTTCTTGCCCTTGCCGGGGCATTGCTGATGCTTGCCGCCTGCAGCAGCGCGCCGGAACAGCCGGCGGGCGGTCCCGGCGGCCCGGGCGGCCTTGGCGGCCCGGGCGGGATCGGTAGTTCGCGCTTCGGACCGGGGTCGCAGCAGGATCTGGCGGCGACCGCCGGCGACCGCGTGTTCTTTGCCTTCGACAGCGCCGATATCTCCTCCGAGGGCCAGCAGATCCTGCAGCGCCAGGCCGAATGGCTGCGCCGCTATCCCAACGTCTCGGTGACGATCGAGGGGCACTGCGACGAGCGCGGCACGCGCGAATACAATCTGGCGCTCGGCGAGCGTCGCGCCGCCGCGGCGAAGAACGTGCTGGTCGCCGCCGGCATTCCGGCGTCGCGCGTCTCGACGATCAGCTACGGCAAGGAGCGGCCGATCGTCCCCGGCTCGACCGAAGACGCCTATGCCCAAAACCGCGTCGCGGTTACCACGGTGAACTGAGCGGGCGACGCCGATTTGCACCCGCCACCGGGCATCGGCCCGGCGGCGGCTCGCGTTCGATGCCCTCTTTTTGCCTAAAACCGCCTCTACTAGCAGGTGTGCCGGTACAGGACATGCCGCCGCGTCGCTGCGAGGCCGCGGGAATACCGGACGGCGCGCCGCTGCGCGGCGCGTCCCGCTAGAGTACGAGGCCGACCCGAATGTTCCGGCGATCCATGCTGCCACGCGCCTTTACCGGCCTTGCGTTTGGCCTCGCGGTCGCCGGCGCGCTCGCGCCCGCAATGGGTCAGGACCTCTCGACGCAGGAGCGGCTCGATCGCCTCGAGCGCGATCTCAACATGCTGCAGCGGCAGATTTACCGCGGCGCGCCGCCGTCGATGCCGGCCGGCAGCGGCGCGGCGGTAAGCATCGAAATCCGCATGGATCGGCTGGAAGCCGAAATGCGCGACCTGACCGGCCGGGTCGAGGAGGCGGTGAACCAGGTCGAGCGGGTCCGCCAGCGGCTCGACCAGGGGGCGGGCGCGAGCCCCGGCGCGGTCGCGACCGCCGATCCGGCGGCGGCGGCGCCCGAGCCGCCGCGCTCCGACCGCCCCGCGCTGCAATTTCCGCCGCCGCCACCGGGCGACAGCGACGAGGACGCGGCGGCGCGGCGGCCGGGCGCGAGCGCCGGGCTGATGCCGCCGCCGGGAACATTGGTCCCGCCCCCCGATGGGCCGACCTCCGAGCAAGGCCCCGGACCAGGCCCCGGACCGGGAGGCGGGCCAACGCCGATTTTCGGCACGCTGCGGCCGCCCGGGTCGCCGGCGGCGCCGGCCGAATTGGCGAGCACCGCGGCCGGGCCGCACCCCGGGGCGACCGGGTTGCTGCCGAGCGGGTCGGTCAGCGAGCAGTACAACCATGCGTTCGGACTATTGAAAAAGGCCGACTACCCGGCGGCCGAGGCGGCGCTCAAGGCCTTTATCGCGGCGCACCCCAGGGACGCCATGGCCGGCAACGCGCAATACTGGCTGGGCGAGACCTATTACACGCGCGGCCGCTACCCGGAGGCGGCGAGCGCCTTCGCCGAAGGCTACAAGCGCTATCCGAAAAGCGCCAAGGCGGCCGACGATCTGCTGAAGCTCGGCATGTCGCTCGACCACGCCAACCAGAAAAAGAACGCCTGCCTGGCCTTCGCGCAGCTCGACCACGATTTCCCGCACCCCGGCGCCGCCGTCAAGGACCGCGCCGCGGCCGAGAAAAAGCGGCTCGGCTGCTGAGCCTCCCTGTGGTGGCGGCGCTGACGCCGGCCGAATTCGCCGCGACGCTCGCGGCGATCGGCGGCTTCGAGGCGCGGCCGCGGCTCGCCGTGGCGGTCTCCGGCGGGCCTGACAGCCTCGCCCTGGTCCTGCTTGCCGAGGGCTGGGCGCGGCAGCGCGGCGGCGCTGTCCACGCTGTGACGGTCGATCACGGGTTGCGGCCCCAGAGCGCCGCGGAAGCGCGGTCCGTCGCCGGCTGGCTCGCCGCCCGCGGCATTGCGCACGACACCGTGCGGTGGCTCGGCGACAAGCCGACGAGCGGCATCCAAGCGGCGGCGCGCGCCGCGCGCTACGATCTGCTGGCCGCGTGGTGCCGCGCGCACGGCATCCTGCATTTACTGACCGCGCATCATCGCGACGACCAGGTCGAGACGCATTTGATCCGTCGTCGCGCCGGCAGCGGGATCGACGGGCTGGCCGGCATGTCAGCGGTGCGCGAGCTGGCCGGCTGCCGCCTCGTCAGGCCGCTGCTGTCGGTGCCGCGGACGCGCCTCCTCGCGCTGCTCGAGGCCGAGCGGCAGCCCTTCCTGCGCGATCCGAGCAATTTCGACCCGGCTTTCGAGCGGGCGCGGCTGCGCGCTGAAGCCGCCGCCGGTGATGGCTCGGAATGGGAGACGGCGCTCGCGGCGCTGCGCGATTGCGGCCACCGCCGGATCGCCCGCGAGCACGCGCTCGCCGCCCTGCTCGCCCGCGCGGTGGCGCTGCATCCGGCCGGGTTCGCCGTGATCGATCGGGCGGCTTTGGCCGCGGCCGATGACGAAAGCGTGGAGCGGTTGCTGGGGCGGGTTGCGCTGTGCTTCGGCGCGCCGCGCTACCCGCCGCGACGGGCGCGGCTCGCCCGGCTGCGGAGCTTTTTGGCGGCGGCGCCCGAGCGGGCGCGCACGCTCGGCGGCTGCCGCTTTGTGCCGTGGCGCGGACGCCTCCTGGTCATGCGCGAACTGGCCGCCGCGGCGCCGCCGCTGCGGCTCGAGCCCGGCGCCCGGCTGGTGTGGGACCGGCGCTTTGCTGTCACCCTCGCGCCGGATGCGGCAACGGGCTTCACCCTCGATTATCTCGGACGGCACGGCGCGGCGCCGATCGAGCGGCGCGGCGGCGGCCTGCCACGGCTCGTCTACCCGGTGCTGCCGGCGCTGTGGGACGAGCAGGGCCTCGCCGCGGTGCCGCATCTCGGCTATCGCCGCGCCGGCGTGGGAGCGCTGCCGCTGCTCGCCTTTTGCCCGGACAGCGCGCTCACAACTGCGGGCTTTACAGTTGTTTAATCGTGGGAGCATCCTATGTGATGCTGGCGTGGAAACTGCGGCGCGGTTGGGTCGGGCGCGACGCCCGAAGCGGTAGGGAAAGGCCTGCAGCGTGAATAATTTCGGCAAGAATCTCGCCCTTTGGATTGTCATAGGCCTGCTTCTCGTCGCTCTCTTCAACCTCTTTCAGACTTCCTCGACGCACGGTCCGCAGGCGACGCTGGCCTTTTCCGACTTTGTCAGCGACGTCAATCGCGGCCAGGTCACCGACGTCACGATCCAGGGCCACAGCATCAGCGGCCATTTCAGCGACGGGCGGGCGTTCAGCACCTATGCCCCGTCGGACCCGGCCCTGGTCGGCCGGCTGATGGACAAGGGCGTGCGCATCACCGCCTCGCCGCTCGACGAAAATGTGCCGTCGCTGTTCGGCGTCCTGGTCTCGTGGTTCCCGATGCTGCTGTTGATCGGGGTGTGGATCTTCTTCATGCGCCAGATGCAGGGCGGCGGCGGCCGGGCCATGGGCTTCGGCAAGAGCCGGGCGCGCCTTTTGACCGAAAAGGTCGGCCGCATCACCTTCGAGGACGTCGCCGGCATCGACGAAGCCAAGCAGGAACTCGAGGAGATCGTCGAGTACCTGAAGGACCCGCAGAAATTCCAGCGGCTGGGCGGCAAGATCCCGAAGGGCGTCCTCCTCGTCGGGCCGCCGGGCACCGGCAAGACACTTCTCGCGCGCGCGATCGCCGGCGAAGCCAACGTGCCGTTCTTCACGATTTCCGGTTCGGACTTTGTCGAGATGTTCGTCGGCGTCGGCGCCAGCCGGGTGCGCGACATGTTCGAGCAGGGCAAGAAGAACGCGCCCTGCATCATCTTCATCGACGAAATCGACGCGGTCGGCCGGCACCGCGGCGCCGGATTGGGCGGCGGCAACGACGAGCGCGAGCAGACGCTCAATCAGCTGCTCGTCGAGATGGACGGGTTCGAGGCCAACGAGGGCGTCATCCTGATCGCCGCCACCAACCGGCCCGACGTGCTCGACCCGGCCTTGCTGCGGCCCGGCCGCTTCGACCGCCAGGTCGTCGTGCCCAACCCCGACGTCGTCGGGCGCGAAAAGATCCTCAAAGTCCATATGCGCAAGGTGCCGCTTTCTTCGGACGTCGACCCGAAGATTATCGCGCGCGGCACTCCCGGTTTCTCCGGCGCCGATCTTGCCAATCTGGTCAACGAGGCGGCGCTGATGGCGGCCCGCCGCAGCAAGCGCTCGGTCGGGATGAACGAATTCGAGCAGGCCAAGGACAAGGTCATGATGGGCGCCGAGCGGCGCTCGATGGTGATGACCGAGGAAGAAAAGACGCTAACCGCCTATCACGAGGCCGGCCACGCGCTGTGCATGCTCTATGCGGTCGCGCACGAGCCGCTGCACAAGGTGACGATCATTCCGCGCGGCCGGGCGTTGGGCGTGACGATGTACCTGCCCGAGCGCGACAAATACAGCCAGTCGAAGATCGAGATAAAGGCGATGCTGGCGAGCCTGTTCGGCGGTCGCGTCGCCGAGGAACTGATCTTCGGCGAGGACAAGGTCACGACCGGCGCCTCGGATGACATTCGCCGCGCCACGGGCCTCGCGCGCCGCATGGTCACCGAGTTCGGCTTCAGTGACAAGCTCGGCCCGCTGCGCTACGCCGAAAACGAGGAAGAGGTGTTTCTCGGCCACTCGGTCACCCAGCGCAAGAACGTCTCCGACGCGACCGCGAAGGTGATCGACGACGAGATCCGCCGCATCGTCGACGAGGGCGAGCACACCGCGCGCGAGATCCTCACCGGCCATCTCGACGAGCTGCATGCGCTGGCCAAGGGGCTGCTCGAATACGAGACGCTGTCGGCCGACGAGATCCGCCACATCATCAGGGGCGAGCGGATCGTGCGCGACACCGCGCCGAGCGGGCCGACGCCGGAGGAGCCGCGCTCGCCGGGCCGGCGCAGTTCGGTGCCGCCGTCCGGCCGTCCGAGCGGGCTCGAACCTGAACCGCAGCCCGGCGGCTGACCGCCGCATCCGTTCCTGACGATTTGCCGCTGCCGATCTGCTAGGATGATCGTCGCCACCCGGCGTTAGCGTCGGGTGGTGAATTCGTCACGTGGCACGTGGGTGGGGCGCGATGACGCGCAAGCTTTTCGGAACCGACGGCATTCGCGGCACCGCCAACACCGAGCCGATGACGCCCGAGACGGCGCTCAAGGTGGCGATGGCGGTCGGCGAATGCTTTCACAACGGGACGCACAAGCACCTCGTCGTGATCGGCAAGGATACGCGCCTCTCGGGCTACATGCTCGAACCGGCGCTGACCGCCGGCTTTATCACGATGGGGATGGACGTCGTGCTGGTCGGGCCGCTGCCGACACCGGCGATCGCGATGCTGACGCGCAGCCTGCGCGCCGATATCGGCGTCGTGATCTCTGCCTCGCACAACCCGTTCGCCGATAACGGCATCAAGCTCTTCGGCCGCGACGGCTACAAGCTGTCCGACGAATTGGAAACCCGCATCGAGCAGGTGCTCGACAAGGGGCCGTCGCATCGCGCGGCGCCGAGCGAGCTCGGCCGCGCCAAGCGGCTCGACGACGCCGGCGGCCGCTACATCGAGTTCGTCAAGCAGAGCTTCCCGAAAGGCTTGCGGCTCGATGGGCTGCGGGTCGTCGTCGATTGCGCGCACGGCGCCGCCTACAAGGTTGCCCCGACGGTATTCTGGGAATTGGGCGCCGAAGTCTTTTCGGTCGGCGTCGCGCCGGACGGCCTCAACATCAACCGCGACTGCGGCGCGCTGGCGCCCGAGCAGATGCGCCGCGAGGTGCTGGCGCGGCGCGCCGATATCGGCATCGCGCTCGACGGCGACGCCGACCGGCTGATCGTCGCCGACGAGCGCGGCGTCATTCTCGACGGCGACCAGCTGATGGCGCTGATCGCGACGAGCCTGGCGCGCGGCGAGCGGCTGGCGGGCGGCGCCCTGGTGGCGACCGTGATGTCCAATCTCGGGCTCGAACGCTGCCTCCTCGGGCAGCATATCGGACTCCACCGCACCGCGGTCGGCGACCGCTATGTCGTCGAAAAGATGCGCGCGCTCGGCTGCAATCTCGGCGGCGAGCAATCGGGCCACATCATTCTCAGCGACTATGCGACGACCGGCGACGGGCTGATCGCGGCGCTCCAGGTGCTGGCCGCGATCGTCGAGACCGGCCGCCGGGCGAGCGAGGTGTGCCGGGTTTTCGAGCCGGTGCCGCAGGTGCTGCGCAACGTGCGCTACGCGGGCGGACGGCCGCTCGACGCAAGCCGCGTGCGGCAGGCGATCGCCGACGGCGAAGCGCGCCTCGGCGCCGCCGGACGCCTGGTGATCCGCAACTCCGGCACCGAGCCCGTCATTCGGGTGATGGCGCAGGGCGAGGACGCGGCGCTGCTGGCCGGAATCGTCGACGACATCTGCGCGGCGGTCGCGGCGGCGGCGCGCAGCGCCGAGGCGATCGAAGCGCCGGCCGGATCGGCGGCCCAGGCGGCGGAATGATGCCCGGGTTTTTGGCGTGAAGGGGCGCGTCCTGATCGTCGCCGGCTCGGATTCCGGCGGCGGCGCCGGCATCCAGGCCGACATCAAGACCGTGACGATGCTCGGCGCCTTCGCGGCCACCGCCGTCACGGCGCTGACCGCGCAGAACACGCAAGGTGTCTTCGGCGTGCTGCCGATCCCGCCCGACTTCATCCGGCAGCAGATCGAGGTGGTGCTGGACGACATCGGCGCCGACGCGATCAAGACCGGCATGCTGCACGATGAAGCGGTGATCGAGACGGTCGCCGCGGTGCTCGCCGAGCGGGCGCCGGCGGTGCCGCTTGTCGTCGATCCGGTGATGGTGGCGAAGGGCGGCGCGCCGCTGATCGAGCCCGGCGCGATCGAGGCCTTGAAGCGCCGGCTGATCGTCCGCGCCAGCGTCCTGACCCCCAACCTGCCGGAAGCCGAGATCCTGATCGGCCGGGCGATCGACAGTCTCGCGGCGATGCACGAGGGGGCCCAGCGCCTGCTCGATTTGGGCTGCGGCGCGGTACTGCTCAAGGGCGGGCATCTGCCGGGCGACACGGTTTTCGACGTGCTCGCGACCGCCCGGAGCCGGCGCGTCTGGAGCGGCTCGCGGATCGCTAGCCGGCACACCCACGGCACCGGCTGCACGCTTGCCTCCGCGATCGCCGCCGGGCTGGCGCAAGGGATGGCGCTCGACGCCGCGATCGAGCGGGCGCGCGACTATGTCCGCCGCGCGATCGCGAGCGCGCCCGGCTTCGGCCACGGGCATGGCCCGCTCGACCACGCCCACCCGCTGCGCTCGTAGGGTCCGCGATGCGCATCCCGCTCTACCAGATCGACGCGTTCGTCACCGTTGGCCCCTTTACCGGCAATCCGGCGGCGGTGTGTCCGCTCGAAGCCTGGCTGCCCGACGCGCTGATGCAGGCGATCGCGGCCGAGAACAACCTCTCGGAAACCGCGTTTTTCGTGCCCGAGGGCGAGGGTTACCGGCTGCGCTGGTTCACCCCGACGACCGAAGTCGATCTGTGCGGGCACGCGACGCTGGCCGCGGCCTTTGTCGTGTTTCAGGTGCTGAACCCGGCGGCGAATACGGTCGTTTTTCAGACGCAGCAGGCGGGGGCGCTGATTGTGGCGCGCGACGGCGACCGGCTGGTGCTCGATTTCCCGGCCCGCCCGGCGGCGCCCTGCGCGGTGCTGCAACCTGTCGCCGCGGCGCTCGGCGGGCGCCCGGCGGCACTCTACGCGGCGCGCGACTACCTCGCCGTCTACGGCAGCGCCGACGAAATCCTCGCGCTGCGGCCCGATTTCGCGGCGATTGCCGCGCTCGACCGGTTTGCCGTCATCGTCACCGCGCCCGGCGACGCCGGGATCGATTTCGTGTCGCGCTTCTTCGCCCCCGCCCGCGGCGTCGACGAGGACCCGGTGACCGGCTCGGCGCATTGCACGCTGATCCCCTATTGGGCCGAACGCCTCGGCAAGCTCCGGCTCGAGGCGCGGCAGCTGTCGCGGCGCGGCGGCGCCCTCTCCTGCACGCTGGACGGCGAGCGGGTGCGGATCGCCGGGCGCGCGGCGCTCTATCTCGAGGGCACGATCAAGGTCTGATCCCGGATGCTGACCATCGATCGCGAGGCCTCGACGCTGCTGATCGTCGATTTCCAGGCGCGCCTGATGCCGGCGATCGAGGACGGCCCGGCGCTTGTCGCCAACGCGCGGCGGCTGCTGCAGGCGGCGGCGATGCTCGACGTGCCGGTCCTCTTCACCGAGCAGAACGCCGGCGGGCTCGGCCCGACGCTTCCCGAACTTAGGGACGAAAGCGCCGAAATCGCCCACAAGATGACGTTCGACGCCTGCCGCAGCCCCGGGTTCCTGGGTCGGCTGGGCGAGCGGCCGGGCGTCGTCGTCGCCGGCTGCGAGGCGCATGTCTGCGTCTTGCAAACCGTGCTCGGTCTGCTCGACCACGGCCGGCGGGTCTATCTCGTGCGCGATGCTGTCGGCTCGCGCCGCGCCGAGAACAAGGAGGCGGCGCTGCGCCGCTTGGAGCGCCACGGCGCCGAGATCGTGACGACCGAGATGGTGGCGTTCGAGTGGCTCGGCACGGCGGCGGACCCGCGCCTGCGCGAGGTGATCGCGCTGATCAAGTGAGCTTCCGCCGAGCTCTGCTGCGTCGTTGAGCAGGCGGGAAATCGCATGCCAAGCCTCCGCGCCTCTGGCATAGTTGCCTTGGGACGGTCAGGCCGCCTGCCGCAACAGCCATGCGGTCGCAGCGGTGAACGCCCGGAAAGGAAGAAAAAATGATTTCCAAAGCTGTGATTGCCAAGGCTGCCGCGTACCGCGAAGCCTTTCAGGCGGCGCAGCCTTTCAAGCATGTTTGCATCGATAAGTTTTTTACCCGCGAGAGTGCTGACGCGTCGCTGCGAGACTTTCCGCCGTTCGAGCGCAAGTTTGCCGTCAACGAGTATGGCGAATATGGCGGCAAGGCCGTCGTCAGCAACATCAGCGAAATCAGCCCCTTCTACGCCCGGCTCTACGACTATCTGATGTCGCGCGAGTTCCTCGACGCGATGACCTCGCTGACCGGCATCGACGATCTGCACGGCGACCCCACATTGTTTGGCGGCGGGACGCACGAAAACCTCAACGGGCAGGCGCTCGACGTCCATGTCGACTTCAATTTCGAGATCGCCGGCGGGTTTCATCGGCGCGCCAATCTGTTGCTGTACCTGAACCGTGAATGGGATCCGGCGTGGGGCGGCGCGATCGAACTGCACTCGAACCCGCGGCGACCCGAGATCGACGAATTCAGCCAGTTCAACGTCATCTTCAATCGTGCCGTGATCTTCGAGACCAACGAATACAGCTGGCACGGCTTCCGTAAAATTCACCTCCCGGAAGACCGCCTGCATCTGTCGCGCAAGTGCCTGTCGATCTACCTCTACACGCGGGACCGGCCGGCGCACGAGATTGTCGGGCCGCACAGCACGTTCTACGTGCAGTGGCCGTTTCCCGCGGAATTCAAGGCGGGCCACGTCCTCTCGCAAGCCGACGTCGAGGAACTGAGCGGCGCCTATCGCCAGCGCGACCGCCAGATCGAGATGTATCAGCTGATGGAAGAGCGGCACGGCCGCGACCTCGATCAGCTCCGGCGTTATCTCGACGAGGTGCTGGCGGCGACCCGCGCGCCGATCGCCGGCTACGCCCAGCAGGTCGGCAGCGGCTCGGGCCTGTTTCATGACGGCTGGGTGACGCGCGACGTGTCGCTCAGGCTGCGCGCCGATCGCCCGATCAGCGAGATCGCGATCAAGGGCTATATCCCGGACGACTTCCCGCGGGTGAGCCGGGCATTCGAGATCGCGATCGACGAGGAGACGTTCCGCTTCACGCTACAGGCGAACGGCAGCTTCGATTTCTCCTGCCCGACAAAGATCCCGGCCGGCACGAATTTCGCGCTCAGGCTGCGCTGCGACGCCGACTTCAATGCGAGCGCCGCCGGGAAGGGCGGCGACCAGCGAAACCTCTCCTATTACCTGAGCGCGATCGAGTTGGCGCACGAGCCGAAGCCCGGCGGGCCGCGCCAGACCCGGCGCAAGTAGGCCGACGGAAGGGCTTGGCAGCCTAGATTTCCCCGGACATGGCCGACGGGGGCTCGCTCATGGCATCGTCGTCGCCGAGGAGCGGCACCCAGGCCGGCAGCGCTTCGCGCCAGCGCCCCGGCGGCGCCGCCTCCTCGTAGAGCGTGCGTGCTTCGCTCGCGGGCCCGCGCCGGGTGCCGAGCGCCATTACCTGGACCGTCCGCCGCCAGCCGCCTTGCGGCACCACGAGAACGTCGCCGACCCGCACCGTGTGATTGGGCTTCGTCGCCGCGCTGCCGTTGATTTCGACGGCGCCGGCGGCGCACAGCCGGGCGGCCAGCGAGCGGCTTTTGGCGAGGCGGGCAAACCACAGCCATTGGTCGAGCCGAGCCTTGGCGCGCTCGGGCGCAGCGGCGACGAGGGTCAAGCGAATTTGAGCTCCGTCAGCTTGGCGAAGGGATGGCCGTCGCGCCGCACCCCGGCGCGCGCCCGCGCGCCCACCGGCACACCGCGCCGCCGCGGCCTGCCGATGAAAAACTCGTCGCCGGCTTCGATCACCGCGCGGTAGCCGAGCGCCAGCAGCACCTGCCGCAGATCGCCCGGCGCCACACCGGCGAGCGCCGCCAGTTCGGCGTCGGCGGTGAAGCGGCCGGACCGCGCGCGGCTGCGGGCCGCCGCCGCGAGCCGCTCGAGCCGATCCGGGCGCAGCGCGAGAGTGCCCAGGACGCGTCGGCCGATCGCGGCATAGAACGACAGCGGCAAGGCCGGATCGACCGCGATCACCCTGCCGCGGGAGCGGGCGCTGGGCAGCGCCGGCAGCGAACGGTCCTGCGAGACCGACCACAGCAGCGCGCGAAACCGGATGGAGTCGGGGCGCAGCAGCGGCTCGACGTAAATGCTCTCGGTGCCGAGCCGAACGCCAAGCCGGCCCAGCGCACGCCGGCTCGGCGCGTCGAGGCCGTCGAGCGGCGCGGCGGCTTCCCCGGCGGCCAGGCAGCCGAGGCTCGCGAGCAACTGAAAGACCAGCCCGCGCCCGACCCCGCGCAGCGGCAATGCCGCAGCGGCGAAGAGCGGCGCGAGGCGACGCTCGACCTCGTCCTTGATGAAAAGCTGCAGCCGCTGGCGCACCCGCTCGCGGGTCTCGCCATCGAGAAAATCGCCGGCCCGCACCTCGACCCGCGGCGTCAGGACCGTATCGCCGGCGAGCAACCGCCCGACCGGGCCGCCGCGCCACAGCAGCCGAGCGCGGTCGTCGAAAGCGAACGCATCGTCGGCGTCGCCGGCGAGCTGGCGCGCCCGCTGCGCCACCTCGCCGCGCAGCACGCGGTTGGCGGCAGCGATCAGCGTGCGTGTCGCGTCGCCCTCCGAGGCGTCGGGGATGAAGCGGAACCCGTCGAGCCGCCCGACCAGGGTCCCTTCGACCCGCACCTCCCCCGCCCTGTCGACCGAGGCCAGCAGTTCCGCGTCGCCGGACAGCTGGCGCACCAGGAAGGCCGAGCGGCGATCGACGAAGCGCTGGGTGATGCGGTCGTGCAAGGCGTCGGACAGCCGGTCTTCGATGCCGCGGGCGCGCTCCTGCCAATCGGCCGCGCCATCGATCCAATCGCCGCGATGAGTGATGTAGGTCCAGGTGCGGGTGTGGGCAATGCGCGCCATCAGCGTGTCGATGTCGCCGTCGAGCCGATCGAGTTGGGCCATCTGGCTGGCGACCCAGGCGCTCGGCAGCCGCTCAGCCGGCCCCGCCAGGTGCAGGAAGCAATGCGCCAGGAAGCGCGCGTGGCCGTCGCTCATCGCCTTGCGGAAATCGGGGATCTGGCAGATCTCCCACAGCAGGCGGACCGCGCCGGGATTGGTCGCCAGCGCGCCGACCTCGGCGTTGCGCGACAACAGCTGCAGCGCACGGTGATCGTCGGCGTCGCGCGTCTGCACCAGAGCGGGCGAGGACGGCCGCTCGTCGAGGCTGCGGAGCAGGGCGCCGACCGAGTCGAAACGCAGCCGCGGGTTGCGCCAGGAAATATGGGTCAGCGGTTCGAAGCGGTGCTGCTCGACGGCCGCGACGATGCCCGGGTCAAGCGGCCCTTCCTCGGCGGTCGTCCCGAAGGTGCCGTCGCTCATGTGGCGTCCGGCGCGCCCGGCGATCTGGCCGATCTCGGCCGCCGAGAGGCGGCGGGGTCCGCGGCCGTCGAATTTGCCCAGGCGGGCGAAGGCGACATGGTCGAGGTCCATGTTGAGACCCATGCCGATCGCGTCGGTCGCGACGAGGTAATCGACTTCGCCGGCCTGGAACATGCCGACCTGGGCGTTGCGGGCGCGCGGGCTCAGCGCGCCGAGCACCACAGCGGTGCCGCCGCGCTGACGCCGCACCAGCTCGGCTAGCGAAAAGACGTCGGCCAGGCTGAACGCCACGACGGCGCTGCGGCGCGGTAGGCGGGTCACCTTTTTGTGGCCGGTGTGGCTCAGCGTCGAGAAGCGCGGCCGGCTGATGTATTCCGCATCGGGCACCAGCCGGCGCATCAGCGGCTTGATCGTGTCGGCGCCGAGAAACATCGTCTCCATGAGGCCGCGCGCGTGCAGCAGGCGGGCGGTGAAGACGTGGCCGCGCTCGGGGTCGGCGCAGAGCTGGATTTCGTCGACGGCGAGAAACTCGACCGGCCGGTCGAGCGGCATCGACTCGACCGTGCAGACGAAATAGGACGGGTTTGGCGGAAGAATTTTCTCCTCGCCGGTGATCAGCGCGACCGCCCGCGCGCCGCGCACCCTCACGACCCGGTCGTAGATCTCCCGGGCCAGCAGGCGCAGCGGGAGCCCGATCATGCCGTTGCGATGATCGAGCATGCGCTCGATCGCGAGATGGGTCTTGCCCGTGTTGGTCGGTCCGAGAACCGCGACGAGGCGCGGTCCAGAGCGGAGCGTCGTCATGGCGTCAAGGTGCGTTGCCGGCGCCCTCAGGGCAAGAGCCAAGGTGACGCGGGCGGATCGCCACGCCTGAGCGGACCGCCCGATCGGCGCTTCGCCGGAGCCCTCGCGACTCGACTGCCGGGTGGGCGCGATCGCAGCCTTGCCTTAACCAAATTTTGTTCTTCCGACGATACAAAGCCTCATCGGAACAGGGTGGCCGGATGACCCCTCGGCGGCGGCAGCGTCAATCATTGTTGGACGATTACTGTAGCCAGCTCGGCGCGCTGCTCGAGCGCCGCTACACCGAGCGCGTGCTGGTTGCCGCCAAGGTGCAGGCGGAAAACGCCGCCGTGCTGGCCGGTGAGGCGCTGCGCCAGGCCCAGGCGGCCGATCGCGCGAAGAGCCAGTTTCTCGCGACCGTGACCCACGAACTGCGCACCCCGCTCAATGCGATCATCGGCTTTTCCGAGATCATCCAGACCGCGCCGCGGCAGAGCGCCGACGCCCCGGGCTACGCCAAATACATCTACGAATCCGGGACCCAGCTGCTGGGCATGCTTAACAGCCTGCTCGACCTGTCGCGGATCGAAGCGGGAAAGCTCAGCCTCGACGAGCAGGAAGTCGCGCTCGAGGAGGTTCTGGAGGCGGCGATCCGGCTGCAGCGCCGGGCGGCCGAGGAGAAATCGGTCACGCTCGTATGCGGTCCGGTCGTCGAACGCGTGCTGCGGCTCGACCTCGGCAAGATGACGCAAGTCTTTGGCAACCTGTTGTCGAACGCGATCAAATTCACCCCGGAAGACGGCACCGTCGAGATCGCCACCGCGCTGACCGCGGCCGGCGACGTGTCGATCGTTATTAACGACACCGGGCAAGGCATCCCGCAAGAAGACCTCGAACGCGTCCTGCAGCCGTTCGGCCAGATCGAGGATCATCTGACCCGCCAGAACGGCGGGATCGGGCTCGGCCTGCCGATCGCGCGCGCCTTGGTCAGAATGCATGGCGGCGAACTGACGCTGGCCAGCCAGCTTGGGGTCGGCACGACCGTCGAGATCCGCCTGCCGGCCGAGCGCGTCAAGCCGCCGATCGGGGCGCTTCTGAGATGAGGCGGACATCATCGCCAGCCGCCGCCACAACCGAATGCGCTGTCATTTCAAGCTTCGAAGACCCCAGTGGGCCAACAACGGGCAAGACCATGGACGGAAGCAGTTTACCAACCATCGAAGGCGCGCGGATCGGCCGCGTGATCGCGGTTTCGGCCGCCCAGCTCATCGTCCTCTTGGAAACCGACACCGAGCAGACGGCCGCCCGCGCCGAGTCGATCGAGATGGGCGCGCTCGTTAAGGTGCAGACCCGCGCCTCCACGGTTTTCGGCATGATCAGCGCGTTGCGGGTGCCACTGCCGTCATTGTCGGCGCCGGACGAGGATTTGAAGATCGCCGAAATCGAGCTGCTCGGCGAGATGCTTCGCAGCCCGGAGGGCGCTTACGGCGGCTTCCAGCGCGGCGTATCGGTTTTCCCGGCGATCGAAGCGCCGGCTTACACCGCGACGAAGGACGATCTGGCGCAGGTCTATGCGCCGCGCGGCACCGCCGCCGTGCCGGTCGGCACGATCCACCAGGCGAGCAACGTCCCGGCCTATCTGTTGATCGACGATTTGATGGGCAAGCATTTCAGCATCGTCGGCACCACCGGATCGGGCAAATCCTGCGCCGTCGTGACCATCCTGCGCGCCGTGATCGACCGCAATCCGAGCGCGCACTTCCTGCTGCTCGATCCGCACAACGAATATGCCCGCGCGTTCGCCGACCGGGCGGTGGTCCTGAGCCCGGACGATGGGCTGCGGCTGCCGTATTGGCTGTTCAACTTCGAGGAACTGGTGGAAATGGTGCTTGGCTCGGATCGCGGCGACACCGAGCAGCGCAAGATCCTCGGCGAGACGGTGCTGGCCGCCAAGCAGGTGAATTTCTCGAAAGCCGGGCTCGACAAGGTCGGCAGCGTCGATACGCCCGTGCCATATCGGATGTCGGATGCGCTCGCCTATCTCGACCGGGCGATGGGGGCGCTCAATCGCCCCGAGAGCGTCTCCGCATTCCAGACGATCAAGGCGCGGATTTTGGCGCTGCAGGCCGACGCGCGCTACAATTTCGTGTTCGGCACGAGCCTCAGCCTGCGCGACGAGATGTCGGAGATCCTGTCGAACCTGTTCCGCATCCCGGTCAACGGCAAGCCGATCACCATCCTCGACATTTCCGCGGTGCCCTCCGAGGTGCTGAACGTCGTCGTGTCGCTGGTATGCCGGCTGACCTTCGACTTCGCGATGTGGAGCGAAACGCCGGTGCCGATCACGATTGTTTGCGAAGAGGCGCACCGCTATGCGCCGCGCGATCGCGAGCTCGGTTTCGAGCCGACCAAGCGGGCGCTCTCGCGCATCGCCAAGGAAGGCCGCAAATATGGCGTCTCGCTCAGCGTCGTCTCGCAGCGTCCCTCGGATCTGGCGCCGAGCTTGCTATCGGAATGCAATACGATGTTCGCGCTGCGCATGTCGAACCACGACGACCAGGACATCGTGCGCGACTCGCTCTCCGAGGCGTCGCACGGCTTGATGGACTTCCTGCCGGCGCTGCGCAACGGCGAGGCGATCGCAGTCGGCGAGGGCGTGTCGATGCCGCAGCGCATCTGCTTCAGCGTCCTCCCCGAGAACGCCCGCCCGAAGAGTTCGACGGCGTCGTTCGCCCGCGCCTGGTCGCATGACGTCAGCGATTTCGGCTCGGTGCAGCAGACCGTCGATCGCTGGCGGCGCGGGGTACGCCACGCGGCATAACCGGCGCGCGGGGCGTCTTGCGGCAGACACGGCCGGCGCACATATGTCGCAGCGGTCCCGCCACCACGAGCCGCTCGCCGATGACGCAGCAAACAGTACCCGAAACCAGAACTTTCCAAGCGGAAGTCAGCCGCCTTCTCGACATCGTCGCGCACTCGCTCTACAGCGAGAAGGAAATCTTCCTGCGCGAATTGATCTCGAACGCGTCCGATGCTTGCGACCGGCTGCGCTATGCGGCGCTGACCGAGCCGGCGCTGGCCGAGGGAGAGGCCATCTACCGGGTCGTGCTGACCCCGGTCAAGTCGTCGCGGACGCTGACCATCGCCGATAACGGCATCGGCATGAACCATGACGAGCTCGTTGAAAATCTCGGCACGATCGCGCGTTCCGGCACCGCCGCTTTCATGCAGGAATTGACCGGCGACGCCAAGAAGGACATGAGCCTGATCGGCCAGTTTGGCGTCGGGTTCTATTCGGCCTTCATGGTCGCCGACAAGGTCGAGGTCCTGAGCCGCAAGGCGGGCGACAGCGAGGGCTGGCACTGGGTTTCCGACGGCAAGGGCAGCTTCACGGTCGAGCCGGCCGCCAACGTGCCGCGCGGCGCGCGCATCACCTTGCACCTGCGCGAGGGCGAGGAGGAATACCTCGAACCGCTGAAGCTGCGCCAGATCGTCAAGACCTATTCCGATCACGTCGCGCTGCCGATCGTGCTGGCCGACGGCAACAAGGAAGAAACGATCAACAGCGCCTCGGCGCTGTGGACCCGGCCGCGCGGCGAGATCACGCCCGAGCAGTACAAGGAGTTCTATCACCATGTCGGGCACGCCTTCGACGAGCCCTGGCTGACCTTGCACGCCCGGGCCGAGGGGGTGCTCGAATACACGCTTCTATTGTTCGTGCCGTCGCAGAAGCCGTTCGACCTGTTCGACCCCGAGCGCAAGCCGCGCCTCAAGCTCTATGTCCGCCGCGTCTTCATCACCGACGAGGGGAACGAGCTGCTGCCGCCCTACCTGCGCTTCGTCAAGGGGATCGTCGACAGCGAGGACCTGCCGCTCAACATCAGCCGCGAGATGCTGCAGTCGAACCCGATGGTGGCGCGCATCCGCCAGCAGCTGACCCGCCGCGTGCTCGGCGAACTGGAAAAGAAGGCGAAGGACGCGCCCGAGGAATACGCGACGTTCTGGGACAATTTCGGCGCCGTCCTGAAGGAGGGCCTCTACGAGGACCGCGAGCAGCGCGAGGTGCTGCTCGCCCTCGCCCGCTTCCGCTCGACGACCCGCGACGGGCTCGTCTCGCTTGACGACTACGTCGCGGCGATGCGGCCGGGGCAGGAGGCGATCTATACGATCACCGGCGACACTCTCGACCTCTTGAAGAAGAGCCCGCAGCTCGAGGGCTTCCGCGCCCGCGGCGTCGAGGTGCTGCTGCTGACCGACCCGATCGACGAGTTCTGGCTGCCGTCGGTCGCGACCTACAAGGAAAAGCCGTTCAAATCGGCGACCCGCGGCGCGGTCGACCTCGACAGAATCGCGCCGGCCGAGGACAAGGCGGAGGCGGCCGACAAGCCCGCGCCTCCGGCCAAGCTCGCGAGCCTCATTGCGATCTTCAAGCTGGCGCTGGGCGACGCGGTCAAGGATGTGCGCTCTTCCGAGCGCCTGACCGACAGCGCGGTGTGCCTCGTCGCCGACGAGGGCGACCTCGACATGCATCTGGAGCGCCTCTTGAAGCAGCATCGCCAGCTCGACACCGCGGCCAAGCGTATCCTCGAACTCAACCCGCGCCACCGGCTGATCGAGCGGCTGGCCGCCGCTGTCGGCGAAGCCGGCGCCTCCGAGCAACTCGCCGAATTCGCCTGGCTGCTCCTGGACCAGGCGCGCATCGTCGAAGGCGAGCCGTTGCCCGACGCCGCCGCCTTCGCGCGCCGCCTCGCGCTCTTCCTCGAACGCGGCCTGCCGGCGGCGTAGCCTCGCGGGCGCCGCAGAGGCGGGGCTCAGAACTGGTGGATCAATACGATGCCGCCGCCGATCAGCGCGATGCCGCCGATCTGCGGCCAGCCGAACGGCTCGTTCCACAGCAGATGCGCGATCACCGCGACGATCGCATAGCTCGCCGCAACCGACGGGAAGGCGACCGACACCGGGATCTTCTTCAGCGCCACGACATAGCAGAGCGCCGCGACGGCATAGACCGCGAGGCCGACCAGCGTCAGCGGATTGACGAACTGCGCCGCCAGACTGGACGAGCCGACCGCGCCCGCTTTCAGCGCGATCTGCCCGGCGATGCCGAACAGGATTGCGGCGACGAGACCGGCATAATAGAGCGTCACCCCTCCAGCCCCCTACTGCGTCACCCGACTACAGGCCGATCGCCGCCAAGAGATCGCCAACCACCCGCTCGGTGGCGAAGCAATCGCCGGCCACCTCGCGCGCGGCGCGGCTATGGAGGGCGTAATCCACCGCGATGGCATCGATCGCGGCCAGCGCCTCCTCACGCGTCCTATAATCGAACACGCCCCGCCCGACCGGGCAATAGCCGGCAAACCCGGTGCGCATCGTCACGACCGGCCGGCCAGCGGCGAGGTAGCACACCGCGCGGTCGCTGAACCAGCCGCTGTTCGGACGCACGTAAATGTCCTTGGCCACCGTGAACTCGCCGCGCGAGCCGGCGATGAACGACTGGTAGCGCGCCATGTCGGCCGAGATCGGGCGCGGATCGACGATGCTCCAGCCGGCGCCCTCGACCTCGCGGCGCACCGCTTCGTCGGGCGGCAGCATGGCCATGCGAAAGCAGGTATCCGGGCGCTCTTTCGGAAGGTCGAGAAATCTCAGGAAGTTGACGTGCTTCGACCAGAGATAGTCGGCGCCCTCGAACGCGATGTTCTTGCCCTTGTTCTCCCAGGTCGCGATCGTCGTGAAACAGTCGGGATCGACCTCGGCGGCCGGCCACAATTCGAGGTCGACCGGCGGGCGGGTCGGCTTCCACGGCACCCCGCACAGCGGTATCGCGCAGGCCGGGGTCCCGAGGTTGGCGCCATAGGTGAAGAAATCCGTGTGGGCGTCGACATAGGCCCGGGCGGCCGGATCGGCCGTGGCGTATTTGATCTGCTCGTAGATCGGGTCGGTGTCGATCATCACGCGGACCGGACAGCGCAGATGTTCGTCGCGCAGCTGCGTCGCGCCGCACAAATTGATCAGCGCGTCGGCCTCGCCATAAAGCGCGCGCACCGCCTCGCGCGACAGCCCGTGGTAATTATCATTGATCGCGTCCCAATAGGCCCACCTGCCGGCCAGCCCGTGGCGCTCCATCGTGCGGCGCAGATAGTCGACATTGTAGGCGCAATCCATGACGACGCTGCTGATCCGCGGGTCGTAGGGGTTGGCCCCGTGATCCTCGACATACCACGCCTCGTAGCCCAGCCGTTCGAGCCCGGCGAGGTAATTCACCGCCTGCCAGGCGATGCCCGCGAGCGGCATCTGGCCGACAAAGTGGAGGAGGACGATTTTGCCGCGTTTGCGCAAGATGGACCCGGGGCGAGCTGGATGCTGGTGAGATGCGGTTGATAACGGGCGACCGAGGGTAAAATTTCCGCCGGCGGACCGGCTGCCTCGATCGATGGCGCCGGCCGCCACGGGCTTGCCCCCGCTGCAAGACGCGTGCTAGGCAATGCGCGCGGGCGAGCGGGTCCGCGCCGGGCGTTTTGGACGAGGCTGTCGAGACCCTAGGGCGTCGTTTCGCGGGCGGCGAGGGCTCCCATATAAATCCGATACGCCAGGGGTAGTCTGCAGGAGAAGAACCCGAAACCATGACCTACGTCGTCACTGAAGCCTGCATCCGCTGCAAATACATGGATTGCGTCGAGGTGTGCCCGGTCGACTGCTTTTACGAGGGCGACAACATGCTCGTCATTCACCCCGACGAGTGCATCGATTGCGGGGTATGCGAGCCCGAATGCCCGGCCGAAGCGATCATCCCCGATAGCGAGGCGGCGGCGGAGCGCTGGCTCGAGCTCAATCGCGAATACGCGTCGAGCTGGCCGAACATAACCCGCAAGAAGCCCTATCCCGAAGACGCCGACGAGTGGAAAGGGGTCGAGGGCAAGTACGAAAAGTTCTTCAGCCCCAACCCGGGCGGGCGTTAGGCGGCGCTTGCTCGACCGCACGGCTGCGCCGGCCCCTGCCGGCCGGGCATGGCTGATCTGCTGGTTCGGCCCGGCATATTGTGATATAGGTTTTACGTCGCTATCGACGCCTTCCCCCGTGGCTCCGCGCTCCTCGTCGAGGTGTGGACGGCCGCCTTCTCTGGCGGTCCCGGGTGGCGTCGCTCCAGCGCCGGTCGGGTCGGTTGCGTGAGAGAAGCAGATGATGACCGAGAAGATGCTGTTTGCCGCAGGCGATCTCGTGGTCTATCCCACGCATGGGGTGGGCAAGATTACCTCGATCGAGACGCAGGAAATCGCCGGCTACACGCTGAGCGTCTTCGTCGTGACCTTCGACAAGGACCGCATGACGTTGCGCGTGCCGCTGGGCAAGGCGAAGGTGTCCGGGCTGCGCAAGCTGTCGAGCCACAAGGAGATGGATGCCGCGCTCGCGAAATTGCGCGGCCGCTCGCGCGCCAAGCGCACGATGTGGAGCCGGCGGGCGCAGGAATACCAGGCGAAGATCGCCTCGGGCGATCCCGCCTCGATCGCCGAGGTGGTGCGCGACCTGTTCCGCAACACCGGGCAGCCCGAGCAATCCTACAGCGAGCGGCAGATCTACCAGGCGGCGCTCGACAGGTTTGTGCGCGAGTATGCGGCGGTCGAACGCATTGACGAAAGCACCGCGACGCAGCGCGTCGAGCAGCTGCTGTCGGCCTGATCGCCGGCCGGGCGGCGCCACCGCGCCGGAGCGCGGAGCGTGAACGGCCGCGTCGCAGACACGAAATTTGCCCGGTTGCGGGGCGCCCGGCGGGTCTGGGCGGTGGCCTCGGTGCACGGCGAGGCGGAACGCCTGCGCCGGCTGCATGACCGCATCGGCGAACGCTTCGCCGACCACGACCGCATCGTCTATCTCGGCAATTATCTGGGGCACGGCAGCGCCGTCGCGGCGACGATCGACGAGCTGCTCGACTTTCGCCGCCGCCTGTTGGCGCGGCCGCACGGCCTCGTGTGCGACATCGTCTACCTGCGCGGCGCGCAGGAGGAGATGTGGCAAAAATTGTTGCAGCTGCAATTCGCCCAGAACCCCGGCGAAGTCTTGGCCTGGATGGTGCGCGAGGGCGTCGAGGCGACGGTGCGCGCCTATGGCGGCGAGCTGCGGCAGGGCTTCGCGGCGAGCCGAGATGGCCCGCTGACGATGACGCGATGGACGAGCGGCTTGCGCAACGCGATGAACGCGGCGCCCGGCCACACGACGCTGTTTGCCAATCTGCGCCATGCGGCGCTGACCGACGACGACGGGTTGCTGTTTGTTCATGCCGGGGTAGACGCGTCGCGACCGCTGGTCGAGCAGGGCGACGCCTTGTGGTGGGGTAGCGGCGACATCCTCGAACTCGCGGCGCCCTTCGCCGGCTTCCGCCGGGTCATTCGCGGCTTCGACCGGCGCAGGCGCGGCCTCGTCGAGGGCCAGTTCGCGGTGTCGCTCGATGGCGGCGCCGGTCGCGGCGGCCCGCTCCTCGCCGCCGCCTTCGCGCCGGATGGCGCGGTGCTGCAGGTGCTGGAGGCCTGATCGCTCAGATCGCGGTGTAGCCGCCGTCGACCAGGAGGTCGCTGCCGGTGACGAAGCTGGCGGCGTCGCTGGCGAGAAATACCGCGGCGCCGGCGATTTCGTCCGGCCGCCCGAGCCGGCCGGTCAGGTGCTTGGGCCCGATCGCTTGGTTCGCGGCGTCGAACGAGCCGTAGCGGCGCAGCGTCCGCTCGGTCTCGACCGCGCCGGGAGACAGCGTGTTGACCCGGATGTTCTGCGCCGCGTGGTCGATCGCCATGACCTTGGCGAGCTGAATGAGGGCGCCCTTGGTCGCGCAATAGGCGGCCCGCCCGGCGCTGCCGACCCGGCCGAGCTGGGAAGCGATGAAGATGATCGAGCCGCCGCCTTGGTCGATCATCGTCGGCAATACGGCGCGGCTCAGGAGGAACGAACCCGTCAGGTTGATGTCGAGGACGCGCTGCCAATCGGCGAGCCGGGTCTCGACGACCGTGCCGCTCGGGTCGTGCGGTGCCGCGCCGCTGACCAGGATGTCGAGCCGGCCGAACGCCCGCAGCGCCGCGGCCGCGGCGTCGCGGGTCTGCGCTTCATCGGCGACATCGCAGGCCTGCGACGTCGCTCGCCCGCCCGCCGCGCCGACCAGCCGCGCGGTTTCCGCCGCCGCGGCGGCATCGATGTCGAGACACGCGACCGCGGCGCCCTCTGTCGCGAACGCCACCGCGATGGCGCGGCAGATGCCGCCGCCGGCGCCGCCAATCAGCGCCGCCTTGCCCGCCAGCTGCATCGCCTCAGCCCTTTCTCACAGCATTACCGTGCCGCCGTCGACGGCGATCGTCTGCCCGGTGACAAAGGCGCTGGCGTCGGACACCAGCCATAGCACCGTGCCGGTCAGGTCGGCCGGCATCAGGTTGCGCTGGATGGTCTGCCCGGCCTTGATCGCCTCCAGGGCGCGGTCGAGCTTGCCGCCGAAAAACTCTCGCGTCCCCTCGGTCATGACCGCGCTGGGGGCGAGCGCATTGACCCGGATGCGGTCGCGGCCGACTTCGCGCGCCAGCCCGCGGGTGAGCCCGATGACTGCGGCTTTCGAGGCGGTGTAATGCAGGCCGTAGGGCATGCCGTAGGTCGCGGCGAGCGAAGCGATGTTGACGATGCTGGCGCCGCCCGCCCCATCCTTGCCGTCCTTGATCGATTGGCGCATCGCAGGGACCGCCGCCTTGCAGCAATTCCAGATGCCCTTGACGTTGACCGCCATCGCGGCGTCCCACTCCGCTTCCTCGATCGCCTCGAAGCGGCCGCCGTGCAGCGCGCCGTAAAGCGCGGCGTTGTTGATCAGCGCGTCGAGCCGCCCGAAGGCCGCGAGCCCGGCCTCGATCATCGCATGCGCGGAGGCGGCGTCGGTCACGTCGAGCCGGGTCGCGATGGCCTTGCCGCCGGCGGCGCCGACGAGGTCGAGCGTCTCAGTGCAATCGTTGATGTCGGCGGCGATCACCGAGGCGCCCGCGGCCGCCAGACTGCAGGCGAATTCCTGGCCGAGACCGCGCGCCGCGCCGGTGATCGCGACGACCTTCCCTGCTACATCCATCCGCGGCCTCCGGTCGTCCTCGGCAAACGCCGGCGCGCCTGGCGTCCCTAGATGACCTGGTCGGTGCGCGGATCGATCAGGTGCATGTGGTTGAGGTCGGCGACCAGCGGCATCATCTCGCCGGCGTTGCCGGCCGACGCCGGATTGACGCGGCCGCACACCTCGACGCCGTCGATGATGAAATACACCATCGTCTCCATGCCCATCGGCTCGACGACATCGAGCTGAACCTCGAAATCGGCGCGGCCGGGCGGCAACTCGCCGCGCTTTTCGATGATGTCCTCGGGGCGCAGGCCGAAGATCAACTCGCGGCCGGCGTAGGGGCGGTAGCGCGCCATGCGGTCCGCCGGCACCGGGAAGCTGAGCCTATCGGAAAGCTGAACCGTGAGCCCGCTGCCGTTCTCGGCGAGCCGGCAGGACAGGAAGTTCATCGCCGGCGAGCCGATGAACCCGGCGACAAAGCGGGTCTTCGGCGCGTGATAGACGTCGTAGGGGGTGCCGATCTGCTCGATGCGGCCGAAGTTCATCACAACGACCCGGTCGGCCAGCGTCATCGCCTCGATCTGGTCGTGGGTGACGTAAACCGTCGTCGTCGTGACCTTCTGGTGCACCTTCTTGATCTCGGTGCGCATCTGGACCCGCAGCTTGGCGTCGAGGTTCGACAGGGGTTCGTCAAACAGGAACACCTTCGGGTTGCGCACGATCGCCCGGCCCATCGCGACGCGCTGGCGCTGGCCGCCCGACAGCTGTTTCGGCTGGCGCGCGAGCAGGTCGGTGATGTCGAGGATGCGCGCCGCGTTCTCGACCCGCTCCTTGATTTCGGCCTTGGGAAATTTGCGCAGGCGCAAGCCGAACGACATGTTCTCGAACACCGTCATGTGCGGGTAGAGCGCGTAGTTCTGGAACACCATCGCGATGTCGCGATCCTTGGGCGGCACGTCGTTGACCAGCTGGTCGCCGATATAGATTTCGCCCGAGGTCGCTTCTTCGAGCCCGGCGATCATCCGCAAGGTTGTGCTCTTTCCGCAGCCGGACGGGCCGACCAGCACGATGAATTCGCGGTCGGCGATGTCGAGGTCGATCCCCTGGACCGCGGGGGTCTTGTCGAAGGTCTTGACGATCTTACGCAGGGCGACTTGCGCCATCGTTGCTATCCTTTCATCGCGCCGGCGATTGCTCCGGCAAAATGTCCATCGTGCCCCAGGTGACCGGCAGTGGAGCGGTGCGCAGCAACCGAGCGACAGAATTGCTGACGGGCCCGAACCAAGCCGGTCCCATGCGGGGGCACAGGCGCCGCACCCCTCGGCCGCCGCCGGCCATCAAACTGCGCTCCTCTCTGGCCGACCGCTTGTCGCACTCCCGGCGGGGCTGCGTGCATGTTATCCCGGGGCCGTGCGGCTTGCATCCACTCTAGCGCAGCCATGCAAAAATGCCTCAGCAAATTCGTCGTGCCTATGGCGCCGAGGCGTCGGTGCCGGTCGTCGGGCTGAAAATGCCGGCATCGTCCTCGCCGACGCTGCGGCGGCGCTCGAGTTCCTGCGCGTAGCGCCGCAGCGCGTAGGATTCGCTGAGATAGCCGACAATGTGGCGCTGCTCCATGTCGTCGACGACCGGCAGGCTCTCTTGTGCCGCTCGGCTGAAGCGGATCAGCGCGGTGCGCAAATCGTCGCCGGGCAGCAGGAAGACCGCCGGGCTCTTGACGAACTCGGCAACGGTTTGCCGGTTGCCGGCGCCCTCGGGGCGGCTGGCGTCGACCGGGTCGATGGCGCCGCACAGGCGGCCGCCGCCGTCGACCACGAAGACCTGCTTGGTGCTGCCTGGCGGAAAGCGCCGCAGCAGCTCGGCGATCGGTTGATCGCCCGCGACCACCGCCGGGTCGCGGCGCATCATCGGCCCGATCTTGAGTTCGTCGAGCCAACCGACATCCTCGGGGCTGCGGATCTTCAAGCCGCGCAGATGAAACCGCCAGGTCGCGAAGGAATAGCCAAACCAGTGCCGCACCGCGAAGGCGGCGGTGACGACCCCGACCATCACCCCGGTCGTCGCCGAGAAATCGCCGGTGGTTTCGAGCACCAGCATGATCATCGTCACCGGCGCGCCGATGATCGCCGCCGCCACGGCGCCCATGCCAACGAGGCTAAAAAGCACCGGATCGGGAACGATCGCGGGCTGCAGACGGGCCAGGAGTTCACCGAAGAAGTTGCCGAAGAGGCTGCCGAGAAAGAGTGAGCTACTAAAGAGGCCGCCGCGAAACCCGCAGCCGATCGAGATCGCCGAGCCGGCTGTCTTGGCGACGATCAAGACCCCGAGCAGCGCCGTGGCATAGCCCGAGTGGAGCTGGTGCAGGATGGCGCCGTGGCCGCTGCCGAGAACCTGCGGAAAGGGCAGCGCGATCAACCCCAGAATGGCGCCGCCGAGCGCCGGTCGCGCCCAGCGCGGGATCGCCAGCCGGCGAAACGCGGCCTCGGTCCCGGTGACCCCCTTCATCACCAGCACGCCCAGCCCGGCCGCCGCCAAGCCGATGACGAAGAACGCAATGTAATCCGAGGGCGTCAGATCGGTGTGTCGATAGAGCAGGAAGATCGGGTTGCCGCCATGCAGCGCGCGCACCGTCAGCGCGCCGACCAGCGCCGCCACGCCGACCGGCGCCAGGGTCTGCAGCGTGTAGCTGCCGACGATCAGCTCGAAGGCGTAGAACGCGCCGGCGAGCGGCGCGTTGAAAGCGGCGGCGATGGCGCCGGCGGCGCCGCAGCCGACCAGTGTGCGCACATCGTCGCGGCGCAGCGCGAGCTGCCGCCCGAGGCGCGAACCCATCGCCGCGCCGAGCTGCGTATAGGCAGCCTCGAGCCCGACCGAAGCGCCGAACCCGCCGGAGAGCAGCGTCACGCCGACCAGGCCGACGCTGTCGCGCAGCGACATCCGGCCGCCGAACCGCGCGTTCGCCTCGATTGCGTCGACCACCTCGCGCGGCCGCCAGCGGCGCAACAGCGCGGTCGCGGCACCGACCAGGACGCCGCCGGCGACCGGCACCAGCAGCAGCCGCGGCCACGATATGCCCGTGGCATCGCTCAGATGGGCGTCGAACGGGAGGTTGAAAGCGATGAGGTGCAACGCTTGCAGCAAGACGTCGATCGCGAGGACCCCGAGGCCGGCCAGCGCACCCGCGCACACCGCCAGCAGGATCATGAACAGGTCGCTGTCGCGCAAGCGGGGCTCGGCGGCGTTTGCCGGCCGTGCCTCGTCGTCGCTGTCCTCGCGATCTGCTGCTAGATCGGCCACCGCCGAGCGCATAGGCGAGCCGGCGGCTTGTTGCAAGCGGCGCGTTAGCGGTCGGTCAGTTTCAGCTCGATGCGGCGGTTGCGGCGGTAGGCGTCGGCGCTGCTCGCCGGGTCGAGCGGCTGGGTGTCGGCATAGCCGGCGGCGGCGAGGCGGTTGGCCGGGATGCCCTGATCGATCATGTAACGCACGACCGAGATCGCCCGCTCGGTCGACAGCTCCCAGTTGGACGGATATTTCGCGTTGTTGATCGGCCGGCGGTCGGTATGGCCATCGACGCGCAGCACCCAGTTGAGGCTTTTCGGGATCTTGTCGGCAATCTCCTTCAGCGCGGTGATCACCGGATCGAGCTGCTTTTTCGCGGCGTCGCCGAGATCGGCGCTGGCCGGATCAAAGAGCACTTCCGACTGGAACACAAAACGGTCGCCGACGATGCGGATGTCGGGACGGTCGCCGATGATCTCGCGCAATTTTCCGAAGAACTCCGAGCGGTAGCGCGCGAGCTCCTGCACCTTGGTGGCAAGCGCCAGGTTGAGCCGCCGCCCGAGTTCGGCGATCTGGTTCTGCTGGTCCTTGGCTTTGGCCTCCGAGGTGTCGAGGGCCGCCTGGATCTGCGCGAGCTGCTGGCGCAGCGCGGCGATCGAAGTGGCGAGCTCCTCGACTTGCGAGCGGGCCGCGGCGGTCGCCAGCTGCTCGGCCGTCAATGCGGCCTCGGCCTGCTCGGCGCGCCCCGCCTGGGCCTTGGCCTCGGCGCCCAGCGCCTTGACCTGCGCCGTCAGGCTGTCGCGCTGGGCCAGCGTCGCGCTGAGCTGGGCCGTCAGGCTGGCGGCGCTGGCGCGCAGATCGGCGGTGGTTTTGCGTTCCAGGGACAACAGGTCGCTCAGCTGGCTGACCTGCTGCTGCAGCTCTTTCAGCGCCTTGTCGCGCCCGCTGAGCGCGTCCGACAGGAAGAACTGGCCGGCGGTGAACACCAGCAGCATGAAGATGATGACCATCAGCAGCTGCGCCAGGGCGTCGACAAAGCCCGGCCAGATGTCGATGCTGGGGCGGCGCGCGCGGCGGCTGGCTAGCGGCATGACGCGGGCGGCGCGTTGGGACGGGCGACGGTCAGCTTCTGCTCTCTTCGGCGACCGCGGCGATGGTGCGGGCGAGCAGCCTGATCTCGCCGCGCAGCTCCTGGACGCTTTGGGCGCGGCCCTCGGTGACGTCTTCGGAGAGCCGCGCCATATAGGCTTCGATATTGCGCAGATGGGTGCGCAACACGTCGTCCTGGCCCACCGAGTTCTCGGCGATCGTCGCCAGCCGCACCAGCGAGGGCTTCAGCTCCATCTGGGCTTCGGCAAGCCGCGTCATCAGCGATTGCCCGGCCTTCATGTGCTCGCCGACGACGCCGAGCCGCTCGGCGAGGCCGGCCAGCGTGACGTTGGTGCCGATCCGGCTTTCTTCGCCGCGGGCCAGCATACGCTGGAGGTTTTCCAGGCTGTCTGCGGTCTGCTCCAGCAGCGCGTGCAGGTAGGCCGGCATCGAGCCGTCGCCGCCATCGCCGAGCGGCCCCGACGACAGCCGCGTATAGGTCGACAGCCACTCTTCCAGATCGTTGTAGAAGCGGTTTTGCGCCTGTCCGGCCTGCAGGTCGAGAAAGCCGAGAACAAGGCTGCTGGCGAGGCCGAACAGCGAGGCGCTGAACGCCGTCGTCATCCCGTGCAGCGGCGATTCGAGCCCGTTTTTCAGATCGGTGAACGCCCGCGTCAGGTCATTGCCCCCGACATGCAGCGCGCCGATCACGCCGCCGACCGAGCGCACGGTTTCCAGGAGCCCGTAGAACGTCCCGAGCAGGCCGAGAAAGATCACGACGCCAATCAGATAGCGCGAGGTCTCGCGGGTTTCGTCGAGCCGCGAGGCGATGCCGTCGAGCAGGGTGCGCAGCGAGGTCGCCGACAGGCTGACCCGGCCGCTCTGCCGCCCGCCCAGCATGCGCGCCATCGGCGCCAGGAGCCGCGGCGGCGGGCCGGGCGGCGCGGTCAGCTCGCGGCTCGCGAGGCGCTCGCGAAAGCTCTCGATCCAATGGCTCGCCGGCTCGAGCAAGAACACCTGGCGAAAGATGTAGGCAGTGCCGGCGACCAGGATGCCGAGGATCAGGCCGTTGACGGCCGGGTTACCCATGAAGGCGGCGATCAGCGGCTGGCCGAGCGCAAAAACCAGCCCGGCGACCACCACCAGAAAGACGGCCATGCGCGCCACGACACGGTGCGAGCGAGTCATGCGCCGCCGCTCCGGCTGCGCCAATACCGGTATGCGTTCAGCCATTCCGATCCGAGTTTGCCGGCTCCAATCTTGCTGCGCGCCCTGTTGCGAACGCGACCAAGAATGCCGCAAATTAACCGATGGCTCCGGCCGGCGACATCGAAATCTGCGGCCCCGGCGCCGCGACGGCAGGCGTTATGTCGCGGACTGGGGGGCGCGCAACCCCTCTCGGATCAGCGCGGCAAGCGGCAGATGCAAGTGGTTGTTGGCGGCGAGCACATCGCCGCTCGCCAGCATCGTCTGCCCGCCGGCGCAGTCGCTGACGAAGCCGCCAGCCTCGCGCACCAGGAGGAGCCCGGCGGCGATGTCCCACGCAGACAGCCCGAACTCCCAGAAGCCGTCGAATCGCCCGGCGGCAACATAGGCGAGATCGAGCGCCGCGGCGCCGAACCGGCGCACGCCGCTGGTGGCGGCCATGACGCGCGAGAGGGTGGCGAGGTAGCTCGGGTGATCGCCGCGATCACGGAACGGCAGCCCGGTCGCGATCACCGCGTCGCCCAGCCCGCGCCGCGCCGACACCCGCAGGCGGCGGTCGTTGAGATAGGCGCCGGCGCCTTTCTCGGCCCAGAACATCTCATCCCGCGTCGGCTCGTAGACCACTCCGGCGACGATCTCGCCGTCGCGCTCGAGCCCGATCGAGATCGCGAAATGCGGGATCCCGTGCAGGAAATTGGTGGTGCCGTCGAGCGGGTCGACGATCCAGCGGTGACGCGGATCGCTGCCTTCGGCGGCGCCGCCTTCCTCGAACAGGAGGCCGTAGCCCGGCCGCGCGCGCGACAATTCGGCCTTCAGCGTGCGCTCGGCGCGCAGGTCGGCGGTCGACACGAAGTCGCCCGGGCCCTTGATCGAGACCTGCAGCTGCTCGACCTCGCCGAAATCGCGGAGGAGGCCGCGCGCCGCCTTGAGCGCGGCGCTCGCCATCACGTTGATGTTGGGGGAGCGCACCGCCACCGCCGCATCACTCCGGGGCGAACGGGCGGGGGGCGATCAGTCTTTCGCCCGTTCGACGTAGCTGCCGTCGGCGGTGTTGACGACAATCCGGGTGCCGGTCTCGATAAACGGCGGGATCATCACGCGGCGGCCGTTTTCGAGCCGGCCGGGCTTGTAGGAGGACGACGCGGTCTGGCCGCGCACCACCGGGTCGGCTTCGACGATCTGCATCACGACGCTCGGCGGCATTTCAAGCGACAGCGGCGTGCCTTCGTAGGTCATCACCTTGCAGGTCATGCCGTCCTGCAGAAAATCGGCCGGGTCGCCGATCAATTCGCGCGGCACGCTCACCTGCTCGAAATTGTCGTTGTCCATGAAGGTCGCCTGGTCGCCCTCCATGTAGAGGAACTGCATCTCCTTTTCGTCGAGGCGCACGCGTTCGACGGTCTCCTGCGTGCGGAACCGCTCGTTGAGCTTGGTGCCGCCGCGCAGGTCGCGCAGCTCGACCTGGGCGAAAGAGCCGCCCTTGCCGGGCTGCACGAGCTCGCGCTTCAAAACCAGCCACAGCTTGTTCTGGTGCTCCAAGACATTGCCTGGCTTGAGGTCGATGGCGTTAATCTTCATGGGCTGACGGTCTCGCAATCGTGCAGAGGAAATGGGGATTTGTCGCGCTTCCTACCAGCTTGGGAACACCACGAAAAGCGCCATGGCCGCGAAGGTGCAACGCGGAGGGGCCGATGACGCCCCCGTGGTGGCGGCCCGACCGCCTCGCCCTGCGCCGCGCCAAGCTGGAAGCGCGCGGGCGCGTCCTCGGCGCGGTGCGCGCCTTCTTCGCGGCCGAGGGGTATGTCGAGGTCGACACGCCGGCGTTGCAGCTGAGCCCCGGGCTCGAACCGCACCTGAAAGCCTTCGCGACCGTATTGCACGATCCGCGCGACGGCGCCGCCGCCCGGCGCTATCTCCACACATCACCCGAGTTCGCGATGAAAAAGCTGCTGGCGGGCGGCCTGCCGCGCATCTGGCAATTGGCCCACGCCTATCGCGACGGCGAGCGCAGCGCGACACATCACCCGGAATTCTCGATGCTCGAATGGTATCGCGCCGGTGCTACCTACCTGGATCTGATGGATGAGTGCGAGGCGCTGCTGCGCCGCGCCCAGGAGGCGGCGGGTGCCCTGGCGCTGCGCTGGCGGGGCCGCAGCGCCGATGCCCGGCGGCCGTTTGAGCGGATCAGCGTCGCCGAGGCTTTCCGGCGTCACGCTGGCATCGACCTCTTGGCGACGATAGCCGATCCGGCGATGCCCGATGCCCTGCTGCTAGCCGCCGCCGCCGCGCCGCTCGGCATCGCGCCGCGCCCGGGAGACGATTGGGAGGCGCTCTTTTTCCGGGTTTTTCTCGAGCGGATCGAGCCCAATCTCGGGATCGGGGCGCCGACCATTCTTTACGACTATCCGCTCGCGATGGCCGCGCTGTCGCGCCCGAAGCCCGAGGATCCGCGCCTCGCCGAGCGGTTCGAGCTTTATGCCTGCGGCCTCGAACTCGCCAACGCGTTCGGCGAGCTGACCGACGCCGCGGAGCAGCGCCGCCGCTTTGCCGCCGACCAGGCGCGCAAACAGGCGCTTTACGGCGAGACCTACCCGGTCGACGAGGATTTTCTCGCGGCGCTCGACCACGGCCTGCCCGAGTGCGCCGGCATCGCGCTCGGCTTCGACCGGCTGGTCATGTTGGCGACCGGCGCCGACGACATCGAGGACGTGCTGTGGGCACCGGTCTGCTGAGGCCGCCGCGGCGGCGCGTTACTTGGGGACGCCGAGGAGGCCGACGACCTGCGCCTTCGCCAGCGTGTTGTAATGCAGCTGGAAGCCGACGCGGGCGCCGGAGGACTCGGCGTCGAGCGGCATCTTGGCTATTTTGACCGCGAATACGGTGATTTGATAGCGGTGAGGCGGGTCGCCGGGCGGTGGACACGCGCCAAAATAGTGTGCGACCCCAGCATCATTGCGCCCTTCGCCGGCACCGGCCGGCAGCGTCGTCGCGCCGGCGTCACCGGAGCCGGCGGCAAGCTGGTGCACCGTCTGCGGTATGTTGAAGACTGTCCAATGCCAGAAGCCGCTGCCGGTCGGTGCATCCGGGTCGAACATCGTCACCGCAAAGCTCTGAGTCCCGGCCGGCTCGCCCGACCAGGACAGCGCCGGCGAGTGGTTGCCCCCGTGGTAGCGATCGCAGACATATTGCGGCGGCACCGTGGCGCCGTCCGTGAGATCCTTCGCGGTCAGGGTCAGGTCCGCCGCAAACGCCGGCGCCGCGACGGCCGCCAGCCCGGTTGCCAGTATCCAAGGCCGCACCCTCGCCTCCCTTCCATTATTTTTACGCGAGCGATCACATCATGCAGGAGATGCGGCGGCAAGGAGCTATCGCATGAGCGGTACCGACGATAACGGCCGTGAACCTGATTCGCGCCGGGGCGCGGTGTTGGGGCTGGCCGTCATCCTGGCGCTGGTGGTGGCCGGCTATTTCCTGTTCGGCGCGCTGCACCGCAATGCCCAGCTCGAAGATTGCCTGATGTCCGGGCGCCGCAATTGCGCGCCGATCGAGCTGCCGGCACGGCAATAGCGTCTACTCGAGCAGCTCCGGCAGCGAGCGGATGATGCGGTCGGGGCGGATCGGCGAACCCGGCGGCAGGCCGACGCTGTAGCCGTCGTACCAGATCGCGTAGATGCCGAGGCGCTGCGGCGCGACGACCTCCCATTCGAGGTTGTCGCCGACCATCCAGGCCTCGTCCGCCGCGACCCCGAGCGCCGCCAGCGCATGCCGATAGGCCTGCTCCTCGGGCTTGCCGAAGCCGTGCTCGCCCTCGATCTGGATATGGTCGAAGCGGTGCTCGAGGGCAAAGCGCTCGACCTTCCTGCGTTGCGGCGCGGCGGCGCCGTTGGTGACCAGCGCGAGCTTGACCCCAAGCTCCTTCAAGCGGTCGAGCGTCTCGTGGGCGCCCGGAAACATGCGCAGCTCGGCTTCGTGGACCTCGTTGAACCGGTCGGCGATCGCGTCGCACAGCGCGGCCGGCGGCGGTGCCGGCCCGCCGGCCGAGGCGAGCTTGTCGAAGGCGCTCGCGACGATGTGGCGGCGCGCCTCGCCGATGCGGTGCCGCCAATGTTTGTGCCTCCCCTGATCGGCCCAGAGATGGCTCGAATAGGCCTGGATCGCGGCGATGACCCGATCCGGCGCGTGCGGCGCGAGCTGCTCGGCATGCGCGGCGATTACCCGCTGCCACTGCCCCTCGGATTGGCCGAAGGCGGACAGAATCGTGTCGTCGAGATCGAGCAGGATCGCGCGCGGAAGGCTGCTCATGTTCTCCCGGTGCGCAAGCGCGCTGTCGCGGCGCGGTCGAGGGTGCCGTCGGCGCTCAGCGCGACGCGGTAGTCGCTCTCGGCAACTTCGCGGCTGATAATGCCGTCGGCCACGTCGGAGGCGACCTGCTCGGGGTCGCGGCTGGCGGGATCGCCGAAGCCGCCGCCGCCGGGCAGTTCGAGGCGGATGAAGTCGCCGCCGCCCACGGTCTGGCGGCCCTTCGAGCGGATCGGCTTGCCCGACACCAAGGACACCCCGCCGCGGGCGCCGAGGCCGCCGCCGTCACGGCCGCGGGCGGGATTGTTGATGCGCTCGAAATTGCACAGCATCGCGACCGCCGAACCGTCGGCGCCGCCCAGTTCGATGACCTGGCCGAGGCCGCCGCGATAGCGGCCGGCGCCGCCCGAGCCCTCGCGGAACTCGCGGCGGCGGAAGATGACCGGCGCCACCGACTCGGTCGCCTCGACCGGGATCGTGCGCACCCCCGAGGGGAAGGCGGTGACGTCGAGCCCGTCCTTGCCGGGCCGCGCGCCGGTGCCGCCGCAATGGAAGATGACGGTGCTGAAGGGCGGGGTGTCGGCATCGTCCACGCCGAATTCCGCTTCGACATCGGCGCCGCCGTAGATCTGCGGGTTCCACAACGAGGAGGCGCCCTCGGCCGGGACGCCGCCCGCCATCACTTGGTGCAGGCAGCCGAACACGACATCGGGCAGCATGTGGCCGACCGTGTGGCGCGCCGCGACGGCATGCGGCCGCTTGACGTTGAGGAGGCAGCCATCGGGCGCGCTGGCGGTGATCGGCGCCAAGGAGCCGGCGTTGTTGGGCACCTCGGGCGCGACCAGGCATTTGACCCCGAACGCGGTGTAGGCCAGCGTGTAGTTCATCACGACGTTGATGCCGAAGGCGCTCGCGGGCGAGGTGCCGGCGTAGTCGACATGGATGCCTTCGTCGCCGATCGTCATCTCGCCGGCCAGGACGAGCGGTCGGTCGTAGCCGTCCATCGTCACGCTGTTTTTGTATGTGCCGGGCCGCAGCTGGCGGATCGCGTCGAGCGTCGCGGCGCGCGAGGTCTCGATGATGTGCTCGCCCAGGCGGTCGAGATTGGCGATGCCGAACTCCTCCATCATGTCGACGAGGCGGCGGCTGCCCTCGTCGTTGCAGGCGGCTAGCGCATAGACGTCGCCCTCAACCTGCAGCGGCTCGCGCACATTGGCGCGGATGATGCGCATCAAATCGTCGTTGATGCGGCCCTCGCGCGCCAACGGCATCAAGGGGATCGCGAGCCCCTCCTCGAACACCTGGCGGCCGTCCGGCCCCATCCCGAGCCCGCCGATATCGACGACATGCACGGTCGCGGCGAAGAGGCCGACCGGGCGCCCGCGCAGGAAGGTCGGGCTGACGACGGTCAGATCGTGCAAGTGGCCGCAGGTCAGCCAGGGGTCGTTGGTGATGTAGTGGTCGCCCTCCTTCATGCCGTCGAGCGGGAAAGCGGCGAGGAAGTGCTTGACCGCGGCGGCCATCGAGTTGACGTGGCCAGGGGTCCCGGTCACCGCCTGCGCCAGCATGGCGCCGTCCTTGTCGAAGACGCCGGCCGAGAGGTCGCCCGCTTCGCGCACCGGCGTCGAAAAGGCGGTGCGCATCAGCGTCTGCGCCTGTTCCTCGACGACAGCGATGAGGCGCGACCACATGATCTGCAGGTGGATTTGCGACAGCGCGGCATTCGGGCGGGACAGCATGCGGCCAGGATCCTCAAAGCGCGACGGCTCGCCGTGGCGCCCTTATCTTAGGTTTGCCGCCGCATTCCGGCAACGGCGCTATCCGGGCTGGTATTGAATGCGCGAGCCGTCGCTGCCGTGCAGCTCGACCTTGATGAGCCGGTGATGTTCGTCGTACCAGACATCCTGGGGGAAGCCGGTGGCGATCGAATAATGGTGCGCGGTGGTCGAGCGGCCCTGCACGATCAGGTGTTCCTCACCGTGATCCACCACCGAAACCGGCGTCACGCTGCCGTCGCGCGGGTCGAGCGCCGCGGTTTTTTGCACGAGCAGCGCATTCCACGGGCTGGCCGGGATCAGCGTCGCGTCGACCTGGCTCGTCTTGCCGTCGGCGTCGACCGCAATGACGTTGCCGCGGTTCTGGGCGGCAACCTTGTGGACGGTGCCGTTGTCGTCGGTGACCGAATTCATCGCCTGCAATCGGCCGTCGGCAAGCTTCTCGGTTTCGGTCTGATCGAAACGGTAGACCGTCAGATAGGCGATCTTGACCTTGATGTGGGTGCTGGCGTGCGCCACCGTCGTGTCGCCGTCGCGCTGCAGACTGACCGTGGTGGTGCCGATCGGTTCGCCGTTGCGGGTCACCGAAAAATTCAAGGTCGTGCCGTTAGGTTCGGCCCAGCCGGCCGACGATAACGTCGCCACGGCGGCAACAACCAGCATTCCCGCGACCAATCCAACAGAGCGCATCCCCGACCCCCACAGTCAATGGCCGATCGAAGCCGGACGAATCGGGCATTTTCGTGTCCGTGCCGCAAGCTCAAGCGGCGGGCCGGCGTCGCAACGTCATACCCCTAGATTGATCGGAGTTAACCCAGTGCGCGGGGAACCTTGCGGTTTCGCGCTGGTTTTACTGTTGCGCGTAAGGCGACGGCGGCGCCGCCGATGGTTGCCGCGCGCCGGTTGATGGGCGACGGCATGCTGAAATCTTCGATCGTCGGTGTCGTTTCGGTATGCACCCGCTACGCCTGGGTGGTCATCGTCCTGGCGGCGACGCTTTCCGGCTTCTCGGGCGTGTATGCGGCGCGGCATTTCGCGGTTCAGACCGACGTCAAGGCGCTGTTCCCTCGCGACCTGGCATGGACCCGTCGCGCCTACCAGTACCTCGATGCATTTCCGGAGCACGGCATCACGGTGGTGCTCAATGCGCCAACCCCGGAACTGGTCGATGCCGCCGCGGCCGAGCTCGGTGCCGCGCTTGCCGCCGATCGCGACCACATCAAAGGTGTGCACGACGCCCAGGGCAGCCCGTTTTTCGCCCGCAACGAGTTGCTGTTCCTGCCGGTCGAACAGCTCAAGCAGGTCGCCGGCCGGCTCGCAGGCGCCGGGCCGCTGCTCGGGGTGCTGAGCGCCGATCCGAGCCTCAGGGGCGCGCTCGGGGCGCTCGGCTACGGCGCGATCGGCGTCGCCAACGGCATCTATCCGCTCGACGCGCTGGCGCAGCCGATGAACATGGCCGCCGACACGGTCGGCGACGCGCTCGCCGGCCGCCCCGCGCATTTTTCCTGGCGCGATCTGGCGAGCGGGCAATCGCCCGATGCGAGGCAACTGAGCCGCTTTATCGAAGTCGACCCGGTGCTCGACTACAAGACGCTCGAGCCCGGCCGCGCCGCGACCCAGGCGATCGCGCAGACGGCCGAGCGGCTTGATCTTGCCGGCAAATATCAGGCGCGGGTGCGGCAAACCGGCGTGGTGCCGATGAACGACGCGGAGCTCGCCACTCTGAAGCAGGGTGCCGCGCTCAACCTTGCGGTATCAGTGATCGCGGTGCTGGTCATCCTGTGGCTGGCGCTGCGGTCGTGGCAGATCATCCTTGCCGCTGCCCTCAGCCTCTTCTGCGGTCTGACGACGGCCGCCGCGCTCGGGCTCTATCTGGTCGGTGCGCTGAACCCGATTTCGGTTGCCTTCTTCGTGCTGTTCGTCGGCCTCGGCATCGATTTCGGCATCCAATTCTGCGTCCGCTATCGCGCCGAGCGCCACGAAATCGGCGAGCTGCGCCCGGCGCTGGTCAGCGCCGCCGGCAAGGCCGGCGGCCCGCTGGCGCTCGCCGCGGTGGCGACGGCGCTCGGCTTCTCGGCCTTCCTGCCGACCGACTACCGCGGGCTGTCGGAACTCGGCGAGATCGCCGGGCCGGGCATGCTCATCGCGTTCCTTAGCAGCATCACGGTGCTGCCGGCGCTGCTGGCGGTCCTGAAGCCGGGCCCCGAGCCACGTGCGATGGGGATCGCCGCGCTGGCGCCGGTCGACCGCTTTCTGCAGCGCTTTCGGATCCCGGTGGTGGTGGGGACGCTCGCTATCGTGCTGCTCGCGGCGCCGCTGCTGCGGTCGCTGCCGTTCGACTTCAACCCGATGCATCTGCAAAACCCGAAGGCCGAGGCCGTCGCGACGTTTCTCGAACTGCGCAAGGACCCGCGGACCGGCGCCAACGCGATCGATGTAATGGCGCCGAACCTCGACGCCGCCGGCAAGGCTGGGCAGCGTGTCGCGACGCTGCCCGAGGTCTCCGCGACGACGACGCTGAGCAGCTTTGTTCCCACCGATCAGGCCGGCAAGCTGGCGGTGATCCGCCAGATGGCCGGGAAGCTGCAGCCGGCGTTGAACCCACCGCAGACCAAGGCCCCTCCGAGCGACCGGCAGAACGTCGCGGCGCTGCTGTCGACCGCCGCCACGCTGCGGCAGCTGGCGGCGACCCATCCGGGACCCGGAGCCGACGCGGCGAGCCGCCTGAGCGGGCTCCTCGTGCGGCTGGCGAATGCCAATGCGGCCGTTCGGGAGCAGACCCAGGCAGCGTTCGCCTGGCCGCTGCGGGTCTCGCTCGCCGGTCTGCGGCAGGCGCTGACGGCCGAGCCCGTCACGCTGCAATCGCTGCCGCCCGACCTCAAGCGCGAGTGGCAGGCGCCGGACGGGCGAGCCCGGATCGAGGTGCTGCCCAAGGGCGACCCCGACAACACCGCGGTATTGCACAATTTCGTCACCGCGGTGAGCACGGTCGCGCCTGAGGCTACGGGGCCGGCGGTGCTGCTCTACGAAGCCGGCAACACGATCGTGCGCGCCTTCATCGAAGCCGGGATCGTCGCGCTGGCCGGGATTTTCCTATTGTTGTGGATCGCCCTGCGCCGCCTTAGCGACGTCTTCTTGACCCTGGTGCCGCTGCTGTTGGCGGCGGTCGTGACGCTGGAATTGTCGGTCGTCTTCGACCTGCCGCTGAACTTCGCCAACATTATCGCCTTGCCGCTGCTGCTCGGCGTCGGCGTCGCGTTCAAGATCTATTACATCATGGCGTGGCGGCGCGGCCGCACCGCACTCGTGCAATCGACGCTGAGCCGCGCGGTCATCTTCAGCGCGATGACGACCGGCACGGCGTTCGGCAGCTTGTGGCTGTCGAGCCACCCCGGCACCTCGAGCATGGGCAAGCTGATGGCGCTGGCGCTCTTGTGCACGATGGCGGCGGCGGTCCTCTTCCAGCCGGCGCTGATGGGGCCGCCCCGGCAGAGCGCGAAAGACGACGCGGCGGAGCCGCCGGCAGCGCCCGACTGGCGCGACATCGCGCCGCCGCGCGCCGCCGCCTGGGCGAACGAGCCCGATCACGCACCCCACCCGGCGCTCGGCTGGCCGCCGGAGAGGGACGACGCCGAGGACGCGAAGGTGCCCCACCAGGTCGAGGACTGACGCGATGCCGGCGCGCGGAGCGGGGCATTCCAGTCTGGCGATCGACAATCTGCGCGCCATCGTCATCCTGCTGGTGGTCGCCTTTCATTCGGTATTGGCCTATCTGAGCTTCCTGCCGCCGCATCCCTTCGCGTTCGACCAGCCGCCCTTCGAGTGGCGCAGCTTTCCGGTCGTCGATAGCCAGCGCTGGCTTGGCTTCGACATCTTCTGCGCCTGGCTCGACGTCTTCCTGATGTCGTTCTTTTTTCTGCTTTCAGGGCTCTTCGCCTGGCCGAGCCTGTCGCGCAAAGGGGTGCGCGCCTTCCTGCTCGACCGGCTGCTGCGCCTCGCGGGGCCCTGCGCGGCTGTCGTGTTGCTGCTGATGCCGCTGGCGCATTATCCGGTCTATCTCCAGACCGCGAGCGATCCGAGCATCGCCGATTTCTGGCGCCATTGGCTGGCGCTGCCGCTATGGCCGTCGGGGCCGATGTGGTTTTTGTGGCTGCTGTTGGTTGGCGATATCGCAGTGGCGGCGCTCTACGCGCTGACGGGCAGACGGCGCGACGCGGTCTTGCGGCTTTCGCGTTATGCGCGGCAACATCCGGCGCGGTTTCTCGCCGCCTTCGCGCTCGTTTCGGTGATCGCATACGTGCCCTTGGCGGTGGCGTTCGGGCCATTCGCCTGGGTGCAGCGCGGGCCGTTTTCGCTGCAGCTCAGCCGGCCGCTGCACTACGCCCTCTATTTCTTTGCCGGGGTTGCGATCGGCGCCTGCGGCATCGAGCGCGGCCTCGCCGGGCCGGACGGTCCGCTGGCGCGGCGCTGGGTCTGGTGGGTCGCCGCCGCGCCGCCGCTATTCGTGCTGTGGCTCGGCCTGACCGCGCTGACCCGCGCCCCGCTGCCTGCTGCTCTCTGGCTGCAGGTGCTCGACGATCTGAGCTTTGTCGCGGCCTGTTTTGCCGGGTGCGGCGCCGCGCTGGCTCTGGCGGTGCGGTTCGCCGCGGTCAGGTCGCGGCTGCTCGACAGCCTGAAGGCCAACGCCTACGGCATGTACCTGGTGCATTACGTGTTCGTCGTATGGCTGCAATACGCGCTGCTCCCCGCCGCGCTGCCGGCGGTGATCAAGGCGGCGCTGGTCTGCGGCGGCACCACGCTATTGAGCTGGAGCGGCACCGCGGCATTGCGCCGCATTCCGGCTGTTGCCTACATTATCGGGGCGCAGCGCGGCGCGAGCGCAGTTCCTACCGCCCAATTTGCATCCCACGCGCCGCACTCGGCCGCAGAATAGCCAAAAAGCGCAGGCATCCACCGCGGCGTTCCATGCAGCGCCTCCTATACTACCTCTACGGCCGGCGGCTCGCGCGAGACATCGCGCGCGAACCGCTGCCGCGGCATATCGGGATCATCCTCGACGGCAATCGCCGCCACGGGCGGCGGATCGGCGTCACCGAGCCGCGCGAGGTCTACGACATCGGCGCCGGCAAACTCGACGACGTCCTCGACTGGTGCGTCGAATTCGACATCCCGGCGGTGACCCTGTGGGTCTTCTCGACCGAGAATTTCAGCCGGCCGGCGGTCGAGGTTTCCGGCATCCTGGCGGCGATCGAGGCAAAGCTCGCGGCCTTGGCGCGCGATCCGGTGATCCATCGCCGCCGCGTACGGGTGCGCGCGATCGGCCGGCTGTGCCTCCTGCCCGAAGAGCTGGTCGCGGCCATCGAAACGGCCGAGCATGCGACCGCCGGCTATGACGGCGTCGACCTCAACATCGCGGTCGCCTATGGCGGCCGCCAGGAGATCGCCGACGCGGTGCAGGCCATGCTGAGTTGCCTGGTCGAGGAGGGCGCCTCGCTCGCCGACGCGGTGAGCCAGGTGACGCCGGAAGCGATCGCCCGCCATCTCTACACCGCCGGGCTGCCCGACCCCGACCTGATCATCCGCACCAGCGGCGAGATCCGCCTTTCCGGCTTTCTGCTGTGGCAGAGCGCGCACAGCGAATTCTATTTCACCGACGTCAATTGGCCGGCCTTCCGCAAGATCGATTTCCTGCGGGCGATCCGCACCTATCAGCAGCGCCGCCGCCGGTTTGGCGCCTGAGCCCGCGAAGACCGTCGCACCGAGGAGAGTGTCGCATTGAACGGCATTGCCGAGCTGAAGGCGAGCAAGGTCCCGGAAGTCACGATCGTCTTCTGGGTCATCAAGATCGCCGCGACGACGCTCGGCGAGACCGGCGGCGATTCGGTCACGATGACGCTGAATTGGGGCTACCTCGTTGGCACCGCGATCTTTCTGTCGCTGCTCGCGGTGCTGGTGATGGCCCAGATCGCGGCAAGGAAATTTCATCCGTTGCTGTACTGGGCGACGATCGTGGCGTCGACCACCGCCGGGACGACGATGGCCGATCTTGCCGACCGGTCGTTGGGCATCGGCTACGCCGGCGGGTCGTCGGTGTTGCTGGTCTGCGTCCTTGCGGTGCTCGGCCTCTGGTATTGGTCGCTCGGCTCGATCTCGGTGGAAACGGTCAGCACGCCCAAGGCCGAGGCGTTCTACTGGGCGGCGATCACCTTTTCGCAGACGCTCGGAACCGCGCTCGGCGATTGGACGGCGGACAGCACGGGGCTCGGCTACGCCGGCGGCGCGCTGGTCTTCGCCGCCGGACTGGCGGTGCTGGCCCTCGCCTATTACCGGACCAGCCTGTCGCGGGTCTTGCTGTTCTGGGCGGCCTTCATCCTGACGCGGCCGCTCGGCGCGACGGTCGGCGATTTCCTCGACAAGCCGATCCGGCACGGCGGACTTGCGCTCAGCCGCCCGGCGGCGACGGCGATCATCGCCGTCTTCATCATCGGCTGCGTCGTCTTACTGCCGCAGCGCGCCGGCATGCATCCGGCGCCCCAATCCGCCAATTCCTGGGAATAGCCCGGAGGATTCGGGCGGCGCTCACGCCGCCCTGGGGGTGTGTTGCCTGACAAAGGCGCCGATGCGCAGGATCGCGCGGCGCGCCTCGGGCATGACGGTCGCGAAGGCCTGCCAGACATGCGGCATGCGCGGCCATATTTCTAGCTCGACGACGCAGCGCGCCGCGCGCATCCGCTCGGCCATCCGCAGCGCATCGTCGCGCAGGATCTCGTCGCTGCCGACCTGAATGAGCGTCGGCGGCAGGCCCGCGGGGTCGCCGTACAAGGGCGACGCGTAGGGATCGCGAGGGTCGGCGCCGGCGAGATAATGGGCGGCGAGGCGCGGCACGTCCTCGGCATTCAACATCGGATCGCGGCCGGCGTTGCGCCGCAGCGAGGCGCCGGTCGACGCGAGGTCGGTCCAGGGCGACATCGCGACGATCGCGGCCGGCAAAGGCGAGCCCTCGTCGCGCAGCCGCAAACCGAGCGCCAGCGCCAGTCCGCCGCCGGCGGAATCGCCCATGACGACCGCCCGCCGCGGGTCGCAGCCGTCGGCGAGGAGGCCGCGCCACGCCGCGGCCGCGTCGTCGAGCGCCGCCGGAAACGGATGCTCGGGCGCCAGCCGGTAGTCGATCGCGGTGATGCGGGCGGCGCTCGCCGCCGCGATCCGCCAGAGGAGGCCGCGGTAGAGCTTGGGCGAGCCGCTGACGTAGCCGCCGCCGTGCAGGAAGAGGATGCGGCGAGCGGGGTCGGCGCCGGGCGCGGCGACATGCAGCGCGGCGATCCCGCCACACCGGCTGCGTTGGATCTCGCTATTCGCCGGCGGCGCCGGGACCCAACGCTCGAAAGTGGCGAGACGCCGGCGGTGTTGTTCGAGCGTGACCACCGAACGGTTGCTCGGCTTCATCAGCCAGCGCAAACCCAGTCGCACGAGTTCGGCGCGCAGGCTCATCGCCGCTCCGCGAAGTGGCTGACGCCTACGACGTTCAACGACAAAGCGGGGCCAGGCTCATCATCCTATCGCCTGGCGCAGCCGGCGAAGGGCGACGACCAGCATCGCGAGATCGGGCGCCGCGGCGGCGCGCAACTCGGCCGCGACCGCGTCGGCCGGAGCGAGTTGATCCGGATGCGCCTGTCCCCAGAACGCGAGCGGATCGGAGGCACCTTCCGGGCTGGTCAGCACTTGCGCGGCGAATTCGGCCTGCAGCGTGTAAAAATCATCGATCAGGGCCTCGGCCGCCGCCTTCTGCCACGGGGTCTCGGCCGGCAGGCGGCGGGCCGCATCGCGCATCTCGTCGAGGGCGAAGCGGGCGCCGACCTCATAGAAAATCCGCGCCGCGGCGTCGATCGGCCGACCGGTGCGCTCGGCCAGATCGCCGACCTCGAAGGCCGTCGTCAGGAAGATGATCGCGCCGATCCGCGCGGCCAGCGCCTGCGGCACGCCGGCCGCGGCAAGCCGTGCCGTGCGCGCGTCGAGCAGCGTGCGCTCGTTCGACGGCAAGAGTGCCGCGACGACGCCCTCCAGGTGGCGGACCGCCGGCCCGAAATGGCCGATTTCGCGCTCGACATCGAGCCGGTTGCCGCGCAGCAGCCAGGCCGCCGCATGCTCGACGACGACCCCGATGTCGAGCAGCATTTCCGTCTGCACTTGCGTCGCGACCGTGTTGTCGAGCGCCTCCACCCCGGCCCACAGCGCCGGCAGCGCGAAAGCCTCGCGCACGATCCGGTAGCTGCGCGCGATCTCCGGCGCCGCGCGGCCGGTGCGCGCGCGCAGATCGTGGACGAAGGTGAGGCCGGCGCGGTTGACGAGGTCGTTCGCGATCACCGTGGCGGTGATCTCGCGGCGCAGCGGGTGGGCGGCGATCTGCGCCGCGAAGCGCTGGCGCAGGGCGGGCGGAAAATAGTCGCGCAACTCGCCCGCCAGGGCGGGCAGTTCGGGGAGATCGGACGCGAGCAGGTCGCGGTCGAGCGACATCTTGGCGTAGGCCAGCAGCACCGCCAGCTCCGGGCGGGTGAGCCCGCGGCGCGAGGCGGCGCGTGCCGCGAGCTCCTCGTCATCGGGCAGGAACTCGAGCGCGCGGTCGAGCCGGCCGGCGCGTTCGAGCTCGCGGATCAACCGCGCCTGGCGGTCGAGCGTCACGGAAAACTCCGATGCGCCGCGCGCCTCCGCCACCGACAGCGCCTCGCCCTGGAGGTAGTTGTCGCGCAGCACCAGGTGCGCGACGTCGCCCGCCATCTGCGCCAGCAGCGGGTCGCGCTCCTGGCGGCCGAGGGCCCCCGCCGCGATCGCGCCCGAAAGCAGGATCTTGATGTTGACCTCGTGGTCCGACATCGAGACCCCGGCGGAATTGTCGATCGCGTCGGTGTCGATCCGCCCGCCCTGCAGCGCATAGGCAACGCGGCCGCGCTGGGTGACGCCGAGGTTGGCGCCCTCGCCGACAACCTTGGCGCGCAGCGCCTCGCCGTCGACGCGCAACGCGTCGTTGGCGCGGTCGCCGACCTCGGCGTGGCTTTCGGCGTGCGCCTTGACGAAGGTGCCGATGCCGCCGAAGAACAACAGATCGACTTCTGCCGTCAGCAGCTGGCGGATCAGCTCCGCCGGGGTCAGGTGGTCGGCCGCGATGGCGAATGTCCGCTTCATCTCGGGGCTGATCGGAACCGTTTTCAGGGCGCGGTCGAAGACGCCGCCACCGGCCGAGATCAGCGCCCTGTCGTAATCGGCCCAGCTCGAGCGCGGCAGATGAAACAGTCTCTCGCGCTCGGCAAAACTGGTCGCCGGGTCGGGGTCGGGGTCGACCAGTATGTGCAGGTGGTTGAACGCGGCCACCAACCGGATGTGGCGCGACTGCAGCATGCCGTTGCCGAAGACGTCGCCCGACATGTCGCCGACCCCGACCACGGTAAACTCGCTCTTCTGGATGTCGCGCCCCAATTCGCGAAAATGGCGCTTCACCAGCTCCCACGCGCCGCGCGAGGTGATCCCCATCTCCTTGTGGTCGTAGCCCTGCGAGCCGCCCGAGGCGAAAGCGTCGCCGAGCCAGAAGCCGTATTCCGCGGCGAGGCCGTTGGCGACGTCGGAGAAGGTGGCGGTGCCCTTGTCGGCGGCGACGACGAGGTAGGGATCGTCGCCGTCATGGCGCACGACTTCGGGCGGCGCTACGATGCGTTGAACGGCGCCGTCCGCGACGATGTTGTCGGTCACGTCGAGGAGGCCGCGGATCAGCATCCGGTAGCATTCGAGCCCCTCGGCGGCGAAGGCTTCGCGGTAGTTCGGAGCCTCCGGGGCGGGCGGGCGCTTCATGACAAAGCCGCCCTTCGAGCCGACCGGCACGATGACCGCGTTCTTGACCGTCTGCGCCTTCATCAGCCCGAGGATCTCGGTGCGGAAATCCTCCTTGCGGTCGGACCAGCGGATGCCGCCGCGCGCCACGCTGCCGGCGCGCATGTGGACGCCCTCGACGCGCGGGCTGTAGACGTAGATTTCGTAGAGCGGCCGCGGCAACGGCAACAGATCGATCGCCTGCGAGGCGAACTTGACCGCCAGCGCCGCTTTGGGCTCGCCGCTCGGCGATGTCTGGTAGTAGTTCGTGCGCACGCTTTTGAGGACGAGCAGCAGATAGGCGCGCAGGATGCGGTCCTCGTCGAGGCTCTCGACCCCGTCCATCGCATGGTCGATCGCCTGGGTCTCGCCAACCGCGTCGAGCGAGGCGGCCGCGGCAGCCGGGTCGAAACGCCGCTCGAACAGCCGCACCAGGCGGCGTGCGATCGGCGCATGTCGCGCCAGCGTGTCCTCCATGTAGCTTTGGCTGAAGGTCGAGCCGGCCTGGCGGAGCACCTTGCAGTAGAGCCGCAGCACGGTGACCTGGCGGGCCGACAGGCCGGCCGCCAGCACCAGGCGATTGAAGCCGTCGCTCTCGGCGGCGCCGCTCCATACCGCCAGCAGCGCCTCCTCGAAGCGGCGGCGCAGCGCGGCGGAAAGCGGGGCCGGAACCGTGCCGTCGCCGAGCGTGAATTCGTGGATCCACACCGCGCGGCCGTCTTCGCCCTCGATGCGAAACGGCTCCTCGGCGATGATGCGCAGGCCGAGGTTTTCGAGGATCGGCAGGACGTCCGACAGCGCGACCGGTTCGCCCTGACGGTAGAGCCTGAGGCCCGCGCCGGCGCCGTCGGCGCGCGGATGCAACGACGCTTCGAGGGGTGAGCCGGCGAAAACCGCTTCGATCCGGTCGAGATCGGCGATCGCCTGGGCCGGCTCGGTGCGGGCCTGGTAGGCGACCGGAAACGGCTTCAGCCGGCGCAGCCGAGCGCCGCCGGCGGCCTCCCCGAACGCGGCGAGAGCGGCCTCAGCGACGCGGTCCGACCAGCTGCGCCCGGCGTCCGCGAGGCGCTGTTCCAGCGCCGCCACATCTACCGGCGGCACGGCGCCGCGAGTAACCCGGACGATGAACTGCACCCGCGCCTGCGCCGCTTCGTCCACGTGCGCGAAGAAGTCGGTGACCGTGCCGGCGAACGCTGCTTCGAGGATCGTGGCGAAACTCTGGCGCAGGCGGGTTTCGTAGCGCTCGCGCGGCACGTAGACGAGGCACGAGACGAAGCGCTCGAGCGGGTCGCGGCGCACGAACAGCGCGATCCGCTGGCGCTCCTGCAGGTTGAGGATGCCGATCGCGGTGTCGAAAAGCTCGTCCTCGGCGATCTGAAACAGTTCGTCGCGCGGGAAGCTCTCCAGGATGTGTAATAGGGCCTTGCCGTCATGGCTGTCCGGCGCCAGCCCGGCGCGCTCGATCGTGCGCTCGACCTTCCGCCGCAACAGCGGGATCGCGCGCGGGCGGCGGCTGTAGGCGAGCGAAGTGAACAGCCCGACAAACAGCCGCACCCCAACGACGTCGCCGGCCCCGTCGAAGCGGCGGATGCCGATCGCATCCATGTGAGCGGCGCGGTGCACCGTGGCGCGGCTCTCGGTCTTGGCGAGGATCAGCAATTCGCGCCGGCGGACGAACTGCCGCACGTCGGGCGGCAGCGCCGCGAGGTCGCGCAGCCCGCCGAAGACCGAATAGCCGGCGTCGGCGAGAATTCCGAGCGATGGGCTCGGCGCCCTCACGGCGTCGCCGAATGCGTAGTCGCGGAAGCCGAGATAGGTGAAGTTATCGTCGTCGAGCCAGCGCAGAAAATCGACGCTCTCGGCGATCTCAGCCGACGGCAGCGCCGGCGGTGCGGCTTCCGTCTCGCCGGCAATCGCCTGCAGCGTCCGGCGCATCTGCTGCCAGTCCGCCACCGCGCGGCGTACGTCGTCGAGGATTCCGGCGAGCCGCGCCGCCAGCGCCTGGCGCTCGGCAGCGTGTGGCTCGCGGGTGATCTCGATCTGCATCCAGGATTCGCGAAAGCTACCCTGCGGCGGGTCGAGCGCCAAGAGCGCGCCGGCGTCGTCGCGCGTCACCGGGAGCACCGGATGGATCGCCAGGCGGACCTGGCGGCCGCTCTCGTTGATCGCCGCGGTCACCGAATCGACGAGGAACGGCATGTCGTCGTTGACGATCTCGACGACCGTGTGCGGCGAGGACCAGCCGTCGGCCGAGCGCGTGGGGTTGTAGACCCGCAGCAGCGCGCCGCCAGGCCGGCGGCGGGCGGCAAAGCGCCACAGCGCCAGCGCCGCGTCGCACAGCGCCTCGGGGCCGCGCGCCGCGACGTCGCTCGGCGGCACGTGCGCGTACATCTGGGCGATGAAGCGGGGCAGCAGCGCGCGCTCGGCGCTCTCCGCGCGCTGCTCGGCCAGGGCCTGGGCATCGCGCAGACCCTGCTCCGTTGCGGCCTCGATCGTGCTCGTCACGGGGGTCCTCCTTCGCGGTCCGAGACTCGCCCCTCGGCGCCGCCGCGGCAAGCGGTTTCCGGGCGGCCTTGCGGTCGCCGCAGCGGTTGCAGGTGGCGCAAAACGCTGGAAAATCCGCGCGGATCTGCCGATTATAGGCGGCTCTCGCCTGCCGATTGGGGCCTATTCCTGGTGAAGCGCTTCCTCTCCGTCTTCCGCCGCGGCGTCGTCTACTGGCTGCCGCTCGCCGTGCTGCTGGCGGCGACGACGGCACATCTGGTCAGCCCGGAACTGTTCAACCGCTTGTCGCTATTTGCCTTCGACAAGTATCAGCAATTGGCGCCGCGGCAGGCCTCGCCCGACTTCCCGGTGCAGATCGTCGACATCGACGAGCACAGCCTGAAGCAGCTTGGGCAATGGCCGTGGCCGCGCACCACGTTGGCCCGCATGCTCGACAAGCTGGCCGAGGCCGGCGCGGCGGTCGTCGCCTTCGACGTGCTGTTCACCGAGCCCGATCGCACCTCGCCCGAGATGCTGCGCTCGCTGTTGACCGAGCAAGGCGCCGGCGCGGCGGAGGCGGCACAAGTGCTCGCGAGCATGCCGGACCCCGATGCGGCGCTGGCCAAGGCGATGACCAAGGTGCCGGTGGTGGTGGGGTTCAACCTCACGGCATCGAGCGGCCGGGGCAACCCGCTCGCCAAGGCCGGCTTCGCGGTGCTGGGCGCCAAGGCAGAGGATCCCTGGCGCTATGTCGACAGCTTTCCGGAGGCGGTGGCGGCGCTCCCGGAGTTGCAGAAATCCGCTGCCGGGAACGGCTTCGTCAACGAACCGTCGGATTGGGACAACATCGTCCGCCATGTGCCCTTGGTGTTCCGGCTCGCGAACAAGCCGGTGCCGTCGCTGGCCGCCGAGGCGATGCGGGTCGGGTTTGGGGGACGCGGTTATCTCGTCCGCTACGCCGGAGCGCAGGCCGAGCAGAGCTTTGGCGAGAATAGCGGGCTCAACGCGGTCGAAATCCCGGTGCCGGCGGCGCATACCGCGATCCGCGTGCCGGTCAATCGGGCCGGGCAGGTCACGGTCTATTATGCGCGGCGCGATCCCCGCCGCTACATCTCGGCCGCCGACATTGTCGCCGGCAAATTCGCGCCGGAGCGGATCGCCGACCATATCGTGCTGGTCGGCTCCTCGGCGGCGGGCCTAAACGATCTGAAGGCGACACCGATCGCCCCGGACATGCCGGGCGTCGAGGTCCATGCGCAGCTGATCGAGCAGATCCTCGAACGCGACTTCCTATTCCGGCCGGATTGGGGCCCCGGCGCCGAAATCATCTTTGCGCTGTTGAGCGGGCTCCTGCTGATCGCGACCGTGCCGCGCCTCGGCGCGCTGCTCAGCGCCGAATTGGCCTTGATCGCGGCGATCGGCGCCGTGGTGGTGTCCTGGCTAGCCTTCCGCAACGGCAGCTTCCTGATCGACCCGAACGTGCTGCAGGGCGGCCATGGCCACGTATTGCTCGACCCGGTCTACCCGATCGCGGTGCTGGCGACGGTTTACCTGGTCAGCAATTTGGTCAATTACCGGCAGACCGAGCAGCGCCAGCGCGAAATCCGCCAGGCATTCTCGCTCTACCTGGCGCCGCAACTTGTCGAGGAGCTGGCGAAAAACCCCGAGAAACTGGTCCTCGGCGGCGAGATCCGCCTGATGACCATCATGTTCTGCGACATTCGCGGCTTCACGACATTGTCGGAAGGGATGAGCTCCCACGATTTGGGCCAGCTGATCAACGAGTTCCTGACGCCGATGACGGAAATCATCATGGCGCACAAGGGAACAATCGATAAATACATCGGCGACTGCATCATGGCGTTTTGGAACGCGCCGCTCGACGACCCCGATCACGCGAAGAACGCGGTCGCCGCGGCGCAGGAGATGCGCCGCAAGCTCGTCGAATTGAACGCGGCCTGGGCCGCCGAAGGCAGGCGCAGCCTGCATGTCGGCATCGGCATCAACACCGGCGAATGCAGCGTCGGCAATTTCGGCTCGCACCAGAAGTTCAACTATTCATTGCTCGGCGATCCGGTGAACCTGGCGTCGCGTCTCGAAGGACTGACAAAGCTCTACGGCGTCGACGAGATCATCGGCGAAGAAACAGCCGAATTGCTCGACGAGCCGGGACTGATCGAGCTCGACCTCGTGGCGGTCAAGGGCAAGACCCGCGCAGTGCGCATCTTCACGCTGCCGCCGCACCCGGTCGAGGCGCAACAGTACCTGGCGCGGCATGCCGCCTTGCTCGACGCCTATCGCCGGCGCGACTGGGACGCGGCGCTCGGCCTGCTGGAGGACCCGGTGCTCGCGGCCGAAGGCGAGATGGCGCCGGTCTATGGCCTGTTCCGCGAGCGGATCGCGCAGCTGCGGGTCGATTCGCCGCCCTCGGATTGGGACGGGGTGTTCGTCGCGCACGAGAAATAGCACAGCTCGGCGCGCAACCCGTTCCCGCGCAATCTCTGCCCGGGTTTGGCAACCTTAGGCTGAATTGCGCTTCACGTTTTGCTAAACCCTGTGGATAATAATTAGGCACATGACTAGCCGCAGTGCCCAGCGTTGTTCGGGTTCGCGGCAGCCGAAGCATCTTGGGCCCGGATGGCGGCGCTGTCGCTCCCGGGTGGAGACGGGGACGAATGGCGATCATTGCGTTCGAGGTTTGCCGGCGCGGTCCCGACGACCGCTGGGTCGTCCAGCTCGGCAACGACGTCTACGGTTCCTATCTCGACAAGGAGCAGGCGATCCTCGACGCTGTCGACGCGGCCCGCGACGCGTTGCAGTGCGGCCGCGAGGCGCAGGTCTGGATCCGCGACCACAGCAGCGCTGCCCGCGTGCTTTGAGCCTTCCGCGAATAGTGGGCGGCGCGGCGCGCGGGCTCTACGAGCCCCACGCCGGCGCCTAGAGGACTGATTCGATCCAGGCCTTGAGCTTGCTTTTCGGCTCGGCGCCCATCTTGGTCGCCGCGACCTGGCCGCCCTTGAACAGGATCATCGTCGGAATGCCGCGCACGCCGTATTTCCGTGGCGTCTGCGGGTTTTCGTCGATGTTGACCTTGGCGACGGTCACCCGTCCCGCCATCTCGCTGGCGATCTCGTCGAGAAAGGGCGCGACCATCTTGCAGGGTCCGCACCATTCCGCCCAGAAATCGACCAGCACCGGCTCCTTGGCGCCGAGCACCACGGCATCGAAGCTGCTGTCGCTGACCGCCGTCGGCTTCATGACAAAGTCCTTTGGTTAAGGCTGCCTGACATTAGGGGAGCCGGAAAAGCGGCGTCAAGGCGCGCACCGGAAAGCGTATATGCAGGCGAGGCGGCCCGCCATTTCAGCCGGCGTGCGCCTTCGCCCACAGCGCCACCTCGGCGTGGGTGGCGAACCATGCGCCGCCCTTCGCCTGGGCCAGACGAATCAGCTCCTCGATGATCCAGATGCGCGAGCGGTAGCCGATCACATGCGGGTGCATCGTCAATTGGAACAGACCGCCTTCGTCGTAGGCCGCCTCGAACTCGCGGCGGAAGATATCGAAGACGTCGGCCGGCGGGGTATAGGGCCGCAGCGCCGAAAACCGGTTCATCATGAAATAAACCGCGTCGTCGCGCACCCACTCGACCGGCAACTCGACGACGCCGCACGGCGCCCCGTCGAGCAAGAGCTCATAGCAATCCTCGTCCGACATCAGCGAGGAATCATAAAGGAGCCCCATCTCGGCGGCGATCGCCAGCGTGTTCCAGCTGAAATCCCACGACGGGGTGCGCATGCCGACCGGCCGCACGCCGCAGATTTTTTCGAGCGTATCGGCCGAGCGCAGCATCAGGTCGCGTTCGGCCTCGTGCGGCAGCACCGAGTTGAGCTCGTGGATCCAGCCGTGGATGCCGACCTCGTGCCCCTCGGCGACGATGCGGCGCTGCTCGTCGGGATGGATCAGCGCGGTGACGGCAGGCACGTAAAAGCTCGCCGTAACCCCGTAGCGTTCGAGCAGCCGCAGGATACGCGGCACGCCGACCCGCGCGCCGAATTGGCCCCAGGCCAGCCGTCCGATCGACTTGCCGCCATCCCGCAGGTCGCTCGTCTCGTGGTCGCTGTCGAACGACAGCGCGACGGCGCAACGCGCCCCGCCCGGCCATTCGCGTGGCCTGAGCGGCCGCCCGGCGCGCACCCGCGCCACCAGCCGCCGCCAATGCTCCTCCGGCCATTGCCACGGTTCGAGATCGGATTGCGGTCGGGTCATGGGCTCTCTCCCGGCGGGATGACGAACTGAAGTGCGTAAACTCCCAATTTCAGGCGCTCAGCCGTGCCAGCACGTCGTCGCCGACCTCGAAATTGGCATAGACGTTCTGCACGTCGTCGCTGTCCTCAAGGGTCTCGAGCAGCTTGAACAAGGCTGCCGCGGTCGCCTCGTCGATGGCCGCGCCGGTTTTCGGCCTCCATGCCAGCCTGGTCGATTCGGCGGGGCCGAAATGCGTCTCCAGCGCGTCGCGCACGCTGTTGAAATCATCGGGCGCCGAGATCACGACATGGCCGTCGGCGTCGCTTGCGACATCATCCGCTCCGGCCTCGATCGCGGCTTCGAGCATCCCATCGGCGCTGGCCGCGGCGGCCGGATAGGCGATCTCGCCGACATGGTCGAACATGAACCCGACGCTGCCGGTCTCGCCGAGCGCGCCGCCCGCCTTGGCGAACGCGGCGCGCACCTCGCTGGCGGTGCGGTTGCGGTTGTCGGTCAATGCTTCGACGATGACCGCGACGCCGCCCGGCCCGTACCCTTCGTAGCGCACCTCCTCATAGGCCTCGCCCCCTTCCCCGCCGGCGCCGCGCTTGATCGCGCGCTCGACGGTGTCTTTCGGCATGTTGGCCTGGCGCGCGGCCAGGATCGCGGCGCGCAACCGCGGGTTGGCATTGGGATCGGGCAGGCCGGTGCGGGCCGCCGTCGTCAGTTCGCGGATGATCTTGGTGAATACCTTGCCGCGCTTTTTGTCCTGCGCGCCTTTGCGGTACATGATGTTTTTGAATTGCGAATGACCTGCCATCGACGCGAATCCCAGCTCACGGGCGAAATGCAACCGACGGGGCCAACGCCCCCGTCCCGGCCATCAGCCGATCCACGATCGGCGCGGCATAATAAGCCAATATAGCAGGATTGCGGCGGCTCCAAGCGAGCCCGCTGCGGCGCCCTTCAGCGCCGCGGCATTTGGGGCGGCAGGCGGCCGCCGACGCGGACCGGCTCGATGTGGCTCGCCAGACCGGTCCGATCGTCGATCTCGACGAAGACGCCGCACAACGTCGCCTCCCCTTCAGCCGGCTTCGCCTTCTCGCCCGGCAGCTTGGTGACGAAGCGGCGAACCACCGGCTCTTTCTGCATGCCGATCACCGAATCGTAATCGCCGCACATGCCGGCGTCGCTGAGATAGGCGGTGCCACCCGGCAGAACCAGCGCGTCGGCGGTCGGCACGTGCGTGTGGGTGCCGATCACCGCCGACACGCGGCCGTCGGCAAAATGCCCGAAGGCCATCTTCTCGCTGGTCGCCTCGGCGTGGAAATCGACGACGATCGCGCTGACGCCGCTGCCCAGCGCATATTGCCCGAGCAGCGCCTCAAGCGTCGCAAACGGGTCGCCCAGCGCCTCCATGAAGAGCCGCCCCATCAAATTGACGACGAGGACGCTGCGGCGGTCGTCGAGCCGATGCAGGCACCAGCCGGCGCCCGGCGTGCCCTCGGGAAAATTGGCCGGCCGCAACAGGCGCGGGTCGCGCGGGATGTAGGAGATCAGCTCGCGCTGGTCCCAGACGTGGTTGCCGGTGGTCAGGATATCGGCGCCGGAATCGTACAATTCGCCGGCAAGCCGCTCGGTCAGCCCGAACCCGGCGGCCGCGTTCTCGGCGTTGACGATCGCGACATCGATCGCGAGCTCGCGCCTGAGCCGCGGCAGATGCGCCTTGACCGCATCGCGCCCCGAGCGCCCGACCACATCGCCGCAAAGAAGCACATTCAAATAAGGCCGCTCCCAACTCCCGTCATTCCAGAGGCGGGCGTTCATGCGCGGGTTCGCGGCCTGCCGGCCGCGCCCCGAAATGGCGATCTATGCGGATGAGTGGAGCCGCCTCGGCCGTCGCCTTTGCAACTCCTCCGTGGCCCTGCATCGCAGGTGGGCACCATGTATCGGAACCACGGCTCCGACAGAGACGGCTCCCAAGAGGTAGATATCGGCCCCGGGGTAACATGCGGCCTTACGCACCGCGCAGCCCCACTCGATCCCTTACCTAGGGCGTCTCGAAGCGCGCCGCAATGGCCTCGATGCGTTCGGCCATGCTGCGGATGTCGGATGCCGCCGCATCGCTCGGCCCGCCGGCCGCGCCCGCGGCGCGCGTGCGGCTGCGTTCCTGCTGTAGCGCCTCATTGGCGTCCGATAGTTCGTCGGTGATGACCAGCGCCGCCAGCAGGATCAGCCGGGCCTCGCCGACCTGGCCGATCGTCTTGGTGAATTCGCCAATCTTGGCGTCGACATATTGCGCGAGGCGGCGGATGCGCGGCTCCTGCCCGTCGACGCAGCTCAACGGAAACTCGCGGCCGTTCACCTTGACGACGACCTGGCCCATCTTATGCCTCCCGTTCGAGCAGCGGCCCCAATTTGGCGAGCGCAGCGTCGATCCGTTCGGCGATCGCCGCGGCGACCGCCGCCACGCGATCGTCCTGGGTCGCACGCCTCGCCGCGCCCGACGCCGCCTCCAGTCGGGCGATCGCCAGTTCGAGCCGGGCGATCGCGTCGTCGAGTTCGCTCATGCCGCCAGCTTAGGGAGCGCCGGGGCGCGCCGTCAACGCGGCGGCGTTAGCGCACCCGCTCGTATTTCTGCAACGCGCGCAGGCCGGGCGGATGCGGCTGGCCGGGGAAGAGGCCGGGCCACAGCGTCCAGCACACCTCGCCGACATAGAGGTCGCCGCGCGAATCCGCGCACAGCCCGTGCGGGCCGATGAACGCGGTCGGCGCCGTGCCGGCATGCGGGTCGCCGATCCGCGACAGCAACTTGCCCTGATGGTCGACGATCGAGACGCGCGGGCCGAGGTTGGGGCTGTCGCGGTTGACCGCCATGCCGGGGCCGAGTTCGCCGATGTAGCACACCGGGTGATGGGTGTATGACATGAAGAGGCCGCACGGACGGTGCAGATTGTTCCACTGGGTCTCGTACTTGCCGTTGCCGTCGAACACCTGAACCCGGTGGTTCTCGCGGTCGGCGACATAGACCCAGCCGTCGGCGTCGGTGCAGATGTTGTGAACGATATTGAACTGGCCCGGGTCGGTGCCGGGCTCGCCCCACGACATCAGGAGCTTGCCGTCCGGCGAATATTTGTGGACCCGCGCGTTGCCGTAGCCGTCGGAGACGTAGAGTTCGCCCTTCGGCGACAATGCGGTGTGGGTGCAGCGGTGGAACGGCTCGCCGCTCATGTACGGCGCCGGCTTGCCCGGCACTCCCAGCTCCATCAGGACCTTGCCGTCCTCGATGCGGCACTTGCGCACGAAATGGCCACCGTCGTCGGTCAGGTAGATCGAATCGTCGGGGCCCAGATGGACGCCGTGGGCGCGCGGGTATTGCCCCTCGCCCCAGGAGCGCAGGAAATTTCCCTCGCGGTCGAACACCATCATCGGGTGCTCACCCCGGCTGAACGCATAGACGTTGTCGTTCTTGTCGACGCCGACCGCGGCAACCTCCTTGAACGACCAGCCGTCGGGCAATTTCGCCCAGTTCTCGATGATGCGGTATTGGTAGTCGCCGCTCCCGACGATGATCGCCATCGCTCTCTCCCACGTCCCGCGCTGCGCCAACGCGAGGTTATCGGAGGCGCCCGGCGGAAACAATCGCCGGCGGCCATGCGATAGGCGGATCACCGCACCCGCCATCGCATCCGGGCGGTGCGCGCAGGATTTGCGGAAGACGCGCTGTCCGCTTAGATTGGCGGCCATGATGACCTCCGCACCCCCCCTCCCCCCGCCCGTCAACCCGAAACTGCGCCGCATGGCGAACGCGATCCGCGCGCTCGCGATGGACGCCGTCGAGAAGGCGAATTCCGGCCATCCCGGCATGCCGATGGGCATGGCCGACATCGCGGCCGTGCTGTTCAGCCAGTTCCTGCGGTTCGACCCGCTGGCGCCGGACTGGCCCGACCGCGACCGCTTCGTGTTGTCGAACGGGCACGGCTCGATGCTGCTCTACGCGCTCCTGCATCTGACCGGCTATCCCGACATGACGCTCGACCAGCTGCAGCATTTCCGCCAGCTCGGCAGCAAGACCGCCGGCCACCCGGAGCGCGGCCTCGCCACCGGCATCGAGACGACGACCGGGCCACTGGGCCAGGGCATCGCCAACTCGGTCGGCATGGCGCTGGCCGAACGCCACCTCGCCGCCGAGTTCGGCAGCGAAGTCGTCGACCACCACACCTACGTGTTCTGCGGCGACGGCTGCCTCGAGGAAGGCGTCAGCCACGAGGCGGCCTCGCTCGCCGGGCATTTGAAGCTCAACAAGCTGATCGTCCTTTACGACGACAACTCGATCACGATCGACGGCCCGACCAGCCTGTCGTTTTCCGACGACGTGCTGATGCGCTTCAACGCCTACGGCTGGGCGACCGAGCGCATCGACGGCGTGGACCACGACGCGATCGGCGCCGCGATCAAGCGCGCCCAGACGCATGACCGCCCGAGCCTGATCGCCTGCCGCACGATTATCGCCTACGGCGCGCCAACCAAGGCCGGCACCGCCGGCGCGCATGGCAGCCCGCTCGGCGCCGAGGAGATCAAGGGGGCGAAGGAGCGGCTCGGCTGGGAATACGGCCCGTTCATCGTGCCCGACGATGTGCGCGCCGAGTGGCGTGCCGCCGGCGCCCGCGGCGCAGCGGTCCGGCAGGCTTGGGAGCAGCGGCTCGCCGCTGTCGAACCCGCCAAGCGGTCCGAATTCCTGCGCCGCCAGAAGGGCGACCTGCCGGCCGATTTCGATGCCGTCGTCGCCAAGCTGTGCGACGATTTCCGCGCCAAGAACGCCAAGCTGGCGACCCGCCAATCCTCGGGCGCCGTGCTCGACGCCTTGTCGCCGGCGGTGCCGGAACTGATCGGCGGCTCGGCCGACCTGACCCCGTCAAACAACACCCGAACCAAGGACGACACGGATATTCGCCCCGGCGATTTCGCCGGCCGCTACATCCGCTACGGGGTGCGCGAGCACGGCATGGCGGCGGCGATGAACGGCATTTCGGTGCATGGCGGCCTCATCCCCTATGGCGGCACGTTCATGTGCTTCACCGATTACTGCCGGCCGTCGATCCGGCTGGCGTCGCTGATGGAGATCCGCGTCGTTTTTGTCATGACGCACGATTCGATCGGCCTCGGCGAAGACGGCCCGACGCACCAGCCGGTCGAGCACCTCGCGGCGTTGCGTGCGATCCCGCACCTTATGGTATTCCGCCCGGCCGACTCGATCGAAACCGCGGAGTGTTGGGCGCTGGCGCTGAAGAACCACCATGCCCCCTCGATCATGGCGCTGACCCGCCAGGGCTTGCCGCTATTGCGCACCGACCCGAGCGGCGGCAATCGCTCGGCCCGCGGCGCCTACGTGCTGGCCGAAGCCTCGGGCGAGCGCCAGGTGACGTTGCTCGCCACCGGCTCCGAGGTGTCGATCGCGATGGAGGCGCGCGACGCGCTGGCGAAAGACGGCATCCGAGCCGCGGTCGTGTCGATGCCGTGCTGGAAATTGTTCGAGGACCAGCCCGAGGATTACCGTCGCGCCGTGCTGGGCACCGCGCCGCGTGTGGGAGTTGAGGCGGCGGTGCGGTTCGGCTGGGACGGCTGGCTCGGTGAGCGCTCGGCGTTTGTCGGGATGCATGATTTCGGGGCCTCGGCGCCAATCGAGGCGCTCTATCCGCATTTCGGCATCACCGCCGAGAAGGTCGCCGAAGCGGCCCGCGCGCTCCTATAACGTCAACAGCCGGCGGGTGCCCCGTTTCCTATAGCATTGGGATAGCGCAAACCCATTGCTCAATTTCAGCGTTTTTATCATACCAGTACGCAATTCTCATTCGCCATTTGCGCGACTGGGATGTGGGATAGAGCGTGACATACTCCACGGTGCCGCCAGTGAACTTCTTTCCCCTGATCTCATTGCGGCGCAGGGTCCGATCGATGAATATGCCGGCTAACGTGATCGCGTCAGGTTCTAAAATTATCCTGTACTTCAGCGCACCCAGAATGAAGTAGATGCCCATCAGAACGTCGCCGAGAGAAATGGCAATTGCGAACAACCGCGCACTTTCCCTGTTTAATTGACCCGGCAGCACGGCTGCAGTCCATATGTAGATCGCGAAAGCGAAACCACCGCCGATTGCCGCTATGCCAACGAATGTGGTCAACACGGCCCATACCTTCGCCGGGCGGCAGACCACTACTTCGGCAGGCTCTATCGTAGGAGCCGCCGTTCGTGCCGGGGTCATGCGCTTGAGCCAGCCAAAAAACAGGCCAAGCGGGATGCCGATGAGGGTCATCGCGATCGCCGATTTGATTGTATTGTCCAATGAAAAGGTAAAAGACACTATCGCTAAACCTCGTTGTGTGACTGCCGGCTGGGTCGCTGCGCCTCCCCCGGAGCATGGAAATCATAGCATGCGAAGCCGCTCACACCCGCCCGGCTTCCCGCGTGCGGCGCTTCTGGGCTAAGCTGCGACGACAGGTTTGGCTGGAGGATCGAGAGATGGCGATACGGGTGGCGATCAACGGGTTTGGCCGCATCGGCCGGCTGGTCATGCGCGCGGCCCTGGAGCATGCCAGCAAGGAACTCGAGATCGTCGGCATCAACGATCTCGGCCCGGTCGCGACCAATGCGCATCTCTTACGCTATGACAGCGTCCACGGCCGCTTTCCCGGCGAGGTGACGACCGGCGACAACTGGATGGATGCCGGTCAGGGCAAGATCCGCGTCACCGCCGAGCGCGACCCGGCGAAATTGCCGTGGCGCGAATTGGGCGTCGATGTCGCGCTCGAATGCACCGGCATCTTCACCAAGCGCGAGGCGGCCGCCGAACACCTCGAAGCCGGCGCCAAGAAGGTCATCGTCTCCGCTCCGGCCGACGGCGCCGATCTCACCGTCGTGCTCGGCGTTAACCACGAAGAGCTGAAGCCCACCCATCAGGTGATCTCGAACGGCTCGTGCACGACCAACTGCCTGGCGCCGGTGGCCTATGTGCTGCACCGCGGCATCGGCATCGAGCGCGGCTTCATGACGACGATCCATTCCTATACCGGCGACCAGAGCCTGCAGGATACGCTGCACAGCGATCTGCGCCGGGCTCGCGCCGCGGCGTTGTCGATGATCCCGACCTCGACCGGCGCGGCGCGCGCGATCGGTCTGGTATTGCCGGAGCTCAAGGGCAAGCTCGACGGCACCGCGATCCGCGTGCCGACCGCCAACGTGTCGTTGATCGATTTGACCTTCGACGCGGCGCGCGAGACCGAGCCGGCGGAGGTCAATGCGCTGATGGAGGAGGCTGCCAAGTCGAACCGCCTCAAGGGCATCCTCGGCATCAACAAGGCGCCGACCGTGTCGGTTGATTTCAACCACGATCCGCACAGCTCGACCTTCGACGTGACCCAGACCCAGGTGCTCGACAAGCGCTTTGTCCGGATCCTCTCGTGGTACGACAACGAATGGGGCTTTTCGAACCGCATGGTCGAGGTCGCCGCCTATTTCGGCGCGATGGCGTAAGCCGGTTCACCGCGCGGAAGCACGGTGAACACGGGGCTGATTAAATCGCGGCGCAAGTGACAAACCGCCCGGTTCGACATAAGCGGCTGAACCCGGCGCAGGCGCTCGATGAAGCCATCCGCTTGCACCAGGAAGGCAAACTCGAGGAAGCCGCACTGCATTACGCGGCGATCCTCAAGGCGCAGCCCCGTCACTTCGATGCCCTGCATCTCTCGGGGGTGGTGCAATTTCAGCTGGGCCGCGCCGCCGAAGGCCTCGCCAGAATACAATCGGCGCTGAAGCTGCAACCCACGAACGCGCAGGCCTTGTCGAATCTCGGGCTGGTGTTGCGAAAAATGGGCAGGGCCGACGAGGCCCTGGCGGTCTGCGACAAGGTCCTCGCCATTCGCGCTGACAACGCGGAGGCGCTGTTCGATCGCGGCACCACGCTGCGGCTTTTGAAGCGCCCGGCGGAGGCGCTGGCGAGCTATGACAAGGCGCTCGCCATCCGGCCCGACTATGCCGAGGCGCACAACAGCCGCGGCAACGCGCTCCGAGACCTCGGCCGCTCCGAAGAGGCGCTGGCCTGTTACGACAAGGCGCTCGCGCTGCGGTCGGTCAATGCCGAGGCGCTATACAATCGCGGCATTGCGCTTCGCGACCTCAGGCGGTCTGAGGAGGCGCTGGCGAGCTTTAACAAGGCGCTCGCGATCCAGCCCGACTTCGCCGAAGCGCTGTTAAATCGCGGCCTCGCGCTGGGCGACCATGGCGAGCCTGGCGCCGAAGCGGATTTCGAGCATGCCCTCAGGGTGAAGCCCGATCTGGTCGCGGCTCGGATCGGCAAGTGCATGGCGCAATTGCCCGTGCTCTATCGCGACGAGCCCGAGATTGCGGCTAGGCGCGCCGCCTACGCCCGCTACCTCGACCAGCTTTGCGCCGACGTGGCGGAAGGCAGCGTCACCGGTGATCTCGCCGAGGCGATCGGATCGAGTCAGCCCTTCTACCTCGCCTACCAGGGACAAAACGACCGCGAGCTGCAGCGCCGCTATGGCGCCCTCGCGTGCCGCGCCATGGCCGATAGCTACCCGGTGCCGGACCTCCCGCCGCCGCCCGGGCCGGGGGAGAAGGTGCGGGTCGGCATCGTCAGCGCGTTTTTCCGCCATCACACCGTCTGGAAGATGTTGATCAAAGGCTGGCTGAGCCAATTGGACCGGGCCAAATTCGAAATCTTCGGCTACCACACCCAACCCCGGCGGGACCGGGAGACCGAGTTCGCAGCGGCAATCTGCGACCGGTTCGTGCGGGCGCCGCTGTCGCTCGCCCGCTGGCGCGAGGAGATCCTGGCCGACGCCCCGCATGTGCTGATCTATCCCGAGATCGGTATGGATAGCGGGTCGACCCAGCTTGCGGCGCAACGCCTGGCCCCAGTGCAATGCGTTTCCTACGGTCATCCC
>Ga0209579_10000277_pt1 | contig 63072 bp, 52 predicted proteins | sample Coa_R1_2_FD_187152 | JGI IMG/M metagenome (GOLD analysis project Ga0209579, IMG submission 187152) | Surface soil microbial communities from Centralia Pennsylvania, which are recovering from an underground coalmine fire - Coalmine... | ecosystem: Environmental > Terrestrial > Soil >...
GCGGTCGAACAGATCAACGCCAAGGGCGGCATCCTCGGCCGCAAGGTCGAGCTCTTGGTCGAGGATTCGACCAGCGGCGACAGCGCCACCGCGGTGCAGAAAGCCTTGAAGCTGATCGACCGCGACAAGGTCAATTTCCTGATCGGCAACATCAACTCGGCGCTGGCGCAGGCGATGGCCAACACCAGCTTCCAGAAGGGCATGTTTCACATCGTTCCCGGCGGCCACACCGACTCGGTCACCGGCACGCAATGCCACTGGAATGTGTTTCGCGTCTGCAACACGACGCGCATGGAGACCAATTCGGTCTCTAAGTTGCTGCTCGATAGTTATGGCAAGAAATGGTATTTCATCACCACCGACTATGCCTTCGGCCACTCGCTGCAAGACGGCTTCGAGGCCAGCCTCAAGCAGGCGAACGGCGTCAAGCTCGGGGCCGACTTCACGCCGCTCGGCACCACCGACTTCTCGGCCAATCTGATCAAGGCGCAGTCGACCAAACCCGACGCACTGATCCTGCTTCTCGCCGGCGACGACATGATCAACTGCCTGAAGCAGGCCGTGCAATTCGGCCTCGACAAAAAGCTCCACATCGCCGGCGCGCAGCAGGAGCTCGAGGTCAACGAGGGGCTGCCGCCCAATGCGCTGTTCGGCGACTGGGTGTTCGAATGGTATTGGAAGCAGCCGGGCGTGCCGCACGTCGACGAGTTCGTCGCCGACATCCGCAAAAGGAGCGGCGGCAAGGTGCCGACCGCGCGCACCTGGTTCGGCTACGCTGCGATCTGGACTTGCCGGCTTGCCGCCGAAAAGGCGAAGTCGCTGGAGGCAGTGAAGCTCGCCAAGGCGATGCAGGGCTTGGTGCTGCCGCCGGAAGTGGCGCTGATGCCGAACAATCCCTACTACCGCGAGGGCGACAACCAGCTGATGCCGACGCTGTTTGTCGGGCAATCGCAGCCGGCTCCGAAAGGCGGCGATCCGGAAGACCTGTTCAAGGTGACGCAGCTCGTCAAGGGCGACGTGGCGGCGCTGCCGGTCGCCGACACCGGCTGCAAGATCGTCTGGCCGTCGTAGCGATGCGGCCGGCGGCGCCCGAGATCGCGGTCCCGGTCCGCCCCGGCATGGCGAGCACTTGCCGGGTGGCGCCCGGCTCTGCAGCGGCCCAGCCCGCCGCATGACGCAGCTGCTGCTTTTCAACGTCGTCAACGGGCTGATCATCGGCGCGTTCTATGCGCTGATGGCGCTCGGGCTGTCGCTCATCCTGAACCTGTCCGGGGTGATCAACTTCGCGCATGGCGGCTTTCTCGCGATCGGCGGCTATCTCGCCTACACGCTGGTGCCCTATGTCGGCTTCTGGGGCGCGCTGCTGGTCTCGCCCTTTTTGGTGGCGGCGATCGGCATCCTGATCGAGCGCGTGCTGATCCGGCCACTTTATGGGCGCGACCCGCTCTATAGCCTGCTATTGACCTTCGGCCTCGCCTTCATGATCCAGGACGGTACGCGCTTCATCTGGGGGGCGCAGAGCCTGCCCTACCAGATCCCCGACTGGCTCGCGGCGCCGCTCAGCGCCGAATACTTTTTCCTGACCGGCTACCGCGTATTCATGATGGTGCTGGTGGCGGCGGCGGTGCTGGGCCTCTTCCTGATCCTCAACCATACCCGGCTCGGCTTGCGCATCCGCGCCGGCACGCTCGACCTCGAGACCGTCTCGGTGTTGGGGGTCAACGTGCGCGTGCTGCGCAACCTCAATTTCGGCCTTGGGATATATCTCGCCGGTCTGGCCGGCGTGCTCGCCGTCGGCATGCTCGGGCTGGAGCCGACGGTCGGTGACAATCTGATCATGCCGAGCTTTATCGCGATTATCGTTGGCGGGCTCGGCAGCCTGCCTGGAACGCTGATCGGCGGATTGCTGATCGGCGTCGCCTCGGGGGTGACCAGCGTCTTCTTCCCGTCGGCCAGCGAAGCGGTGATCTACGTCATGATGGCGGCGGTGCTGATCGTGCGGCCGCGCGGGCTCTTGGGCGAGGAGGGGCGCTTCTGATGCCGGCGCTCGACAAGCGCGCCGGCGACGTCTTGATCTGGTTCCTCTTGCTGAGCGCGCCCTTTTGGCTGCCGGCGGTGGGCAGCTACGTCGAGCTCGGCAGCCACGTCGTCGTCTACGCGCTGGCGGCGATGGCGCTCAATTTCCTGCTCGGCTATACCGGCGTCCTGTCGTTCGGCCACGCCGCCTATTTCGGCCTCGGCGCCTACGGCACCGCGATGACGATCAAGTACCTCTATCCCAGTACGCCCGTAGGCATGCTGGTCGGGGTCGCGGTCAGCACCGCGGCGGCGGCGCTGATCGGGCCGATGATCGTGCGGCTACGCGGCGTCTATTTCGCGATGTGCACGATCGCCTTCGGCCAGGTGTTCTATTTCATCGCCTTTCAGTGGCGCTCGGGGACCGGCGGCGATGACGGGGTCAGTGCCTGGCACCGCATGCCGCTCGATTTCGGCTTTTTCCATATCGATATCCTGAACAATCCCGCCGCGTTTTATTACTTCGCGGTGGCGATCTTCGCGGCCAGCGCGGCGCTGATGGCGTTTTTGCTGCGCTCGCCGTTTGGCCGCACCCTGTTGGCGATCCGCGAGAACGAGCGCCGGGCGCGCTTTCTCGGCATTCCGGTCGACCGCCACATCTGGATCTCGTGGGTGATTTCCTGCGCCTTCGCCGGCCTCGCCGGCACGCTTTTTGCGCTGATGAACAACTTCGTCGATCCGCGCGCATTGCGCTGGGACCAATCGGGCGATTTCGTCATCATGGCGGTATTGGGCGGCATGCGCAGCTTCTGGGGACCGTTGATCGGCGCCGCGATTTTCCTCGTGCTGCAGGACTATATTTCCAGCCACACCGAGAATTGGATGTCGTTCATCGGCCTCTTCTTCGTGCTGGTCGTGCTGTTTTTCCCGCGCGGCGTGCTCGGCATCGTCAGGCGGCGCAGCGCGCCGTGACGCTCTTAGAGGTCGCCAATATCTCGAAGCGCTTCGGCGACCTTGTCGCGGTCGACAACGTGTCCATGAGCGTCGCGGCCGGCGAGTTGCGCGCCGTGATCGGCCCCAACGGCGCCGGCAAGACCACCTTCTTCAATATGATCAGCGGCTTCCTGAGCCCGTCCGCCGGCCGCATCGTGTTCGACGGCGCGGACATCACGCGGCTCTTGCCGGCGCGCCGGGTGTGGCGCGGCATCGCCCGCACCTTCCAAATCACCGAAGTCTTCCCCGAGCTGACGACCCGCGAGAACCTGCGCATCGCGGTCGAGGCGGCTTCCGGCTATCGGCTGCGGCCGTGGCTGTCGCGCCAGGCCGACGGCGAAGTCCGCGCCCGGGTCGGCGAACTGCTCGACCTGAGCGGCCTCAGCGAGGCGGCCGACCGGCTGGTCGGCGAACTGGCGCATGGCGACCAGCGCGCCACCGAAATCATGATGGCGCTGGCGCTGAAGCCGCGCCTCCTCTTGCTCGACGAGCCGACGGCCGGCATGGGCGAACAGGAAACCTATGACATCACGCGGCTGATCCGCCGCCTGCACCGCGAGCAGAACCTGACGATCATCCTGATCGAGCACGATATGCGCGTCGTGTTTCACCTGGCCGACCGTATCACGGTGCTTGCCGAGGGGGCGATGCTGGCCGACGGCACGCCGCAGGAGATCGCCCGCGACGAAGCGGTGCAGACGGCCTATCTCGGCAAGGCGGCATGACCGGCCCAACGACCGGCCCCACGCTTAACGTCGAAGGCCTCCATACCTTCTACGGCAAGAGCCACATCCTGCACGGCATCGAACTCGAGGTGCGCGAGGGCGAGATCGTGACGCTGCTCGGCCGCAACGGCGCGGGCAAAACGACGACGTTGCGCAGCCTGATGGGCCTGACGCCGGCGCGGCAGGGCGTGGTGCGCATCTTCGGCCAGGCGACGACCGACTGGGCGCCCTATCGCATCGCCGCGCTCGGCGTCGGCTATGTGCCGGAAGGCCGACGGATCTTTTCCAACCTGACGGTCGAGGAAAACCTGCTGGTGCCGCTGGAGCGGCCGGGACCGTGGACGATCGCCCGGGTCTACGACCTTTTTCCGCGGCTCGCGCAGCGCAAATCCAACAAGGGCCGCCAGCTGTCGGGCGGCGAGCAGGAGATGCTGGCGATCGCCCGCGCCCTTTTGCTCAACCCGCAGCTCCTGCTGCTCGACGAGCCGTCGCAGGGCCTGGCGCCGCTGATCGTCCAGGAAGTCTTCCGGGTCGTCGCGGCGGCGCGCGCCGAGGGCATCGCGGTGCTGCTGGTCGAGCAGAACGTGCGGGCCGCGGTCGCGATCGCCGACCGCGCCTATGTGCTCGACGACGGCCGCGTCGTCTTTTCCGGGCCGGCCGGCGAGTTCGGGCAGGATGAGGAACGGGTGCGCGCGCTGGCCGGCGCCAGCGCTGAGGAGTGGACCGTCCCGGCGCAATGACCCCGGCGTAATGACGCCCGCGCCTATGTCGCAGTGCGTCGGCGCGGCGGCGGCGCTAAGCTTCGCGGCGCAGCGGACGAGAGGCGAATGCAGGGACCCGTCGAGCCGCGGCTGCGCCGGCGAAAATGGACGACCGTGGCGGGGCTCGCCGCGATTCTCGCGGCCATGGTGACGCTGGTCTCGTTTTCAGTGCCGCTCTACCGGCTATTCTGCGCCGCGACCGGGTTCGGCGGCACGACGCAGCGGGTCGCGGCGGCGGCACGCAAGGTCTCGAGCCGTGTCGTCACCGTGCGCTTCACCACCGATGTCGCGCCCGATTTGCCGTGGCGCTTCGCGCCGGAGCAGCCCGAGGTCAAAATCCATCTCGGGGAAGAAAAGCTGGTGTTTTTTTCGGCCGAGAATATGACCGACAAGGCGCTCGTCGGGCACGCCACGTTCAATGTCACGCCGACCAAGGCCGGCATCTATTTCAACAAGATCCAGTGCTTCTGCTTCAGCGAGGAGCGGCTCGACCCGAATGCCCGGGTCGACATGCCGGTCGATTTCTACGTCGATCCGAAGCTCGGTAGCGATCCCGAGACGCGCGAAGTCGACACGATCACGCTGTCCTATACCTTCTTCCATTCGCCCGATCCCGCGGGCGCCAAGGATTTGTCGCGCTTTGTCGCCGCCGCCGAGCCCGACCCGCGGCGCGGCGCGGTGCAGTTCGCCGAGCGCTGCGCCGCCTGCCACGCGCTCGACCGCAACAAGATCGGGCCGCTGCTCGGCGATGTCGTCGGCCGCGCCGCCGGCAGCGCTCCGGGCTACGACTATTCGCCGGCGCTGCGCGCGGCCCGGATCCGCTGGTCGGCAGAGGCGCTCAACCGCTGGTTGGCCGGGCCGCAGCAATTCCTCCCCGGCGCGCGGATGGGGGTCAGCGTCGCCGATCCGACGATACGGCGCGACATCATCGCCTATCTCACGGCGCCGGACCGGCACGCCAGCAGCAGCCGCTGAGGCTCAGCGCCGCGCGGCGAGGGCGGTGCGGTACCAGGCGACGGTCTCGCGCATGCCGTCGTCCAGGGTGCGGAACGGCGGTGGGTCGAACAGCCGGCGCAATTTGGCGCCGCTTGCCCGGCGCACCGCGACACCACTGCCGGAGGGGCCGCTGACGGCGATGCTCTTGCCGCCGCCGGCGGCCGCGACCGCCGCCTCGCCGAGGCGGCGGATGGTCTGCGTCTCGCCCTGCGCCAGGTTGCAGCTGTCGTGCTGGCCGCGCCGCTCTAGGCTCAAGAGGAACACCCGGGCGACGTCGCCGGCATAGACAAAATCGCGCTCGGCGTCGGGGTTGCCGGCGATTTCGAGGAGCGGCCCGGGGGCGAGCGCCCTCATCGCGAAGGCCGGCGCGACATGCGCCGCGGCCGGGTCGAGGCTGTCATGGGGGCCGTAGGGGTTGGTCAGGCGGAAGGTCAGCGTGGCGATGCCGTAAAGCCGGTCGTGCAGGTCGGCGACGATCTCGGCCCAGCGCTTCGACCAGGCATAGCCGGCTTCACCCTGATGCGGCGGCGCGGCGAGGTCGATCGCCCGCTCGTCGTCGAGCAATTCCCATTCAGCCGGGTAGACCGCCACCGAGCTGGCGAGGCGCACCTCGCGCACCCCGCGCGCGACGCAGAATTCGTAGACCCGGGTCGCGATCTCGCTGTTGTGCGCCAGGATCGCGCTCTGTTCGCGGGCAAAGCTGCCGGCGTCGTGGCGGCGCGCCGCGACGCTGACGACGATGGTGTCGGCCGGCAGCGGCGGGAGGTCGGCACGGCGCGCGAAGGGGAGGCTGTGCGTCGCCCCCGGCACCGGCCCGCCCGACGCAGTGACTGCGTAAATCAGCGGCACGTGCCCGGCGAAGGCCGCCATCAGGTTGCGGCCGACGAACCCGCCGGCGCCGAACAGCACGACCGCCTCGGGGAGAGCGCCCATTGCCGGCCTCGTCAGGGCCGCACGACCAGGATGTCCTCCCGGCGGTTGGCGAACGGCAGGTCGGCCGCCTGCGGCACGACGAAGGCGTGCAAGCCGGCCGCCCGCATCCGGGCGACAAGGCCGAGCACGACGCCGTCGTCGATCTCGCCCGGCGAGAGCGCGTTGAACACCACGTTAGGCTCCGGCAGATGCGCGTAGTGGAGCTTGTGGTAGGCCCGGCCGGCGTCGCTCACCATCAGGCGCTTGCGCATCGTCGCGTTCGGAATGTCGCCGATCAGCAGCTGCCCCGCTTCGCCCAGCAGCTGCACGGCGGCGTCGATGAAGGCATAGAGGTTGGCCTCGACAAAAACCGTCTGCACGACGCTGTAGGCGAGGATCGCGTCGAACGGGCCGAGCCCGCCCCCCTTCCGCTGCAAGCAGCGGGGAAACGGGCCCTCGACCTTCGTTAGATGCGTCCGATCGGGCAACAGGCGCAGCATTTCGGGCGAATCGATGACGGTCAGGCATTGCTGCTGCGCGGCGGTCGCTTCGACGATGTATTGCGACAGCTCGCTGCATCCGGGGCCAATATCGAGGATTTTGGCGCCAAGCGTGTCGAGGACGCCCAATTTGGCGCGGATGTCGGCGTAGATGCGCGCCGCCTGGCCGCCGCGCCACGCATCGGCGTAGCCGCATTTCTCGTTGAGGCTCAGCGCCGGGTCCTTTGCCAGCTCGCGGAACTCGCGGTAGGTCTCGATATGGTCGCCCTCGCTCATTGGCCGATCTCACCCGAGCGGCAGGCGGAAGTAAAGCCGCAACCCGGTGGTGGCGCCGACGCTGCGCTTGAAGTGGATGAGCCCGTCATCGGCAACCCCGGCGATCGAGGACACCCCGGCGTCGACGACGCTGAGGCGCTGCGCGATCGCCTGGCGGACCAGCTGGTGCGCCAGCACATTGACGACCCGGTAGGGGCGATGGCGCAGATCGTCACCCCAGGCGACGACGTAATCCCAGTCGCGGGCGATGCGGTAGACCAAGGCCGCGCCGGCGAGTTCGCCCTCGCGGCGCAGCCGGTGCATCGCGATGCGCTGTCCGAACATCTCGCGCAGCTGCATCACATAGTCGAACGAGATGCGCAGCCTGGCGCCGTGGCGGCGCCGCGTCTCGTCGAGCAGCGCATAGCAGGCCGCCCACTCCGCGGCGCTTTCGGCGGCGGCGAATTCCATGCCCGCGTGGAGACCGTGGCGCAGGGTTCGCCGGCCCGATGATTTGAGCCCCGCCTCGTAGGCCTGCGGCGAGCCAAAGCGGGCGGTTTCGATCCCCAGCGAGAGCTCGCAGGCGTCGACCGCGGCGCCCAGGTTGAGCATCGCGAATTCGACCGCGGTCTCGTTGGGGCCGTAATAGCCCGGCCGCGCCCGCACCCGGAGCTCGCTCGCCCCGGCTTCGCGCGCCCGAAGCGCGGCGACGCGCAGCAGATCGGCGATCGCGCCCGCGGATTCGCCGCGGCGGGTAAAATCGATCCCGCCAAATGGCGCGCTGTGCCCGCAATCGAGCACGGCGCCGTCGATGACGCCGCTGAAGGTCCCGATCAGCCGGCCGCCGACGATATGGTCATAGCGGAAAGGGCGCTGCCCCGCGGCGAGGTTGCAGCGCTGAAACCGCTCGTCGTTGAACAGCGTGATATGCGCCGCCGCTTGCGGGTTCGGCCGCCGGGCCGCCGCCGGCAGGTTCACGCGGCTCCGATGCCGGCGTCGGCGCGGTCGAGCGACAGCCGGAAATCGATCCGCAGCCCGGTCATGCCGCCGATGCTGCGCTTGAATTGGATGAGGCCGTCATCGGCGACGCCATCGACCGAGGAAATGCCGAGATCGATGACGCCGACCTGCCCGGCGATCGCCTCGCAGACCAGATGGTAGGCCATGACGTTCATCACCTCGTTGCCGCGATGCTCGACCCGGTCGCCCCAGGCCGCCAGGTAGTCCCAGCCCGGCGCGATCCGGTAGACGAGCGACGCGGCGGCGATCTCGCCGTCGCGCACGAGCTTGTGCATCGCGATGCACGGGCCGAAGATTTGGCGGAGGCCGAGGAGATAGTCGAGCGAAAACTTGAGCCAGGTGCCGCGGCGCCGCTTGGTGTCGGCGAGGATGTCGTAGCAGGCCGCCCATTCCGCGGTGCCCTCGGCGGCGCTGCAGAGGAGGCCGGCGCGCAGGCCGTGGTTCAGACGATTGCGGGCCGGCGACTTGAGGGCGGCGACATAATCCGCCGGCGTGCGGTAGCGGCCGGCGGCGATCCCCAGCGACAATTCGCACGATTGCACCACGGCGCCGAGCTTGTGCAAGGCAAACTCGAGGGCCGCCTCGTTGGCCCCGAAATAGGCGGGCCGCGCCCGGATCACGATGGCGCCGATGCCCTCCGCGCGGGCGCGCCGCGCCGCCGCTGCAATGAGCTCGACGACGGCGCCAACCGGCTCGCGCCGCCGCACCCAGTCGATCCCGCCAAAGGGCGCGCTGTGCCCGCACACCAGCTGATGGTCCTCGACGACCCCGCTCAGCGTCCCGACCAGCCGGCCGCCGGCGCAATGGTCATAGCGGAAGAGACGCTGCCGGGGTTGCAGGTTGCACCGCTGGTAGCGCGCCTCGTTGAAGAGGGAGATATGCGACCGCTCTTCCGTCACGGGGGCACACTCTCCTGTGTCGAGAGCGCCGCGGCGCTCTCGCGCGGCGCCCGATAGGCCGGAAACCAGCCGGTGCCCGCAGTGGCGCCGGACCGCAGGCACAATTCGTCATAGCGGACCTGATCGTATACCTGATGCACGGCGCGGCGCGGCGTCGGCGCACCGCTAAACCCTGCCTTGAAGCGGTAGAGCCCGTCGCCCGGCCGCATCCCGCCGGTCAGGTTGAGACAGGTTGCGCCACGCTGGCGCAGGCGCGGCATGCCCTGCCAGATCAGCCAGGCCGAGAGGCCGCGGCCGATCTCGCTGGCCGCGAAAATATGGAACTCGGCGTGGCCGTCGGCGAGGAGGCACAGATACACCGCCTCGATCACACCATCGACTTGCGCGCCCAGGATCATCGCCGTGGGGCTGGCGGCCCAGCGCGCGAGGGTCACCGGCGCGAAGCGAAAATAGGGCGCGGCGCCGAGGCGCCGCATTGCCGGCGGGTAAAGCCGCTGCAGTGCCTCGACCAGGATGGGGATGTCGTCGACGAGGACGGCGCCGATCCTCTCGACGCGGCGGATCTTGCGGCGGATCGCCTGCGACAGAGAGCTGGGCGTCGGTTCATTTCGCAGATCGAATAGAAAGGTCGTGTTGTTGGCGACGAGGCGGCCGGGGAAGGCGCAGTCCTCAAGCGCGACCGAGACCGCGAGCTGGATATAGCCGGCGACCCAGCCCCGCGACGCCGCGAACTCGTGCCACAGCGCCAGTGGCGCGCCGCAATCGGGCGCGATCGAGGCGCCGGAAATTCCCAGGATTGTCGAGATGTCGGTGCTGCCCAGCCACTGGCGTTCGACGAACGGCAGGAGCATGCGCGCACCCGCGGCGCGAACGATGGCGAGCTGCGGCACCGCACCCGAGGCGCTCAGCCCCCAGGCATAATCCCACGACTGGGAGGGCAGGCCGCCGTCGCGGTGCGCGGCGACCCAGTCGTCGCGCTCGGCCAATGCAAAAATGGTGATGTCTTCGACCACTCTTCTCTGCCTGCTGTCCCGCAACTCCTGATGGGTGGCCGGTATTGACAAGCCGGTAATATGAACCTAAGAGGTAACGTCTGTCCAGTGTCGAACACTTCCGGGGATTCTATGGAGTCCACTTACGATCAATGGGCGCAATACTATGATATTGCGGAAGGTGATCGGAGTATTTTCCTCGATTTCTATGTGCCGTTGATTGGATCGCAGACGCGTTCGGCGCTTGAACTGGGCTGCGGCACCGGCGTCATCACGGCCGCGCTGGCCCGGCGCATGGCCGAATTCAACAACGGCGATGCCGGGCTTCGCGTCACCGGCCTCGACGAATCGGCGGAAATGCTGCGGCTTGCCCGGGCGCGCGACGCCGGGATCGAGTGGGTGCAGGGCGATTTTCGCGCGCCGCCGATCGCCGGCGAGTACGATCTCGTGCTCTGCGCTTTCAATACGCTGCAACTGTTGCACAGCGAAGAGGACCTTTGCAGCACGTTCGAAGCGGTGCGACGGCACCTGAAATCCGACGGGGTGTTTGCCTTCGACATCTACCAGCCCAATCTGGAGTATCTGGCGAGGCCGCAATCCGATCGGCTGGTGCGGCGGGTCGCCGGGCCGCAGGGGCAGGCCGCCGAGTTGCGCGAAGCCTTCGCCTACGACCCGCAATCGCGCATCATGACGCTCGACTGGCGGCTGATCGATCCGCGCCGGCCCGCCGCGCCGCTCGCCACGATGCGCTATCACTTACGGCAATATTTCGCTGCCGAAGTCGAGGGCTTCCTCGCGGCCGCCGGTCTCGCGATCATCGAGCGGTTCGGCGATTTCGACCGCTCGCCGTTCACCGACAGCTCGAAAAAGCAAATAATGTTGTGCGGCCGCGCCGGATGATTGGCGGCACGAAGGCGTCATCATGGTTGCTGATTACGACAGTTGGGCCGAATTTTACGATCTCGTCGAAGGCGGCCGTGACAACGCGAGCCTGCTCGGCTTTTACGGCAGCCTGATTACACAGCAAACCCGATCGCTGCTTGAACTCGGCTGCGGCACCGGCGCGATCACCGCGGCCTTGTCGCAGATCATGGCAAAATGCCACAATGGTTACTATGGCATCACCATCAGCGGCGTCGACGTCTCGCCGGAGATGCTGCGCATTGCGCGGACTCGCGACCGGCGCATCGAATGGGTCGAGGGGAGCTTCCGGTCCCCGCGCGTGAGCGGCCCGTACGATATGGTAATTTCTTGCTTTTACGCGCTGCAGCACGTGCTGGGCGACGATGAACTGGTGGCGGCGTTCCGCGTGGTGCGCGGTTTGCTGGCGCCGCAAGGTGTCTTCGCGTTCGATGTCATCCAGCCGCGCTTTGCTGAGCTAAAGCGACCGCAGACGGACCGATTGATAAGCCGGGTGAAGGACGTGGACGGCCGGTCGTTCGAAATCCGCGGCGATTGGTCCTATGACGCGGCAACCCGAATCCTGACGCTCGATCGCCGGCTGGTCTCGCCGGACGAATCCACCGCGCCTTTGGGTAGGTTGCGCTACCGGATGCGGCAGTATCTGCCGGACGAGATTTTTCGGTCTCTGGGCGACGCGGGCCTGGCAGCGGTGCATCGGTTCGGCGATTTCGACCGCTCGCCGTTTACCGGCAAATCGCGAAATCTGGTCGTGGTCTGCCGCGCCGCTACGGGGGGTGGATGATCCTGGTGGCCGGGCGGCGGGCCAAATCCTGGGTCAGCATGGCGAGGCGGCCCGGCGGACGCGATCCACGACGGCGGTGACCGCCGTTTCGATCGTGGCGGTGTGCTCGGCTTCGCCCGGCCGCTCGGCGACGAACGCGCGGGTCGCGGCGCAGGCCGCCTCATGGAAGCTCGGATCTTCGAGCAGCCGCGACACGAGGGCGACGTATGCCGCCGCGTCGTCCGCGATCAGCATCGGCACCCGGTCGCCCTCGAGCCAGGGAACGCGCATCGCCACGACCGGATAACCCTTGGCCATGACCTCGCGGCCCGCGACGCCGCCCGGGATCGGAAAGGTGTCGAGGAAGACGTCGAACATGTGTCCCCAGACATGCCCGTCGACCCACTCGTTGATCAGCACAAGCCGGCCATCGTCGCCGCGCGCGGCGATGAAATCGCGGATCATGGTGGCGTCGCCGGTGCCGCCGATCGCGACGACGAGCTGCCGGTGGCGGGCGAGGAGCTCGCCGACCACCTCGAGGTAGGCGGGCGTGATCTTGGCGAACCGCACATAGGTTCCGACCAGCTTCGCGTCCCGCGGAAAGCGGCCGCGCTCCTCGGCCACCAGCTCGGGATCGACCGGGGGGGCATAGACCCTCGGGTACCAGGCCCCGAGATCCATCCGAAAGCACTTCTCCGGCGGAAACGCCTGCCACGCCGGGTCGAGTTCGTCCTGCAGAAAGACCCCGTCGAGATTGGCGAGCGGCCAGAACGGCAGACCGACCTGCAGGAAGATCTGCACCGGCGCCGCCCGCAGCTCGAAGAGGACGGTCGGCAGCGCCATGTTCATGTCGCTAATCAGGATGTCGATCTCGTCCGCCGCGATCGCCGCGGCCAGCGCGGCGATGCGCTCGGCGGTCGAGCCGCGGGCAAAGCGGTGCACCAGGATGTCGGTATCGGCGAACGCCGCCAGCGCCTCGTCATCGTGTCCGGCCCAGGCGTACAACACCAGGCGGTACTTTCCCGGGAAATACCGTGAGAAATTGACCAGCACGCCCTCCGCGGTCGCGCCCATCGGCCAGTCCGGGAAATAGGACAGATAGCCGAGCCGCAGCGGCGCCACGCCCAGCTGCCGTTGCGTCACCGCTGGCAGGCCGCGGGGCAACCCGTCGCGGATCGCGGCGGTGAACGGTTGCATGACGCGCTCGGCGACCGGCCGCATCAGGGCGTAGTCGCTGGTGACGAAGAAATAGAGGTGGTAGAGCAGGTCATAGAACAGGCAGAGCGTTTCGAGCGCAACGCCTGGGCTCGCCAGCGCGCGGCGGAAGAAGGCTTCGATCGTCGGGATCAGCGCATGCCCGCTGGCATGCCAATGGCCGCCGTAAATCTCGTAAACCCGCCGCAACATCGGCAGCTGCATCGCAAGCGGCCAGGCGAGGAAGGCCGGCGCGTCGAGGATCTCGCGGATTTCGGCGACGACGTGCTCCATGCCGAGGCGGGCGACGTCGTCGTTGCTGAGCGCCCGCAAGCGTTCGATCCGCCCGCTCAGCGTCGCGTCTCGCGACAGCATCGACAATTCTTCCCGGGCGGCCTGCAGGATCTTGTTCAGGGCTTGATGGATTGCCGCGGCGTATTCCGCTTCGCCCGGCTGCGCCGCGACAAACGCGCGCGTCGCGGCGCAGGCGGCGTCGTAGAAATCAGGGTCATCGAGCAGCCGCGACACCAGATCGGCATAGCCGCCGGGATCGTCGGCGATCAGCATCGGCACGCGGTCGCGCTCGACGTAGTGGCTGCGCAGCGCGACGATCGGCTTGCCCTTGGCCATGATTTCGCGGCCGGCGAGCCCCGCTTCGGAGGGGAAGGTATCGAGAAAGACCTCGAGGAGGTGGCCCCAGAGGTGCGCGTCGACCCACTGGTCGACCAGCACGAGCCGGCCCGCCAAGCCGCGCGCGGCGATGAAATCGCGCACCAGGCCGCCATCGCCATTGCCGCCGAGGACGATCACCAGCTGCGGGTGCCGCTCCAACAGGGTCTCGAGGATTTCGAGGAAATCCGGTGTGAGCTTGGCGAGGCGCCCGTAGGTGCCGATCAGATGGCGCGCCGCCGGGAAGCGGGCACGTTCGGCGGCGATCCTTGTGTCGGCGACGGCCGGCGAGTACTCAGGGTGGCGCCAGTGTCCGAGGCCCAAATCGAAGCACACCGCCGGGTCGAAACCGTCTCGCCGCGCGTCGTAGCATTCGGTGCGGAAGACCGCGTCGATATTGGCGATCGGCCAATAGGGCAGCCCGATCTGGTAGTAGATCTGCACCGGCGCTGCGCGGCCCTCGAACAGCACGGTCGGCAGGGCGCTGTTGGTGTCGGTAATCAGGACGTCGATTTCGTCGCGGGCGATCGCCTCGGCCGCGGCGGCGATGCGCCGGCCGATCGCTTTCGGCGTGAAGCGGCGAATTTCGACGCCGCTGGCGGCGAACGCCTTGACCCAGGCAGGGTCCTGTCCGGACCAGTCGTACAGCACCGGGCGATAGGCTTGCGGGAAGTGGCGCAACAGCGCGCCCAACACGACCTGCGCCGCGGGCCCGGCCGTCCATTGCGGAAAGAACGCGAGATAGCCGACCCGCAGCTTGCCGCTGCCGAGCGGCCGCGGCGTGATTTCCGGCAGGCCGTCAATCGCGCCGGTGCGCAGCGCGACGGCGAACGGGTGCATGACCCGCTCGGCCATCCCGCGCATCGCCTCGTTGTCGGATGCGGTCGACCAATAGAGGAAGTAGAGCAGATCGTAAAACAGGCAGAGCGTGTCGAGCGCCGCGCCGGCCCCGTCGAGGGCGCGATGGAACAGCCGCTCGAGAGCCGCGATCAACAGCCGGCCGCTGGCATGCCAATGTCCGGTGTAGATCGCGCTGATGCGCTCGATCATCGGCGATTGCTGCGCCAAGGGCCAGGCCGCGAAATCAGGATCGCCGATGATCCCGAGAATTTCGGCGGTCAGGCGGTCCATGCCCAGCTGCGCGAGGCCGGCTTCGTCGAGCGCCGCGATGCGGTCGATGCGCGCCGCCAGATCACCACCCGCCGCGGCCAGCCCCGCCAGATCGCCGCCGACCGCAACCGGTGGCGCCGCATTGCCTGACTGGTCGGACGCCGCGCCGCCCTCGCGCACGGCCCCCTTGCGCATGTTGTCGGCGACGGCGCGGATCTCGCTCTGCGAGAGCGCGCGCGGCCACACCACGAGCTCCACCAGATCGCCCTGGAAATACTCGCTGCGCCCGCCGTAGGACCCGATGAAGAGCGGCTCCTCGCGCACTGCAATCGGCAGATCGCGGGCCGCTCGCCGCGCCACCAGAGCGCCGTTGCGGTAGGTCGCGAAACCGTCCGCCGCGCCCTGCTGCCACACCACGCCGTAGACCGCGAAATCCCGGGTGTCGATGCCGAGCGGCAGCGCGTCATGGAATGCGGCATGGCGGCCGATCAGGACGCTGCCGGTGTGATATGGGAAGACGACAAAATCACCCTCCTGCTGCCAGCGCGCGACGCTCGCGGCGCCGGCGACGCTGGCCGAGTGAAAGACGGCGAACAGCGAGAACGCCGACAGGTCTTGCAGTGTCGCCGGCGAGCGCAGTTGCGCCGGCGCAGCGAACCGCAGCACCGCGCCGCCGCCCGCCGACACCGCGAAACCCGGCCCGGCGGCGACCGCCTCGGCATGGTTGCCGTGGTCCGATTGGTCGTACCAGGCGGCGCAGAAAGCTTCGGCGCCGCCGATAAATCGGCCGATCGCTGGCGCATCGATCCGGCCGTCCGGGCCGCCGGCAAACTCCTCCTCGCGGCCGTCGCCGCCCGCTCGCAGCCGCAGCAGCGCGGCCGCGGGCTCGCCGTCGCGCCCAGCCCGCAGCGGGCGCAACCCGAAGGCGGCAATCGCGCCTGGCGCGAGGTCGAGCAGATAACGGGCGTCGTCGCGCAACGCCGGCTCGGGTGCCTTCTCGGTGGCTACCCTAGCGCGCGGGTCGCTCACGGCCGGTCCGGCGCGGTTACCGCCGGGCCGACGGTGCGTCCCCCGGGGCCGCCGGCATCAGATCGCGCATGCTGTCGGTGACGATGCTGACTTCGTTGTCCGACAGGGCTCGCGGCCACACAATCAATTCGGCGATCTCGCCGGCAAAAAATTCTCCGACCCCTTTGAGCGAACCAATGAACAGCGGCGCGGCGTCGACGCCGATAGAAACATCTCGCGACGCCCGCCGCGCGACGATCTCGCCGTCGCGGTAAGTCGTGAAGCCATCGCGAACGCCCCGTTTCCATACCGCGCCATAGACTGCGAACGCCCCGGGGATAACGCCGAGCGGCAATCCGCCGGCAACCCCGCCGTCTACCCCGATGATGACGTTTCCGTCGTGATATGGGAAGACCACCGCGGCGCCGGTCGACTGCCAGCGTGCGACGCTGCGCGCCGCCGCCACGCTCGCGGCGCGGAACACAGCGAAAATCGAGAAGGCGTCCAGTCCGTCCAGGGTCAGCGGCGCGCGGAGCTGCGCCGGCGGCCGGAATCTGAGCCATTGAGCTCGATCGGCGGGGTGCCCTTCGAAAGCCGGCCAGCCGGTGATCGGGTGTGCGTTGTTGGCGCTGCCCGACTGATCGTACCACCCGACGCAGAGCGCCTCGGCGCCGTCGCGAAATTGCGCAATGGCCGGCAGGTTCAAATTGCCCTCGGCCAGGCTGCCGTAACATTCGTCGCTGTTTCGTAGTTTCAGGTGCAAGATCCCACCTTGCGCGTCATCGCCATGACCCCAGCGCAGCAAACGCAGCCCAAATGCGGCAACTGCGCCGGGAACCAGGTCGAGCAGGCGGCCGGTGACGCGCGGCGACGATTGCACCGCAGGACGCGTCGGCCGGGTCGCCGAGGCGGCGGCCTGCGGCGCCGCGGCGGGCCAAAAATCCGGCTCCGGCTGCGTCGACAAGCCTCGTTCGACGGCTGCCTCGGCGGCCTGCCGCAGAGTTTCGGGGTCGCCCGGCACCGGCGCATCGGGTGAGCCTGCCGCGCCGGCCAAGCCGCACAACAGCTTGAACAGGGGGAGGTAGGCATGCAGTTCGCGGCGATAGAGCGCCGCCTGGGCGGCGAACCGCGCTCTGGCGTATTGATAGAGTTGCCGGTCGACGCCGGTTATCTCGGCAATCCTCTGCCGCAGTGCCGGCGCCATCTCCGCGGTCCGCGGCCTTATCGTCCCGACCTTTTGGCGGACGTACAGGAGATCGGCAAATTCCCAACCAAATATCTCCTTGAGGATCAAGACCGATTCGTCGAACAATTCAGTAATGCCGACGAAAAACATGTCGTCGAGATGATGCTCGGCCAGCGTCAGTGCATTGTCTGGCACCTCCAGCTGTTGCTTGCTCGGGAAGCGACTAAAAGGCGGATCCAGCTCCGGAAGCCCGGAAAGGAGGCGGGTCTGATAGTTGAAGAGGGCGAGGAGTATTCCCTCGTCCACGGCGCGTTCCAGGCTGATGCCGCCCGGTTTATTGACTTGCTGGGGAGAGATCAGGCCAATCTCTACCCAGAAATAGAACAACGATATCGCGTGTTCGATCGGGTCACGCAGGAAAGTAAAGCAGCAGTTGGGTCGCTCGACAATGCTGCGCACCCCGAAAGGTAGATGCCCGCCGGTGAACCGAAAGGCGCGGCGCTTCTCGGGCGGGACGGTGTCCCATAACTCCTTGATGCTTGATAGTCTTTGTACACCAAGGGCAGAGTTGGTGCCGCGGCCGTGCATGGAATTAAAGATCGCGCCTCTGAACTTCGGCAATACGATCTCGGTCAGCGTTGTTCCGGCGGTCTTTGGCGTGCCGAGCCAGATCGTGAAGAAATCGGGCGACCAGCGCGGCCACGGCGACGGCGCCCGCGCGGCCGGCTCCTTGCCGGCTTCCCGAAGACGCTCGGCGATCCTTGGGCCAAATTCCCTCGCGAGGCTGCGCGCGGTCGAAGTGCAAAACGGCATCCCAAGCCTCAGGTAAACAGCCGATCGTAACCGTGAAGCCCGGGACGTTAGGCAATGAAGGGCAGCGAGGCAATATGACACATAGGACTGGTATTTTTTGGAGATTTAGTGTAATAGACTGCGCTGTTGGGCAAGGCGTGACTGTTGCTGCGTCAGTCTCTCTCGCACAGCAGCACATGCCCCATACGCTCGAAGCGATAGCCGTGCGGGGTCAGCAACGCGCGGCACTCGTCTTCGGTCATTTCCGGGCCGTCCGGGCGGGCATGAATATCGATCGCGAGATCGACGCGGTTGGCAGCGAGAAATTGCTGCGCCCCCTTGAGCGCCTCGATCTCGTAGCCCTCGATATCGATCTTGACCACGACATGACGACCGCCGATGCCGTGGCGTTTGGCAAACTCGTCCAGTGTCAGCGCCTCTATTTCGTAAGTCTGCTCGCGCGGTTGCGACGTTGTCCCGACCGCCGCGATCGTCGAGGCTTCGGCCAGCCACGGGCAGTTGCCGGTCGGGTCGATGTCGCGCTCGAGAAAATTGACCATGCCGGTATGGCTTGAGATCGCGGCCGGGATAATTCGCACGCCGGTTATCTCGTTGCGCCGCAGCGTCGCGATCAACAGCCGGCGGGCGCGCTGCGCCGGCTCGAATGCATAAATGCTGACGCCGGGGCGTTGCAGAGCCACCGGGATCGTCATCTGCCCGATCGCGGCGCCGACGTCGAGAAAAACCCCGCCCGGTTGCAGATGGTGCACCATCCAGCGCAGGTGATTTGTTTCCGCCAGTACGTTAAATCGCGCGTCATTTCCGAGATGGATGCAGTGATACATTGTCACCAGGCTGCCGGCCGGCAGAAAGGCGTCGACATCGTTGAAGCGAACGTAGCAGAACGCCTCCTCGTCGAACGCCGAGAGGAATGCGTGAGCCCATTGCTGGGTGTCTGATCCGAACATCTGCTTGCCCTCGAACGGTGCTGAGCTGGTGCGTCAGGTAACTGGTGCGTCAGGTGAATAGCGGCGCGTGGCCATCGAAGGCCGCCAGCCGGGTTACTCGCGCACTCATCACCTGCAACGAGCCGTCACGGCGTTGCGGGAAATGAAAAAACAGCGAGGCCTTGCCGTCGGCTTCGACCGAGACGACCCAGTCGCGCGCCAAGCGGCCCAGCCAATCACCCCGTCCGTGATACTGCATCACCGGCGCCCCCGCCATCGCGACGCCGCACTTCAATTCGGCGTCGGTGTCGGCCGAGAACTCGACCTCGATGATATAGCGCCCGACCCGCAGATCGATCGGCTGCAACGTTTCGTACATCTTATCGCCGGTCCAATCGAACGCGCCGGGGCCGAGCTCGAATTCGAACGTCTTGCCGATCGGGCCGCCGTAAGGGGTGCCGGCGAGGCGCTCCGGCAGCGCGTAGAGAATATCCGAGACGATGATCCCGTCGGGGATCTGCGAGAAGTTCTCGATCGGCTTGTAGCTGCGCAGCTCCAGAGCCGCGTAGCCGCGCGCCCGCAACAACTGGAAGCAGCGGTCGTCGTCGGGCTGCTGTTCCAGGATCAGCGTCGGGTGGTGCGCCTCGATGGTGTGGACGAACCCGGTCAATGCGTCGAACTCGGCGCCCTCGATGTCCATCTTGACGAAATCGGGCACCAGCCCGGTATCCGCGACAAAATCGTCGAGCGCCAAGGTGCGCACCTCGATCGAGCGCTCCGAAACCTGACGCGCGACGCTGTCCGCCACCATGTTGTCGCTGAGGTAGAGCTGCAGGCGCTGGCGCGAGGTGTGGTAGATTGCGGCGCTGACGACCTCTACGTTACAGCAGCCGGCGCGCACCAGCGCCGCCTGGCAGCGCTTGGCGATCTGCGGGTTTGCCTCGAACGCGCAGACCGCGCCGCGCGGCCCGGCGCGGCGCGACATTGCCAGCGACAGGTGCCCGAAATTGGCGCCGACATCGAACACCGTTTGACCTGACTTGATCAGGTCGCGCAGCGGAAAGAGCACCTGCGGCTCGGTGTAATTGGGGTGCAGCCATGCCGGGTCGGCGTAGGCGATGGCGCCAATGTCGCCGACCTGCCGCTCGACCAGGGAAAGGCGATCCAGGACGGTCCGCAATTCGGCGTGCTCGTCGCTCATCGCTTTCTGCTTTCCAGCAACAGCCAAAGGCAAGATTCACTCGCCGCGTTCGGGAGCCTCGGCCCGGTCCTGCCTCGCATCTTTCCCCGCAGTCGCGGCGGGAACCTATCATGCGCCGAACCGCGGCGGCAACCCTACCGATCGCCCGTGGCTTGCCGGCGCCGTTGCGCCGCCGCAGCGCGATATGCCAGACTCTTTGCCCGCGGCAGACCCAATCAGATCCGCAGCCACGATGATCGTATTTGTAAACGAGAAAAGCGCCGATCGCCTTTCCGGCAGCGATTGGCCGTTGACCGATCGTATAGCCGAGTTGCTCCGGACGAGATTTGCCGCGGCAGGTGTGATCGGGTTGATCGCGCCGACCGGCCGGCCCTTGGTCGAAGCGTGGCAGGCCTGTGTCGAGGCCGGACGCAAGCCGATCATCCTGCATTTCCCGACAGCCAAGCTCTCGCGCGTCTACTGGCAGGAGGAAATCGCCAATGCGATAAGCACGATCGGAATCGACCTGCTGATCGCGGCCGATCTCCAGTGTCTTCCCGACACCTGGCTCCCCAGTATTTTGTTGACCGATCTCACCCCTTCAAGCGCAGCCGCAGCTGACGGCGGCGCGCTGCGGCCCCTCCCCGCGAGCGGCTGCGTCATACAGATGAGTTCCGGCACCACGGGGCGGCGCAAGGGTATCGATTTCTCGTTGAGCGATATTTATGCTCATGTCGATCAATACAATAAAATTCTGCAGGCCGGGCCGGGCGATACCATTGTGTCGTGGCTACCGCTGTACCATGACATGGGCTTTATCGCGACGTTTTTACTGCCGCGGATCGTCGGGTGCGACCTCGTGTTGATCGATCCGATAGACTGGGTGCGGCGGCCGGAAATTCTCTGGGAGTGCATCGAGCAATACCGCGGCACAATCTGTTACATGCCCAATTTCGGGTTTGAGCTGATGGCGGCGCGCGCGCGACCGCAGGTGGGAATGCGGCGCTGGATCTCGTGCTCCGAGCCTACGCGGGCGTCCACCATGGCTAAATTCATCGCCGCTACCTGCAGTGATCCGGCCACTGTTGCGAATTGCTGGGGCATGGCCGAGAACGTATTCGCCGTGGCGCAGTCTGAAGGCATTCGCAGTCGCGAACTCGATGGCGTCGGTGCAGTGAGTTGCGGCCGTCCGGTCCCCGGCACGGAAGTTAAGGTGGTCGACGACGAACTGTATGTGCGCAGCGAGTATTCACTGCGCAGTTATATCGGCACCGGCGCCGAGCTGGATGGGCAGGGATTTTACCCGACTGGCGATTTCGGCAGAATTGTCGACGGCGAGGTTTATCTGGTCGGCCGCAAGCGCGACCTGATTAATGTGGCTGGCCGGAAGGCGCTTCTGAGTGAATTGGATTTTACCGTCGGGCAGGAGGTGCCGCAGTCGGCGGGGCGCATTGCCGTCTTTGGGTTGCCGTCGCCGGCGCTCGGGACCGAAACGCCGGTGGTGCTGATCGAGGATGCCGAGTTCTGGGTGCAAAACCGCGACAGCGAACTGCTGCGGCGTATCGTCGAGCGGACCGGCTTTGAGTCGACCCAGGCGGCCTTTGTACCGCCGCGGTTTATCACTAAGACCTCGTCCGGGAAGATCAACCGACGCAAGACCGCGGAGTTCTGGGAGATGGCGCGGGCCGGCGGCGCCCGTCCGCAGCGCGCCGAACCCGACCCGGTCCGCGCGGCAGGCGAAGTCAATCGCCTGTTCCCCTGGATTGCTTTCGATAAGCCAATCGGCGAGCAAATCGACTCGCTGGCCTTCGTAAACCTCGGCCTCGCACTGGCGACGTACGGCTTCGGCGACGATTTGCGTCCGGAAGACGATTTGCAGACGGTCCTGCGCCACATTCCCGCGACTGGCGCGGTGCAAACGCTGAAGGTGGTCTCGCTGACTGACGCCAACCCGTTCAGGGTGCTGATGCTGAAGACCCTCGGGGAAATGATGACGCGCTATCCGCTGCCCTTGCAGTTCAAGCATGTCTGCGCGCCGCCGCCGTCGATCCTGCTGTCCGACCTGGTGTTTGCCGATTATTTCATGTGCCGCGATCCAAGGCCCGAGGTCTATCAACCATTGGTCAGCGTGCTCGACGATATTCGTGGCGCAAGCTGCCTGATTGTCGACGACGCCTCGCTGCTGATGTGGCCCTATACCGGGATGGTCTACCCGCAGATCAGCCACGATTTTCGGCGGCATCCGAAGGCCGATTTCCTCGGCGTTCGCTGGGCCGGCTATGCAACCAATCACCACCAAATCGGGGTGGGCTTGGTCAACGGCAATTCGCTCAAGCCGGAAGAGGTCAATCTCCATCTCAAAAGGCTCGGCGAATATCTCGGTATCCCGATAATTCGCATCGCTTATGGCGCCAATAATTCGCACCTGACGTACGACTGGGAAGTGCAGGGTGACGGGGATGTTTACGGCATCCCCAAATGGGACCTCACAGCGATCGATCGGGAAAAAATGGAGCGCGAATTTACCGAAGCGATCGATAAGGTGGTCGGCGAGGGGCCGCCGCGATTGGGAGAGAACAAGCGCTTCATCAATCTCAACGATGCGGCGCATTGGTGCGGCTGGCTGATCAACAAGCAGCTGTTGGACTTCATTGTCGATAATTACGATGATGTGGTCGCGCTCGGTCGTCCGTCCAGCGTGCCCTATCTGCTGCACGAGATGACGCGGCGTGGCAAGAGAATCCGCTACCGTTCCGATCTGGAAGTGCCGCCCGATTGCGATTGCGTTGTGCAAAACGGCTCGTGGGGGCCGCGGCCGAAGACCGACAAGCCGGTGTTTCAGATCATGGGGGCTGGCTGGCTCGGGGAAATTCCGGAGGAACTGGCCGATGTCGGTCTGCCTCTCGGGAGGGTCACGACCGATGAAGATTTTGCGGACTGGTAGGGCCGACTGATAGCATTGCGGCCACCCCCGGAGCCCGAGACGCCGAGGGGGAGGCGGTGTCTTATTGCGCCTCTTACAATTGTTCGCGCGAGGAATCCGAATGAATGTCCTATTGGCCTGCCCCGGCATTTTTGACCAGATCGGCGGCGGGCAGCGGTTTTACGCAAACTTGATCCTCAATAACCCGGCGATCGATTTCTATTGCTTCGGCGCCGCCGAGCAGCAGCCGCGCGTGCCGCGCAATGCGCATCTGATTGTCCCGACCGACGTGCATCAGCGGCAGGTCGCCGAATTCCGCATGGATTGGCTGCGCAAAGGCGATCCCGCCGAGCCGCTGCGGCGCCATCCCGTCGAACTGGCGGTGTTGCTCGATCTGGCCGCGAGCGTGCCGCCGGTCGCTTTCGACGTCGTCGACGTTCCCGATTTCCTGCCGCTGGCGGTTTACTTTCCCGAGTGCCTGCGCCATTTCGGCATTGAGTTCGGCAAGGTCGCGCTGTCGATGCACGGCACCTTGTCGATGGCGCTTGTCGACAATTGGGCGAGCGACCTCGGCGATTTGTCGTCGTTGATCGAGCACGAGCAGCTGCTCTACCGCTATTGCGACCTGCGCTACGGGATCGGCCGCCAGTACCTCGCGGACTGGCAGGATGCCAGCGGCTTGCCCGCCCATCTGCTCGATATCGCCAAGGTTTACGAGGTCGCGCCGACGCAGCCGCGGCGTGCCGCCCGCCCAGCGCCCCCCTCCGGGCCGCCCGATCTCTGCTTTATCGGCCGGCAGGAAAAATGGAAGGGGCCCGATCTGTTCCTCGAACTGTGCTCGCGGCTGCCGCGCGAAGCCTTTGGCGATGTTTTGTTTTACGGCCCGCCGGTGACGCTTGGCGGCCGCAACTCGCTGGAGGAATTGGAACGGCTGGCGCGCCACCGCTCGCTCGAGATCAAGCACGCGGTGGTCGATGCGGAAAGCATCGCCCACCGCATGCGCGAGGATCGGATGGTCGTCGTGCTGCCGTCGCGCCATGACACCTTCAACCTGGTCGCGCTCGAAGCGCTGCTGAGCGGCTGCCCGGCGGTCGTCAGCACGGCCTGCGGCGCCTGCGATTTTCTCGACACGGCCTATCCGGGCCTGCCCTACGTCAAGATCGACCCGTCCGACCTGTTGGGCGCTTACGACCAAATCCTCAAATTGCTCACCGACTACGAGGGTGCGCGGGCCGCGCTCGCCGAATATCTGGCGAGCGCCTGGCCGCGCGACTATGGCGAGCTCTTGGACCGCATCTATGCGCATGCGGCGCACCCGGACGCCGAAGCCCGCGCCGTTGTCGCCCGGCGCTTCGCAGCCTTTGCTGGGTGGCTGGAGGCCGGCTTCCTGCAACGCGCCGAACGCGCTGCTTCGGCCGGCGCGCTGGAACGCTGCACCGCGGTGCTCGCGGCCTACGACTGCGCGACGTTCGAGCCCAAGCTGGCCGAGGCGGAATTCGAACGCGCGGTCGACGTCGTGCGGGTTTGGCAGGCAAGCCCGGCCCGGTCGGTCGCCGGCAACTGGCAGGCTGTCGACCGCGCGCTCGATCGCCTGAGCGGCCATGTCTTCGGCGGCAGCCGGGTCAGCATCTACCGCCTGATGGCGGAATGGGAGCGCTCGCGCGGCAACGATATGCTCTATGCCGCCTATTGGCTGCGGGTGATGCGGTTTACCGGCCGCATCGCGCCTGCGGTGCTGACCCGCATCGAGGCGATCCTCGAGCGCGGCGGATTTCCCGAGGTCGCGCGCGTCGCGCCGATGCTCTACCGCAACGACGACGACGAGATCTACCGCTACCTCAGCCGCCGCAGCGAGCGCTTCCAGGCGCCGCCGACCGACGAACTCGCCGAGCGGGTCGAGATCGAGCTGCCGGACGCGCCGAAGATCTCGGTGATCGTGTCGGTCTACAACGGGGCGGGCAAGGTCAACACCTTCGTCGCCGGCCTCGAGCGCTTTACCGACGAGGAAAAGGCGATCACCGAATTTATCTTCGTCGACAGTGCGTCGGTCGACGACACCGGCAGCGTCTTGCTCGAGCGGCTGCGGCGCGCGGCGAGCCGCGGCGTCGGCGCGCTCTACCTGCGTTCGCAAGAGCGCGAGACGATCCAGCGGGCGTGGAACCGCGGCATCGCGGCGGCGCGCGGCGAGTATCTCGCCTTTCTCGGCGTCGACGAGATGGATCGCCCCGGCAGCCTCGCGACGATGGCCGCCTTTCTCGACCGCCGGCGCGACATCGATTGGGTGCAGGGCAGCGCGGTCATTACCGAAGTCAACGAGGCCGGGTCCTACGTGCGCGACGTGATGGCATACGACCGCAATTTCGACAGCCAGCACATCCACTATCTCGAATGCTGCTACATCAGCTATGTCGGGGCGCTCTACCGCAAGTCGATCCACGACCGCGCCGGGCTCTACGACGATTCGTTCCGCGCCGCCGGCGACACCGAGTTCAAGAACCGTGCGCTGCCGCTGATCCGCGTGGAAACGCTGCCCGAGACGCTCGGCACCTTCCTCAACTACCCGGAAGCGCGCACGACGCAGAGCCCGGCGGCCGAGCTTGAGGATATTTGCGCATGGTATCTGCACCGCACCCCGGGCGGCGTCCGCTACGCGCTCGAAACCTGCGGCCCGGTGGAGTGCGTCCGCCAGTTCCGCCGCGCGCTGCACTACAAAAAGAGCTACATGGACGGCATCTGCACCGATGTCGATTACGCCTGGAGCGTCGCGCAATACCTGAAGCGTCATCGCCCGGATGCGTTCGTGACGATCGAGGATTTCGTCCCCAACCTGCTTGGGCTGCGCCTCGCCTACGATCGGCTCGACGAGCCGGTGGACCCGCAATTGTGTCCCGGCGCCAAGGGCTACGAGGCGATCGGGGCGGCGCTGGAGCATGCCTGGTTCGGCATCGCGCAGGCCTATTCGGTGCACAAGATGCTGGGGCTGCCGGCCGATTACCGGCCGGCCGGCGACAATCGCTGGCATCAGCATCATCTGCTGTGGCCGAGCACGACGCGACGGCCGCCGGCGGAAAGCCAGGCCGAGGAGGCTCGCGAGACTGCGCCCGAGGAAGCCCGAGCGGTTGGCGCGCCATCCGCGGCGCCGGACGCGGTAGCGCCTGGCGGCGTCTTCGAGGTTGATTTGTCGCGGCCGGTCGGCGGCTCCGGCTGGTATGAGGCCGAGGCGGCGGGCGGCAGCTGGTTCCGCTGGACCGGGCCGGAACCGCGGTTTGTCGTCGAGGTGATGCTGGCGCCGCAGCTCTCGTACCGCTGCCAAATGGTGATGGCGCCGGTGCGTCCGCACGTTTCCGACGACCTCGCTGTTTCGGTCAACGAGGTGGCGGTGGCGCAGGATGAAGCATGGCAGCCGGACGGTTCGCTGCACCTCGCATTCGCGATCCCGGCGGCGCTAAACAAATCGAGCCCGGATTTTTGCCGGATCGTGTTTCGCCACCGGGCGGTCTATTCGCCGCGGGAAGAGGGCGGGGACGACGCGCGCCGGCTGGGTTTCGCGGTCCGCTCGATCGCCTTTCTGCCGGAGCCGGGCGAGGGGCAGCCCGAGGCCGAAGCGCCGCTGCCCGATGGGGGCGTTGCCGAAATCGACGGTCAGCCGGCGCTCGCGGCGGCCCCGGCGGGGGCCGGCCCGCGGCGCAAGTCGCGATCCGCGTCGCGGGCCAAACGGCGGCCGGCCCCCCGGCCAGCCGATGAGGCCGGCGGCGAGGGGTTGCCGCGGGGATAGCCGCGAGGGGCTACCCGCGGCGCGGCGTGTGCTGCGCCAGGAATTCCCTGACCCGGGCCCGCGCCGAGGCCAGCGCTGCCCCGGTCTTCCACTCCGGGATGAATTCGCAGTTCGGCAGCAGCCGCGACAGCTCCTCGGCGATCGCGTAGGGGTGCGCCTCGTCGTTGCCGGCCAGCACCAGACACGGGGTGCGGACAGTCTTCGCGAATTCGCGGTCGCAACAATAGGTGAAACCGGCCGCGTAGAGGTTGCGGCAGAACGCGTCGAGCACCGGCGCCGTTGCTTCCGGGTGGTCGCTCAGCGTCTCGGCCCAGGAGTTGAAGCGCGCCGGGCGGCCGGGCGCCATCGGCCCGACGCGGCCGATCGGCTGCGCCAGCACCGCGGCGGCAACGCGCTCCGGCTGCGTCTTCAACAGGTTCAGGATGAACGAGCCGCCGATGCACTGGCCGTAGAGATGGCAGCGGTCGATGCGCAGATGGTCGAGCAGCGCGATATGGTCGGTGGTATAGGAATCCCAGCCGTCCTGCGCCGTGATCGGGGCGCGCGAGCGGCCCCCGGCGTTGCGCTGGTCCATCGCGATGACGCGGTAGTTCGCGGCCCACTCGGTCGTCGGGTTGATCGGCGCCGAGGGCTCGCTCCACACCCCGATCACCGATTGCAGCCCGGCCGGCGCGAAAGTCAGGATCGGGAAGCCCTGGCCGAATTCCTCGTAGTAGATCTGCGCGCCACGGTGTTCGAAGCTCGGCATCTCGGCGTCCTTTCCTGATCGCTGGCGGGGCCATCAACATCCGCCGGCGGCGGACGAGTCAAGAGGGCGGGCGCCTGGTCACGACCGGATGCTCACCCGGCGGCTCAGCCGGCGGGCTCAGAACGTCACAGTCGTCCGCAGTCCAATAACCAGCGCGTCGCCGAGCCGCCGCGTCGGATCGAGCGGGCTGGCGGCGCCGCCCCCCGGGGTGATGACGTATTGCAGGTCGGGTTGCACCAGCCACCACGGCGCGACCTGGTGTTGATAGGTGACCTCGATGACACCTTCGGCGCTGCGCACCGGCACGGCAGCCGCGGCGAAGATCGCCGCATCGCGATCGAGGTCGCTGGCGCGTCCGCTGACATGCGCCCAGCCGTAGCCCACCCCAAGGGTGTCGTTGTCGCGCCCGGGCAGCGGCGCCTTCAAATTGAGGCCGACATTGAGGCTCCAATCGACCAGGTTGCGGTCACCGGGGGCGCCCATGACGCGGCCGAACAGCGCCAGCGAGGAGTGCCCGCCGGCCGCTCGCCACACGGTCTGGTCGAGGACGCCGTAGAGGCTGAAATTATCCTTGTGCAGGCGCGCGACGCCGCTGCTCGCCGGATCGGCCAGCGACAATCCCGCCTGGTCGAAGCGCTGGTCCGGGAAACGCCCGGTGTCGAACCAGGCGCCGAATTTGTAGGTGCCGGGGAGGTCGGCTCCCTCGGCGGCGAAGGGCGGCCGCGGGACGGCGTATTGCAGTTCGGCGATGAAGAGGGCGCCGGTGCCGAGGTTGAAGCGGGTGCCGGAGGCTTCGCCGCCCCGCACCTGCTTGTCGTCGGCAAAGGGGCCGCCCGGCGGATTGTCGTCGAAAGCGCCGGCGAGCAGCGTCAGCCCGTCGGCCGGCTTCGTCCGCAGCCTCAGGCCGAGCGCGGACAAGGGGTACACCGGCGCGCCGGCATACATGTCGGTCGAGGGCAGCGCCGGCCAGCCCATCATCGCGTTGAGAAAGACGCTGCCGTCGTCGTTGACGAGAAATTCCTGGTCGACCGCCTGCTGGCCGATCTTCAAATCGCTCTTGCCGGCCGGCAACGCCTGCTGAAACCACAATTCCCACAGCCGGGTGCTGCGCTCGGCGTCGATGTTGGTGATCGTCTGCAGGCTCGCGACGTGCTCGGTACTGAAGTCGCGGCCGTGGATTTGCAGCGCGCTGGCGTAGAAGGTGCCGCCCGACCAGTGGAACGCCTTGTCGGTGTCGAGCTTGAGGCTCAGCGTCGTGAGGCCGGAATATTCGAAGCCGCGGCGGATGCCGCCGCCGAGGTTGCCGAATATCTCGCTGGTTTCGCTGAGGCCTAGCATGAGGCCGCGATCGTCGAACGCCGGGCGCAGTCCGCCGATGTCGCCGAGCAGGTTCGGCCGCTCCCAAAAGCCGGCGTCAGCCTGGCCGGCGGGCGCGGTTTGCGCGATCGCCGGCGGCGCGCACAGCAACAAAGCGGCGGTCGCGGCACAACGCAGCGGCGTTATCGAGCGGCGCATCACAGACGGCATGTTAGCGATTCGTTCTCTGCCGAGGTGCGGCATAGCCCCGTGTAAAGGAATTTTTACACAGTCGGCCGATGATTGCCGGCATGAACTGGTTGACGACAACCCCCCTCATCGTCGACGTCATCAGCAAGTTGAGCGAATTGGCCATGAAGGCGCTTGCCGAACGGTTGCTAACGATCGCGCTCTCCGTCTGCATCGTCGGCGGGGTCAGCCTTTTTGCCCTGACCGCGTTCGCCTGGTTGTGGCTGAAGCGGGCGGCCGCCGAGCTCCATGTGCCGCCGAGCACGGCACGGTCCTGAGCCCGGCGCCGCCCCGGCTCAGCCCATCATCGCGACGCGCACCGCCGGCACCATGAAATTGCCGAGGACGGCCTTCAGCCGCTCGTCTTCGCTGGCGAGCCCTCGGGCGCGCAGCGCGACGATCGCGGCGCCCGCGGCGGTGTCGTTCCACAGCCAGTCGCCGAGCTGACGGCTCGACGGCTTAGCGTTGCCGGCCGCCGCCTCGAGGTAATAGGCCTTCAGATCGTCGGCCGCGAAGCGCAGCGTCAGGAGCGCCGAGAACCCGTCGCGCGGGCTCGCCGGCGGCTCGCCCTCCAGCCACGCGCCAACGTAGCGGCCGATCGCCGGCATTGTGAGGCCGCTCAGGCCGATGCTCGTGCGGCGATGCCGCGCTTGCCAGGCGTCATGTTCAGCCGTGAGGAGCGGGATCTCCCGCTCCAGCCGCGCCGCGAGCGTCGCGCCCGAGCCGTCCCCCGCGAAGCCCGGAAGGGGCGGCGGACGCCACGCCGGGTCGGGGCGGGCGCGCGGGTCGTCATCGGGGAAATCCTCGATCACGACCGGCCCGTTATCGCGCTCCAGCATGTGCAGCGCGGCGAGGATCACCCGCTGCTGAAAAGCCGGGTCGCTCGGCGGACCGAACGGCCGGCCCAATTCGAACGGCACCCAGAGCGCGCGCGGCGGCTTGGTATTTTCGCTCTGCGGCCGGATCAGGCTGATCGCGACCGTCGCAATGCCCGCTTCCTCGAGATAGTGCCCCAGCGCGCTCACGGCGCGCGTGCAGAGCGGTCAAACCGGCGAGAGGATGACGGCGTCGACCTGGTCCTGCTTGAGCCGGCCGGCGACCTCGCGGGCATAGGGCGCCATCTCGACCGGATCGGTCGCGCCCATGAACGAATAATGCGTTGCCGCGACCGAGCCGATCGCGCCCGCCGCGGCCAGCTCGTTCAGCCGGTCGAGCGGGAAGACGACGTTCCAATCCTCCTGGAACCCGGTGCGGTCGAAATTGATCGAGATATGGCTGATCAGCAGTTCCTCAGACCGGGTCGTCGCCGGAATCATTCGGTAATCGGGGTCGCGCCCGCGAAACGGGTTCTCGCCGCGCACCACCAGGCCGGCCGACGAGACGATCGCGACGCGGCGGTGGGACAATTGCGGCCCCGTCACCCACGGCGCGGTCGCAAAATCCGGGCATTCGAGCTCGGCGAGGCGCTTGGCCTGGGCCGGCGGCAGATCGGTAAGGCGGGTCACCTCGCGTCTCCCAATGATGAGCGAACCCGCCACAGTAACCGGGTCGGCCGCCGCGCGGACACCGCGAATTAGAGGAACCAGCCCGTCGTTCGCAACGGAAGCTGCGACCAATCTTCGCTGGCGCCGCCGGCGGCCCTGCGCTATCGGCACCGGCGCGCCGGCGGGCGGCTCGGCAATTGCTCGCCATTCGCCGTGCTCACCAAGACGCATGCAATCGAGGGATTCCGGTCACCATGCACGAATTGCGTCGTAGACCCGCGGCCCTGCGCCGGCCCGCCGGCGGGAATGGGCTCAGCCGCCGCAAGCTGCTGAAGGCGGGCGCCATCGGGGCGCTCTCTACCGCGGCCGGCTTCGGCAAAGCGGCGGCCGCCGCGCCGGGGCGCTTCCCCGAGGGCTTTCGCTGGGGGATTTCGACTTCGTCCTATCAAATCGAAGGGCGCGGCGACCGCACCGCCGACTGTATCTGGGACACTTTCGCCCGCCGCCCGGGCGCGATCAGCGATCGCAGCAACGCCGAAATTGCCTGCGACAGCTACCACCGCTTCCAGGAGGATGTGGCGCTGGTGGCGGGCGCCGGGCTCAAGGCCTACCGCTACTCGATTTCCTGGCCGCGGGTGATGCCGCAGGGCAGCGGGCGGGTCGATCCGCGCGGGCTTGATTATTACAGCCGCCTCACCGACCGGCTGCTCGAGGCCGGCATCGAGCCGTGGGTTTGCCTCTTTCATTGGGACCTGCCGCAGGCGCTGCAGGACCGCGGCGGCTGGACCAGCCGGGCGATCGCCGATTATTTCGCCGACTATGCGCAGCTGATGGCCCGGCACCTCGGCGACCGCGTCGGCCATTGGGTCATGCTGAACGAGGCGGCGGTGCACGCGATCATGGGGCATGGCTCGGGCGAGTTCGCCCCCGGCCTCAAGAGCGAGGCTGCGATGTATGCCGCGATGCATCACCAGAACCTTGCCCAAGGCCGGGCGCTGGCGGCTCTGCGCGCCGTCGGCGGCGAGCGCTTCAGGCTCGGCACGGTGATGAGCCTCCAACCGGTGCGCCCGGGCGGCGGGCGCGCCGAAAACGCCGCGGCGGCGGCGCTGTGGGACGCGCTGTGGAACCGCGCCTTTCTCGATCCGCTGTTCCACGGCCGCTACCCGCCGCTGATCGCGCGCTCGCTTGAGAAGCTGATCGAGCCGGGGGACCTCGCCACGATCCGCCAGAAGGTCGATTTCCTCGGCGTCAACTATTATGGCCCGGTCTACCGGCGGGTCGCTGCGGGCGGGTTCCTCGGCGGCAATTGGGGCGCGCCGCCGGCCGACATGCCGCGCACCGCGATGGGCTGGCCGATCGATCCCGCCGCGCTCTCTGACCTGCTGCTCGAACTGCGCGACCGCTATGGCGACCCGGTCCTCTACATCACCGAGAACGGCGCGGCGTTTCACGAAGAGCCCACCGCCGGCCGCGTCGCCGACACTCAGCGGATCGCCTATCTGCGCGACCATATCCTGGTCTGCCATCGCGCGATCGCCCAGGGCGCGCGCCTGCGCGGCTATTTCGTCTGGACGCTGATGGATAATTTCGAATGGACGCACGGCTACACCGCGCATTTCGGCCTGGCCAGCGTCGACCGCGCCACCCTCAAACGCACCCCCAAGGAATCCTACGACTGGTTCGCCAAGATCGCCGCGTCCAACGCGATTTAGCGGGTGGCGACCCCGGCAGGGCTCGAACCTGCGACATCCTGCTTAGAAGGCAGGTGCTCTATCCAGCTGAGCTACGGGGTCTTGCCAATTATTCAATCGCTTAACGGAATATCATTCAGCCGCCAAGTTCGTCTGCTAGCGCGGCCGTCGGTTGCAACGCCCGCTCAACATGATCTGGACGACAAAGCAAACCCCAGATGCACGTATCACGGCACCCGTTCAGATATAATGTGCAGTTCCGAAATCGCGACATCCGGTTCGCGCCCGCTGGGGAAGACGTCTTCGATGGTAATCTGCACCCATACCGCGTGAATCGGATGTTCCAACGGTATCCGCTGTGGGCCTGCGCGATCGGCGATGTTCAAGACGGCTGTATCACCGGACGACGAGAGAAGTCTGATGCGCCGAACTCGGTCATTCTCACGGAAAACGACCTCGTTTTTTTGATAGCCGTTAGCAATGCTGATCGCAGTCACCAACCGTTCGTTGAAGAAATCAACGAGGATCCAGCCATACCCGGGCTCCCGCCGGGCCTTGGCCCAAGCTGTCGCCAAGTTGTCGTCGAATAGATTCGATACATCGAAGGTGCTGTGACCGGTACGGTCTCCAATAATCGCGGGCAACACCGAACTCGCACAGTACTGGCGAACCACGGGCATATCAGCCGGAGCGGCGCATCGCTCGGCGATTGTGGTTGGCCGCGGCGGTCGGCTCGCCACAGGCTGTGGCGCGGCTGCCGCCGCAGTCGGATGCGACAGGCTCGATGGCCCGGCGGCGACGGTCGATTGCGGCACCGTCAGCGGTTCTCGAAGTCGAAGCGGCAGGACAACGCGGTTGTCAACAGCATAGAGAAAGCACGGACCGCCTGCTCCATTGCGCACCTTATCATCGTTGCAACGCTTGAGCGCAGCCTCTTCTGCGGCGCTCTGGTTTGCGGCTTCGGTGACCACAAACATCCTATCTCGCACGGGATGAAATGCAGCCGCTTTCGGAGCCTTGGCAGAATAGTAACCGGCTATATCAGCGCGCTCGCGCAACCGGGAAGATGCGGCCGGTATTTGATCAGGGCTAAAGTCCCCGGAATATCGAGCCCGCGGCATGTCATGTACGGGTGGCCTCTCGTTTCCCGAAATTTTCTCAATCGCCTCGTCGGTGGCAACCAAAGCGCAAGGCTGGCCGAAAAAGACTTGGCAGCCTTCCAGTGCTGCTTCGACAGCTTGTTCACGGGTCACCCTGTCCCAAGCGCGCCAATGACCGGACCCGCTTGGCGGAACTGCTAATGCCTTATGAAGGGGCGATTCCATGTAGGTGCGAGCCGCGTCCTCGCGGCTGCTCGCGCTCAATGTTGGTGCGATTGTCTGAAGGCGTGCCGCGATCGAATCCCGGAGGTTGGGCGCTTGCGATGTCGGAACGTCGGGTTTCCGAGCAGCGGCGTCGGCGGAGCGGGTAGGTTGGGGGACCGGCTTTTCGGCTGATGGACCGGAAGCAGGGTATGGCCAAAAATGCCATGCCAGCCCACCCGCTGCGATTCCCAGCACCGCCACGATGGACGCGACAACGGCCGCAGAGTGGTGCGAGGCCTGCGGCTTTGCCTCTCGCAGCCGTAATGAATCCTGTTCGGCTGGTTTGGATCCTTCCGCTGTTCCCGACGGCGTCGGCGTATCCGTCTGTACGGCCGCGTTCAGCTGCAAGATCAGCCGTTCGATCGCACTCTCCCAATCGTCAAACAAATCGATCCACTGCCGAACCGCGAGCTCGTATGACATGGCATCATTGGGGACGACGTCTTCGACACGGACAGGTACCACAACCAAGTTGTAGCGACCGGCAAGCGCTATTTCCTTTTTTACCTCCAACGAATTATTTGCGTTCGCCGAGAATACCAGGATCATCACCTTGGCGGTGCGGATGGCCCGGGTGATCGCCTCCTGAAAATTTTCGCCGGGACGGATGTCGCGTGTTGCGATCCAGCACTTTAGGCCACGTTGCTCCACCGCCTTGCAGATGGTTTCCGCGGCCTTTCGATCGTTGCTCGCGAAGCTGAGAAAGACCGGCGCACTCATGGGTTCCTGCTCGGTCGAAGCGCCAAAATTTGGGCAGCACGATGCGGGCGTTACACGAGGCCCGAACATAGCATGGCTGAGATAGGCAAAATACGCAGAACGCGCGCGCGCAGAAGCCTCTGCTCGCGCTTTAGGCTCCAGACTAAGCGCCGCGCCGACCGGCCGCCGGTTGGGCATCGGTCAAACGGCAGGTATGCAAAAGCCGTCCGCGGTTAATCCTGTTCGGCGTCAGTTCCGGCGCGTGGTTTGTCGTTGCGACAATCATTGGCCGGCTGCCCGCGATCCGGCGCAGCCCTTGCGGTTTCTTGCTGCAGAATGAGGCGGACCAGCTCGGCCTGCCGGTTGGTCCCGGTCTTCTCGAAGAGCTTGAGCAGGTGCGTCCGGGCAGTGGAGCGCGAGATCCCGAGCCGCACCGCGGCGGCCGGAATGCCGTCGCCATGCAACAGCTCGCGCGCCAAAGCGGCCTGCGCCGGCGTCAGGTCGAACAGCCGCCCGATCTGTTCCGGCGACGGCATGATGTTCCGTCTTGCCGACTCGATGAAGACGATTGCGGCCGGTCGTTGCGGCAACCGCCATGTTTTGGCACGCAGCGCGACAATTTCGACTGTCAGCCGCGTCCCCGCCGCGCAGGTTAGCGCCAGCGTGCCGTTCATGCCGCTGGCGATCGTCGCTTGCAGCGCCGCCGTCTTGCTGGCGATGCGCGTCGCAAGGCGGCCGCCGCTGACGCGCAAGCCGCCGCCCTCGCTCAATGCGGCCTCGGCGGCGGTGTTGGCGAACAGGATGCGCGCCTGCGCGTCCACCAGCAGCGCGCCGCGGTCGACGTGGTTCAGCACATTGAGCGTCAGGCTGCGCTGGGTGTCGAGCTGCGCCAGCCGCAGGTTCAGCGACACCGCGCGCCGCAGATGCGGCGCCAGCTCGCGAAGCAGCCGCTCGTCGTCGGCTGCGAACCGCCCGGCCGCCGTGGAGCGGTAGAACCCGATAGCGCTGACCGCGGTTTCTTCCTTCGCCGCCAGCATGATCAGCCCGAAGTTCGACTGCTGCGGCGCGCAGAACTCGTTATAAAACTCGGTGCGATCGAACTGCGAACGCGGCATGCCCAGGCTCTCGAAGTCGTAAAGCTCGCCCGGCGGCAGGGCATAGCCGCGGTTCCGCACCAGGTTCGAAGCGGCCCAGCGCTCGTGATAGGCGCGCAGCCACAAGGGGTCGGTGCGCGGCGCGCAGACGAACGGGGCGGCATTGTTTTCCGGGTCGATAATCGAAAGGCTGGTCGCCCGCGCCCCCAGGGCGTCCGCGATCGCGGTCAGCGCGGCGGGCCACGCCTGCATATCCACCGCAGCCGCGTGCACCAGATCGATCAGCCTCAGCAATTCCATTCCCGCTCGCCTGTCGCGGCAACCCCACTACGCGCAATTCTTGAACCGGCGTTTGGCCAATGGCATCGGATTTTAAAATCGATTTTAGATAAATCACCCGAGAAACGGTCGTTCTCGCCCTCGCAGCTCGGTCCTGCGAGCGTCTGCACCGAGTTCAGCGCCGCCCTCCTCACCATCGCCGTCGGCTATTGCGGTTTCATGACAGCGCCGCGAGTGCCGAGAAGCCATCTAGCCGCGCTGCGCTCGCCCGGTCCATCCCGTCCGGCGCGTTCGCCGGCGCGATCAGTCGGGCGCTGACCCGGCGGTCATGTTCGCGCCGCGCGCGCCGCCGCAAACTCCTCGGGACAGGGCAGGTCGACCCCTAGCCGGTTGCTCGCTCGGCCCGTGCGTTTAAGTTAGCCCCCTCGTTGGCCGGGGGCCTCGCGTTCCGCAACCGCTCGCCGCTCCGGATCCAGGTACTGCCAGACCTCGGCGTCGCGTCGGTACACGTCCGGGCGAAATTGTAACCTGTCGTCGGTGTCCGCGAACGCGGTCTCGTACACCACGAATACCGGCACGGGTTCCGGCAACGCGCTTCGCGTAGTGTTGCCCGTCGCGATCGCCTGATCGATCGCATCGACCGGTTGCCGCATCAGCAGCGCGGTCAGCTCCGGTAGATTCTCCACCCTGATGCAGCCATGACTGATACGGCGGTCGTCGCGGCTGAACAGATTTTTCGACGGGGTATCGTGCAGGTAAACATCGAACCGGTTCTGCATGTAGAACATTATCTGCCCGAGCCCAGAGTTGGGTCCCGCCAGCTGCTGCAGCCCGCCATTGGGCAGCATGACCAGGTGGTGCCGTGCCAAATAATTCGGGTCGCGACTTGCCTTTGGCATGATCTCGTTGGTGGCGATGTCGTTCGGGATGTTCCATGGCGGGTTGAACAAAATTCCGTCGATGGTCGCCTGGAACTCCGGGCTCTGATTGCGTCTCTCATCTTGGCCGACAATCACCCGCGTCGAGAAAACCGGCCGATTGTCGCGGTACAGCACCAGCCGCTCGTCGGCGACATTGACCCAGACGCGGTCCGCCGGCAGGCGCCGCGGCAGCCAGCGTTCGCGTTCGAGGTTTACCTCGATCTCGCGCAACCGGGTCGTCCAGGTTTTGCCGCCGACCGGGGTGCCCGCATTAAAATTCTGCAGAGCCTGGCGCAGCAGCCGGTAGGTCGGCGTCGTCGGCGCCAGCGCTTCGATTGCCGCAGCCGGATCGGGGCTGTCGATCGCGGCGTCGAGCGCGGCAGCGACATCGATCGGCCCTGGTGTCAAAACCTCGTCATCTCGTCGGCGCTCAACCGGCAGGATCCCGCGCGCCAGCGCGTCGGCGTAGGAAAGGAAGGCGTCCGACAGCAGCAGTTCCCGCTTAAGCGGCGGCAATGTTGCAGGCGAGCGCAGCAAATTTGCGTGAAAGAGTTCAGGCGCAAGGCCCTTATCGCCGGCACCCAACACGGCGTTGATCAGTGAATTTGCTTGCGGCTGCCGGGTCGTCCATACCGGCGCGAAGCCATGGCGCGCGTAAAAACGTCGCAGCAATCCGACATTCAGCCGTGCACCCGCGACGACCAACTCCGGCGCGTTTTCGAGCAGTTCGCCGAGCTCGGTTTTGGCGTTCGATGCTATCGGGGCGGGCGGTGCCGGCACGAAGGCTGCCCCCGGCTCCTGGTTCGCCGCAAGAGCCGCGGGCGCCGCAAGCGCATATGCCGCGGCGAGCCCGATCGCAGCGCCGGCAATCCGCCCGAAGCGGGCCAGGAGGTCTCTCGTCGAAAAACTGCGTGATGCGAACAAGATAGCCTCACCGATAGCGCGATCCCGCCGCGACTGGCGCTGCCGCCGGTGGAACACGGCGGCACGCGTTCCCGGTCTCGAATCGCGGTTGCACAAAACCTTCACGCGATGGCCTTTCGAACGATCTGCCCTTCGGACACGAGGTTGCTTCAAGCAGCGGTAAAAGCAAGGTTTTCGTTGCTCGACCTGCGGTGTATCCGCCATCGGGGATCTGAGCCGCGGAGAGCTGCGGCGGCCAAGGCAGATTTTTTGTGCGCCGGAGCGGGAACCAGAATGCCGCTTCGGCGTAACCACTCTGTCAATCGCTTTCCGATTGTCGTATCGTGTACGTCTCTCAACCGTGGAGAAAACGCATGTTCGACGTTGCCGAAAAAATGCCCCGCCTCAGGCAGTTGCGTAATGCGGCGCTGATTGCCGTCGTGCTTCCGGCGGTGTTGCTGGTGGGCTGCGCCCCGCCGCCGCCACCGCCGCCACCGCCGCAACCCATGGCCTATCCGGCCCCGCCACCGCCGCCGCCGCCGGTTCCGGTTGTTCGCGGCTAACCGGCGGCACGGCATCCGATCTTCGACTATCGATCGAATGCCCTGACCGCTATCGGCAGGCACAGGCGAGCGTCAAGCGTCGCGGAAGCTAAGAGCCGCGCTGCTTCCATCGCCTGTGCCCTGGCGGCGGCAGCGCGCTGATGTGCCCCGGATGCACTCGCAGGTCGCGACCTGCGCCGGGTGCGGCCGGACTAACGCGGCCGGTCACGCTCTAGGACCTCATGGGGCACACGGGTTTAGGACCGGTCCGCTTACGGCTCCAGAGGTTAAGTCGAGCCGACGGGGGCGCTAGTCTAAGCTCCGGCAGCGTCGCGCGATTGACTTTGCATCGGTTGCGGCACGCAGGACGAGCATGACGGCGTCGCCCGCGGTGCAGGTGGCCTTTCTACGACGCGAAAATCTCGCCGAGGCGCTGGATCGAGTTCAGCGCCTGCTGTTGCGGCAGTCCCGGCCACTGGCAGCGCATGATGAAGTGATCGACGCCGAGAACCTCGCGGTAGCGCGCGATCTCTTCCTTCACGGCGCCCTTGTCGCCGATGATGAAGCGGTCGCGGGCGAAATCCTCGAACGATGCCGAGGTGCGCTCTTCCAGCCCCCAGGCGGCATAGGCGTTGTATTTGTATTCGAGCGGGCCCCTGCATTCTTCGTGCGCCGTGGCGTGCCGGGCGCCGACATAGCATTCGACGGTAATCGGGAATTCCATCGCGGTGCGGCCATATTCCTTCAGCGCGGCGCGATAGGTTTGCATCAGCGGCGCGATCTTGGCCAATCCGCTGCTGTTGACGATGAGCCAGGCGTCGCCGATCCGCGCCGCCCGCCTGACCGACACGTCGGCCTGGGCGGCGACATAGATCGGCGGCCCGCCCGGACGCACCGGCTTCGCGCCGATCCCGGCGTCGTTGATCCGGTAGAACCGGCCCTGGTGGGTCACCCGCTCCTCGGTCCACAGCCGGCGCATCAGGCCGATCGCCTCAGTGAACCGCGGCGCCCGCTCGGCGAGGGGAACGCCGAACGCCTCGAACTCGGGCGGGCGATAGCCGAGGCCGACGCCGAGGATGAAGTTGCCGCCGGTCAGGACGTCGAGCGTCGCGGCTTCCTCGGCCACATGCACCGGGTTGAGTGGCGGCAGGATCAGGATGTTCGGCCCGATCGTCATGCCCTGCGCGTGGGCCGCGAGATAACCCATAACCGGCGTCAGCTGCAGCATCTGCATCGGATGGGTCAGCCAGTGATGCGGCAGCCACAGCGAGGCGAACCCGGAATCGCGCGCCGCCCGCACCTGCGCGACCATCTCCGGGACGCGCTCGGCGAGGTTGAGGCCTTCAGGGAACTGGGTGTTGATGAAGAGGCCGACCTTCATCGCGGAGCTTAGCGCTGGAGGCCGGGTGCGCCGGCCGGCACGTCATAAAAGGCCAGGGTCATCGAGACGCTGGTGTAATAGCCCATCAGGGTGATGACGTCGGTGATGCCGACGTGGCCCAGCGCCTTGACCGCGCGGTCGTAAAGCCCCCGCGGTGCCCAGCGCGCATTAGACAGGCAGATCGCCATCTCGTAGACGATTTGCTCGCGCTCGTCGGCGAAGGAGGTCGGCAGGCCGGCGAGCATCGCCTCGACCTTGTCGGCCGGCAGCCCGACTTCCTTCCCACGCCGCTCGTGCGCCGCGGTCGGGTAGGCCGAACGCCACTTGCTGTTGATGATGATGACGGCGATCTCGCGCTCGCGCTCACTGAGCGAATAGCCGCCGGGGTGGAAATGCGCGCCGAGCGGGGCTGAGGCCTTGGTCAGCTTGGGATTGTGCACCCAGATCTTGCTGGGGCCCCCGGCCGCGCCGCGCCGCTCGACCAGAAAACGATATCCCTCCTGCTGCTCCGGCGTCATCTCGTCATAGGGGATTTCGGCGTAGCGGCCGAAAGTCGGCGTCTCGGACATCTCGAGCCTCCTTCGCGATCGTCTTCAGCCGCGGGCCAGCGCGTAGATTTGGGTGCCGCCGGGCGGCGGCGGTTGGGCCGCCCAGGTCTCGCCGGCGTCGAGGCTGCTCCAGACTTCGCCGCCGTTGGTGGCGCACGACAGGCGGGAAGGGTGGTGTTCGTCGAACGCCAGACAGAACATGGTATGCGGCACCGGGGCGCCGATCTCGACGCGGGCCCAGCTGTCGCCGCCGTCGCGGCTGTGCAGCAGCGTCCCGGCATCGCTCTGAAAGCCGGCGCCGGCGGCGCACCAAAGATGCCGCGGATTGCCCGGCACCTCCTTGATGTCGCGGCAATAGATGTGCCCCTTCGGGTTCATCGGGTCCAATGCCACCGGCCGCCAGTGGTCGCCGCCGTCGGCGCTGTGGAACATGCCGGCGCGGGCGATGCCGATGACCGTGCCGGGCCGCCAGCGGCTCGCCAGGACGCCGTGCATGTCGACGTAGTCGTCGTTGAGGTACTGGCCGTGGCTCAAGTTTTCCCAGTGCTCGCCGCCATCCACCGAGCGGATCGTGCCGCCTACCTCGATCGCCCCGTAGAGGTGATCGGGCTGGCTGGCGCTGGCGTCCATCTTCAAGACGCGCTTCGCCGGGTTGGCGCCCGGCGCGGTGGTGATGTCGGGGAAGCGGACGCTCACCGGCAGCCGGGTCCAGTGTTCGCCCTTATCGTCGCTGCGGTAGATCTCGCAGTTCTCGCAGCCGACGAGGATCACGTCGGGGTCGTGCGGGTGAAACAGGATCGACCACACCGGCAGGCCGTGGTCGGGCATCTCGACCTTTTCCCAATGCTCGCCGCGATCGGCGCTGCGATAGGCCCCGGATTGGGTGCCGGCGTAGATGATCGCGGGGTTCGCGGGGTGCACCGCCAGGGCGCGCACCGCCGGCCGCTCGGGCAGACCGCGGCTCAGCGCCTCCCATTCGCCGCTGCCGTCCGCCAGCCGAAATAGCCCGGAATGCACGATACGGTCGCGGCCGGTCTCGCCGGCGAGGCCGAGATAGAGATAGGATGCATCGTTGTTTGCCATCGGATCGCCCGCCTCTGCCTGTTGCGCGGCAAGCTTGGCAATTGCCGCGCGGTTCGGCAAGGCTTTGCCCACTCCGTGGCGTTTCTGCGCATCCGGCGAGCCGAGGGCGGCCGCCGCCGCCGGCCCAGCAATCGGTCATCAGCAATCGGTCTGGGATACCGCCTCGGGCAGGTCGGCGGCGACCGGCAGCCCCTGCACGAGCGCACGCAGCCGCTCAAGGTCGAGGATGATGACGACCTGCCGGTCGCAAATCACCAGCCGCTCTTCACGCAATCGCCGCAGCGTTCGGTTGACGTGCACGACGGTCAATCCGAGATGATCGGCGATCTGCTCCTGGGTCAGCGGCAGGTTGAAGGTCGGCCGGCCGATCAGGTCGCGCCGCCGCAGCCGGTCATAGATGTCGAGCAGCAAGAGGCTGATCCGCGCCTGGGCGTCGAGCCGGCCGATGGCGATCATCAGCCGGTTGGCGCGCCACCGCGCTTCGGCGAGCAGAGCGAATGCCTGCAAGGCGACCCGCGGATCGGTCATCAGCTGACGGGCCTCGGCGGCGCCGAGCGCATGGTAGCCGAGCCGGCAGGCGGCGGTGAACTCGTCGCTCGGATGGGCTGCGACGATATTGTCGAGGCCGGCGATGTCGCGCGGGGCAAGGATATCGAGAATGACGCGCCGCCCGTCGGCCAATACGTAAGACCGGTAGGCAAACCCGCTGCGGATCATCAGGATCTCGGGTTCGCAAGCGCCGCGCACGACGAGGCCGCCGCCGCGGTCGGCGTAGCGGATCGGGGTCTCCAGGAACGCGGCGCGCAAGCTGCGGTCGCCGCTGAGCAAATCCTCGCTCGCGCCGCCGGCCAGCCGTTGCCGCTCGATGAGGTCGGTCGGCGGCGCCAGCGATCGATCCGTCATCGCCTCGCCCATGGTTTTCTCAGTTCGTCCCGCCTCCGAGTTGGCGACACGGTCCAACACATTTCGCATGTTCTCCATCGTACACAGATGCCCAGGGAGCCGGCCGAGTCCAGCAAATAAAATCGGAATTCGCCAGAGGAAAAGGTTGCCTGCGCGAGAGGCCGGCGCGGCGCTCGCCTAATTCTGTTCGCCCGGGGTTGCGCTCGAACCAAGCAGTAGAATCAGCTTGCTCGACAACGGCAACACTAGATCGGCGGTCAACCGGGCGCCGGCAAAGTCGAAGGAACCACTCGCCCCGATTGCCGCCTTTAGGCCAACCGTGATCAGCTCGCTGCCGTAGTCCTTGTCGGCCGGCGGCCGTACCGGCGGCCCCCCCGTCTCCTGCCAGCGAATCACCAGCCGCGCCGCCGGCGTCTCGGCCTCCACCACCTCCCAGTTGAGGTGAACCCGGCCCTGCGGCACCGACAAGGCGCCGCGGCTGGCGGCGTTGACCGCCAGCTCATGTAGCGCCAGCCCGAGATTGACGGCCGCCGGCGCCCGCAGCCGCACCGCCGGCCCCTCGACCGTCACCCGGCCGTCGCGGCCAATCCCGTAATTGCCTAGTTCCCTAGCGGCCAGGTCGATGAGCGCGACCTCGCCCCATTTGGCGGCTGCGACGAGCCTATGGATGTCGCCAAGCGTGCGCAGCCGATCAAGCATCGTCTCGGGTGCGGCCGTGGTCTCTTGGCTGCGCTCGACAATCTGCACTGCGGTTTGCAGCATCGCCTCGATGCGCTGGCTGAGCTCGCGCTGGTATTCTTCAATCTCGGTGATGCGGGTGATGTCGGTGAAGGTAACGAGGACGCCGTCCAGCGCATTTTCAGCTGTGCGATAGGGCAGGACCCGCATCAGATAGTGGATCGTGCCATCGCGGCGTACGACCCGACGTTCGCGGGGCTGAGCGTTGGCCAGCACCGGCTCGACCTCGGCGCGCAAATCGAGATCGCCGAGCTCGCTGACGATATCGGTCAGCGGCCGCCCGCGGTCGACATCCATCAGGCTGAAGATGTTTTTGATGGCCGGCGTGAAACTGCGGATCACCAGCTGCTTGTCGAGAAACGCGATGGCGATCCCGGTGCCTTCGAACAGGTTGCGCAGATTGTCGTTGGCCCGGTCGAGTTCCTCGATCTTGCCTTGCAATTCGCTGTTGACGGTGCTGAGCTCCTCGTTGATCGATTGCGACTCCTCGCGTGAAGTCTCCAGTTCTTCGTTGCTGGATTGCAGTTCCTCGTTGATCGAGACGAGCTCTTCGTTGGCTGATTTAAGTTCCTCGATCGCGGTTTCGTATTCCTCGACCATCGATTGCAGCCGCTCGCGCGCCTCGTGCAGTTCACCCTCAAGCTGTGCGGCCGAGCCGCCCCGCTCTTCGGCGAGCACCGGCAACAGCTGGTCGGGAGTGAAAGCCGCCCCGACATCGCTGAACACAATCAGAAACAGCGGCTCGTTGGTGTGATCGAGCAACGGCTCGACCGTCAGATCGACAATCTGTACCCGACCCTCGAACTCGACCCGCACGCCGGTGCGATGGACCGGCCGACGGGTCTCTACCACTTCGGCCAGCGCGGTGCGCAGATCGGGGCGCAGGCCGCGCCGCGCCATTGTGACGATGCTGCGATTGGGGATCCCGGGTGGGGTTTCGAGATATTTTCCGGTGCGGGTCGAGAAATGCACCGCATCGCCGTCGCGCGTCACCACGACATGGGCCGGCGAAAACTGCTCGATGACCCGGCTGTCGATGATGTGGCGCAGCGGCAGGGCCGCCTCGCTGCGCGGTGCCGGGTGGTGCGCGAGCAGGCCCAGCTGCCGCTCTGCTTGCGGCACCACGAGCGGCAGGCGGGGACGCACCGAGAGGTGCTCGCGGCGCTGAAAGATGCGGTATTGTTTGTCGATCGTCGTAAAGAGCTGGGCGTACTCGGTCAGGCTCTCCGAGATGCCGAGAAACAAATAGCCGGCCGGCCGCAAGGCGTAGTGAAAAACCGGTATCAGTTGTCGCTGCAGGTCTTTATCTAAATAAATCAATAGATTGCGGCAGGATATCAGATCGACGCGGGAAAACGGCGGGTCACGGATCACGCTGTGCGAGGAGAAGATGCACAGATCGCGCACCTCCTTGGTCAGCGCGTAGCTGGTCCCGTTGCCGACGAAGAAGCGGTCGAGCCGCTCCGGGCTGACATTTTGCAGCATCGCCACCGGATAGCGCGCCGCGCGCGCGACCGCGACCGCCGGTTCGTCGATATCGGTCGCAAAGCACGCGACTTTGGGGCGCGCCCGCAGGCTATCCATGTGCTCGAGCAACAGGATCGCCAGCGAATAGACCTCCTCGCCAGTGGCGCAACCCGGTATCCAGACGCGGATCGTGTCGCTCGCTCCCTTGCCCTCGAACAGGGTCGGGATGATTTTGTCGGCGAGCGCCTGAAATGCTTCGCTGTCGCGGAAGAAGGCGGTGACGCCGATCAGCAGATCGTGGAACAGGTTCGTCGCCTCCTCGTGATCGCTGCGCAGGCGCTCGACGTATTCTTCGACCTCGCGCACGGTCAGTACCTGCATGCGGCGCTCGACCCGGCGCAGGAAGGTGCGCTCCTTGTAGGCCGAGAAATCGTGGCCGATCTGGTCACGCAGAATCTGGCAGATTTCCTGCCGCACTTTGTCGACCCGCTCGCGCTCGACGCGATCGTGGCGTGCCGCCCGGCCCTCAAGGGTGCCGCGGCGCTGCACGTATTCGACCAGTCGTTGCGCCATTTCGGCGACCGGGATCTGCAGATCGACCGCCCCGGAAGCGATCGCGTTCGTCGGCATGTCGGGATAGCGCGGCGCCCCGTGGTCGGCCGTCTGCGCGATCGTCAGCCCGCCCGCTTCCTGGATCGCCCGCGCGCCGAGCGTTCCGTCGTGGCCGCCGCCGGACAGGATGACGCCGACCGCGGCATCGCCGTACTCCTCGGCGAGCGATGCCAGGAGCGCGTCGATTGTGTTGCTGCGGGGGCTGCTCACATGACGGCGCAGCCGCAGCCGGCCGCGGCGCACCGCCGCCACCGCGTTCGATGTCACGATGTAAATGTGGTTTGCCGCGATCCTCTCGCCCTCGCGCACCGCGACGATCGGCAATGTGGTCGAACGTTCCAGGATTTGCGGCAGCGCGCTTTCGTAACCTTCGCCGATATGCGTGATGACAATGAACGTCATGCCGGGATCGGCCGGCATCGGCTGGAAAAATGCTTGCAGAGCTTCGACGCCGCCCGCGGAAGCGCCTACGCCCACAACCGGGAACTGGTCTGCCGCCACGGCATCATTCCCTAAATGTTACGTTTGTTACGCCATCCTGTTATTTTTATTCTACTAGAATGGTCCGAAGTTGGGCGATGCGCAATGGGCGACGCCCATGCTAGTCGTCGGCGGCCCCCATTACCGCTTGCCGCCGCGGACCCCGCACCAGCAGCAACAACGGCAGCGACGCCAGAATGACGATCAGCATCAGCGCAAAGTCGTCGATGTAACCGATCATCGCCGCCTGTCGCGTGACCTCCTGATTGAGGGCGGCGAGCCCGTGCGTCGTCGTCAGGTCGAACCAGGGCGGCAGCAGCGGCGACTGCGTCAGCGGATTGTCGGGGCGCAGCCCTTCGATCAGGCGCGAGTGCACGATCTGGGTGTTCTGGGTCAGCTGGGTTTCGAGGATAGCGATGCCGATGCTGCCGCCGAGCATCCGCATCAAGGCGCGAATCGCAGTGCCTTGGGTCAGGATGTGGTGCGGCAGGCCTGAGAGCGCCAGCAGGTTAAGCGGCACGAAGGTGCAGCCGAGCCCGAAACCCTGGGCAAACCCGGCGAACACAATCGGCCACGATCCCATCTGCAAGGAATACCCGGTCATCTGCCACAGCGAAGCCGCGGTGAGGAGGAACCCGACCAGGATGAACAGGCGGTTGTCGACCCGGTTGATCAGCCGGGCCACCAGAAACATCGCTACCATCGTCCCGAAGCCACGCGGCGCCATCATCCAGCCGGCATCGAACACCGGGTAGTTCATCAGCACCTGCATCATCGACGGCAGCAGCGCCAGTGTGCCGCTGAGGATCATGCCGACGCCGAACATCAAGAGGCTGCCGGCGACGAAATTCGGGCTCTTCAACAATTCGCGATTCAAGAACGAGCGATCGCCCGCCGTCATCGTGTGGACGACCAGGAGGTAGAAGCACAGGATCGACATCGTCGCTTCGAACCAGATCTCGGTCGAGTGAAACCAATCCTTGATCTGGCCGCGGTCGAGCATCAATTGCAGCGACCCGACGGCGAGGCTCAGCATCGCAAAGCCGAACATGTCGAATTCGTCGCGCCGCGGGCCGCGTCCCGGACGGATGAAGGCGAAGATGCCGAGCGCACACAGCGCGCCGACCGGCAGATTGATATAAAAGCACCAGCGCCAATCGAGGTTCTCGGTCAGCCAGCCGCCGAGCGTCGGGCCGATGATCGGCCCCATCATCGCGCCGGTGCTGAAGATCGCCATCGCGTGGCCGTGCCGCTCGCGCGGATAGATCGTAAAGAGGGTCGCCTGGCCCAAGGGCACCAGCCCGGCGCTGCAGACGCCCTGCATCAGGCGGAAGATCACCAGTTGGCTAAGGCTGGTCGCGGCGCCGCACAGGGCCGAGGTGAAGGTGAAGCCGATGACCGAGGCGAGAAAGATGTACTTGATGCCGAAACGGCCGGCGAGCCAGCCGGTTAGCGGCATGGTGATCGCCGAAGCGACGATGTAGGACGTCAGCACCCACGAGATCTGGTCCTGCGCCGCCGACATGCTGCCCTGGATGTGCGGCAGACAGACATTGACGATCGTCGTGTCGAGGCCCTGCATGACGCAGGCGCAGATGATCGTCGCCGTGGTGAGGCCAAGATTGGCCGCCGGTGCGGCGCCCTCGCCCCTCACGGCTCGCGCTTTCGCAATGCCCGACAGCACATCGCGGCGATGAAGGAGGGTCGATGGACGGTCATCAGGCTTGGCGGATCGCGGATCGGGTTGCGGCACTTGCTGGCGCCGCCACAATATCCGCAACCATACGCCCAATTGCTGGTTCCTCGAAGCGAGCGGGCGGCAGGTCTGCGTTGTCGCAAGCGCGCTGCTTGGTGCGCAGGCGGACCTTGCCTATAGTCGTCCGGTCCCAGTGATCGCGGCGCTGCACAGGAACCGTCTTGCGATGATGCTGCCTGTTTGCCCGGCCAAGACCGCCCAACGCCGCGGCCATGATGAGGGCGGCTTTACACTCTTAGAACTCCTCGTCGTCCTGGCGATCCTCGGGCTGCTGGTCGGTCTCGTCGCGCCGGCGGTCCTGCGGCAACTTGGATCGGCCAAGGAGAAGATCGCGCACCAATCGATCGAGCGGCTGGCGACGGTTCTCGACATTTACAAGCTGGATGTCGGAACCTATCCGACGACCGAGCAGGGCTTGCAGAGCCTTATCACTCAACCGCCCGGCGTCGCCCGCTGGAACGGGCCCTATATGAAAGGCGACAAGGTACCGGAAGATCCCTGGGGTCATCCCTATCTCTACCGCAGCCCCAGTCAGCGGCCGGGGCACGATTACGACCTTTATTCGCTGGGACCCACCGGCCAGTCCGGCGGTACCGGCGACAACGCCGCCATCGAGAATGAATGACCGTCGGGTAGGGTTGACCCGAAGCCACGACGGCGGTGCTTGAACCGGCGGTTGTTCGGCAACAGGCTGCCAGATATCATCGCGTATAAACACGCATGAAGGTGTCCCCGATGCGTCGGCAGCGGCGGGGCTGGTCAGGATGGGCGGCGTGGCTCGGCGTTATCGCGCTCGGCCTCAATGCGCTCGTCCCGATCCACTTTGCCTTCGACCTCGCGGAGGCGCTCGAACAATCCGATCACACGCCCGCTGAAATCGCCAACGGTCTCGACCGCCAGCTATTGGCGTTGATCTGCGACCACGACCAGAGCGGCGACGCGCACCACGGCAAACACAGCGACCGAGGCTGCCCGGTCTGTGCCGCCGCCGGCAGCCTCATCGCCTTCGCGCTGGTCGCTGGCGCGCCGCTCCCGGTCCCCATCGCGATTGCCGTCCGGCCGGACGCCGCGGCGATCGTCGAACAACCGCGCCGCGCGCCGACTGCCGCCTACCGCTCCCGCGCCCCGCCCTTGGCCTGAGGCCGATTTCCGCGCCGTGCGCGGCCGCCCCGCGGCGGCCGCGGCGGTTTGCTATTTCGATCTCAGGAGCCATCACATGAACCGCCACCTGTGGGGGGCGGCCGCGATGACGGCCGTTATCCTCCTGTCCGCGACCTCCAACGCGCTGGCGCACGGCTTTGCCGGCCAGCGCTTTTTCCCCGCGACGCTACTGACCGACGATCCGTTCGTCGCCGACGAGATGTCGCTGCCGACCTTCACCCGCCCGCCGAGCGGCGCCGATGGCAGCTACGAATACGACCTCGACATCGATCTCGCCAAACGGCTGACCCCCGATCTCGGCCTGACGCTCGGCTACGGCTGGGCCAACGTGCACAGCCCCGGCATGCCGGCAATCAGTGGCTTCGGGCCGCTGTCGACCGGCGTGCAGTACCAGCTCTTTGTCAACGCCGCACACGAGGCGATCGGCCTCGCGAACCTGTCGGTGACCTGGGCTCATACCGGCCGGGTTGAGGCGCTGGGAGCGCCTGATTTCACAACGCTGTCGCCGGGGTTCGATTTCGGCAAGGGCTTCGGCGACCTGCCCGGTTCGCTCCCCTTTCTGCGGCCGTTCGCGGTGACCGGCAATCTCGGCTTCGATTTCCCCACTAAGACGGAAAGCGCTGGCGTGCCCAACTCCAACAACTTCAATTACGGGTTCGCCTTTGAATACAGCCTGCCCTATCTCCAGTGCTGCGTGCGGGATTTTGGTCTGCGCCGGCCGTTCAGCCAGTTGATCCCGCTCGTCGAGGTGGCTTTTACGACGCCGATCAACCGCATAACGCCGGGGGTCACGACAACCGGCACGGTGCAACCCGGGATCATCTGGTCGGGCCAGTATTTCCAGATCGGCGCGGAGGCGATCATCCCGGTCAATCACGCCTCGGGCAGGGGCCTCGGCGGGCTTGTCCAGCTCCACTTCTATCTTGACGATTTGTTCCCACACGGGTTTGGCCGCCCGGTTTCGGAGTGGTTGCAATGACCCGGGCGACGATGATCCGTCTCGGCACGGCGGCGTTGGCCGCGAGCATGACCCTCGGCCTCGCGATCTCGCCGGCCCGGGCGCATGCCTTTCTGGACCATGCGAACCCGGCTGTCGGCAGCACAATCCCGACGGCGCCGCCGGCCATCACCCTGTGGTTCACGCAGGATCTCGAACCGGCATTCAGCGCCGTGACGGTGACGAACCAAGCCGGCCAGCGTGTCGATCTCGGCAACGCCCAAGTGCCGCAAGGCCATCCCGACGAACTTCAGGTCGGGTTGAAGGCGCTGGCGCCCGGCACCTACGCGGTCAGCTGGCATGTCGTGTCGGTCGACACCCATCCGACCGAGGGCACCTTCACCTTCCAGGTCGGCGGTGAGTAGGCTCGACCGCGGCGACGCCGCCCTCTCGGCGGCGGACGGTTCGGTTTGCCAACTCGTTATGGGGTGATTACGGTCTCGCGCTTCTCTCTCAATGCCACGAAAAGCAACGAGGACTTGGCCGCTTCCGGCCAAGTCCTCGATGTTGTTGGTGGAGCCAACCGGGATCGAACCGGTGACCTCTACAATGCCATTGTAGCGCTCTCCCAGCTGAGCTATGGCCCCGCGCGGTGCTGTGAAGCGGCTCGCAACTTAGGAACGGCGAGCTTCGGCAGCAAGGGAAAAACGCCGGCGGAGCCGCCTCAGGGCTCCTCCTCCTCGACATTGTCGATGACCTCGGCCATGTCGTCCTCGTCCTCGCCGAGTTCGGAGGCGTCCTCGATCAGCTCTTCTTCTTCCTCCTCGCCCTCTTCAAGCGGTGCCGCCTCTTCCTCGTCCGAGACCGCTTCCAGTTCCTCGCCCTCGACTTCGGCGTCGATGTCGTCCGCACCGGCCGTCTCGAGTTCCTTCTCGACCGGCGCCGCCGGCCGTGCCCGGCGCGCACGCAGGAACGCCTCGGGATCGAACGGCGTCGAACATTTCGGGCAGATGACGGGCTCGCGCAATAGATCGTAGTAGCGCGTGCCGCAACTCGGGCAGATGCGCTTGTTGCCCCATTCGGGTTTGGCCAACGGGCGGCTCCTTATCGGCTCAGATGTTGTTTTTGCTACGGTGTCGGCAATTTGCCAGGCGGGCCATTGCCATAGCCGCTGCCGCCTGTCAAAAGCAAATACGCGTGCAGCAAAGGCGGGCGGCCAACGTTCGGCTGCGGCATATGGGCCGGCGGCGCCGCGCCGGCAAGTCCCGATCGGAGCGAGAGGCGAGCCATGCCCGACGACCAGACGCCCCATTCGACGCCGCCCGACCCGGCCCCGCTCACCGCGACACGCCCCGCGGCGCCGCTCGCGGGCGAGGTTGCGGTGCCGGGCGACAAGTCGATCTCGCATCGCGCCTTGATGTTTGGGGCGCTCGCCGTCGGGCGCACCGAGATCAGCGGCCTCCTGGAGGGCGAGGACGTTTTCGCCACCGCGGCGGCGCTGCGTGCGATGGGGGCGGCGATCGAGCGGATCTCCGATGGGCGCTGGCAGGTCGACGGGGTCGGGCTCGGCGGCCTTGGGGAACCCGAGGACGTAATCGATCTCGGCAATTCTGGAACCTCGGCGCGCCTGCTGCTCGGTATCCTCGCGACCCATCCCTTCACCAGTTTCGTCACCGGCGACGCCTCGCTGCGCGGGCGGCCGATGCGCCGGGTGGTCGAGCCGCTGACGCGCTTCGGAGCCCGATTCGTGACGCGCGACGGCGGCCGACTGCCGCTCGCGGTCAGCGGCGCGGCAAACCCGGCGCCACTCGTCTACACGCTGCCAATGCCGTCGGCGCAGGTCAAATCGGCAGTCCTGCTTGCCGGGCTAAACACCCCGGGGGAGACGACGGTCATCGAGCCGCAGGCGACGCGTGACCACACCGAACGCATGCTTGCTCATTTCGGCGCGCGGGTCGCGATCGAGCCCCAGCCGAGCGGCGGCCTTCGGATCACCATCGCGGGCCAGCCCGAACTCGTCGGTGCGCCGATCACGGTGCCGGGCGATCCGTCCTCGGCGGCCTTCCCGCTGGTCGCGGCGCTGATCGTGCCGGGCTCCGAAGTCACGATCCGCAATGTCGGGCTCAACCCGTCGCGCACCGGGCTCCTCCTGTGCCTGCACGAGATGGGCGCCGACATCGCGTTGGAAAACCAGCGTCAGGCGGGGGGCGAGCCGGTCGCCGATCTCAAGGTGCGGGCCGGCCCTCTTACCGGCGCCGACATTCCGCCGGCGCGCGCGCCTTCGATGATCGACGAATACCCAGTCCTCGCCGTGGCCGCCGCCTGCGCCCGCGGCCGCACCGTGATGCGCGGCCTCGCTGAACTGAGGGTCAAGGAAAGCGACCGGCTCACCGGGATCGCCGAAGGGTTGGCGCGCTGCGGCGTGCGCGTGACGATCGCCGGCGACGATCTGATCGTCGAGGGCGACGGCATGCCGCCCAAGGGCGGGGCGTTGATCGCGACCAGGCTCGACCACCGTATCGCGATGGCCTTTCTCGTGCTCGGGCTTGCCGCGGCTGAGCCGGTGCGAATCGACGATGCCCGGCCGATTGCGACGAGCTTTCCCGATTTCGTACCGCTGATGGCGAGGCTCGGCGCGGCGTTTGCCGAGGCGGCGTGAGCGCGGCCGGCGCTTTCGTCGTCGCGATAGACGGCCCCGCCGCTGCGGGCAAGGGCACACTGGCGCGGCGTCTCGCCGAGCGCTTCGGCCTCGCCCATCTCGACACCGGCAGGCTTTACCGCGCGGTGGCTTTCCTGCTGCTGGAGAGCGGCAGCGATCCGGCCGATCCCGCCGCCGCTTCCGCTGCCGCGCGGCGCGTCGATCCGAGCCGCCTCGCCGACCCGCGGCTGTCCGGCGAGGCAGTGGCGCGCGCCTCCTCGATCGTCGCCGCGATGCCGGCGGTGCGGCAGGCCTTGCTGGAAACGCAGCGCAATTTCGCGGCGCGGCCGCCGGTTGCGGCCTCCGGCCCCCGGGCCCGCGGCGCCGTGCTCGACGGCCGCGACATCGGCACCGCGGTATGCCCCGGCGCCGCGGTGAAGCTGTTTGTGACAGCTAGTCCCGAGGCGCGTGCCGAGCGTCGGTTCCGGGAGTTGCGGGCGCGCGGCGCGGCCGCTATATACCAGGATGTCCTGCAGGACATGAAGGAACGCGACGCGCGCGACAGCGAGCGTCGGGTCGCTCCGCTCGCGGCGGCACCCGACGCCGTCACTATCGACACGACCGGGCTTGATGCCGACGAGGTGTTCGAGCAGGCCTGCGATTTCATTGCGCGCGCTCTTGCCGCCCGAGGCCCCTGATTTCGGCCTGCGGCGCTGCGGCGCTTTCCTGTCCCCTCCTGTCCGCAGGTCCGGGTCGATGCGGCCGCGCCTGATTTTCCCCGCCGGCCGCCCACTCCGCTGTGATCCCGGCGGGGCTGCGCGTTCTTACGGGATCGAGGAGAAGGAATGGCCGTAGCAGCAGAAACCGCCGTCGCTGGGAAGGAAAGCTTTGCCGCGCTGCTCGATGAGTCGCTTGGCGTCGCCAACGGGCTCGAAGGCACCGTCGTCAAGGGGCGTGTGATCTCGATCGAGAATGATGCCGCCCTCATCGATGTCGGCCTCAAATCGGAAGGCCGCGTCCCGCTGAAGGAATTCACCGCCGGCGGCGCCGGGCCGGAGATCCAGGTCGGCGACGTCGTCGAAGTCTTCCTCGAGCGCATGGAGGACAAGAACGGCGAAGCCTCGCTGTCGCGCGAGAAAGCCCGGCGCGAGGAAGCCTGGACCCTTTTGGAAAAGAGTTTTCAGGCCAACGAGCGGGTGACCGGCGCGATCTTCGGCCGCGTCAAAGGCGGCTTCACGGTCGACCTGAACGGCGCTGTCGCCTTCCTGCCGGGCAGCCAGGTCGACATCCGCCCGGTGCGCGACATCACTCCGCTGCTGGGTTCGCCGCAGCCCTTCCAAATCCTCAAGATGGACCGCTCGCGCGGCAACATCGTCGTATCGCGCCGCGCCGTTCTCGAGGAGAGCCGCGCCGAGCAGCGCTCCGAATTGGTCGCCAGCCTCAAGGAGGGCCAGATCCTCAACGGCGTCGTCAAGAACATCACCGATTACGGCGCCTTTGTCGATTTGGGCGGGGTCGACGGCTTGCTGCACGTCACGGACATCGCCTGGCGGCGCATCAATCATCCCTCCGAGGCGCTCAATATCGGTCAGAACGTCAAGGTCCAGGTGATCCGCTTCAACCCGGAGACGCAGCGCATTTCCTTGGGCATGAAGCAGCTCGAAGCCGACCCCTGGGAGGGCGTCGAGCTCAAATATCCGGCCGGCGCCAAGTTCAAGGGCCGCGTCACCAACATTACCGACTACGGCGCCTTCGTCGAACTGGAGCCGGGGGTCGAGGGGCTGGTCCATGTCTCCGAGATGAGCTGGACCAAGAAGAACGTCCACCCCGGCAAGATCGTCTCGACCAGTCAGGAGGTCGAGGTCATGGTGCTCGACGTCGACCCGCAGAAGCGACGCATCAGCCTCGGCCTGAAGCAGGTCATGGCCAACCCGTGGGAAGCCTTTGTCGAGGACCACGTGGTCGGCAGCACGGTCGAGGGCGAGGTGCGCAACATCACCGAGTTCGGCCTCTTCGTCGGCCTTCCTGGCGACATCGACGGCATGGTCCACCTCTCCGACATCGACTGGAACCGCGCCGGCGAGGATGCCGTCAAGGACTACCACAAGGGCGAACTCGTGCGCGTCAAGGTGCTCGACGTCGATGTCGAAAAGGAGCGCATCTCCCTGGGCATCAAACAGCTCGAGACCGATCCGTTCGAGCAGGGCATGACCAAGCTGAAGAAGGGCGAGGTCGTCACCGGCACGATTTCCGGCATCACCGAGGGCGGCATCGAGGTCACGCTCGCCGACAACGTGCCGGGCTTCATCCGCAAGTCCGAGCTGTCGCGCGACCGCAGCGAGCAGCGCCCCGACCGCTTTGCGGTCGGCGAGCGGGTCGATGCCAAGGTGACCGCGATCGACCGCGCCACCCGCCGGGTCACGCTGTCGATCAAGGCGCGCGAGGTTGACGAGGAGAAGCGCGCGATGCAGGAATTCGGCTCCGCCGAATCCGGCGCCAGCCTCGGCGATATCCTCGGCGCCGCGATCCGCCGGCGGCAGGGCGAGGCCGAGACCGAGGACAAGGCCTGAGATCGCGCCACGACCGAGGAGCGTTGACGCTGGCGGGTGGGTTTGGCACGTTAGCCGCCCTTTCCACTCGCCAGCAGGCGCGGCCGTCATGACCAAGTCTGAACTCGTTCAGCGGCTCTCGGAGGCCAACCCGCATCTCTATCAGCGCGACGTCGAGGCGATCGTTACCGCCATCTTCGGCGAGATCGCGGCGGCGCTGGGGCGCGGCGACCGCGTCGAACTGCGCGGCTTCGGCGCGTTTTCGGTGAAACGCCGCGATGCCCGGATCGGGCGCAATCCGCGCACCGGCGACAGCGTGCAGGTCGCCCAGAAGCATATCCCGTTCTTCAAGACCGGCAAGCAGCTGCGCGACCGCCTCAACCAGCCCGGCCGCCCGCACTGAACCGGCCTGTCGAGGATGACGCCGGCCGGCGTCACCGGCTGATCTTTCCGGGGCCGAAGAGATGAGCGAATTCAGTTTTTATTACGATAAAAGCGCGATTTCGCGTGCGGTCGCCAAAGGCGGCCATCGCGGCATTATCGGCGGGCTTTGGGACGAGATCGGTAGACTACAGCTCGATTTTCTTAAGAAAATGGGACTCGACCAGAGGTCGCGATTGGTTGATGTCGGCTGTGGTTGCTTGCGTGGAGGTGTACATTTCGTCGATTTTCTCGATCCCGGCAATTATTTCGGGATCGATATGAGCGCAGAGCTGCTGCAGGCTGGTTACGACATCGAACTGAACGGTCGCGGTCTGTGCGACAAGCTGCCGCGCAGCAATCTGATCTGCAACGCCGAATTCGATTTTTCAGAGTTTGCGACAACCTTCGACGTCGCGATCGCACAGTCGCTTTTTACCCATCTTCCGGCGAACGTCATCGAGCTCTGCCTGTCGCGGCTGGCGCCGCATATGCAGCCGGACGGAGTTTTGTTCGCAACGTTTTTCATCGTGCCGGACGATCACCCGATTGGAGCGCCGTTCACCCATCCGCGTGGCATCCGCACCTTCGATGATCACGACCCCTATCATCACCGGCTTCGGCAAATTCGACATCTCTGCGACGGGTTGCCATGGCGGCCGGAACTGGTCGGCGAGTGGGGTCACCCGCGCGACCAGCAGATGGTATCGTTACGCCACAGTGCGCCAGATCACATGGCAGAGGCGCCAAACGCCAAAACGCGCGCGCTCGAGATCGAGCGTGCTGCATCCTTGCCTGCCGGTGCGGCGCATTATCGCGCGTATGTCGGCCCGCCGGACCGCTACGACTTCATGTCCGCGTCGCAATTTGCGCTGTTGTTTGCGCTCGGCCTACGCGAGCAGCAGCGCGTCCTTGATTTCGGCTGCGGATCCCTGCGTCTCGGCAGACTCCTGATACCATTTCTCCGCCCAGACCGATACTTTGGCATCGATCCGAACAAATGGTTGATCGAGGATGCTCTCGTTAACGAGCTCGGTCGTGACATTCTGGATTGCAAGCGCCCGACGTTCGGGTTCAACAGCGACTTCTGTTGCGACGTATTTGACACAAAATTCGACTATATTGTCGCTCAATCTATCCTAACGCATTGCGGCCCTGATCTTGCCGGGCAGCTTCTACAAAGCATGCGGGACGCGCTAGAGGAAGGCGGCAAGGCTATATTTACCTTCATAAAGGATGCCGTTCGCAAGCCGCAACCCTTCGGCTGGACCTATCCGAATTGTGTCAGCTATCAAGGCGCAGAGATGTCCGAGCTCTGTCAACAAGCCGGTCTCTGCTGCACGGAGATACCTTGGTATCATCCGGGAGCGACCTGGTTTGTTGCGGCGCGTTCCCCACAGCACTTGCCCAGCCCCGCCGAGCACCCCCTGCTTCGCGGAGCGGTGCTGTTTGACCCGCAGTTTGCGGCGTCCCGCACGCTTCCGCGACCAAAAGCGTAGATCTTCTCGATCGCCCGGCGGCGTGTCATCGAAATCGGGACATTTTCGGGGCGAGGGGTGCGGCGAGGCTGTCGCGGCGGTCTTGAGACGGCCATCCTCGAGAGGACCCGCCGAATGAGGACGCTGCGCTGGGTTGGCGTGGGGCTTATTGCGGCGGTGTTGGCGCTGTTTGCCGCGTCCAACCGCGAGGCGGCGGTGGTTGGGCTGTGGCCGCTGCCGTTTGTCGTCGATTTGCCGCTGTATCTTGTCGTCCTCGCCGCGACGCTGATCGGTTTCATCGCCGGCGCGGTCTGCGCCTGGATCGGCGGGGCGCGGGGGCGCCGCGAAGCACGGCAGCGCCGTCGCCGCCTCGCCGCGATCGAGCAGGAGCTGTCCGCGACGCAGGCGCGGTTGCCCGGGGTCATTGACGGTGCGCCCGCTCGGCCCCCCGCGCGCGGCTGACGCGATATTGCAGGTGATGCGAGAAGCCGTCGCTCCCATATCTGCGGGATGAGCATCGCGGCGAAAATTTGCGGGCTGTCGAGCGAGGCGGCGGTGGCGGCCGCGGTCGAAGGGGGCGCGGCTTATCTCGGCTTCGTCTTCTATGCGCCGAGCCCGCGCGCCGTCAGCCCGGCGCGCGCCGCCGCGCTGTGCGTCGCGGTGCCGTCCGGGGTGCAGCGGGTCGGCCTTTTCGTCGATGCCGAGGATGCCGCGATCCGCGCCGTGCTCGATGCGGCGCCGATCGACCTGCTGCAGTTTCACGGACACGAAACCCCCGACCGGATCGCCGACGCAAAGCTGCGGTTTCATCGCCCGATCATCAAGGCGATCGCCGTTGCGGCGCCCGAGGACGTGCTCGCCGCCGCGCGCTACGAAGAGGATGCCGACATGCTGCTGTTCGACGCGAACCCGCCGCGGCGGGTCGACGCGCTGCCCGGCGGCAACGGTCTCGCGTTCGACTGGCGGCTGATCGCGGGGCGCCAATGGCGGCGCCCGTGGATGCTGTCGGGCGGGCTCACCGCGCTGCTGTTGCCCGAGGCGGTGCACATTTCGGGCGCCAGCACGGTCGATGTCTCCTCGGGCGTCGAGCGCCGCCCGGGCGACAAAGACCCGGACAAGATCCGCGAATTCCTCAGGGTGGCTCGCGCCCTCTGATTGGTGCATTTTCTCGCCAGGCAAGAGGCGACGATGCAGACACCCAACACTTATCGCGGCGGACCGGACGCGCGCGGCCATTTCGGGATCTACGGCGGGCGCTACGTCGCCGAGACGCTGATGCCGCTGATCCTGGCGGTCGAGGCCGCCTATAACGCCGCGAAGGCCGACCCGAGCTTTCAGGCCGAGCTCGATTATTACCTCGAGCACTATGTCGGGCGGCCGAGCCCCTTGTATTTCGCCGAACGCCTGACCCGCCATTTCGGCGGCGCCAAGCTCTATCTCAAGCGCGACGAGCTGAACCATACCGGCGCCCACAAGATCAACAACGTCCTGGGCCAGGTCCTCTTGGCGCGGCGCATGCAGAAGCAGCGCATTATCGCCGAGACCGGCGCCGGCCAGCACGGCGTCGCCACCGCGACGGCCTGCGCCCTCTTCGACCTGCCCTGCGTCGTCTACATGGGCGCCACCGACATCGAGCGGCAAAAGCCCAATGTCTTCCGCATGAAGCTCCTGGGCGCCGAGGTCGTGCCGGTGCATTCCGGCACCGCGACCCTGAAGGACGCGATGAACGACGCGCTCAGGGACTGGGTCGCGCATGTCGACGACACATTTTACGTGATCGGCACGGTGGCGGGGCCGCACCCCTATCCGACGATGGTGCGCGACTTCCAGTCGGTGATCGGGCGCGAGACCCGCGCACAGTTGATGAAGGCCGAGGGGCGGCTGCCCGACACCCTCATTGCCTGCATTGGCGGGGGCTCGAATGCGATGGGCCTCTTCCATCCGTTTCTCGACGATCCCACGGTCGCGATGATCGGGGTCGAGGCCGGCGGCCACGGCATCGAAACCGGGTTGCACGCCGCCTCGCTCAATGGCGGGCTGCCCGGCGTATTGCACGGCAACCGCACCTATCTCTTGCAGGACGACGACGGCCAGATCCGCGATGCGCATTCGATCTCGGCCGGGCTCGATTATCCGGGGATCGGCCCCGAACATTCCTGGCTGCACGATCTGGGGCGGGTCGAATATGTCGCGATCACCGACGCCGAAGCGCTCGACGCGTTCCAGCTGTGCAGCCGGCAGGAGGGTATCATCCCGGCGCTGGAGCCGGCGCACGCCTTGGCGCATGTCGCCAAGATCGCGCCGATCCTGCCGCGCGACCATCTCCTGGTGATGAACATGTGCGGCCGCGGCGACAAGGACATCTTTGCGGTCGCCGACCACCTCGGGGTCAAGCTGTGAGCCGGATCGAGCGGCGGTTCGCCAAGCTCCGCGCGGGAGGGCGCGCCGGGCTGGTCATTTATCTGACCGCCGGTGATCCCGATCCCGAGACCTCTTTCGAGTTGTTCCGCGGCCTCGCCGGCGCCGGCGCCGACCTGATAGAGATCGGCATGCCGTTCTCCGATCCGATGGCCGATGGCCCGGCGGTCCAGGCTGCCGGCCAGCGCGCGCTGAAGGCCGGCATGACATTGCGCAAGACGCTGGCGCTGGTACGCCGGCTGCGCGCGCATGACGCGGAAACGCCCTACGTGGTGATGGGCTACTACAACCCGATCTACCGTTACGGCGCCGAAGCGTTCGCGCGCGACGCGGTGGCGGCCGGCATCGACGGCGCGATCGTCGTCGACCTGCCTCCCGAGGAGGACGAGGAGCTGGCGGCGCCGGCGCGGGCAGCCGGGCTCGACATCGTTCGCCTCGCCACCCCGACGAGCGACGCGGCGCGATTGCCGGCGATCGTCGGCGGTGCCAGCGGCTTTATCTATTACGTCGCGATCGCCGGCATCACCGGCACACGCTCGGCCGAAGCCGCGAGCGTCCACCAGGCGGTCGCCCGGCTGCGCCGCTTCACCCAATTGCCGATTGCGGTCGGCTTCGGCGTCAAGAACCCGGCGCAGGCCGCCGAAATCGCGAAGGCCGCCGATGCCGCGGTGGTCGGCTCGGCGGTCGTCGATCGCCTGGCGCTCAACCTCGACGCCGCCGGCTGCGCCAAGCCCGGCCTCGTCGAGGCAGTGCTTGCCGATATCCGCGCGCTGGCGGCGGGGGTGCGCGCCGCCCGCCGAACATAGCAATGGCGCGACGTGACGAGATGCTTTCCGGCTATCGCGGACACGTCGATGCGATCGAGCCGACCCTCTCCGGATGGGTTAGCGAGATCGCGCGCCCGGGGGTACCGGTCAGCTTGGCGCTGAGCCTCGATCGACACCACCGGATCGCGGCGATTGCCGACCGGGCGCGGCCGGACGTCGCCGCGGCGGGCCTTGCCGCGTCCGATTGCGGCTTTTCGCTTCCGCTTCCGGCCGGCTTTCTCGATGGCGCGGAGCATCGCATCGATTTGCTGTTGTGCGATGGCCGCAGCCTGAACCTTCCGGGTATGCCGGCGCGCGTGGCGCTGGGTCCGGTGCGGGCCGATCTGGTTGCGGGGAGCGCGGCGAGCGTCGAGTGCGTTCTCGACCTGCTGCGCCAAAACGATTTCGAGGCCGGCCTCGACGCAAGTCTTGTTCGCCGCGAAAATGCCGTCGCGTTCAACTCGTTGAGCGCGCCCGATCAAGGTTTTGTGTGGTACGCGCGGGCGGGCGGGCGGCTGGTCGGCTATGCTCGCCTCGATCGCGGTCGAGGCGATGCGAAGGGGCTCGGCGTCGTCGCCCTGACCGTGCTTGCGGCCTACCGTCGCAAGGGATTGGGCGAAGCATTGCTGCGCGCCCTGCTGCGCGCCGCGGCGGAGGCCGGCAGCGTGCGCCAAGTGTGGCTGTCGGTGCGTCCCGACAACGCGCCAGCCGTTCACCTTTACCGGAAGCTCGGTTTTGTCCGCGATGCAAAGCCGCCGTCTGGGCCGTGGGCGATGCCGGGGGAAATGACGATGGTCTGGATGCCGCGGTGAACTGGCTGACCAATTACGTCCTGCCCAAGATCCGCGCGCTGACGCGGCGCGATGTGCCCGATAATCTGTGGAAGAAATGCCCGGGCTGCGAGCAGATGCTTTTTCACCGCGAACTGGCGGCGAGCCTCGAAGTGTGTCGGCATTGCGGCCATCACTTCCGGATCGGCGGCGAGGCGCGGCTCAAGATGCTGTTCGACGGTGGCGCGTTCGACAAGCTTGAACTGCCGAAGGTATCCGCCGATCCGCTGCGCTTTCGCGACCGGAAACGCTACAGCGAGCGCTTGCGCGAAGGCCAGGCGGCGCTGGGCCCGGGAAGCGACGCGCTGGTGCTGGCCGAGGGGCGGATCGGCGGGACCGCTGCGGTCGTTGCGGCGTTCGATTTCGCCTTCATGGGCGGCTCGATGGGGATGGCGGTCGGCGAGGGGCTGGTCGCGGCGGCGCGGCGCGCGGTCGAGCACGAAGCGGCGCTGATCGTCGTGCCCGCGTCGGGCGGCGCCCGCATGCAGGAAGGCATTCTGTCGTTGATGCAGATGCCGCGCACGGTCATTGCCGCCGATATGGTCAAGGAGGCGGGGCTCCCCTACATCGTGCTATTGACCGACCCGACGACCGGCGGCGTCTCGGCCTCGTTCGCGATGCTCGGCGACATCACCCTCGCCGAGCCCGGCGCGATCATCGGGTTTGCCGGTGCGCGGGTGATCGAGGAGACGATCCGCGAGAAGCTGCCGGAGCGCTTCCAGCGCGCCGAATATCTGCTGGAGCACGGGATCGTCGACCAGGTTGTGCCGCGCGGCGAATTGCACGCCACGCTCGGCTGCATCCTCGCCCTGCTGCGCGAGCCCTACCGGGCGCAGGCCACGCTGCCGGCCTTGCCGAGCCCGGCGGCACAGCAGCCGGAATGACGATGCCCGCGGGCGCAACCGACCGCGTGCTGGCGCGGCTGACGCAGCTCCATCCCAAAAAGATTGACTTGTCGCTCGGCCGCATCGAGCGGCTGCTGGCCGCGCTGGGCAACCCGCACGATAAATTGCCGCCGGTGGTTCATGTTGCCGGCACCAACGGCAAGGGATCGACGATCGCGACGTTGCGGGCCTGTCTCGAAGCCGCCGGGCTGCGGGTGCACGTTTACACCTCGCCGCATCTCGTCCGCTTCAACGAGCGCATCCGGCTCGCCGGACAACTGATCGAGGAGGAGGCGCTGCTGGCTGTCCTCGAAGAGTGCGAGCAGGCCAACCGGGGTCAGGCGATAACCTTCTTCGAGATCACCACAGCGGCCGCGTTTCTGGCCTTCGCGCGCACCCCGGCAGATGTCACGCTGCTCGAAGTCGGGCTCGGCGGCCGGCTCGACACGACCAACGTGGTGCGCCGCCCGCTAGTCACCGCAATCACCCCGGTGTCGCTCGACCATCAGGCTTTTCTAGGCGACACCGTGAGGGCGATCGCCGGTGAAAAGGCCGGCATCCTCAAAGCCGGCGTGCCGGCGGTGATCGGGCCGCAGCCGAATGACGCCGAGGATGTCATCGAAACGCGAGCCTTCGAGGTCGGCGCACCGCTCTATCGCTGGCAGCGGGAATGGCGCTGTGAGCCCGAGCGGGCCGGTATGCGCTATGAGGGCGTTGGGGGACGCCATCATCTGCCGTTGCCCTCGTTGACTGGCGCTCATCAAATCGCCAATGCCGGAACCGCGATCGCGTGCCTCGAACAGCTGTCGGGGCTTTTCACCGTCACCGAAGAGGCGATCGCGAGCGGACTGCGGCGGGTTGAATGGCCGGCGCGGCTGCAGCGCCTGCGGCACGGTCCGCTGCTCGACATGCTCCCGGCGGGCTGGGAGTTGTGGCTCGATGGCGGGCACAACCCGGCGGCCGGCGAGGCCATCGCGGAGATGGCCAAAAGCTGGAGCGAGCGCCCGCTCTACCTCGTCGTCGGCATGCTCAACACCAAGGACGCGGCTGGTTTTCTGCGTCCTCTGGCGCCCTACGCGCGGCGGCTCGACGCGGTGACAATTCCGGGCGAGGACAATCCGCTGCCGGCCGCGACGATCGCCGGCGCGGCGAGCGCGGTCGGCATCGCGACGCAGGAAGCGGAGTCGGTTGGGGCGGCGCTGCGCAACATTGCGAGCGGCGAGGGGCCGGCCCGGGTGCTGATCTGTGGCTCATTGCACCTCGCCGGAATCGTGCTGGCGGAAAACGGGTAGAGCAGGGGAGGAATGACAGAATGCGCCTCACCGGCTTTGCGGCGCTCGTGGTAATCGCCGCAGCGGCGGGCGCAGCCCAGGCCGCACCGCGCGATGCCCCCGCTTGGTATCAGCGGGCGCACGAGTGGGTGCAACAGCTGCTCGGCACGCCGGCGAGCGATCGCGAGGTCATCGCGCCAGCGGCAAACATCGACCCGACGATGGCGATTGCGCCACCGCAGCCGCAGGGCACGATGCGCGTCATTACCCCGCACGGCAACGCCGGGCAGTAGCGCGAGGCTCGGCGGGGCACCGCTCCCGCGAGTTGGAGAGGCGCCCCGCCGGGTTACCGGCAAGGGCTACTTTGGCTCATCCTTTTTCTCGTCCTTGGCAGGCGGCTTGCCATGTGCGGCTGCGGCGGGAGGCGCCGCCGCCGGGCGCGGCTGCGCCACCGGCGCGGGTCGCGGCGGCGGTGGCGCGTGGACGACCGGGGCCGGCGCCGGGCGCGGCTGCACCACTGGCGCGGGTCGCGGCGGCGGCGCATGGACGACGGGGGCCGGCGCCGGGCGCGGCTGCACTACCGGCGCGGGTCGCGGCGGCGGCGGCGCGTGGACGACGGGGGCCGGCGCCGGGCGCGGCTGCACCACCGGCGCGGGTCGCGCCGGCGGCGGCGCCTGGACGACAGCAGGCGCCGTTTGCGGCTGCGCCACTGGTGGGGCATGCGCTGGCGGCGGCGGGTGAATGCCGGCGGCCGGCGCCGTTTGCGGCTGCACCACTGGCGGGGCATGCGCTGGCGGCGGCGGGTGAATGCCGGCGGCCGGCGCCGTTTGCGGCTGCACCACTGGCGGGGCATGCGCTGGCGGCGGCAGGTGAACGCCGGCGGCGGTCCCCGGGCGCACCCCAGGC
>Ga0209579_10000279_pt1 | contig 62756 bp, 103 predicted proteins | sample Coa_R1_2_FD_187152 | JGI IMG/M metagenome (GOLD analysis project Ga0209579, IMG submission 187152) | Surface soil microbial communities from Centralia Pennsylvania, which are recovering from an underground coalmine fire - Coalmine... | ecosystem: Environmental > Terrestrial > Soil >...
GATCAAGAAGGAGTTCACGGCCCTCGGCCGCCGCGCGCATCCGATGGCCATCATCCTGATGCAGTTCATCGACTCCCGCACCAGGTCTGCTCCCCTGCTCTACAACGGCAAGCGACCCACCCACGCCACCATCCCGATGGTCGATTTCCAGCGCCTGACGGGCGCCTCCGATCGGACGATCAGCGCGCACCTTTCCAGACTCGAAAAGTGGCAATTCATCGAGCGTCAGATTTCGACCAATGGAACCCACAAGGGTGGGTATCGCACGCTCCCGCACAACTACCGCAAGCGGGAGATCCCGCAACCCAAGCCGCACCGCGTCCGGACGAAGCCGCTCGAAGCGCACGTGAGCGGACCGAATTACCAGGCGGCTATGCGCGCGCCCGCGCGTGGCCAAGAGGCGATTAAAGGGCAAAGTTTTCCGCTTCAGTTTTCCGTATCAGAGGCGATAATTGGGCGAAGAATTACCTTGGCACTAAGTGAACGCGGGGAACTGCCATCTATAGCTGAAATCAAAGAGATACAGGCTCTTGCCGAACAACAAGCCGCGCAGCCGGCTGCCGAATCGACCCTGGTGCGGGAAATTGCAGTAGCCGCCGGCAGCAGCGGATTGCCGAACCGTGACAAGGAATTGCAGGTAAACCTGCAAGGGACAGCTGAAGTTCTGCCACTAGTAGGGGTAACTTCTGCAACCTGTTGCCCATACGGATGGCTCTGCCCCGTATTTGACGGGCCTTCGGCGACGCCTCCTGTACAGAAACAGAAACAGAATCAGAGTGTGGGTGGGTGTGTTACAGGCGAAGCCACCGAGGGCACCCACCCACCCACCTCCGAACCCGCTCTCCCCGCCACAACCCCGGAAGAGACGGAGCTCGAGGCGATAGCCGCAGCCATCCCGGAGAAGCTGACGGAGAAATTGGTGAAGGTGCCGGACCGGGAGCTGCTGCTGTCTGTCCGGGCCGAATTAGCCGGGACCCCGCCTGAGTGGCTCACCCGCAAAATCTACCAGCGGTTTCAGTCCATCACGTCTCTGGGGCTGCTGATCCGGCCGGACGGCGGACTGGCCGCGGACGCGCGCAAGGCGTATCAGAAATGGCTGGCGGAACATGCGCCGGCGCCCATCGCTAAACCGGCCGCGGTATCCACCTGCGATCAGTGCCACGGGTCAGGATTTCCCGGCTTGAACTGCAACAGCCTGGGCGAGGCTAAGCAATTTGTGGAATCCGGCGCCCGCCCGTGCACCTGTGAATTTGGAAAGTACTGGACGGCGATGCTCGAGTGATTTCAACGGGAGGGTAGACCGGTGAACTGGCTACAATACGCGCTCCTCAAAGGCGGCTTCACCCCGCAGCAACTGGGGATGGCCGAGCAAATACCGGCGCCCGTCAAAAAACGGAACTACTCCCACCAGGCGACTGAGAACCTTATGCATCGCGAGGCCCTCGCCATCGTTGTAGCCCAGGAATGCAAATCTCAAATCACACCGGCCGAGGCTGTCGTAGCGGGAGAGGTGGAGAGACAGGCGATACGTTCGGCCGCCAGGCGCGCGCCTGAGCCGCCACGTCCGGCGCCGCCCGTCATTGCGAACGCCGCGGAGCTGGTGCGTGACTTCGTGGATACGCTGCCCGTCGCCGGGCCGCCGGTATATCAGGCTCCCCTGGATGATGACGGCATTCGGTGGCGCTCGATCGTAGTGAAGCCGGACCCACCCCGCAAGTCCGCGCAGATGGAGTTATTCAGTGACCCCGAAATCCGGAGGGTGAAGTGACGCTCGACACGTTAGCCCAAGTCTCCGAGGCGCGCCTGTACCTGCGCTGGGCAGCGCGATCGCTGAGCCCACTCGAACTTCTCGCAATTGAGATGTGGCTGGCCGGCACCGACGAATATGAAGCGGCACGCGCCATGCGAAGAAGCCGCGCAACATTCTGGGCCGCCCGGCAGCGCGCGCTCCCTAAAATGCGCCGAGTACTCCGGCGCATGGGACTGACCGCCACCCACCAGGTGATTGGAGGCCGCGAATGAAACTTGTGCTGGGTGCCGTGGCTGTCTGGGCTTGCGGCTTTCTCGCCGGCCGCGCCGTTCCGTGGCTGCGATACGGGCCGCTTCGCCGGCACGTGGTCAGGTTCTGCAACTCACTGGAGCACGGCTCGTGGTTGCAGGAGCGAATTCTCGACTGGCTCTATCCGGGAAATTGCGAGGTAACTTTCAAATGAACCGCCAGGAACTGGAACGCCGCCGCTACGCCGCCCTCCGCGAACTACACGCGCGCCTGTTCGCGGAAGCCAACCGCCGCGACGCCCTGATCCGGGAGCTCGCCGCGAAATACCGCGTGGCCCGCCAAACCATCCGCGCCTGGCTGCGCCGCGAAACTGCAGGCACGCTCGCCAGCACCAAAGCCACCGGGAGGCCGCGCGGAAGCGTGAGAGCAGCGTTTCGGGCGGCGTCCGCTAATGATCAGCTTCCAGGCGGGTGGGACCCATGGGGTGTGTGATGCCCCGAGATCCTCAGCGCTTCCAAAAACTGATGCTGGCGGCCCTGGCGAAACCGCACGGCGTGCGCGCGCGTTATGTGGCCGGCTGCCGGTGCGATCTCTGCCGCGCGGCCACAAACGCCTACGAAAAGCGGCGCAACAAACTGCGCAACACCTTCGACTATAACGGCCTGGTGCCGGCGACGACGGCGCGGGAATATTTGCGGCGACTCTCCCGTCAGGGGATCGGCAGGCATTCCGTGTCCGCAGTCACCGGCATCTCCGACACGATCCTCTACGGCATCATCACCGGCGAGCGCCCAAATTGCCGCGCGCGGACTGAGCGCCGGATACTGGCCGTCGAGCCAACCCTGGCCCGCGCGGGGCACTCACTGGTTTCAGGCCGCGAAACCTGGCACAAGCTCGATCAGCTCATCAGGGATGGATGGACGAAGACTTTCCTCGCGGCGCAGCTCGGCAAGAAGGGCAACCCACCGGCGCTTCAGCTCCGGAGGGACCGAATCACCTGGCAGAATGCCGTGGCTGTTGAGAAACTCTGGACGCTGATTAACGCGGGAAGGGTGAGGCGTCCCTGATGCCCTGCCACCACGTAACACTCCCCGGCGGAGCCCACGCCATCGTCCGGACCGCGAGCCCACGCGCGCGCGCCTGCTCCGTCTGCCAGATCAAGGTCCGCGATTACAAGCTATGTGACTGGCCAATCGGTGGAGTCATTCGGCGAGGCCTGCAGGAAATCCCGCGCACCTGTGATGCCGTGCTGTGCCGGATCCACGCCACACACATAGAGCCGGACACCGACTACTGCCCGCTGCACGCCGCGGCCGGAAAGCTGAAGCTCTGACATGCCCATCCGGCCAGAGAACCGAAAATTCTACGGCTGGCACTGGCGCCGCCACGTCCGTCCGCCCGCCCTGGTCGCGATCGGCGCTGACCCGAAAACCAGCATAGGGAAATGCCAGGCCTGCTGGAAGATCAAGAAGCTGGACGTGGCCCACCGCGATCGCGTGGCCGGCCATGACGACCCGTCGAACCTGGTCTGTCTTTGCAAACCGTGCCACAACCGGTACGATGCCGCGGTGCGCGAGCGGAAGTCGAGGCGCACGCGCATCCGCCGCAAGGATGCGGCGCGGCCCATACTCGCGTTGATACAAGGAGAAGTCGATGCAAGAGCCTAAAACGTCGATCGATAAATCGAACTGGCCGCGCGGCCCGTGGGACGACGAACCCGACCGCGTGGAATTCGAACATGCCGGGCTGCCCTGCCTCATGATCCGGCACCCGAGACATGGAAACTATTGCGGCTATGCGGCGGTCCCGCCAGGGCACCCGCTACACGGCAAGGATTACGACACCCCGGAAGTGGATGTGCACGGCGGCCTCACCTATGCGGACAAGTGCCAGGGTGACATTTGCCACGTGCCCAAGCCCGGAGAGCCCGAGGACGTATGGTGGTTCGGCTTTGACTGCGCGCACGGCGGGGATCGCGCGCCGGGACTGGAGGCTGATCTCCGAGAGGCCGGGATACCCCGGTTGAGCGATTACGGGGAAGTATATCGCGATCTCTCTTACGTGCGGGCCGAAACCGAAAAGCTGGCCGAACAACTAGCGAGGGTTTCCCATGCCTGACAGCGACGCCGAGGATTATAACGGCCGCGAAGTGGATCCGGATTACCTGGTGAACCTGCGCAAGTTCATGAGACGCGGCTTGGGCGCCCAGCTCGCAATAGATAAAGCGCTGCGCGACGTCAATAGCTACGTCGAACGCGTGAAGCGGAAAGACGCCGAGAGCCTCATGCCCCCGGAGGATGACCTGGAGCGGGGGCGGCGATGAGTCTCACGGTAGTGTGTGACGGCTGCGGGTTGAGATTTCCAATTGCCCTAGCCGACGTCCTGCATTGGTGGTGGACGGGAAGAACGATGGCCGAGTGCCGGGAGTATCGCAAATACGTCGCCGATCTGATAGCGGAGAACCTGCCGAACCTGGAGCACAGGTTATGAGACTGACCATCGACCTGATTGTCATCTTCCTGTCCTGCGTCGGCATCTGGATTCTGGGATATAAGACCGGACGCATCGCCCAGCGCAGGGCTGACAGGGAGCGGAAATGAGCGACGACCCGAAACAGCACATCGAGGTTCAGGTCACCGACAGCACTGAATTCCATTGCTTCCGCGTGATCTTTTGGGCCGCCCTTGAACCCGGAGCCCAGAGGCACAAAATCGAGATCATGCTCCACGCCACGCAACTGGTTGACCTGCTGCACAAGGGATCGCAAGCCCTGGGTGAGTGGCAGTGTCAGACCACCGACTACCTGCTCAAGCGGTTGGGCGTAGAGAGATGAATTTCTGGAGGGACTTCCATGAAACACTTCGCATTCTTCAAACGCGCAATCCCCATCGCCGCCCTGCTGTTCGTGTGGTGGCTGCAATACCAGCAGTCCGAGACGTGGCGACACCAGGCCATGCGGGACGAAGTGGAGCTCCGCGAAGCGGACCGCGCGGCATCCAGGGCGCAGGCGGCGATCGACGAAGCCGGGCGTGAGGTGTCCGAGGCGCGCGCCGCTATCGACGAGGCGTACGCCACCTGCCGGACTTCACCGCTCAAAACTTTACAGGGTGCGTCAAATTTTACGGAGGCGCGCCGGTGATGTGGGTGGGTGCGGCCGTGGCGTGCTGCGTGTCGTTTGCCCTCGGCTATTGCTTCAAGCTGCGTGTGCACGAGACGCTGCGCAGGCCGCGAGACACCCGCGAGTTGAAGCACTCCGTTGACCGGTGGGAGCGGAGTCACCCAACACGCGAGGATAGCCAGCTGTGAGCAACGAGCTGCTGTACTGGATCGCCCTGAAAGCCATCGCAAAGAGCGATAGCCCGGAATGGCTGCGGAAGCACAGCGAGAAAGCGTACGGCCTTTCATACCACGAAGCGTTGGAGATGGCCTACGAAAATTTGCAAGCGCTCGCCATCAATGCCACGTACAAAAAACGAAAGCCAAGCTTCTGATGACCAGGGAGAAGGCGCACCAATGATCACGGTCGTTATCACCGAGAGAGCCGACGGCAAGATGGATCTCCGGATCGAGCCGCCCCTTATCAGTGCGCTGGAATACACGAAAGAGCAACTCACCGCGGCATACCTCTGCTATTGCGCGGAGAAAATGACTGTCAATCTGGTGGGCTCCTGCCGCCTGGGAACGGAGCCGCCTACGCAATGAAACGCCGCGCCACATCCGCCGAGGGGGACCGCTTCATCGACCAGCTTTTCTATGACCGCCTGCAGCGGAAGCAGCGCAATAGCGTTCCGGTGGGCGAACTGGAGGCCGAGTTTCCACCAGGCTGGATCGAATCCACCACGCACCTGCGGCCCGCGCCTCAAAGTGCCGGAGCCTGCCAGTGCCCCATGTGCGCACGGGACCGCTGGCTGCGACGGGTGCGGGCTGAACGCACCCAGGCCGCGGCAGGTTGAGGTGTGTGGGTTTGATCGTAAGCCGATTTATGCAGCCTATGGACGATAATCTCGAAGGCGAGAAGGAAGCACCCGATAAATCTGCGCTGTATGCCCAGGCCTGCCGGGATGCCCACTTCATCACGGATCGGCTTCGCGGGCTGCCATGGGCCGAAGGACGCCGGGTGCTGCTGGGAAAGCTGGAGATGGCGGCCACCGAGCTACTCGAATAGATCAAGGCATTGAAGGACGCCGAAAAACTCTGAAAAAGGAGGGAAGGTATGGCAGGACAGCCGGGATCGAAGGCCGAGCGGGCTTTCGCTCTCTACACTGAGATGACCGCGGCGGAACGGAGCGAGTACGCGCTGCTGTGCCGCGGATACGACGCGGCGAAAGAGACGAAGAAGCAGCCGAAAGCCTCACCCGCGCGCGCGAGAGCGGTAGGTGTTGGAAAGGAGGTGGGCGAATCAGGGTAAAAATCAACTAGCCAGGTACATGGGAAGGGGACGGCGGGCGGTCGCGAGGCAGCCCGCCGTTTTCCGTTTTAGCCTAGACGTGCATGCTGGCGCGGATCGCCTGGGTGTCCGCATAGATCTGCGCGAGCGCCGCGGAGTCACCGGTAGCGGGTTGTGCCGGCAGCGCCGGGGGCTGGACATCCGTCCGCAGGATAATCCATTGCATCGATGTGCCGGGGAACGGCTTACTGCCGGGCTGCAGGCCGGGGATGGCGTTCGCGATCACCTCGTTCGGAAGCGTCGCGCGAATGGGCGTCGGCCAGGTGGCTTCGTTCGGTGGCGCCTGGTCGGGCGGGCGGTCGAAGACCCATTGCGGATTCGGTCCCACCAGGATGAAGTGGCCGGGGGCGCCGTCGCCCTGGGACTTGGACGCCAGGATCAGCGCCTGGGCCAAGAACGTGTTGCCGGCAATCTGGATGTACCACTGCCGCGTGGGGACCTGCCCGTAGTTGAGGCGATACAGATTGCTCACCAGCTGGACGACGGTAGCTGTCTGGCCGGGATACAGCGCCTGAATCTGCGCGGCCATGGCTTGCGCGTCCGCCAATAGACACATCTGATTGGGATCCGCCGGCACGGTTCCTCCGCCCAGTAGCCACGTGAGGGTTGCATCGGTGGCCGGGGAAGTGTACGGCTCATAGAAGGCGCTCGGGTAGTTGATCGAGGTAGCCTCATCGATCGACATCGTGATCGTGCTCTCTACCCCCAGGCCGCCCGTGCCGGCTTTCGCTACGGCCGCATTTGCCGCAAGCGCCGGATCGAACACGTTGAACGTGAGATTTCCGTTTTTGTCTGCGTTGGCCGCCGCGTAGGCAGCGCTCACTGTCCACAGCTTCAGATTTCGGCTGGTACGGTATTTGTCTTGCGGGACGCCTTTGGCTTTCGCGTCGGCCGCGGAGAGGTACGCGGTAATGTTCGGATCGTCAAGGGTCGGGTGGATGGGATACCACCAGGTCGATGGTTGCGTCATAGATTGGCCTCCTGCCTCCCGTATGGTATTCCCATTCCGATGTGGCCGGAGGGTTTCGGGAACTCGCGCTAGTACTCTTCTACCCAGATTTGCATTGACAATAAAACAGCTATAAGCGATACTGGGAGTGTAAGCAAGGCCCGCATCCACGGGCCGCAAACAGGAGATACGAATGCCCACAAAAGAGACCCTCAGCACGCGCGTGAAGCGCCTGGAAGAATCCCAGATCAGGCTGGACAACGCCATGGCTCACCTGGCCGAAGTCCAGGCGCAGGATCAGACCGAAGCCCGCGAGCGCGAAAAGCGCATCGACGATCGCATTGAAAAGCTGGTGCTGGCCATTGCCGAGCTCGTCCGCCGCCAGAACGGGAAAAGCTAGGAGATACGATGGCAACCAAAGACACCCTCAACGTACGTGTCACCCGCCTGGAAACCGAGATGGCCCTCCTGGTCAAAACCGTGCGGAAGCTGCGCATCGAATCGAACGAACGCGAGAAGCGCATGGACAAACGGTTCGACGCCATGAATGCTCAAATCTTCCAGCTGCACATCGAATCGGACAAGCGCGAAAAGCGCATGGACGAGCGGATCGGTAGCCTGGTATCCGCCATCGGCGAATTCATCCGCCACCGGAACGGCAAAACTTAAAAAAGCTCCGCTGCGATGCAGTATCTCCGCGCAGGCGGGGCGTCCGGAGGGAAACCGGGTGCGGGTACGTAACCCCGCGAAAGGATCTTCCCATGCGCACTCTCACCACCCGACAGGCCCGCCAGATGGCCGCCCAGCGCAAGCGCTACGGCGCCGGCAGCGGCCGCCCGCCAGGCGCGCTCAGCGATAAGCCGCGCTGCCCCTGCGGGGTGATGACGCGCGATCGCGCGCGCAAGCGCCGGCACGTGTGCGAGGCTGTGGCTGTCGGATAAGATGAATGGCGGTAGCGTACCGTTGAGTGGCCTGGGGAGCGAAGACCAACAGCGGGTTGTGATTGAAGGGTCCTCGAAAGGGATCCTGGGAAAGTTACTGCCGAGCCCCCACTCAGCCTGATGTGTTCGTTCGCTCCCCCAAATTCCAAATCTTTGATGTTGCTGCCGCGCCGGTCAGGCCTGCCCGGCGCTAGTAAAACCTCACTGCCCCTTCAATCGCTGCTGACCAGGTAATAGAACCGATTTTCCAGGCGGCTCCGGGTTTACAACACACCCATGCCGTTCCAGGACTGAGGCGCGATATTCGTCATAGGTAGCCTCGCGCAAAATGAACAGGGGCGGCGGGGGAAATATTGGGCAATCCTCGGGGCGCAGCGTCAGTACTGAATCGCGCGGGCAAAGTGGACAGCCAGGTCCGCAGACGGTCCCGATGGGGTGCGGAGCGGCGAAGCTGATAATAATTTCTCCAATCACGGCAGGTCCACCTTGATCGGCAGCACCATCCCGCGCGGGTCGGTACCGAAGCGGACGAATCGTTGCAGCGGGTCCGGCTCATCCAGAAATTCCATCTCGATCATGTGCGGGCCGTCTTTCAGCGCCTCCGCGTGACGATCCGCGAGCATCGCGATAGCCATGTCCTCGGCGCCGTCGTCGATCGCCACCATGTCGGTGAACTGCAGCACGCCGTCCTTATAGCCGCGAATCGCGAGGTTGATCACACGTCCCTCCGCTCACCATTCAGGTATTGCACGATGGCCCCCAGGCTGGGAAATTCCTTCTTTCGATTGTTCGTGGTGTACAGCCAGCCGTCCTCCGTCTTGCTGATGGTCTCGATCCCGCGTTCGTAGTGGTCCATGCCCACCCGGCTGAATCCTTGGCAGCCGAGCACGAAAAGCGCGTCTTTGGGGATGAATTGTTTTTTCATCGCCCCACTCCAAATTCCGCCTGCAGCTCCGCGATCAGCGCGCGCACGTCCAGCTTGTGCACCCGCGCGAACCTCACCGGCCCCAGCGCGTGTAGCGATTGATTTCCCGTGCTGTGATGCTTCCAACAGAGCGGGATGGCATCCAGGTCCGAGGCTTTCTGCCCCATCCCGTGCGGTCCGGTATGCGCCGCTTCTATGCCCCACGTGCGGCCACAGACGGCGCAGGGACGCGTCCGGACCAGGGCGAGGTAGCGCGAGTCCCGGACTGGGGAGTTGCGCGCGTAGGCGGGGCGCGGGCGCACGGCAAAGGCGGTCATAGGCGGCCTCTGCGAATTGAGAACGTGAGCACGAACCACTTCCAGCACAGCCATTCCCACCAGGTATATTCGGTTGGCCCAGTTTTCTTAGGCATTGGGGGGCTCCTTTTTGTTTGCTGCCGCGCGGGTCACGGCCGTGCCCCGCGCTAGGTCCGGTCTCCGGCACGTGCAGGTCTTCGCGACAGGCCAGCCCTTCTGACAGTCCAGATCGTGGGCGCTCGGATGCGGGCAGCGTTCCTCAGCCCAAAACGTGAACTTCGGATGGGTGATCTTCTCTCCGCGATGCATGATGATTTGAGCCATCGTGGAATCCAGGCCCGTGAAATGCTCGATGACGCGGAAGAAAGCCGGCACCACTTCCTGATCCATTATCGGGATCGCCCGCTCCTCCAATGGCCGGAAGCCCGGCTCCGCGATGAAGTAGGTGTAAGCTTTCACCGTCCGCCTCCCTGGATGACCACCGTGTTAGCCATGGCCCTGAGATCCTCGCCGGTGAATGCCGGCATCTGGAAGCCCAGCGTCTTGGCGTGCAGGGTGGCCTTATGCGCGGCGGTGACCGCCAGACACAGCGCGGCTTCGAGTCCGGAGATCTCGCCGGATCTGGCGGATCCGCTCGGCGGACGTGGCGAGCATGCCGGCAGTTTCTCGACGACAAAAGTTCCGTCCGTCTGCTCTCCGGTGCGCTTCGATTCTGCCACCGGCTGCGGGGTGCGCCTTTCTGCAATCGGCTGCACGGGCAGGGATTCTGCATCGATCAGCCACCGGGTTACCGTCTTGCCGTTTGCGCCGGGCTTCTGGGATTTAGTGATGATCACCGGCTGGCCGGGCTGGATCGCGCGGTCCACCATCTGCTGAGTCACCGAGGCTGCAGCGGCTTCGGAGAGATAGAAGCAGCGGTGATCCGTGGTCGAGAACATCATCTGCCAGCCGCCCCCGAATTGCGAAGCCACGCGCTTGCCTTCGGCGAAGGCGAGGGTGAGTAACACCGGCACGTTAGCGGGGAATTCGATCTTGGCGCGAAGTGCTTGCGGTGCGGCCATCGCTAGATCCCCCTCCCGGAAAGCATGTTACCTCCGGTGCGCCAGTGGAAGCTGACAACCAGCCAGCGCCAGCATAGCCATTCCCAGGCGGTGTAGTGCGCCGCGTTTCGCGTTCTGTGGGTGTAGTGAATCCGTGCCATTATGCCACCTCCGAATATTCAAACTCGAAACTGCCCTGTTGGCGAACCGGCCCGCGCCGCAGGTATTCCAGCTCGTCCTCGGGCTCCGGATCAGACTGCCGCGCTAACCGCTCCAGCTCCGCGGCGAGCAGCAGCGCGCGCCGCTCGTCTTCCATCGATGGCGCGGGGAGTTCCGCGTCCGCCCGCTCGTCGCCGTTGTCCCAGGCGAGCTCGTCGGCGTTGAGGCCGCTGATTTCTTCGGGGTCGTAATCTGCGGGGTGCTCGCGGATCTCGTAGCTGTCGCTGAAGTACGAGGGGTCCGGGCATACGCTGTATTGGCTCATTGGTTGCTCCTTTTTCCAATAGAGGGCGCACAGCGCTGTGCGCCCCCGAGGGTCCTTTCCGGCCTGGAGGACCTTCCGTCCCCAGGTCCGGGGGTAGTCCCTCTCGATTCTGTTTGAGTCTCTTTGTGTGCTAGCGCTAGCATCGTCTATTCCAGTATGCTATGCTAGCGGTAGGATGTCAATAGGGTAAACGAAGGTTTTGACAAAATACTTGCGCTAGTATACTATTGGGAACCATGTCGAACGACGCTGCGAAAGAGTTGGGCCAGAGACGCTGGGAGGGTAAGACGGCGGAGGAGAGAAAAGAGCACATGCGCAAGATGGCGCAGGCTCGGTGGGGTGTGCCCAAGAAGCAGGCAACGAAGAAAAAGGCAGGCGTGAAGGGGAAGGGGAAGGCGAAGAGCTAGACTTATGTGGACTTGCGCCGTTTGGTCGCCGCAAGGCAGAATGCAGGCATGAAAAAAACGATCTGTTTCATCGTGCTGTTTTTGGGCCGCTGCATCGCTGGCGCGCCCGCATTCGATGCTGATCCGCCAAAACTGCTGGGGATGAGCCTTCGTGATTTCCTGAACGCCTACCCGAGTGAGTGCAAGAAGGTGTTCCGATTACGCGAACTTCCCCCGCACACATTTCAGGGTCTGTCGATTCCCGCGAGCGCATATGACCTCCACGCCAGTTTCAGGATTAACTACGGCGAAGAAGTCTACCGGTGCGAAATCCGGCATCGCGCAAAGGAGATTCTCCGAGGATTTCCTGCCAAAATTTTGCAAGAGCGTCTTTACATCAAGGCTGGCCGGATTGCGGAGGTGCAGATCCAAACCAATTCACCTGAAGTGATGGATCACTTCCAGCAGGCCTTCGGGGCCTCCGATACGTTGGCTTTGGGGTTCGAGGATCATTCCAATTCTAGGGAAGTGGCCTACAGTGAGGGCGGCTATTCTTCAATCACCACACTCTCCAGCGCCTCAGAATCCTCCTTTCAAAAATGGACCAAGTGTTCGTTTCTGGTCATCTTGGCGTTCCATTCGATTGAGAGCTTTCAGAGCGGGTTGTCTTCGTCAGGATTGACCGCGACTTTCCGACCGTTGGAAGAGGGCGAAATCGGCACGCTCGATTACAAGCACGGATGTCCACAGGGGAAGAAGTGAGCGACGAAACCGAGAAACTCCTAGCCCGCGAAGCCGCCCAGCTTGAAGACACCAAGCGCTTCAACGCGGAGCGCGAGCTGGCCCTGCTTCTCGCCCCCGAAAAATGGGCTGAACTGAAGCGGGCATTCAGCGAACTGTGTGCGGAGATCTCAGCCCACACCCACAGCTTTGAATTTGAGTGCGAAGAGTCCGGCCACCGTTTTCAGGTGAACAAAGTGGTGCGGGGCACAGCGTTGCCCGCCGCCACGTTCACGTTCGAGCCCAGAATTCCCGCCATTCGTTACGAGATTGGGGAGAAGGGCTCGGGCGTGATCACGTTCGCCGTTTCCGGGCAGTCCGTATTTTTCACCATCGGACGCAGCGGTTTCGTGCTCCGCCAGTTTGTGGGTGATACGCTGATGCGGGTGATGAAAGCATGACGTGCGGCAACTGCATCGACCGATCACCAGCCGGGCATGCGGTAAGGAGGCGCGCGGCAAGAAACAGCCGACCATCGGCACACTGACGGAGGGATTTCAAAGAGGGAAGCTCAGAAAAGCATAAGGCCTAATTCAACTTGGCAGGGGGGAAAAAGGAAAATGCTACTCAAACGTTCAAAGCTACTTTTCGCGCTGGTCGCACTTCTGGCCAGTGCTTACTCAGGACAGGCCATCTGCCTGCGCGGTACCGGCATGGGTCAAAACTATTCATGCTGGGTTATGGATTCCTGCGGCTCTTACATGAAGGGAATCTACTGGCAGTGCATCGAAGAACAGTGCGGGGTGAACTGGGGAGACGGCTGCTGGCCGGCGAATTTCTACGGGTGTGCCTTCTTCGGCTGCGTGAATCCATTCACCGGCAACTGCACGCCCTGCGCCACGGAGGTGCCCCATGCGTAAGCCGCTGTTCTGGTATCTGCTGATCGCGGCGTGCGTGGCCGCCTATTATGGCGCCGCCCACTGGACTGTCAAAGTCGCCGCGCAATCCGCCATCAGCGTAAAGCCGTTCACGCTCGAATTTGTGACGTACAATTCCGCCGGCAAGCTGGTTGAGGACCGCATCACCGCGCGCAGAAGCGATGGGTCGGAGGTTATGGTTTCGATGTCGCCGGCAGGGAAGAACCGCCGCATCGATTTCATGGACGGCGCTTCGATGGCGCTGCTCGACGCGGTGAAGATCCGGATGTCAGGGATCGTCGCCGCAGACCGGACTGCCGCCCGAAAGACCATGCTCACAAACCCGCCGACGGATTGTCTCTTTCCCGGCGAGACACTGGCGAGCCGCACCACCACTGGAGGCGTGGCCGTCAACGTGGTCAAATCAACCAGGGGGAGTTATAGCCTGACTGAGGACCGCGCGCCCGCGTACGCTTGCAAGGCGCTCGATGCCCTCGGCCAGGACCTGCAGCCGGATGGCACCTGGGTTACCCGCTTCCAGGCCCGCCTGGTGGCCTTCACGCCCGGCGAACCGGATGCAAGGATCTTTGCACCCGGCGACGGATATCGCGAAATGTCGCCCTCGCAGGTCCGCGACGAAGCACTGCGCGGTCAGGGGGTCACCAAGCAATCCTGTCCCGCCTGCTTCTCGCAAAGCGCCCAGGACATGGACGCGGAGTATAACGCGGCCCAGGGGAGGAAGCCGTAAGAATGGCGAGCGAAAAGCGCGGCCTGTTCATGGAATCGACGGAGATCGATCCCGCGCGCACCGCCGGGGAGATTGTCTCGGAGCTGGTGCGCAACGGGGCTACGTCCATCAATACCGATTACAAGGACGGGCAAGTGTGCGGGCTGCGCTGGATCATGAAGGTGAACGGCATCGACGTGCTGTTCGATATGCCAGTGCGGATCGATCCGGTAATGGCGATTTTCAAAAAGCGCGCGGAGGACGGCTACCGCTCACTCACTCAGGCCGATGAAATCCGGATGCGCGGCAAGGCCGAGCGCGTGGCATGGCGTCAGTTGCTCCGTTGGGTGCAGGCCCAAAACGCCATGATCGAAACAGGGATGGTGCAGGCAGCCGAAGTCTACATGCCCTACATGGTCGTGCACGCCTCCGGGCAAACGCTCTTCCAGCACATGAGCGGATCTCAGTTCAAGATGCTGACAGCCGGGAAGTGAATCCAGCGCGGGGTTAACCTCAGACAACGTTGCGGGCATCACCGGCAGGGGTGGGAAAATCGGAGAACCGTGATGAAGATTATCTGTCTCGGATTCCTAGTGCTGGTGGCCATCGGCTCCGTAATGAACTCGGTTCAGCAAGAACGGGATCGCGCTGCCGAAGTCAAACGGCAGGCGTCCCTTACGGAACCGCAGCGCCAGCAGGAAAAACTCAACAACCTGAAACGCAGCGCGGTGGCGAAGGCGCTTGAAAACCGGCTGCTCGATGCAGGATTCGACGTGCAGTGCACGCCAGTGATAGGCAACGGAGAATTATTTATTACCGGCCCCGTCGTAAACCGGGTGTTCGCGCGGCACTTCATGACCCGCGAGACGGTCAAGTCACTCAGAAAGGCTGGCTTTGACACCCTCGCCTTTTCGAACGGCACAAGCGCACTCTCCGCCTCGACCTATTCCGAGCGTTATGATCTGACCCGGTAGCTTCCGTCGCCCACAGCCAGCACGTCACTTCCCAGTCCCAATCGTCCGAGCCGATTTCGCATTCGATATCCGTGCTGCGGGTGTCCATAGGGGAGCCTCGAACGTGCGGACGATGTGACTACCAGAGACCATCCGGGCATGCGGTAGGAGACGCCCGGCAGTAGATCACTGACAAGGTGCAACTGAAGCCGCGAGCGATTAGAAGGCGGCGAAGCTCCGAAAGGCATAAATCAGGCAGCCGGTGCCGGGGGTGCTGGCGCGGCAATCACAACTGGCGCGGCGATTACCCTGGGTTTGCGTCGCTCACCGACCCGATTTTTATTTGACGCCAGGGTCTGCGTCAGATCGAAGAACCAAGCGTTCAAATAGCCGCATTCTTCGAGCGGCGCCGGCATGGTCGAGGCGGCGTCCACAAACAGCTTGCCGCCCACGGCCACCACGGTAGCCCAGGGAATCACGTGCAGGATTTGAGAGAGTGTTGCGAGTATAGGTGTCATAGGTCAAAAGGAGTTGCTGTAGCCGGCAGCGCCCATCTGCGCCCAGGAGTTCGGGGCATAGCACCAGTAGAAATTTCCGATCGCATCGAACGCCATCTGGCCGGGAATGCCGGCGGAGTTGTGATGTGCTGGTGTCGCGACCCGAAGAACGGGGGGCGCGCCCGCGTCGATAGCGTTGCCGTTCGCGTCGAAGATCAGCGCGTCGCCGTCCGCCGCCGAACCGTTGAACATCTGGAACAGCGCGCCGGTGCCCTGCCTGGCGATCGTCCGCACCTGGTCGAAGTCAATATTCCCGCGCTGCGTTTTGACCGCCGCACCCGCTCCGCCCGAGGGATAGGAAAATACCAGCGGGAGCGTGCCGATGTGCGCGGCGGTGCCTGACCAGGTGAGGATCATTTAAGCCTGCGGGATGATGGTGATAGGCCGCGCGTCCGCGCCGGTGGCGGTGAATAGGAAGTTGATGATGCCGCCGTTCAAGTCCGTGTTCGCCAGGTTGATCAGATAGAAGCCGCTTCCGAGTTCCGTGACCGCATTGGCGCAGGCGCCCAAGGCTCCGCCATCGATGGAACGGACGGCAGTGACTGTAGCCCCCAGCTTGGGCGTCACGTGATCGGAGGATTGCACCAGGTAGAACGCAAAATTGTTAAACGCCGTGTTCTTCTTCACCTGCATCTCGCCAGGCGCGTAGGTCACGCGGCCGCTGGCATCGCCCGTGGGCAAGCCGCCATTCGCTCCCGCCGCGGCGTTGGGGAGTGCCGTCAATCCAGCGCGCACGCCATCCTGGTTCGACCAGGCCGTCAATTCCACCTCGATGGCAACTGCGCCCATATTGGCGGCCCCTTGCAGGTAGAGAGTCACCAGGTCCGCGCCGGTGATCAGCGCAGCGTTGGGGATGCCGATTTCGTAGAGACCCGGCATGTTGGTCGCATCGACTTCTATGAATCCCCCGGTGGCCCAGGTGCCAAGCGTCATGGTGGCGAGCGTGACAGCCACGCTTCCCGCTCCCGTGTTGCGCTTGTAGTAGCACGTCAGGCCGGAAGTACCGAACGCGAGCCCGGTGCGCCCTAGACCTGTCGAGCTATTCGGAATGTAGACCTGGATGATTTGCGAAGTGGTGCCGACTTGACGTTCCATTGTTTGGGCCTTTGGGGGAAAAGCGGATTACTGCGCGACCAGTGAGCTGAAGGAGCTATGGAGGAAGGTCACAGAGGAAGTGTTCGAGGCGTTATTTGCGTTGATGAACCCGCCGCAGTTGGTCACCGCAGCCAGGTTCCCGCTGGTCGATGCGGTGAGCGTGCGCCAGCCGCCCGTGGTTCCTCCTGGGGTGCCAACGCCGTCGAAGGAGTAGTGATAGGAGAGCGTTCCCGAAGAGTTTCCTACGTGAATCCAGATCTGGGTGCCCGCTGGCTGCGAGTTAAAGCCGTCGGCGTTGAGTGAAGAGGAAGCGGAGGTCGTGGTCGCCCAGGTTTCGCTGGCAATGACCGATGAGGACCCGTTAAAATTCACCCCGACGCCCGTCAGCTTGGTGCCGTCGTCCACTTCGATGCCCGCAAACGGGTTGCCGCTCAGGTAGCCGCTTATAACGTAGAGAATGTACCAGTCGGTCCAGGCGCTGCCGCTGTTGCACGCTGAATGCAGGACGCGCAGACTGTTACCGCTGGTAGCCGTCGCGGCGATAGAGAGGAAATTCGTGCCCGAAACCGAAGCGGACGAGCCCTGATTCATCCAAGTGGCCCATGTCGGCTTAGTGAGCGTCCACATTCCGTATCCAGCAGGCGCGCCGCCGGTGGCCGACACCGTGCAACTCGAGCCCAGGGTGCAGGTGGTGCTGTTGACGGTTGTGGACGCGTTGGCAAGCGCGGCGTTCGGCACGGCCTCATAAGTGACCGCGTTGGTACCGGTGACCACGGGGACGGTGTTCGTGGATGGGCTGGCACCATAGGTCACGCCGTGGACCTTGGCAACCGTGGCCGCGGCGGATCCGCAGCACGAAGCCGTGACGTCCCCGGTTAAAGCGGTCAGTCCCGCCACTCCGGTGGTCAGGGGCGTCTGTCCGATGGCGGACGCCACGATGATGATGAGCAGCGCGAAAATTCCAAGGCGCACCTTGCGCCAGTCGATATGCATGCGAGTTCCTTTAGTGGGTGTATTGCGTGACAGGTGGATCGTCGGTCGATTTGGGAGCCACGGTAAACGTGACGGTTGCCCCGCTCGCCGTGTAGTCCGTGGTGGGAATCTGCTCTACGCCATTCAGCCACACGGTCTGCGAGGAAACGGGATTCGGCGTGTAGCTTGAGGTGAAAGCGGTGTTTGATCCGTTCAAGGTGCCCGAGAGGTTCTCGCGGACGATACTGGGTCCGGAGCTCCCGGCGCCGCGTTCGGTGAAGTAGTTCGTGCCATCCGACGCGATGTAGATGCCCTGGCCCGGCTGCAGCACGATCGACGCGGACGATCCGTCAAGATTCGCGCCTGCAGGAGGCGACCCGCTTAACGGGGTGATCGTGAGCGTGGGAGTGACCGGCGGGCTTCCGGCAGTGACGCTCGCGTTCTGGATGAAGACGTCCCATTGTCCAAAGGGGGGCGCCGAGGGAAGCGTGAACGTGCCGTTGGCCGTGCCTTCGAATACCAGCAGCATCCCGCAGTCGGAGCTGAGGAGCTGATAGCTGACGGTTTTGACCGCGGCCCCGCCGGTATTCGGCACATACGCGGAGTCGTTCCGCGGCGTGGAGGTGTCGCGCTGCCACTTGGCGTTCTGGCGTCCGGAGGGCGCCGCGGGCGTCGCGTCGTTCAGGTTTTGCTGGTTGGCAGGCATGACCGCAATGCGCTATATGTGTTGGGCGGAGGAATCCGAATGGCACCGAAACAGATTGTGCGTCCCCCACTGAAAACGCCGGAAGCAGAGAAGCCGTCCGAAGTAAAGAAACCCGCCGAGGCAGAGAAAAAAGCCGAAGCACATGACAGGCGGAGTGCCGCGGGCGTAGCGTGGAAGAAGCCTCTCCCGCGAGAACCAGACCATCTCCTGTGGAAACGCGCCCGCGCCGAAAATGCGCGCGTGGTGATTCGCCTGCTAACCGGCGACGTGATCGCTGGCTTGGTGGCGGACTCCGGCTTGTACACCGTGATGATTCAAAGCGACGACGGCCAAGTGCTCGTTTTTAAAAACGCGATCGCGACGGTTCATGCCCCGTTCACCAGCAGCTCGAAAGAGTCGAAGCCGGACGAGCCGCCGGGCCCCACGACGGTTCCCCCACCTCCTGGCAGCGCCACGATCGATCCGATGTAAGTGTTTCCCGGCACGCCCACTAGCGCCGCGGAGGTCTGGCAAATCCCTACGAGATTCGTCTGCCCCGGTGAGTCTCCGGTGTAGCCCGGATCTGTGATGGTCACGTAATAGGTCGTCGGCACTGAAGGCGCGGGAATGGTGAACACGCGCGCATTGTAAACCACCGTGTTCGACGGAAAATTCGCCGTCACCTGCGCCATATCGATGGTGGTGGCGGTGGGATTTGACAGCGCCGCCGATGGAGCAACCGGCGGAGAGCCCGCGGGCGTGGGAGTCACGGAATAGCTCGATGGATTTCCGGATGCCGAGCCCGCCGCGCCCGTCGGGGTGTAGGCGTATGGAGTGCAGTCGGCCAGGTCCTGGACCTGCGCGATGTTCGAATTAAAGGCCGCGAATTTGAAATAGAGCGTCTTGCCGATCCACGTCGGATCCAAGGCCAGGCGCATGATGCCGGTGTAGGGCGGTCCCACGAAACAGAATCGCGATGTGCCGCTTTGAGACAACGGCACGGCTGGAATGATCGGCCCTTGGTGGAAGACGCCCTGATTCGGCGCAGGGCAGCCGAAGACTCCGCGGTCCAGGTGATTTCCCACCGGCGGAGATCCCGTCGCGAGCGCCTTCAGCGCGTAGATTTCCGTGCCGACCAGCTCCGCCAGAGCGTAGGTCATCAGCTCGTATGGAATCCCCGTCACCTGGTTGCCGCTGGGGGGAAGCGCGATGGCTCCGAAGTGGATGGCGTTCTGTCCATCCGGCCCGGCCAGCGTGTCGTTCTGCGCCGAGACAAGTGGTACGGCGACATCCCACACGGCTAGTTGCGATTGATCGGAGCCCAAGGGCAGCGATGGATTTTCGCGCAGGTTCCAGGCAAAGTGCGGAGTGATGGTGAAGGGGTCCTGGTTCTGATTGTTCGCGGCGTCGTAGCCGAACGCGATGACCAGACTGCCGGGCTGGTTGACCGGGTAGGCTCCGCTCGAGATAGTGAAGGCGCCGCCGAAAATCGCCTGGTTAAACGAGAACGTGAAGGGCAGGACACTGGGGGGCGAGCCCGTGGTGGCCAGGTCGGAGTATTCGAGCGCCGCGAACAGAATCTCTCCTGTTCCCGATTGAAACGATACCGTAACCGTGTTCCCGCCCGAGACGATGTTCAGCGCGGCGTATACGTAGACCTTGGAGTAGACGCCGAAATCGGAGACGGCGGAGGTGGTGAACAGCAACCCGTAGGAGTTGCCGTTCGAGTCTGAGACGTTGACGCCCAGCGGCATGCTTTCGCGCGTCGCAATGATCAGTAGGATGGCGTTGCCCGGATTGTTCGAGAGTGGAAAGATCTTGGAGGCGGTGGAGGCGCTGACGGCGGCCGTTGAACAGGACTGCTGATAGAGCGGGGAAGTGGCCGCCCCCGTCACCAGACACGGATACGTGAAGGCGTCCTCGTCGGTGGCCGAATAGGAATCCAGCGTCCCGTGGCATTCCGAAAGGTCTACGATGAGATCGTTCGTTGAATCGGGCGACGGATGCGCCGCCCAGGGTTGGGTGAGCCATCCGGTGGTGGCGTTACCTAAGAGCGCGTTCGAGGGCGGGGCGTTGTTTCCGCCGACGACACTGCCGCCCTGCACCAAAGGCGCCACGGGCTGGTAGCTGTTCCCGCCGTCTGTCGAGACATACACGAAGCAGCCGCCGTAGTCCGGGATGACCGGCGGACTCCCCACGGCGGCGCCGCCGGAGACGGCCAGCCACAATTCGGGCTGCGTGTTCCCTCCCGCGAGTCTCGGTACCGGCTCGAAGAGCACCGGAATATTCACCGATCCCGGAGCTCCGGTTTTCGGAATGTATCCCTGCTGCTGAGTCGCGGGAAGTTCGAGGGGCGCGTAGCAGCCGTAGATAAACGGCTCCGCCGTGCACTTCAGGCCGAGGTCTTTGTCTTCATCGCATGAGAGCAGGCGGACCGGGACTTTCACATATGGCACAGGCACCGTTCCGCCCGGCCCCTGCGTGTTCGGCATCATGGAGGCCACGGGAACCGTGACCAGGTCGCCAGGTTCGAACAGTTTCCATTTCGCGTTCAGCGTGAACTCGGTCTGATTTCTGACCAGGTCCGCCAGTCTCACCTGGATGTCGAGATACATTCTCGAGACCGCCGGCGACTGGAACATGGGCATGCGCTTGGGCGAGTCCTTGCGCGGCCCGTAGAGCGCTACCGCTCCGGATTCCGGCTCCGAGATGTTGACTTCGTTGTATTGGGATGCCCGGTTGGGATGCGAGACGCTCAGAATGTCCGGTACGTTCACCTGCGCCTTGCGCGTGACAGTGACGGGCGGAGTATCCGGGCTCGATGTGATGAAGTCGGACTCGACCAGGTCAACGATGGGGCCCGCCGCGGTGGGCGCGTTGTAGACGGCGCCGTTTCCAACCGCCGAGACTTCCGAGCGCGCGATGGACTTGAGCGAGAAGCCCGACCAGACCGGCCAGGCATCCATGGCTTCGTAGAGCTGCCCCAGGATGTCCGAGCCCCTGACCTGCGAATCAAGAAACAGCGAGCCCCACAGTCCCGCGGCCCGGCACTGGTTTCGCACGATCTGGAGCGACGGCTTGTCGAGAATGTCCCCGATCACATTGCCGAGGGCGGGGGGATAGTTCGGAGGCTGCGAGCACTTGAACGCCAGCAGGGCCACGTGCGCGGGGGTGTGGCTTGCGCCCACAGTGTGAGCGGTGTATTGGTACGTCCCTGGAAATTGCACCACGCGGTATTGCTCGCGGCAGAGCGCGGTGAGCACGGTAAGATCGGCCACGTCCGGATTCAGCAGGTTCTGCCACAGCGCCACCGGAGGAACGGCGCCTCCTCCAGAGAGTTGGGAATAATCCGCGATCGCCAGGATATATTCGGGCGTGCCCTGGACTCCCGTCGTCGTGATGGAAGCGGTGGCGCCCGCGGCGGTTGCCGATGCATCGAACGTATCCACGCCGGCGATCTCGAGCAGTGTGATCTGATTGGTGGCCAGGCCGAACCAGGGAATGGTGACCGTGACCGTGGTGCCCTGGCCGTTGTGGTTGTAGGCTTTGGCTTGCGCGTACCAGACCTGGAAATTCGCGGCGCCGGCAAATAGTGCGGTCCAGGTGTTGCCGGCGGTATCCGAAATGCTCATCGCCCCCGAGGAGTCTCCGGCGCCGGCAATCACCACCAGCCAATCGCCCGCCACGTTGGGCAGGTTGTAGGCGAACGTCCCACCCCCGCCGGACGCGAGCGCGGGCTCGTAAATGTAATCCGCCTGCTGCATGGTCCCCGGACGCTGCCCGCAGTTCAGCCCGTGCTGGATGGGGGTTTGCGGGTTATCGTTTCCGAAGCCGGCCTGGGTTGCGCCATAGAACAGGTCCTCCACCATGTCGGCGAAGTCCGCATCGACGCCCGAGCCGTCGCCGGTGGTTCCCGTGAACGGCCCTGACGGATTGACCGGGAAGGTGCCCAGCAGCTCGGGCGCGAATTCCGGGAAGGTCTGCGACGACCCCATGGCGAAGGCTTCCGAACCCGCCCCCGCATAATGCGGATAGATGATCTGCTGATCGTCGAGCGGGTTGCCGCTGGTGTTGTCGGTGCCTTGAAATTCCGGCCCGTCTCCGAGCGATGGCTCGAAGATCAGATTCATCGCGCCCACCGGGGTGTCGGCCGAGGCCTTTTGCCCGTTCAATCCCAGCGCGGTCTGGAGGGCGTTGGTATTGATTTCGTTGAAGCTCGGGATCTGGGCGTAGTAGACGTTGATGTCATACCCGCCGATGGGATACATGCCCAAAGCCGCATAGGGCAGCTGGATGGTTCGTCCCGCCGCGGGCGTCCACCAATACGCCCAGGGGGAGTTGCGCTGTCCGGAAGAGTGCACCGGGTCAGGCCCGTTATAGGCCGCGTTCCAGAGCGGGATTTCGTAGTTTCCGGAAAGCGTGGAGCTGCCCTGGGCGCCGTAATCGTCGAAGGTGACCGAGCCGCCCGAGCTGCCGGTGTAGTTGAAATCGTAGGGAACCGTGACGGTGACCGCGACAACGGCGTAGAGCGCGGTGTCGGGGACGGTGAGCGTGGCTCCGCCGATGAAACTCGAGTGCAGGGTGTACTTCGCGAAGTTGAGAATCAGCCACTGGTTCTGATTGATCCACGCCTGCAGGATGGTCGCGATGGGATTGTGGGCCATCAGCCAGTCCACGTTCGCCACGTAGTCCGGAGGGCCCTTCGTTTTCTTGGCCTTCTTCGCCGATCCCTGGCGCATGTTGGCCATCCAAATCAGGTACGCGGCCCCTTTGGTCATGCCGTAAAGCAGCGGGATGGTCTGGCCATAGGCTCCGCTGTTGACAGTGGCGCCGAGGGCTACCGGGCGAATCTGATTTTGTGCTTTACCGCCGAGCATGGAAGTGGGAAGATCGGGCTATGGTGGATTTCAAGATTGGCAACGTGGTGCGGCTGAAGACCGGCGGCCCATGCATGACAGTGGAGTCACTCAGCGATTCGCTAAAGGACCGGGTATCCTGCGTGTGGTTCAAAAATCACGCAAGCGAAAAGGACCCAATATGGGGGGAAGTCACACGCGCAAGATTTGAAGTTCAATCTCTCGAATTGGTTACCTGATGTTGAGGGACTGCCAAAAGTGCCGGACGCGCTACGACGACGCGGTTTCGAGAGACTTCTGCCCGCACAAGCCGTTTAAGTGCACGGAGTGCGGAACCGAAACCGGAGTGTCTCTGATCAGGGTTCTGCGGTCGGACGGAACCTTGCGCATGGAAATCGAACTGTGCGCCCCGTGCGGTGATGCGCTCGCAGCGAAGTACGTCGATCATTCGCCGCTGACACCGGGGGATATCAGGTCCGCCCAAGCACTCGCGCGGAAGCTCGGCCTGTGCGCGTGAGGCAAGTTTAGCCCGACAGGTTAATTTAGCCTGAACGGATCAAACACCGCGATTTCGTGATGCGCCCACATGGGATGCCGCGTGGCGTCGGCTTCTGAAACTACCGGAGCGACTGCGTGCGCAATCAGCGGCCAGGCGAGTACGATGCCGCCGTGGTTATACACGCGGGAAACTCCCACTCTGACCAGCAGCAGGTTCCCCGGGTCAATTCTAGTGGACCGGTACGCCACGCCTTCCATGGCCTTTTCGGCGTGTCTGAGCAGGCGCACCATGTAGCGCTGCTCGCGCGTGTGACAGCACCAATCGAGATGATAGACGCCCAGGCCTCCGTAGATGGCAGACTCGGAAGCCTCGCCGGATTCGACGAGCACGGATCCCAGAAACGTGGCGCAGTCGCACCCCACGCCCTTTAGCCTGGCGCCCAAGCGGTAGGGTGTGCCGATCCAGCTCCGCGCGATCGCAACAAGTGCGGCTCTACGATCCGCCAAGAGAGGAGCTGGGGACGAACAGGAATCCATCGAAGGCCTCGGGATCGTCCGACTGGTCGACCGGCGCCGGCGCGGAAGCGTAGAAGGTATCGACAGATGGGATCGGGGGTTGCGGGAGCGGGCGATACAGGATGAATTGATTCAGGTAGTTCATGGCGCCGATCGTGACGCCCACGTTTTCCTGAATCGCGCTCCAGTTGGAAGGCCCTAAAGCTCCGCCAGTCTTGTTGAACACCAGGTATCCACCCCGCAAGACGTTGGTGCCGAACTGGTGATGCGGACCGATGTTTGTGCAGTCTCCGATAATGACCGTCGTCGAGTCGCCGGCGATCACGTTGAACTGCGGAATTACGTTAAAGCCCGCGGGCGGCGTGGCTCCCGAATAAGCCGCGGATTGCGAGTACATCTCGATCAGGTTCGTGGGGACCATCTGGCCCACCACGTCCAAAAACGAATTGACCGAGAAGACGATGGAGCCGCGGTCGATCTTCGATTGTCCGATCCTCCCGCCGAACGCCGCGGAGCAGCCCAGCGTCATGGCGTCCCCGCCCGGCAGAAGATAGCAGCTCCAGACCCGCACCGGGAGGTTGTCGTAATAGCCGGCTAGTGCCAGCTGCCACGGGTTCGAGGTGCCGGTGGTTGTGCCGTACGTCTGATTCTTGGGCGTCCAGGTGATATCCAGCTTCGAGGCCGCCAGGCCCACTTTCGTCGAGATGGTACCGCGGGAGACTGCGGCGTTTAGATAATCCGCGCTTCCCCACACCGGCCAGCAGATGGGCGATTCGTAATCGGTGAGCCAGGCTGCGTTGGGGTCCTCTGGGTATCCGATCAAATACAAATTCACGATGCGCAGGACGTTGTTCGCCTTCAGGTAGGCGAGGGTGGCCGCGGTGGAGTCTTGGCCGTAGCCTGAGATGACTTGACGCATGCAAAATCTTTAGGGATTGGTGAGCTTCGCGGCGCATCAGTCGCGCGATTTCGTCGGGGAACTGGAGCCCGTTGTCTTGTCGTGCGGCTTCCGCTGGTAGAGATGGGTGACGGTCGCCAGAAATCTAAAGTGAAACTTTAATGGCCCGTAAAGAAATCCGCAGGCAGTAAAAAAAAGCGCATCAAAGTCCGCCGTGTGGACGCTGCCACCCTCATCCCAGCCGGGCCTGCGGTAGCTCTCGCACGGCAGGAAAGCGGTCTACAGTTCCCCGGTTGCATCAGGAGTTTCAGAACGCCGCGAAGCTCAGAAGAGACCACCCCGGGGGGTTGACTCCATCGGCGGAAAGAGCGATGCTTCCGGGAATGGAATATCCCGGAGGAAAGAACGCGCCCGGCGTCTACCACCGCATCATCAACCTGATGCCGCCGCACGAAACGTACATCGAGCCTTTCGCGGGAAGCTTCGCGATCGGCAGGCTGAAGCGGCCGGCCTCGCTCAACATCGCGATAGACCTGGATATCGGCTCGCTCAAAATGCTATCTCGGCTCGGGCTTCCGGGAGCGGGAGAACATCCGCCGCCAGATCAAGCGCTGGAAAGGCAAGCTGGAACGGATGCCGCTATTGAAGCGCCAGGCCATGCTCGCGGCGATCGCTGATATCGGCTGATCCGGCGGTGCGGACCGCAGCGGCGTTTCCGGCGATCCTCGAGCAGCGGCGAATCCGGCGAGCCCGGCCAGGCGCGGCGAATCCGGCGAGGGCAGCAGCTTAAGCCGCCGGCGGCCGCGAGCTAACGAGCTTCAGCGTCCCGGTGCCGTTGCGCGCGTTCTCTCCGCCGATGGTCCACAACTGCTGCGCCCACTGTTCGAATTCCGAGGTGTCGGATTTCAGCCTCACGCGGAAATAGAAGTTGAACGTGGCACTGATCGGCCCGGTGGGTTGGGCGGCCCATTGAATCACGAGGCCCCGCCAGGAATAGCCGGGAATCGCAACGCCCGGGCCCAGGATAGTGTAGTCCGTGCCGTTGTTCTTCAATACGCCGTTCGCATAGACCGCGATGGTGCTCGCCGGGTTTAGGTCAGTGACATCCTCCCAGAACAATCCCCCCATGTTCCGCTGGATGGGCGAGTAGTAAACCGGAGGCGAGCCGCCGTCGTTGACCAGTTGCAGCTCAGCCTGGGTGTTGGGAACCGGGGGAGAGCCTGAAAGCGCAGGACCCACCGAGTCATCTGACGGATCGTCGAACAGGATGTCGTTCAATTGCCCCTGGCAGGCCAGGATGAATCCCATGAAATAGCGCAGGTCGGTGTACGGCGCGTACGGTTGTGTGTTCCCCGAGCCTGGCCAGGCGTCGAAGAGAAACTCGTACATCAGTGTGAAGGTCCAGACGGGATTGTAGGTTTGCGCGATCCTTACGGTGTCTTCTCCAGGCGAGGCTTGGACGATGGTCTTGCCGTCCATGGATTTGAGGACGGTCCAGGTGAGTCCCTTGATATTGGCGGGCCAGATAGCTGACATGGATTTTGGTGAGCTTCGCGGCTTTGTCAGTCGCGCGATTTCGTCGGGGAACTGGAGAGCGGTGTCTTATCGTGCGGCTTCCGCTGGTAGAGATGGGTTATACTGCGGCCAGATGAGCGCGAAGCACTTTGGAAGATTCCTGTTCGACGTTCAATTCTGTACCTTCGAAGCCAAGGATAAATACGGCATGGACTCCACTGGCGACATTCTCGCCCTCGTGCTCATTCAATTCGGATGGGCGTGCGCTTGGGTGTGGATGTTCTCTAATTTGGCGATGTGGGTGTGGATAGCCACCCAGCAAGAGATTCTGCGAATGCTCGGAATGTCAGGGCTACCCATTTAAAGCAACGTGGCCGGAGTGCCCCCTCAGCCCCAGTCGGGCCTGCGGTAGCTCTCCCACGAAAGGGAATCGGTCTACAGTTCCCCGACAGCATCAGGAGTTTCAGAACGCATCAAAGCCCAGAAAAGACAGACTCAGAAGAGACAGACTCATGAGTTGTTGAACGCATTCGCCCGCACACGCATTTCACCGAACAGAAAATCCGCGTGGGCACGGAGATCATCGCGAGTCACCGGGTGGTTGATCACGGGCTGGTAATTCACATGGAACGTGTGGCCACCGCCGCGAGAGCTTCCGCCGCCCGATCCCTCGCCTGCTGCCTTCAGCACCCAGTTGGAAACGTGCCTGGGCAGCACCATTTCACCCGGATGCGCATTGATCGGCACGACGCCGCCATGCTCAAACGATCCAAACGCCATCACTCCTGCGAATGCGCCTGCCGCGGCGATCGGCGCGAGAATCGCGTTTACCGGGAACGGCACTTCATTCATGACCCAGCGGAAGGCGGAGGCGCCGGCAGATCCCGCGTCGGAGAGGATGCCTGATTTCGCGATGGCTTTATGGGTGAGCATGGCCGCCAGCTCTTCCGCCCCCCACTTCACTAAATTGCCGATGATGCTGGTTACCATCTGGTCATAGACCTGGATCATGGCCCTGCCGAAAGTCTCATGCCGGCCGAGCCACTGCCCCAGATCGCGGGTCAGTAGCGTGCCCATGCGCTCGAACATCTGGGAGAACTTGTCATATTCCTGCTGCTGAATTTGGGCGATGCGGTCCGCTGCCTGCTGGGTGATCTGAACTTCCCGGTCTTTGATGCGCTTATATTCGGTGGTCTGGCGGCCCTGGATGGCCAACTCCTGCGCGGCTTCCTTCTCGAGGATCGCGATCGCCTGCGCCTGCCACTGCCGGACCGCTTCAATCTCCGCGTCCTCCCATTGCCGGGCGGTCATCTGGTGATGCTTCAGCCGGTCATTATCCATGCGCAGCGTGGTCTCGAGCTGCCGATTGTTCATCTCCGTGGCGAAGGACAGTTCCTCGCGCATGTCCCGCTCGCGTTCCTGGAGTTCCTTGCGCGCCTCCGCGCTTTCAACGGCGAATTCCCGCGCCTGGGCTTCCCCGAGCTGATGCAGGAGATTCTCTTTCGCCAGCTCTGCTTTCTTGCTATCGGCGACGATTCTTTCGTTGGCCCGGTCGTTGATCTCGACGCGTTTCTCCGCGGCATGATCTTCCGCCGCCGCCCCTTCCGCGGCCAGGCGCGCCTGGCGGTCCGCGGTATTCTCATCGCCCTGTAGCGCCTTCAGCTCCGCGATGGCGTTTTGCTTGATGCGCAGCTCTCTATCGTTGAAGGCGAGCAGTTGCGCTTCAACCTGGAGGGCGGAGTCGCCGCGCAGTTTGGCTTCTGACTCATAACGCTTGCGCTCGATCTCGAGCATGGCGAGGGCGTGGGCTTCCTCGGCTTTCACCTCGATATCGAAGGTGTGGTCTGGAACGAGTTTGCCCTCCTTGGGCGCGGCCGGCTTAGGAAGATTTGGACCACCCTTTCCTTCGCCCTTATCTTCGAACGATGCCTTCAACTTCTCCCACTCGGAGCCCATCCGCCGCCAATAGTCCTCGATCTCCGTGGAGCCGGTTTTCCAGATGGCTACGATACTTTTCTCAGCCTCGGCTGCGTCAATGACGGCTTCGCCGAAGTTCCGCGATGCCACATCCATAGCGACCTTGGCCAGGCCCACCAGGCTATGCACCGCAACGGCCGCGGCGCTTGCGATGGCTTGTGCGACTGTGGCAACGATGGCCCCCAGCGCTTCGAATCCGAACGCCACAACCCGAACCGCGGGTACGATGACGGTGAGGAGGGTGGCTCCCAGGCGGCTGGCATATTCCTTCAGCTCCGCCATTCCCGCGGTCCATTTTGCGGCGGCGTCCGTGGCTTTAGTGGTCACGCCAGAAGCGATGGCCGCCTCTTTGACCATCTCTCTGATGCTGTCTCCAGCGCTTATAAAGATGGGAATCAGCGCCGCACCCCCCTTACCGAAGATGCCGATATCGGAAGCCGCATTGGCCGCGGTGCTTCCGCTTGTGCGCACTGCCTGCGCGATGCGATAGAAGAGTTCCTCCGGCTCCAGGGCTTTTAATTCCTGGACCGTGATTCCGATCCGCGCGAAAGCCTGCACCGCGCCCTGACTTCCCTCCCGTGCAAGTTGCTGGGCCTTCTGCATTTTGATGAGCCCATTCGCGACCGCCTCAAAGGGAGTGTCCAGCGCCTCGGCCATGTGCTTTAGCCCGGCTAGCGACTCGACGCTGATCAACGTCTGGAGGTGCAGATTTCTCAGCGCCATCAGGCTCTTGGCCACACCGTCTTCGAAGTGCGCGAAGAACCCGAGCAGCAGGCCCCCGCCCAGCAGCCCCGCGATCCCCGCGAACCCCGCCATGCTGCCTTCGGCCAGCTTTGATGCTTCCGCCGTCCCCACCAGGCGCTCCGTCAGCCCGGCCAGCATGCCTTCCTCTTCGACCCCCGCCACCGTAGCCGCCTTGATGGCCGCGGCCTGGGCTTCGGACGCGATCGCCGCGTCTCGCTTAGCCAGCGCCAGGCGCGCCAGCGCCGCGGTGTCGCCCTCTTCGGCTTCTTTGGCCGCCAGAGTTGCAGAGCGGACATCCGATTGCGCGGCCTTCAGGGCGAGCGAGGCCTGCGCCACGTTCACCCAGTTGGAGGCGATCTCTTCAGTGGAGGCGCGCGACTCGGCCGCCAGCTGCTGGAACGCCTCGGACATGGAGCCCGCCTGCGAACGGACACTCCCGGCGGCGTCCACCATCGCTTCTTTGAGCGGGGCGATATCGACGGTGGCGCCGATCTGGAGTACGTTTCCCATGTCAGTGGATGGTTACGGATTTCGAAAGCTTGGCCTGGATTTCGATGGCCTCGAGCGCCATCTGGCGCAGGTGCGGCGGTAGCTTATTGGCGGCGGTCATGCCCGAGCCCAGCAGGCCGGACATGGATTGCAGGTCACCCAAGGCGGCCTGGGTGCTCTTCGGTGCCTTGCGCTTCTTGCGCCGGTTCTCCTGCTTCAAATACCGGGCAGCCAGAATCTCCGCGGCCGTCGGATTTTCGTTCAGATAGTCGAGCGTGTCGAACGCCCGGGCTACGCACATCCGATCGATGTATTCATACGACCAGCCGGTAGCGGTGACCAGCCGCCCGTAGAGCCAGGGCCAGTCGATCTCTTCGGTACCGGCTTCTATTCCCCCGGCTTGGCGGGACGCATACCACTGCCGGAAGAGATGGCGCGCATGATCGCGGGGACGTTGTTGGCGTCGATCATGTCTTCGAGCTGATCCTGGGTGAGGTCGGGATAGTTGCGCTGCATGGCCGCCAGGATGACGGGCAGGCGTTCGTCGAGCGACTCATTCAGGATGCGCCCGGTCTCTTCGATGGAAGCGCCCTCCGGAATGCTGGTGGCTTTCGCCATGACCGGAAAGAACTTCTTAAACTGGCGCACGGAGAGGCCTGGGATAATCCAGGCCTTTCCCGCCATGAAAACCGGCAAGCCGTCATAATCGGGGCGTGAGTCAGGGTAAGGAGGAGGGGGCATGCGTTATCCGAGATCCGCGTACATCTTGCCGAGCGTATCGGTCGAGTCCGTGTTGGCCTCGAAGTCCACGTCCGACACCCAGAAATCTTCCTGCTTGGTGGGGATGTTGAAGCTGCCCATCGTGCAGCAGTAGAGTTCCACGCCCAGGATCTGGTTGCGGAACGTGTTGAACAGGAACGCGCGGAATTCGGGCGCGTATCCCATGTACTGGTTCGTGAGGGTGACAGTCACGCCGCGGCTGGCATTGGTGTAGGTGTAGGAGACCAGCACGGTGGCGCCGTTGTCCAGCGCGTTGAACGTGTAGGTGCCGGCGGAATACTGATACTGCCCCTGCAGCGGGGCGCCAGTGACCAGCACGAGCTGTTGGCCGGCGTTCGTTCCCGTCGCGTAGATCACACCGTAATTGGTCACGATGGTGGCCGAATTGATCACGGTGATCTGGTTGGCCACGGGCGGCGAACCCACGGCTCCAATGATGTCCTGCTCATCGGCCGCCAGGATGGTCATGCCCGCCGTCTGGGTCTGGCCCCAGTACAGCTGGTTCAACAGCGTGGGGTCTTGCGAGGCATACTTCGCCTTCACGGTCACATTGATTTTGCCCCTGGCCGTGGCCACGGCGAACTGCTTCTGACCGAACAGCTTTTTCAGGTCGCCTTTGACGTCGAGTTGGGCTTCCTGCAGCGTCCCGAATTTGTAAGGCGTGGGGTTCGCTGCCTGGTTGCCCTGGTTCGGTGTAGCGTAGAGAACGCCAGTCCCGAATTGAAAATCAGGCATTGTGGTGCTCCTTTTGTTTTGGGTTTTGAGATTGGCGTTTCTAAATCGCCGGGTGCTACGGAACTAAAATCTTGACCGGGATGATGGCGCCGGCCTGTTGGGAATAGATGCCCTGGTCAATGAGCGATTCGCCTTCGATCCAGCAGTGGTGAACCAGGCCGCCCAGGGTCTGCAGGTTCTGATAACTGCCATTCTGGGGTGCTAAGGCCGTTTCAATCGCCAGCAGCAGCGCGTTGATTTGTGTGGCCGCGAGCGAGGTTTCTTGTCCGGGCGCCGGATTGATGGCCGATTCGAAGCAGTACATCACCAGCCACACATCGAGCGTGAGTTTTCCCCCCGTGCCCATGGGCCTCGGGACGCGCGATTCCTTCATCTCGACGACGAACAGCGCGGGCTGCTGCGCGGGGGAGAGTTCTTCCGGATGCACGTGCCGGCGTCCGACCGTCTGAAAGATCGGCGGCGAGCCTTGCAGATTTACCTGCAACAGAGCGAGCAGCGCCGCGTAGATGGGCTCCCGATCGATCAGGGCGAGCTGGCTAGGCATGCAGCGCCTCATCCACGCGCGCGCTCAGCCGCTCGAAGAACGCGCCCTCGTAGGCCTCGCCCGTGGCGATGATGAACGGCTTCGCGGCTTCGGTGAATGCCTTGTGGGCGCTCCGGAAAAGGGTCTCGCCGCCAATCTGCATGGGCACGAGCACGTCTGTCACTTCCGGGATGGAGACCCCGTACTCGAGCCAGTAATGCGGTTGCTTCGACGAGGAACGCGGCTTATAGATGGCCACGATCTCCGTGCCGGTCTCGATCACTCTGCCGGCGCGCCCCAGGATGCGCTCGAGCAACCCGGTTTTGCGGTGCGGCGCCGCGGCCGCGGCTTCGGCTTGCGCCAGGCCTCGAACCCCATCCCGCATGCCCAGCCGGATGCCAACGAGGATGCGCTCCTGCATGTTCTCGATATGCGCCACGGAAGCGTCTACCGACGTCTGGGTGATTTGGAAAAGGATCATCGCTTCCGCGCCTTGGCCATCTCCAGCTTTTTGTCCATATTGAGCAACGGCACGCGCTCCGGAGGCGTTTGCAGCGGGTCGTAGCGCCTGTAGCGTTCGATCACGCGCTTGACCGATGCCGGAATTTCGCTTTCGGGCGTGGTCACGCTGTCGCCGGTCGACATGTGTTTCTGGGTCTGCCCGATGTTTTGCCGGCTTTTGTAACTGTGGCCGGTCCACTCGACGACGGCCTGCGCGGCGTCCGGAGGAACCGTGGCATAGCCGGCGTTGTAGGTGATCGAGTACTCGCGCTGATCCGTGAATTTGTAGACCTTGCCGTCGAGATACAGTTCATAGCGCCGCTCGGGGTCGATGTCGGAATCGATCCACCAGCCCGGTAAAACGTCATTCGTCGATTGCGGGATGGCCACCAGGCTTCCCAGGTCGAACCAGGTGTAGGTGATGACCACCTGGATGCCGGCCAGGGCATCCGCAGCCGAAAACGAATAGAAGCCCGTCGCTCGATTCACGCTGTACTGCCCGGCCGCGAGAGTCCCCTGCGAAACAAACGCCAGCGGAAGCCCGGTTGCCGCGTTCACCACCGCAGCTTGGGCATTGCCGGCGTCCGGCGGTCCGTCATACATGAAATCCGCGGCATGGGCGACGCTGATGGTTGAGACTGGCGGAGAGCCGCCCAGCGTATAAGGCTCTTGCGCCTGCTCGATCGACGAGCCCGTGAGGGTGGGAGGGCTTCCCGTGGCGTGGCCGGCGTCGATCAGTGAGACATTCACGATCGAATTGATGGGCCAGTGCCGCAGCACCATCAAGTCTCCGCCGTCGCCTTCGCGCACCTCGTTGTAAATGGCGGCGGGATAAAAATCCGGGCGCTTGATTTCGTTGATGAAATCGAGTGAGGCGGAAGTCACCAGGCCCGAGATGATGGTGTCGTCGCTGATCTGCGCCGTAGGGATGGCCAGCCAGGCTTTGACCGCCGCGAGAGTAGTGAGATCAGCCACGGGTTTGCGCCCAATCCTCGACGCGCTTGGACCACAGCAAACGGTCGACGGCTTCCCAGGATTTGCCGGTCATCTCTACGTCCCGGTCCCAGGCCTTGATGAGCATGCGCATGGCGAGGCGAATGGTCGCGGGGACTGACTCGGGTGCAGAGCCGTAGCCGGCGGTGAAGTTCACGGTGACGGCGCTTGGAACGTAGAGCACAGAGGGCCAGTTCTGTCCGGAGTTCGGGAAGATGCGGGCGGGCTCGGATTTCAGATCGACGACGAATTGCCCGCTCTGATCCTGCGGCGTTCCTGGAAGCAGGGTCTGCTGGTTCCCGTTTGTGTCGACGTACTGGATGTTATCGACACTCAGGATGGGCGACGGAAACAGCTTGACCATCTGGCTGTAATTCCAGAGCGTGGTGGAGAATCTGGGCAGCGAGTAATATGCCGGCGGGTAGGCCTGCTGGCTCATTAACGTGTCGGTGTAGTACGGGAACGAATCCATCGACTGCGCGAAGCCCGTGGCGATGAAGGTGCGCCGCGTGAAGGTCTCGCAATATTCCCGCGCCGCTACGATGAGATCCCGCAGCCTGGTGGCCAGGTTCTTCGAAGTGACATGGTCGGAGTCCTCCCAGGGTCCATAGCCGAGCATCACTTTCACGTCGGCGAGTGACAGCGGACCGCACGCGGGCGGAGAAGTATTTACAATGGACGACATTGGAGAGTGACCCTTATGGGCCTGGCTTACATCCGCATCGACGTGGCGCTGCCCTCTGAGCTGCTCGCTCGGTTCTTGCAGGGCATTCGCGATCTAGAACAGACCGCGCCAGACGATATTCAACTGGCGATCCTCACCAGCGACGACAGCGCCAGCATGCAGGAGCAGTTGGACCTGGTGAAAAACATCTCACCGGGATTTGCGCACAGCGTGTCGGTGCCTCGATCCGAGATGACCGCCGAACAGAAGGCACGGCACGACGGTATTCTGAAGTACCTGAATCGCGATCGCGCCGGTTAGCGCGTCTCGCGCCTGACCGCGCGGGTCTTCGCTTCGGGATTCTCGATACGGAGCCTGTTGCCGCTCGCTACGACGGTGAGCAGTTCCCGGATCTTCTTCAGCTCGGCGGTTTGTGCGTCCATAGCTTCCTGCAGCCACGGCGCATGTAGCGAGGGTCCACCGCAGGAGTGCAGCTCGCCCGGCGCGACCTTGCAGGCGCAGTTGGGGCAGGTCAATTGCGCATCCCCATGGGCATGGATACAGCCGGCACGATCAGGCTGCGCTGGATCGGCTCCATAAACGCGTGCTTGTGCGCGGTGCAGTAATGGCCTTCCGGTTGAATCAGCCATCCGAGACTGACCAGGTGATTGAAGAACCCCTGCACCACGTTGTTCTTGGGGACGCCCGGAGCCATCTGCCCGAACTGCTGTTCGAGGCAGCGGCCGTTATCACACTGCACGCGCATGATGGCCGCGTCGGGCTGGCCTGGCTGCCCTTTCTGGGAGCCTATACGGAATGACATCTATTCTCTTTCTTACCAGGAACCCGCTACAGGATTATGCCGGGTACATCCAACAGATCAGGGACTCGCGAGATACTCTCGCCTTGGCGGTCAAGCTCGCGGATCTGAGAGACCACCTTCGCCCGAACTGTCCGGCTCGACTGCGACCGCAATATCAGAAGGCTTGGCAGACTTTGACAGGCGGCCCTTTTCCCACCATTCCCAAAGGTGACTGACTCCCGCGCTATACGTTCTCCAGGGGCGCTGCCAGCCCTTCGCGATATACTCCGCGCTCAGCGACGCCCACGGCTCCATGGGAAGCCGGTCCAGCAGGAACAGCGATAGTGCCGGCTGAATCTGCGCCCGCGTGACTTCCGGATGCGCCCTTTGCCAGGCCTCGAAGCCGCCGTATTTCCCCTCCGGACTCAGCGGCCGCCCTTCGAACGCGCGCCGGCGAAAGACGCCGATTCCGCCGATGGTGGCCACCTCCACGTAGGAAGGTGGACCTGGTCGCATCTCCAGATCGCGCGTGGGCTCCGGACGATAGGCCATCGAGAAGTGCGGGCAGCGGCTGTCCGGCGGTTCGATGCCCAGCAGGTCCAGTTCCGGATGGGCTTCAAACGTGGCCGCGCATTGGTCGAGCCAGCCGGGAGGCACGATCACGTCGTTATCGATCTTGGCGAAGAACTCGGCGCCAGGCTGCGACAGGTATTCCGCCATGATTGCTACCGGGCTGCCCCATACTCCTCCGTGAATTTCCCCCGCCGTTCTGAACGGTGATTGAAATTCCAAACTCACGTTTGGAAATTCGCTGTCCTGATAGGTGATCTGGCGATCAACCAGCCCCCAGTTCGTGTTTGCCAGCAGCGCCTTGAAGCTCGCCCGCGAAAACTTCAGGCGGTGGTGCGCCAGGAATAGGATGTCGATCACCTGGTGGCCTCGGCGAAACTGGCGCTGGTCGACGCCTTCACGGCCGCGATTCGATGCAGGATTTTGCGCAGATCATCGCCATGGCCTGGCTGCTTCCACATCCGGTCCGAATTGCTCTCATATTCAAGCCGCCTGATTGGCAGGTCCAGCTCGAAAAACGGATTCAGCGCCGTGAAGACGCGGTCGCATTCTCGGTAGAACAAATCGTCGAATGGAAGTACGCCAAAGTAACGGTCGAAGCAGAAGCGCAGGTTGCGGTGAAACAGCGCCCCCCAGCCCACGAGACTGATTCCGAGCGGGGCGTATGCCCGCCGGTGGCCAGGCGAAGGTATGTTGCAGGCGATTTCTTCCTGCGTCATTCGGTTATCGCAGATGGGCGATAGTGGCCCGGCACCCTTCTCCGCTCGCTCGATGAATTCCCGCACAGGCACCACGCAATCGTCATCCTGCACATAAATCCATTCGTGCTTCGCTTCGGCGATTCCCAGGTATCGCCCATAGACCTTAACGTCCAGCTTCCGTTTCGAGTTATCCCAGACCACGATGTCATCAAACGGCAGTGACTCCAGGATGGGAGACAGGTCCACATCGCCCTTGGTGACGAGGACGGCCGAGATGTCAGAGCAGTTCACGAAAGAACTCCAGCGCCCGCGCCTTGGTCAGTTGCCCGCTGCGGGTGTACGCGCGGGTCTTGCCATCTAACAGCGGAGGATTTAGCGGGTCCATGGCCGATCCCAGGTTGATATACGTCCGCCCGGGGAACTTCTCCCACAGCTTCACCACCGGGATGGTTCCAGCCATGCCGGCCGCCCAGAGCAGGATATCGAAGCCGAACGGGTCATTCGCCAGCTTCTCGTAAATCGAATCCACCGACGCCAGCAGGTCCTTCATGGGCGTGACCACGTGCTCGCAGCCGAGCATGCGCGCGGCCGCGGCGTGCTCCTTGGGTCCAATATACACTTTCCGCCGCGTGTCCGCCTTGACCGCCCTGTAGAAATCGAGCAGCTCGCAGGATTCGCGCGTTAGGAGCAGGGCTTCGAAGTGTAGGAAGTTCAGCCGGGCGCCCCCGATCAGCCTGGCATACTCTGCCCGGTATTCTGTCGAGCGGTTGGCACCGAACGAAGCCGAGAGCCAGTCGCCGACAAAAATTCGGCCCTGCTCCTTTTCCCAATAATCAAGCTCTGCATCGCCGCCAGACCCATCCGGACGCCAGGCGAACAGGCGATCCCACGCCTCCTGCATCCCGCGCGCAAGTTCCGGCGAATACTGTTCGCCGTCCGCTGTGTGGCCGATTCCCTTCCGGTTGATGCACTCTAACGCGCCATCGCCGTAGCGGACGAACAGGAACGGGTTGCGGCTCCGAAGCCTGGATGTGAGGTACCCGGCGCTTTCGTCGATCGACAGGCGGGCGTAGGTCCCATTGCGGCTGAGCGGGTCGAATCTCATCTGGCTATCCGAGCTGATGACTCCCGTGGGCCTCGGCGGGCCGCCCCAGAATTCGGATGATCCCCGTACCGGGCGCTGCGCCACCACGCCGTATCCCAGCGGGAATCGAAAGCCGCCCAGGTCGATCGAAGCGCGGCGCTCGTGGCGGACGATGTCAAAGCCGGCCTGGAACAGCAGGACTTCCATCCCCGCCTTGGTGAACCGCCAGAAATCGTTAACCTCCACCTCGTCCCAATTTGTCGGGTACGTCATCACCAGGTAGCCGCCGGGTTTCAGCACACCGAATAACCGGCCCAGCCACACCTTGGGGTCGACCAGGTATTGCATCACCTGGGTGCAGATGACGGCGTCGAAGAGCGCGCCTGCCGGCCAGGGATCGCCCTCGTCGTACGGCACATAATCGCCGTGGACAAGGTCCCGGTATGGCTGCGGCGTTCGGCACGTCTCCGGCTTCCCGGCGCCGAAGTCCAGCACGCGGCCGCCGTAAATATATCTGCCGTGCTGCTCCATGAACCGGCGTATGGAGGTGCGCTCCAGCTCCCGCACGGTGTGCTGGTTCCACAGCTCGGGCGCGATCCAGTCCTTGGTTAAAGTGGCTTCTGCCATATCCCTATCATGGCCGGGATCTCGCACTGCATCACCGGGTCAGTGGAAAATAACTCGCGATGCACCTCCCGCAGTTCTGTATAGGACAGGTGCCTGTCGAGCTGCCCGGTGGTGAGCGAGTGATCGTGAATCAGGTTCAGCAGCTCCAGCGGACGCAGGTGCACGTGCAGGTAGAAGACGCCCCCCGGCTTCAGGATGCGGGCGATCTTGGGGAGCAGGTGGAAGCCCATCTCGCCGTGATCCAGGGCGTTGGCGCACAGGATGGTGTCGAAGACGTAATCGCCCGGGTCCCACTGTTCAAACGGCTCCGCGAAATACCGGATGTCGCCGCGCCCCTCCAGCAGGCTCAGCTCCTCATAGTGCTCGATCAGCGGATCGATCGCCACGCGCAGGCCCGCGTTCAGATGCGGAAGCATTCCCCAATACGGTCCGGTCCCGATCTCCAGGATGCTCTGATCTTCCGGTGCAACCCACGGCCGCTCGGGCGCGTGTGACCCGAAAGCCACGAGGTAGGCACGTTGCAGCGCCTTCTGCGCCAGGAGGCCGTCCGGTCCGTCGAGCAGCTCCGCCCGTGTCCAGTACTTCAGCTCGCGGAGATCTTTTCGGCTGAGGGTCACTCGTAATACTCCCAGAGATCCCGGCAGAAATGATCCCGGCACCCCAGGCGTTCCAGGTCGATCTGCGACTCGTAGCAGGCCAGCGCTCGAAGCTTGCGGCGGACCATTTCGCCCGTGAATGCCACTGGCCTATCCGGGTCTCCGTTCGGCAATCGGCGCTCGGATTTCCCGCCTCGATGCGTCTCTGTTCGATAGGTGTAGGTGAGATAGTGAGTCACCTGGCCTGGCCAGAGGATGTCTGCGGCGCGCCCGACGGCGTTGTGCTGCTCGTGGCCATTCTCTTCAATTGCGGGGGCATAGACGTGCTCGATCTCTTCATCTCCGAATGGCCGCCATGGCTTTATAAGTAGTAGCGCATCCGAGACCGCCTCCGCGTCCGACGCGGTCGCATGATGGTCGGGGATGCCGGCAAACATCGCGATATCACAGCCCAGTTCCAGCAGCGCGCGGCGGGTTTCGAATCGTCGATCGTCCGCAGTCACCGGATTACCCCGCTTTTGCTGGAGGAACGAATCGAAGACCACAACCACTGCCACATTCGACTTCTCGCGCTGGATGGTGAAACTAGTCCACAACGTTTCATCATCGTTGTGGGGGGCCAACACGAGCCTCAAGCGGACGCTCTCCGAAGAACCCAGGCGGCCTTCATGCGCGCGCGGGTTTCCGCGCTCTTTGGCCTACCTTTTGAAGCGACGCTGATCTTTCGTTTCGTCTCCGCTGAAAGCGGAACTCCCGGACGGACGACACGGCATATTGCTTGCTGGCGTTGTTCGGGATTCTGCAAGCGACGTTTGGCCGCCGCACTCATTGCCGCCCTGCCGGCTAGAGATTTAGGCTTCCCGGCGTTCGCGGCGCGGCATTTGTCTTTTGCGAGGTCGCTGTGCTTCCAGCCTCTGACTCTTTCGCGGGTTCGATTGGCCTCAGCGATGCGCTCCCGAGCTGCTGGATCCGCAAACCGCCGTCTATTAGCCGCGGCTATTTTCGCGCGCTGTTCTTGGGTCAGCGCAAAGCCGCCGCCGCCCTCTCCGCCCGCTCTGATATTGGTCAGGCGCGCGCCCGCATCACGAAAAGCAGCGATCCATCTTTGCTCAGCCTGGTCGAGTCCAGCCCCTTCCGCCAGTGATTCGAGCTGCACAATGGAGACCTGATAACCCGCCGATCTGATCCAGTTACAGACGTACTGCCGCATACCCCTGCGCGCAGCCCAGAGGTGGCGGTCCAGGCGATCAGCCAAAGAAGCCGTCGTCTTCCCGACGTAGCGAATCGCTCCAGTCCGATTATCGCGAAGCCCATAAATAAAGGCGCTTTCCATATTCCCCATGGTCACACAGAGCGATCAAATCGAAGGTACTAGATGGGTGGTATCCAGCTTCAATTCTTGACCGCCTGTAACAATGCCCTCACCTTGCTGCGTCTCTCCGCGCCCTCGCCGTATTCATAGAGCTCCCAGTGCAGCGGCCGAAACAGCGCTGTGATTCCATAAGCCGGCCCCAATCTTCCGCGTTCACCCCGAGGGTGATTCCACTCTTCGCAGAAGTAGTACCGGTCATCCATGGTCCAGAACGTCGTGTGCGTGGGGTCCGCAAACGCCCCCGGATTCACCCGTCCGTCCGAGAGATACACGCACGGCACCCACAGATCCAAAGTCCCGTTAGCCTGCAGCACGCGGTGGGCTTCGTTCAGCGTGAAGATCTTCGATGGGAGATGCTCGAACACATCGTGGGCAATGATGTCCTCGACTGACGACGTCCGCCACGGCCAGGCCACCCGCAGGTCCGCGATCTGATCGCACGGCGGGCATTGATCCACGTTCAGATAGCCCGGCTTCAAATCGTCCGAGCATCCCAAATGCAGCCTCAAAACCACTCCCGCTTCGAAGCCGCCAGGCCCGCGCACAGACTCAGGCCATAAAGGAACAGCAGAAAGATCATGTCAGTGCCTCAACATTGACCGCCGCGAAGAATGCCGACGGAAACGCCTCGTCCCGGATGCGCGGCCAGCCGTTCGATGCGATGTTGCGCGCGCTTGAGCTATTCGAATCGTGCGCCCGCGCCACGCACATCCCTCCGCCGTCGAGGGTGGCCACGCCGTCAATCGCTTGCGCCTGGCGCATGACTTGTACGTCCGTGGCGTCGAAGCGCGGGTTCGCGGGGAGTCCGGAGTACTCGGGCCACCGGTGCGATTTCCAGAACTCTTTGGTGTAGGCCATGGAGGTTCCGATCGCGAAGCCTTCCGCGCCTTTCCACCGGTATCCGAGCGCCGTCCGCATGTCCCAGAACAGGAGCGAGTGATAGCCGGACATGGGTTTGCCTGACTCGCCGAGCAGTCTTACCTGCTCTTCCATCCGTCCGGGCGCCGACCAGTCGTCGGAATCGAAGTGCATAATCACTTCGCCCTGGGCAAGCTGGCAGCACTTTTCACGCTTCGCCCCGATGGTTGCGCGTGGCTGTCTCAGGTACCGCAGCGAAAGCTGCTTTCCCGCACAGAAGCGATCGGCAAACGCTCCGGGGAATGACGGATCGTCTTCGTCGTCCAGAATCACCAGCTCGCGCGGCGCGTACGTCTGCGCCATGAAACACTTCACAGCGGTCCGGGCGAGCGCCTGCCTGCCCCTGGTGGGCATGATGGCGGAAACGAGCATTCTCAGGCTTTCTCGCGTTTGGCCCGCGCGCGCTTCTTCTTGTCGCGGCCCTTGCTCACAGGACTTCTACCGTGGCAACGATATCCCCGAGAGCGTCCACTGTGACTGCTCCACCGGTGAATACGCCCGCACCGGTGCAGGTGGCGATGGTGCCGGCAGTGGGCGACGCGGAGTAGAGCGTGCCGCCGTTATTCGTGATGGTCACCGCACCCGTGGGAACGTTGCCCGATACCGTGATGGTCCCGAGGGCTGCGACACCGGTGGAATTATTGGTAAAGGTGACGATCTGGGTGCCATAGCGCCCATCGAGAGTCGTGCCGTAGGCCTGGATGATTTTTCCCGTGTAGTCGATGAACGTTGCCGGATTGGTGTGGCAGGTCCGCGGGGGAAACGTGATCACCCCGCCGGCGGCGATCGCCGTGGTGATCGCGGTGGTGTCGTCAGTCACTCCATCGCAGCGGGCGCCTGAGTTTTCAACCGACACGGCGCCGGTGACCTGGGATGGATTCGGCCCGCTGATCTCCGTGCGAATGGTGACCAGCACGCCTGCCCCTCCGGACCAGGTGGCGGAGATGGAATAGTGATCGTAGACCGAGGCGATCGTGGGTTTGCGCGAAGCCACGCTCGAGCCCGTGGTGGCGTTCGAATCCAGCTGCGTGCAAACGTTCAGCGACGTGCAGCCCGAAATAACTACGGTCGTTGAGGTGGGAGAGCCGAGGACCGTTTCGAGGAAGCCGGCGACCTGGGAGCTATACTGATTCGCCACCGTGATGGAGGCGCCCGAGGCGGAGATGGTCTGCGAATCGGTATGGAGCAGCCCGCCCTGGGCGAGAGTCAGCAGGCACGCGAGCAGCCCGAGCGCGATGGTCTTTGAGAGTGTGAGCATGAGGAAAAGGTGGGGCCGCTGGTAGGCAGCAGCCCCCAAGCGAGGCTTCTGGTTAAGTGATTGCAAAGCCGGTGATTGAGCCGTTGACGTACCAGGTGCCGTTATACGCTTTGAGCGATACGGACTGGCCCTTGGTGCCGGCGGCGGTCAGGATGTGGTTGACGCCGTTGATGCCGTTGGCGGGCGTGGTCACGGTGTGCGCGTGCCCCGTGCCGTCGATGATATCCAGCCGGCGGCCGTCATCACCGCCTGCGGAGGGCAGGCCGGCAATAGGAGCGGCGAGAAGATAGGCGCCGGCACTCACCTTAGTGAGAATGACCAGGCCTTCCTTCGAGGAGATCTCCGCCGGGTCGGAGGCCACGGGCGGGGACGATACGGTATCGAGCGGTTTCACCTCGACGCCAAACATGGGTTCGAGGTTTTGACAGATGAAGCTCTCCTCGTCGGGAGAGGTAGTCGGGAAGCGGTTCACGATATTAGCCATTGAATTGTTCTCCTTGGTTTTTGAAATTGGGGGGCCATGTTGTTTCAGCCCCCCGGCAGGTTAGGAATTGGCGCAGTAGAACACCGGGTGGGTGCCGGCGTCCAACAGGTTGCCGTCGTAGCGCGCAAACGCCAAGAACGCCACCTGGCCAAAATCCGCAAACCGCTCGACCAGGCGCAGGACCGACATCTCCTTCACGCGCCGGATCAGGTACTTATCCAACGGGCCGAACGCCACGCTCTTGTTGAGGTGTCCCAACTGGGCCATGTCGTTATTGATCGAGAAGCCGTAGCCGTTGATGGTGTCCGCGGCGCCGGTGGTCATGCCGGCCATCCACAAGGGGCGGCCGTACTTGTCCTTCAGGGTCTTCACGAAGCGCAGGGTCTGATCGTGGAACATGAACTTCGCGCCCTTGCGATACAGCGGGTCTACCTGGTGCTCCAGGTTGACGAAGTCGGTGTAACCGAACTGCGTGGTGGGGTCCGGAACGGTCGCGTTGTCGTCGCCGATGACGGTCTGGGTGGAAGCGGCGGACGCGGTGATGATGCCCTTCGGCTCATTGGTTCCCGAGCCCACCGTGAACTTGGTGTTCGAGATACGGCCCAGGCGGGTGCCGAATTTCTTGACGAGGAAGCTCTCCATGTCGAAGGCCGAATCCTGGAGCAGCTCGATCGAAACCTTGACCAGCTTCGAAGAGAACTTCCAGGCGCCGAACAGGATCTGGCCGAGCGACACATCCGCGGTCGAAACCTGCTGGCCTTCGCCCACGATCTCACCGGCTACCGTGGTGTCGTTGTCGGTCGGGTAGGGCAACTGCTGGCCGGTGGCGGTGTCGAGCACCTCCGCCTGGTTCCACATGTCGCCGTAATACTTCAGCGCGTCTTCGATCTTGTTGGTAAAACCAACCGGGACGAAGAAGCCCGTGGTGGCTCCGGGATACGCACCCTGGCCGCCGGATCCCATGTCGCGCGATTCCACGTCCATGATGGTGCGGCGGGTGGTGAGGATTTTCTTATCCTCGTCCGAAATGCCGCGGAAGCCGTACTGGTCCGGCGTCCATCCCTGGCGCATGAAGTTATTGAACGCCCGCGCTTCTTTCTTGCGGGCTTCGGCGGCCACGTCGGGGCTGTCGGCGCCGTTGGGCGCGTTTTCCCGTCGCGTGGGGTCCTGGGGCGTGCGCAGCTCCGCGTCGAGAGCACCCGAGCGTTCCATGCGCGTGATGGCTTCGAGCAACTGCTTCTGCTCGGCGTCCATGGCGTCGAATTTGGTCATGTTCTCGGCCCGCGTGGCGGGAGTCGAGAGGTCCAAAGCTGCCATGTCGGCCGCGATTTTGCCGCGCTGTTCGCGCAGCTCCTTGCTGGTCATAGAGTTTTCTCCTGTTGAGTTTTGGGGTGTGACACATCGCGCCTCAGCCGCCGCGGCCCGCGGGGTGTGCGCGCTTCCGCCCTCCGCGCGTGGCATCCAAGCCAGCCCGCATCCGGGCGCGCGTCAGGCGGCGAAAATTGTTAGCTGATTAGCTTTCCGTCCACCAGCACGGAAAGCGTGTGCTTCGGACAGTAGAACTTTTTGTCGATCTCCCGCCAGCCTTCCGGCATTGACGGATTCGGAATCTGATGCTGGGGCCCGTAGGGCCTGTGCTGCTCCACCCCGACTTGCTCGCATCCGAAGCAGTGCCATTCGTACCGAAGCACCGCTACGGTGAATCCACCGGGAAGGTAGCTAGGCTGCGACATCGGGCTCCAGGGTGGCCTGGATGGCGCGCAGGCGGAAGTTGCGCTTCTCGACTTCGGGGTCGACGGCGTTCGCCTCGACTGGATCCACAGCGGCGGGCGCAGCCACGGCGGGCGGATCAACCACCACGGGCTTGGGCTCAACCTTGGGAGCCCGCTTGTGGCGCTTCATGGAGCGCTCGCCGTCCTCGGCTTCGCAGTTGGTATCCACGCAATCCGAATTCGAACACTCGGCGCACTCGCCGGCCTCGCACTGCTCGCACTCACACTTGCAATACGTGTTGCGCTTCTCAAAGCGGGAGCGGACTTCGGAGGGCATGCCCTGCGGAAACATGGAGCGGATGCCGGCGGTGGCGCTTTCGCTGGCCGGGAAAGTGACGGGCGAAACGTCGAACAGGTCCACGTCCAGGATGGTGCGGGTGGATTTAACCAGCTTGCCGGCGTCGTCGAATTCGTCCGCCCAGGTGTCTTTCTTGACGATGAAGCCGATCGAGGCGCCGTCCACATCGCCGCGTTCGATCGCGTCGGTGACATGCGTGGCCATGGGTCCGGCCGGGGGAGTGTCGGTATATTTCAGGCCGGTCGAATCCACGCTCAGCACCAGGGTGCCGGGCTTGGTACGCCCCAGGATGAAATTCACATCGTGGTTGAAGAGGCACCGCACGTCCTGCTTTTCCGCTATCGCTCGGTTGAACGCCAGGGGCGACATGATTTCTTCGTATTCGTCCCACCAGTCGGAGATGGAATAGGGCACGTTGAAAACCGAGGCGTAGCCCTCGATGCGGCGCGTGTCGGCCGCACCTGTCATCCGGACTTCAGTTTTCAAGTTGCGGTATTCGATCTTCTGCTTGCTCATGGCTCAACTCCTCTTTGGCTTTTCGTGCTGCGAGGTCCCGATAGACCGCGATTTTGATGGCGCCCACCGCGCGCGCTAATTCGCGGCCGGTAGCGGCGGGTTCGTCGGCTTTCCAGTCGCCCGAGCGCTTCTGCATGCCGGAAATATATTCCTGGACGAAGGAAACGACTTCGGTTGACGGCGGGTCGCTGGGGTTCACTGAATCGAGGCGCATCATGACCGCGCCGACCTGGGTAGCGACTTCCGCCACGGCGTAAAGCACGGGCGTAAACGCCTTCTGAAAGTCGCGTAAGTCCGGCTTATCGCGGGCTAAAACGCGCTGCAATGCGTCCTGAAACACGCGGGAATAGGCGCGGATAAAGCGCTGATCTTCGGCGGGCGGCGTTTTCTTCTTGGGGTCTGGTTCGGACTCTCCGCCCGTGCCGTCGCTTCCGTCCTGCGAGTTCGGATCACCCGGCGACAATGCCAGCGGGTCCGAGGCATCCATCATGTTGACCGGCATCCAGTAGGTTTGCCCGGCCTTTCCGCCGATCGGATTCCAGTCCAGGAAGAACTCGCGGATATCGTCGGTATTGGCCAGGCCCCACTGCTTCAGGACCGTGATAATCTTCGCCCGGCTCTCGCTGTCCGGCGTCAGGAGTTCCTGATAATAGAAGCCGGGAAAGAACTTGTTCGCGGTGCGCCCAGTCTTCACAAACAGCTTGCGCTTGAATTCCTGTTGCAGCGGCTTGAACCACGGCCGCAGGGTATACTGCACCAGCTCGATGGCTTCCTGCTCGGCCGAAGAACGGTTGACCCTGCCCGACTCGCCCAGCATGCGGACGGGAACGTGGAAGATAGCCGCGATCTCTTCGCGCTGGTGCTTTCTCGTTTCGAGGAACTGCGCTTCGTTCGGTTTGATGTCCGAGGGCTTCCAGATCATCCCGCCCTCGATCACCATGGGGCGGAGCATGTTTTCCCCGCCGTAGGCTTCGTTGATCGAGCGCTTGAAGTTCTCCATGGCCTTGGGCTCCATGGTGTGCGGGATCTCAACGACGCCCGTGGGGCGGATGCCGTTCGCAAAGAACTTGCCGCCGAACTTCTCCGCCGCGAGTGACAGCCCCATCACTTGCCGCGTGAGTTCAATAACGGGCTTGCCGAGTCTCCCGTCCAAAGACAGGCCCGGCACGTGCAGCATGTTGTCCGCGAGGATCAGGCGCGGCTCGCGCGGCGCGTTCTCCTCAAACGGATGGCCGTCGGTGGTCTCATAGATGATCTTGCCGAACGGGACCATCTCGCCCTGCACCATCAGCGGAACGACAACTCGGCGGGGCTTGGTGGAGATGGGAGACCGCGGCCACAGCCCGATTACCCGGTTCGCCTGGTCGCGTTCGATTTCGGCATAGGCATTGGTCCACAAAAGCGCGTGGGCCATATACGTCTTGATGAACGTGAACGCGGTCATCTCCTCGTTCGGTTCGTCGTGCAGGATGAAGTGCAGGTCCTGCTCGTAGGCCAGGCGCTTGCCCCTGGGGTCCAGTTGCTCGTAGACGTTCAGGTCCGTGGCGGCCATGGCGCCCGAGACGAGATCGACGCACGAATAGACCGTGGCGATTTGCAGCGCGGTGAGTTCGGAAACGCGGATGCCGGAGTCCGTCCGGCCGCCGTTGAAGATATCGAGCAACCATTCTGCTGGGTAGCTCAACGGAGTCATCGGATTTTCGAGCGATGATCGAAATTCCGGCAGAAAGCCTGCCACGCCCGCACTGATTCTCTGGAGTAGTCCCACGGTGAGAGTTGGAAATGAGGTTGCTAAGTGACTGGCGGTCGGAAACTATCTGATCACGCCAAGCTGAAACAGCAGGCTGAAGAACGCGCCCACTAGCGCGCCCGCCGCGAAGCTCAAGGCCAGCGCCAGAAACCAGGTAACGGCTATGTCGGCTCCGCGCGGAACTGTGACCCCGCCGAATCCGCTCATTCCGCCTTCTTGTGACTTATCTTGCTACCCGACGAAGATGTGACAAAGGCCCACGCGAACAGCAGCCCGCCCGCGAGCAGCAGCGCGGACCGCCACGACCAGCACGCCACCGCGCCCACAATCATGGCCAGGCCGATGAGTGCGGCCAGGCCGCGGGCAGCAGCGGCGCCCGCTTCCAGACGATTCTGGACCGGGCTGCTCATATGGACTTCACGACGAACGGCCTGCGCACGCCAGCGCTGTGGCGCTCAGCGGCTCCGAGGGCCAGGGCCATCCGGTCCACCGCAGACAGGTTCATGTCTTTCGTCGCGAATAGTGCGCCGCAGGCTATCTGGTTTCCACATCCGCAGGCGTCGTAGCCGTCCAGAGATTCGCCCACCTGGTAATCGCTCTGCACGCTGAACAGCCGGCCGCGAAACCCTACCAGAAATGTGCCGGCGGATTCCACGTCCTTGTCTTTGGTGGCGAAGCCGCCGGCCTTGAGGCAGTCGCGAACGGCGTTCACGAACGTGGTGCACATGAAGCCGTAAACGTTCTGGCCCTCCGCCATCACGGGCGGGGAGAAGGAATAGCGGAGCAGCTGGCCCATCCGGAACGAGGACGTGAAGCCGAAGAGAAACTCACCATTCTGGAAAACCTTCGGATCAGCCCGGACGGTCAAATCGAACCCCGCAACGCCCGCGCTATCGCCGCCAATCCAGACCTTACCCTGCTCGCAGAATCCCGCGATGGCGGTCATACAACCACCGGCCCGTTATCAAAGATGGACTTCCGGTACTTCGGCTGGTTCTCAAACAGGATCGCCCGGCACAATGCATCGACCGTAGCCGAGAGACCGTCAATCCTGCTCGATTCTCTCTCGCGGTCCGGCTTCTTAAACATGGTGAGATCGTTCTTTCTGACCAGCGACGCGCAGGAAGCGTTCCACCGCAGTACCGGATGATTCCCGTGGTGCAGTCTGCCCTGGCTGATCAGCTCCAGGATTTTCTTCGTCGGTTCGTGCAGCGTGACCAGCCCCTGCTTCACATCCATGCACTCGTATCCGTTCTCGATCATGGGAACGGAGATCTGGTGCGAGTTATAAGGGTCCCAGCAGAATTGCTCGACCTCGAACATTTGCGCGCCCCACTTCAAGCGCTCCTCGATGTCCCGATAATCGATGCACGCGCCCGGGCAGGTTTCAATCCAGCCCTCCTCCACCCAGCGTTCGTAGGGCATGCCGTCTTTGCGCTGCAGCTTCAATACCGCGTCCTGGGGCATCCAGAAAAACGGGATCACCTCATACTGCGGGAGCAGCTCGAGTGCCGGCCCGAAGCCCTCCGTCAGAAACACAAACGCCACCGCCGACAGGTCCGTGGTCATGGAGAGATCGACGCCCACCCAGCAGCGCCGTTCGATAAACCGCTTCAGCAGCCCGTCCGGCAGCCGGCGCAATTTATCCTCGGGAAGCTTCGATCGGAGGGGCGCCGCCACCCAATCCGTCGGGCAGGCGTCCCACTTGATCATGTCGATGGCCCGGTCCTCTTTCTGATCCCAGACGTTGAGGAAGTACCGTTTGAACGAGGTGAGCTGGCCTTCTGCCAGGGCCGAGACGTATTCCTTGGCGATCTTTTCGAGCGGCAGGAATCCGCCGTTGGGAATGAGCGATGGATTCGCCTTGATCCAGGTAGCCGGTAAGGAGGGGTCGTCGGTTGGTGCGGCGCCATAGAGCCGCCCGAAGAACCTGGGGTCGGATACGATGCCTTCCTGGATCTTGCGGGTCTTCTCGTGCAGTCGCCAGGCCAGGGGTGATTCCGATTGCACGCCCGCCGTGGTGATCGCCACCGTGAGCGTCTGCTTGCGGGTGATGCCGCCCTTCGAGAGTACGTCCCAGTTCTCTTGCTGCTTGCGCGTCTTCCAGCGGTGCACTTCATCCGCCACCACGAAGGCCGGGTTCACGCCGTCCCCGAGATCTCCATCCGCCGCGATCGCGGCATAGAAGCTGTCCGGGTCGGAGCGCTTCAGAATCCGGTTCGTTCCACGCAGGATGCGGAACTGCCTCTGCAGTAGCGGCGACTGCTCCACCATTTTGCAGGCGGCCCGGTAGACATTCATCGCCTGGCGGGTGGCAGCCGCGGCCCCGTAGACCTGGCAGCCAGGCGCAGAGGTGCAGAGCGATACCCACAGCACCAGGCCCGCGGCGAATTCGGTCTTGCCTGCTTTTTTCGGCACTTCCAAGTACACCTGTTCGATCAGCCGGTTACCGTCGTCGCCGAGAGTCCCGAAGACCTGGACCAGCACTTCCTCCTGCCAGGGCGTGAGCAGGAACGGTTTACCCCAATACTCATCGGCTGAGTGTTTGAGGACGCCCTCGAAGAAGTTGCAGGCGGCGTCCGCGGCTTGCTGCGAGAAGGGCACATTCGCTAAGCTCTAGGCAAAGGAGAATCAGACGTGGACGAAACCACGGCAACAATCAAAAACGAATGGCTCGAAAGGTCGTTAGCGGCTGGCATCCCCGGATGCGACAAGCGGATAGCCGGGCTGCTCTTCGACAAAATCGAGACGGATCCGCTGTTTCAGAAGGTCGTCGTGAGTATGGCGGCTCATTTCAGCGGCTCCAAACAAACCCAACACGCGGGCGGCGTCTAACCCCTCGCGTCAACCGTGCGCGGCGCTGCTAGGTGGCCCTGGTGGCGCCGCGCCGTCTTCGTCCCCGTACCAGGTGGCCCAGCGTCTCAGGGCTTCGGTCTCTTCTGCTGATTTCGGATACTCCACCAGGCGATCACTCTTCATCCGTGAGGCCTTCGGGCAGGGGTGGCAGCGGGACGGATTTTCCCACTAGAGCGTGCGTGCAGTCGTTCTGGAAGTTGAGCTGGCCAGCGGTCAGAATGTAGTGGCAAAGAAACTGCACCGTGTTCCCGTTCGCGTCGCGGACCCATTCTCCCGTCCACTTGCCCGCAACGAAAACCCTCTGTATACCCCAGTGCTTGAAGCTCGGGGTGAAAGTCGGACGCTCTAAATTTCCATCGAAGGTCCACCCGGACGGAAACGGTAGCCGGTGCATTTCCTGGCAGCCCGGACACCAGTGACCGTAGCCCCCTTTAACGCGGCGTAACGTGCTGCTGAGCTGTCCCATGTATTCGCGTGGCCTTCCCTACCGCGCAGGCCTTGCCACGCCGGGGCGCGCGGAAGTCGGCTGCGAGTTTGCCGGGCTTATAAGCATCGCAAGAGTCGCCATTGCTATCAGCAGTCCCTTCGTAATGCTTGGCTTCGCATTCTCGTCTAGCCGTTTCTTTTTCATCGGTACGCTCACCGCCCTCTCACTGCACCGTTTCCGGTTTGGGTTTCGCGTCGCGGGGTCGGGAAAGGATCGCCATCAGGTCATCCACGCCGGCGTCCTTCTTCTCGAGCGTCAGGCGCGTGCGGCTCACGGGTGACAATCCAAACTCGGAGCAGAAGCTGCGCACCTGCCGCCAGCACATATTGCTGAGCCGATTCGCCGGGTGGTTTTTCAGACCGGTGAGAACTTTCTCACCGCTCTCGGCGACGGTCCACTCCTCGAACATCAAGCCTTCGCGGTCCAGGATCAGATCCGCCTTGACGGCCCGCGCGTAATTAACGCAGGCGCCTTCGAGCATCATGGCGTCCGGCCGGCGGTCGAGGTTCATGGCGGCCAGCTCCTCCACCCAGAAATTCCAGGCGAACCGCGCGCGCCCCTTCAAATGCCGCGGGCATTCCGGCAGCCCCTTAGTCGGCCGCGGCTCGGCATCCAGCCGCTCGGCCAGTTTTTTCACGCCGTGCTTGCGGGGGTCGCCCTCGGCTATCTGCTGCGCGACGGGTTTCGGCTTGCGCCCTCTCATTCGATCTTGAGGCCGGTCTCTGTATGGCGCCGGGGTACGAGCATGCGCACGGGGCGGACCTTGACGGCCGGCTCCTTCGCGAGCGCCCGCGCGGTGGTGAGGAAGCGCAGCGCCGTATTCATGTTCCAGCCGGCCGGGTGAACGGTAGTTACCTGCTTCTCGTTGCCCGCCATATCCTGCTGTGTCACGCGCGTGACGTCCGCCAGCGGGAACGCGAGCATGTCGTCCGCCTTGGCCAGCAGCTTGTCCCGGACCGCGGCTTCCCGATCGGCGGGTGCCGGTTTCTGCCCGGTATCAAATGATACTGCCCGCTCCGTCCACTTCCAGGCCTTCGACCACTTGGCCAGCATCGCCTGGCTCTTCCCGGTGGTGGCGGCCAGGGCGTGTAGCGTCCGGGCGGGCCCCATCGTCAAGAACGACTCGAGTGCGCGGTAGGCCGCCGGGGTCTCGCCGGGGAGCCGGTCGATGGTTAACATGCGAATCCGCTTGACTTCAGAGCGTCGACAGAGCGACACATCGATGTGCGCAAAGGAGCGCCAGAAACGATGCTATACGTGATCGACAACGACAACGATGTAACCTACGGCAAGCTGGCCCGAGACATAGAACCGGGAAGCGCGGTCTTCGCCAGCCTCTCCGATCTGGATATCGCCACCAACGGCTGGCCCATGGCCCGCCTGGTCGAGATCTGGAACGGCTTCGCCGGGGTGGTGCCCTTCGACGACCTGAAACCGGTCCAAAAGTTCATGGACCGCAAGACGGCTCTGTCACGGCTGTGGAACGCGGTCCGGCGCCTTTCGAACCACAAGGCCACAGAAACGGCCAGCCCCGCGCCCGTGTCGCCCGACGTTGCGCCCGCGGCCAACGGGAGCGACAATGCACCCATGCCGAAAACCAAAGCCAAGGGCGCTAAACCCGCCGCAAAGAAGGCCCAATCGAAGAAGGCCGCCAAGCCGGCTGCTGAGCGGGACAGCAAAAAGGCCTCGGTGATCGAAATGATGAGCCGCAAGGGCGGCGCCACCCTGGCCGAGGTCATGAAGGCCACAGGCTGGCAGCCCCACACCGTGCGCGGCTTCGTAGCCGGGACGCTCGGCAAGAAGATGGGCCTGACCGTCGAATCGACCAAGTCGGAGGCCGGCGAGCGGACGTATCGGATTGCCGGTTAGGCGGCCACGGGGACGCGAGCGCGCGCCAGATCGTCAAAGGCGCGCCCGTCCCCGTCGAGGGACGCCGCCTTGCCGGTGAAGGCCTGCCAGCGCTTTACAATCACATCCACGTACCTGGGGTCCAGCTCCATCAGCCTTGCATCCCGTCCGTTTTTCTCGCAGGCGATCAGCGTGGAGCCGGAGCCGCCGAAGCTATCCAGGACCACATCTCCCGTCTTGCTGCTGTTGACCAGCGCCCGCTCAATCAGCGCCACCGGCTTCTGGGTCGGGTGCACGTATTTCCCGCCGGTATCTGAGCCGGGCTTGTCATAGTGATCGGTCGCGATCTCTACGATGGTGGTCTGCGTCCGATCGCCGCACCACTCGTGGGGCGCGCCGTCCTTCCAGCCGTAGAGGATGGGCTCGTGCATCCAGTGATAATCGGAGCGCCCAAAAACCAGGACCGTCTTCTTCCAGATGAGGCAGCTCTTCAGCTTCCACGGCTGCGCGATGAAGGCGTTGCGGAAGTGGTGGCCTTCGGTGTCGGCGTGGCAGATGTAAATCGCGCCGCCCGGCTTTAGGTTGAGATCGATCGCGCCATATACCTCGTCCAGAAAGGCGCGGAAGGCCTCCGGGGTCTTGGTGTCGTTTTTGATCTTGCCCAGCTTGTGGGCCTTGCGCTGGGGCGAGAAATAGGAGGCGCGCGCCTCGGGATCGTAGTCGACGTTGTACGGCGGGTCGGTGAAAACCATGTCCGCCTTGGCGCCTTCCATCAAACGTTCGGCCGCGTCCACCTGGGTCGCGTCCCCGCACAGCAGGCGATGCCTCCCCAGAATCCACAAATCGCCCAGCACGCTGGCCGGCTGCGCGGGAGGCTCCGTCGCCGCGTCATCGTCCGTTTGCCCGGGTGCCGGCGGCTGGCTGGCTGCCACGCGGTCGACCAGGTCCCGCAGGGCTGCGTCGTCGTACCCGGTACCCGTCAGGCCGCCAGGCGAGGCGCTCATCTCCTGCAGCAGCTTGATCAGCTCCGGTTCGTTGTAGCCGGCGACGTCGTTGGTTCGATTGTCGGCCAGCAGGATCTGCTTGGCGGTTTTCTCGTCGCACTCTACCCAGATCACCGGGACGACGTCGGCGCCTTTTTTGATAGCCGACTTCCACCGGTGGTTTCCGGCCAGGATGTAGTCCGTCCCGACCTGCGCCACTACCGCGCCGTAGAATCCGTTCGCCTCGATCGACGCGCAGATGGCGTCCTCGTTGCCCAGGCGCGGATTGGCCGGGTGTGGCTTCAGCCGCGATGCAGGGCAAGCCGCTTCATAGCCTCGGTTTATGATTCGCACGGGCGTTTTTTCAATTTCGCGGATTTACGCATACGGGACCCTGACGGCTCCAGCGCCGCGCGGCTGCGGGAAGGAAGACCCCCTACCCGGTCGCCTCGCTTCCCGTCTCCCGGCGCGTCTTGAGGGCGTGGCAGCGCGCGCAGAGGCCTTGCAAGTTATCAAGCGACCAGACGTCGCCGCCGCGCGCGATGGCTATCACGTGATCAGCTTCAGTAGCGGCTGCCACACCGCACGCCTTGCACACCAGGTCACGCTCCAGCACCTGCTGGCGTAGGCGTCGCCAGCGGGGTGAGTTGTAGCGTCCCAGGCCTGGCACCCGCTCGGGGTCTGCGTGACGCGCCCGCCGGCGCGCCTGGTCGTAGAGCCTGGATGCCGAGTGCTCCGTGCAGTTCAGGAGCGGGCAGCCAGGCTTGGGACACGGGCGCGAGGGCGCTGCGGGCATTAGGCAGCGGGTGGTGCAGGTGGTGCAGGAGGGGTCAGGGCTGCCACTTCCGCCAGGGCGGCCGCGGACAGCGCATTCAGTGTAGTGATGTAGGCGGCCTGATCGGTGGCGAGCTGTGTCTGCGCCGGTGCTAGCGGTGTAGTGGCGGCTGTGATGGCCGTCTCAATATTCTCCACGTTGGTCACGTCCGCGTTGTAGGTCGCCTCGGCGGCGGCTGCGGCGGTAATGGCATTGTCGATTGCTGTGTTCATTGGGGTGTTTGGTTCCTTGGTTTTAAGAAATTGGTGGGTCTGTTCTGGTCCCACACGGGATGCTGATCGAATCTCAGTCGCTGCCTGAAGCGGTGATTCACGCAGCGCTCGCACTGGCAAATCTTCTGCCGTGAGCAGGTCTGTCTCTTCAGCCAGCGCTCTTCCGCCCGCTCGACATGAGCCTTCCGACGTTTGACCGCATGGGCCACTGCCTATAGCAAGCAGAGTGCTTCTTCGAGACGGCGCCGGGCTACCAGGCCTGGCTGTACGTTGCCGTGGCGATCGGTGGTGTGCACCGGGTTGCCGATGGTGTCGTGGCCGGCCAGCACGCTTTCGAGTCTCGAACGGCCGCAGTTATAACCGAATGAGACGAGCGCTGCGGCGTGAGCAGTGGGAAGATCCTTGACCAGCGCGAACAAGCCAGCCGCGTCTTCACGCAGCCACTCAACAGCCTGAGCGTGATTGCAGGTGAGATTCTGGTGCACGTCCTTGGTGTGACCGAATCCTATTGTCCACACGTCGCCCGAGTCACGATATGCGATGTGCTTTTCGCCTTCGAACGACGCGATCAGCGCGCCGGCAAGTTCTTCGGTGGTGAGTTTGGCCAGGATGTCGCTCACGCGTTCGCCTTCGGTTTCAGCGCACCAATAAATAGCGCGAGAGCGTTGCGCGCGGCCACCGCGGCATCGATCGCCGTTGAGAGCGCGCTTTCACCTTCCGGAGTCAGTTTTAAATTGCCTCCGAACTCCGCAACGATAGCTTCCGCATTCGGCAGCTCGGACATGGCGATCGCGCTGGCGGTTTGCTTCTTGGCTATGCCTGATTGAGCAGTGGTAATGGAGGCCTCGGCGATGTGGATGCCTTTGGCAATCGCCTGCTCGGCCGCAAGCGCCGGACCGCTCAGCATGGGCGCGATGAAGGGCGTGGCCACTTGCGCGATCTGGTCAGCGACTCCGACACCGATGAGCGCGTCTTTGGCGATCTTCTTCAGAATAGAGACGAAGCTCATTGTGAGTCCTTGAAATCGAACAGCAGCTTGGCGGCGTTGCGCGCGCGAGTGTAGGACGGAAAATCGAACTGCCGGCTGGCGATGTCACACTGAACCGCGAAGGCCTGCGTGACTCCTGCCGTTTTACCGTACGCTGGACAGCCCATGTAGAGGCGGTAAAACGTCTCCCAGGCGACGTGATTGAGCTGGGCGCGGTGCGCGAAGCCGTCGCCGGCAGGAGCTGCAGACAGGTGCAGGCCGAGAAGTAGGATGAACAGCAGCCGCACGTTTACACGCTCACACGCTTATTGCGGGATCACCCCGAGAGACGCTGCGACAATCAACTGAACATCGAGCAGGTTACAGGCGCCGTCGCCGTTCACGTCCGCATTGGTGCAGGGCGATAGACCGAGAGCCTGTTGTGCCGCCAGGTTCACATCTAGCTGATTTACCAGCCCGTCACCGTTTAGATCGTACCGAGATAGAACAACCACGCCTAAAGGGCTTCCTACGGCCACCGCCACAGCCGTGCCTGCAGGAGACGCACCCAATGCGGGAGCGGGAGTGTTGGGGAGCGAGATGGAATACGTTCCCGGAATGGTAGGCAGTCGGACGCTGTAGATGGCCACGACGCCAGGCGAAATGGTGTTTGAGTTCAGGCCAGCTTCGAGACACAGCGTTCCAGCAGAATTGCAGGAGAGTGTCTTCGCTGAGAGTGTAGCCGCGGGGCCCGGAGCAAAGGTCACCGTCGAACCGTTAGGCCCCGCGAAGTTCCACTCCAGGCCCGCAACGGCCGCTCCATTGTAATTCAGCGATACCTGGATGGTTGCGCCTTCCGGAGCTGAGGTTGTGGGGCAGGAAAGTGAAAGCGTGTTGGTCTGCGCGAACGCGCCGACGGTCAGAAGGAGGGCGAGAAGTAGTCGTTTCAAGTGAGTCCTTTCGATTGGAGGCACCAGGGCTGATAAGGCCCGAGCGGATAGAACGGGATGCCACCGTACGAGATGGCGAGATACAAAAGCTGCAGATCCACGATGTCGCACGCGCCGTTGCCGTCGAAGTCCGCGCTTGTGCACGGCGCCTGTCCCAGGATCTGGGCGAGCGCCAGGGTCACATCGTTCTGATCGAGCGCGCCGCTGCAATCGAGATCGAAAATGAACGGCGGGTGGCCGAGGAAGAAGCCGAGATCGGGAGGCGGCCCCAGGCCGGGAGGCGTGATTTGCGCGCACATGCCGGCGGCCAGCAGCACAAGCGCAAGAGCGAGCCGTCTCATATACACGTGAGGCTGGAGCCGTGTCGAACGATCAGCCCGGTATCGCTGGGATGCGCGAACCGCTCGTCATAGATGCGGTTCCAGCGCTCTTCATCGGGTGTCAGTTTCCGCCCGGCCTTCCCTGTTCGGCGACGATTGAGGAATGCCTCGGCTTGCTCGGGGGATACCGATGGGACACGAGCGGATGGTTTGATCGGAGCTGCTTTGGAATGCACCAGCCGTGTATATGCGCGCCGGGGTTTTCCAAGGCAAAACTTACCCGCCAGAAAATCGAGGGCTAGCTTCAAGCGCAGATTAACGCCTTTATCGCCGGGCAGCCGCCGCCAAAGGTGAGACAGATAAACCTTGGCAGTGCCCTCGCTGATTCCCAGCTCGCGAGCGATGGCTTTATTGGGGAGCCCACGGGACAGGCATTCGACCAACTGCCATTCGCGAGGTGTGAGACCAACCGGCTCCATTTACGCCGCCAGCAAACCCCGCGCCGGACTCAACCGCCGCCATTCGCCCGCCGCATAGGCGCGCGCCAGCTTCCGCCGTTCGGCCCGCGGCATGATGTTCCACCAGCAGCGACGTCCGCCTACCGTTCGCTCGGTCGAGTTGCGCTTGTTCACCTGGGCCATGGCCGCGCGGAAGAGGAAGTGCCGGGCAAGCTGGCGTGTCTTGTCCATCGGCGCTTTGAGTTCCGGTGGATCCGCACGGCGAACCTGCCGGTGGCGGCCGCGCAGCGCTTCCCGCACGCGCTTAAAAGGATTGGCCGCACCGAAGCGCGCGTGGCGGATGTTCTGCTCCTTCGCCTGGTGCTGGCGGTTCAGGAGTCGATCGAACAAGTCCATCATCATTTACTTCGGTCCTTTGATGCCCAGGTGATCGCACGGTGCGTCGGTGAGATCCTGTCTCACTCCCAGGTATCGTTCGGTGGTTTGAATCGACGAATGGCCCAGGCTGAGCTGGATTTGTCCTAACTCCGCCTTGCCGCCGTGCGCCAGTTTTGCAAACGTGCGCCGCAGATCGTGGGGCGCAAGGTGAGGAAGCGCCATCGCGCGGCCGTACGCGGCAACCAGGTCGTGGATGTTCTGGCCTACCAGCGGGCTCGATTGCAGCCGGCCGTGGTTATCGAGCGATCGGAAGACGCTGCCTGAGTTGCCCGCTCCAGAGAACTCTTGCCAGGCGTCGATCGCCAGCTTGGCCCAGTCCGGCATGGGCACGCTGCGGACGCGGTTCCCTTTGCCGCGAATGTCCAGGATCATCCAGCGCCCGTTGCGCTGCTGGATATCTACCCACTTCAGGTTTGCGGCTTCCGCGCGCCGCAGGCCTGCACCGATCAGTACGGCGAGGATCGCCCGATCGCGTACCCCCTTTAACGTCGAGGGGTCCGGAAGACCGAGGAGCTGCTCGGCCTGGTCCATGGTGAGCCAGGTGCCGGTGCGGACGCCTGAAGATTTCTCGCCTTTCACCCGGGCGATGCCGGCCGCCAGCTCGGGAGCGAGTAGTCCGTTGTCCGCAGCTTCCGCTGCCAGGCGCCGGACGGCCGTCAATTTCAGGTTCATTGAAGCAGGCGCCAGGCCCGAGGCCGCCAGGTGCCTTCCGTACCGCTGGACGAGCGCCTTCGAAAACGGTTCTCCTCGAGGGACCCACTCCAGGAAGCGCGATAGCGCCAGGTTATAGGCGCGCCGGCTTTGGGGTGAGCTGAGGGAATCGAGGACCAGTGCCTTGATGCGGTGCAGATCGAGGGGATCCGCCACCGGCTGGATTGCCGAGGGCGCCGGCACTATCGCCAGGTCCGCCGCGGCTGGCCGGGCCCGCTCGCTGATTTGGTTTTCGGTGGTAACGCCGGCGCCGCTCGCTGATTCCACAGAGGCGCGCTCGAGGTCCGGCTGGCTCAAAACCAAGGCCCCAGGAGCCAGAGAATGCGGAGTTGGAGGCGTTCCCACCAGGTGAACTGCCGCAATTTCGACATAAATAATGCAAACAGCCTGCTACGGGGCTATCGCCATGCAGCCATAGGACTTGGAGAATGGAAACGGGCTATTTTCGCGAAATGAACGCAGGCGGTTTTGAACGTTTTTCGAAATTTCGTTCATTCCCGTGCGTTTGATAATTCCCGTTAACACACGCACGGCGCGAACTGCCGGCGGCCGGAAAGCGTCCTCGGGAAACCGCGGCCGGAACTTTCCGAAATCCCAACCGTGACTTAAAGGTGACCAAAAGGTGACTGCTCAGGCTGCCCGGACCATGGCGTCCTTAGCGTGAGGCGCATTGTAAACCACGGTTCGGAACAGCCGCTCCCGGATCAGCGCCTCAACCGCATCGAGCGTCTGGCAGTCCGGGCATTCTCCGCCCTGGCAGTCATGATCGAGCAGCAGCTGGAGATATTGCCGGATTTCAGACACCCTGGACACCCGGTCGATCGGCGCCTGAATCGGGAGCGGGGCTAAAGGGGTGGGATAGCCGCTCGCTCGCCGGGCGCCCAGGTTTCAGTACAGTTTCAGTGCCAACGCCACCCGCGGGTCTTCGAAGCGGTGCAGATCGAGGCGCCGGTAGAGCGTCCGCAAACGCGCGCGCACGGTAGAGACGGACATGCCGAGCTCGCGCCCGATGCTCTCATTCGAACGCGCCTGTATGACCAGGCCGACGATGGCCGTTTCGCGTGGGGTCAGTTCCATTTAGGATGGCACCACCACCACGGGCGGAAGCCCCATGCGCTCGCGGCAGACAGTCTCCTTGACGTAATGCACGGAGATGCGGCGCTCGAAGTCTGCCAGTTGCTCGGTCATTTTGGCGCTCAGCAGTGCGTTCGCGGCCGAGCTGCGGGCATTGTAAATGGTCCAGATACAGCTTGCGACCCAACCTAAAAGCAGCCCTGCGGCCGAAAACCATGCTGTATTCATTATGGACCTTCGCGTCTTTTATTTACCGACAGCCTTGGCAACGGCCGCGGCGCGGGCTTGGAGGGCGGGAGCCTGTTTCACGTCTGAAACTGTCACAACAGGAGGCGGAGCGGTGGGCGCGAAGAGTGCCAGCAACACCCGAATGCCGGCATCGGCCGCGGAGAGGTAGGTCTGGGCCTGGGGGGAGAAGTTCGAGATATTGATGCCCGTCAAGCACGCGGTGCCCTTGATCGCTAGTTGGGTTCCGGTAGCGCCCGCGGCGATGGCTTGACTGGCGCACGCGAGACCGGTCGAGAAGTCACCGAGGCCGGCTTCCACCTCAGCCTTTACCGACGCCGACATGTTCGGCATCAGCGGGACGACGGCTTCACCGACGGCGATGCCTACCGTGATCTTCGCGATGACATCGGAGGGTTGCGGAGGCGCCGGCGTTGCTCCGGTGGTTGCCGACTTCGCGCAACCGGCCATACCGACGATGAGGACCGCGGCGAGCGCGACGATTGTCAGGCGTTGGGAGAATTGCATTTCTAAAAGTCCTTTTTTGAAAATGTGGGAATTTCAGGCCGCGCAGCTGTTCAAAACTTCGCGGTAAATGCGCCGGTTTCGGCGCCGGATGGGCTTGATGGTCCAGCAGCGATCGGGGTTGCCGGTCCAGTCCGTCTGGTCAACGGCGTGGTTATGTGACAGGCGCCGCGGGTTCCCCTGCTTCGCTTTCATGGCCAGATCGTCAGACGTGGCCGTGATGCGCAGCTCGACAATGCGCCGCTCGCCCTTGTTGCGCTTGCGCACGGCTTTCACGTTGGGCGCCTTCAGGAGCAACTGAACGCGAGATGGGTCGGCCAGCTCGATGAACCTATCCCCTTCAAACACAGGCACAAATCCAGCGGCAATCAGAATCGCCGACATGCGCGGGCCTGGATAGGTGGAGACTGACACTTCGGGTGTAACGGGTGAAACCAGAGTGGATTGATGCGGGCGCTCTGCCGCCCAGCGCTGCCTTACGCCGCCTGCAATGCAGCTTCTGTCGGCCGGGGGATGGCCGTCAGGTGGCGTGAGCCTCGCCGCTCGTTGGTGGTATAGAGGCCCTTCTTGTCTTTCGGGTCGGGGAGCTGACTAGCAGCGATTTGGCAGCGGTCGAGAAACTCCGCGGCGCCCCACAATCGCTTCAGCTTTCGTTTACCGGCTAATGTTACTTCGCGCCGGAAGTCACACACTGAGATCAGGAGACGGGATTCCAACCCATCGATAAAGCCAGGATCGACGCCCCGCATGGAGGGGGGCAGCAGTTTCAAAAAATGCTCTCGCAGGTCTTCGAGCCGCTTGATTTTCGCCTGCCACGGGGCCAGGGCGATCGAAACCTCTTTGCTGAGGCGTGCCCATTCATCCACGGGATCTTCGAGACCCAGCGACTGAACGGTTACCTCGGGGGAGGGTGAGGCGGTCATTGTTCAGTCCGATTGTACGCAAAGGCACGGAGTCTGTAAATCGTCCCTGGGGCCTAATGGAAGGGTATTAGGCTTCAAAGCCTAATTGATTTTGGAGCTTCGCGCGCCGCAATCGCTCGGTTTGTGGTTGCACCTGGTCACCGCTTGTCTGCCGCGCACCTCCTACCGCAGGCCCGGCTGGAGTGAGGAGTGACACTCCAGGCACGGCGTGCTGAGGACTACAATGGCAGTTTCGGTTGAAAGGAGGAGGGGTGGGCCAGTCAGAAGGATGGACTGGCCCGGGAATGCTCTATTCGCTACTCTCTCTGTTCATGCCGAATGTACCACATTCCGGCCCAGTTAGCAGCTTCCGACCGCCCCTCGCCCGCCTCGCTATGTTAGTGCACAGTTGCGCAATATGGCCGGGGCCAAAGAATTCTCTTGATTTTTCGAGGGTGGTGCGTTTATTCTACGAAACAGGTTTCGGGCGGTTGGGACGGTGCCGCTCCCTGGTACTCATACGGGGAAATCGGACACTACCCGGCCCAGCCGCTCGGCTCTTTAGTGAGAGCAGCAGCCTATGAGAGATGCAGGCCCAACCCGACCGCTACAATCCCACCTGCCCCGAACAATTGCCTACGAACGGATCGCTCTGCCGGACGTACCTGCGCAGGCTCGAAAGCGACCGGTGACCGGTGTGGCCGGCGATGGCGATCTCGTTCAAGCCGTGTTCAAAACAGCTCGTCACAAAGCCGCTTCTGAGAGAGTGCCCGCCGTATTCCGCGGCGTTATATCCCAGGGCGCGCGCCCCGCGTTTGACGACGTACGCTATCGTAGATGGGTGCAATCGCCTGGTGAAGGCCTGCGATCCGAAGGCGGGAGTGAACAGCGGACCGGGGGAGCTACCGCGTTTTTTGAGCCAGGTTTCGATCGCACGGACCGGGCAGGTTTCCGGATGCTCACCTCTGGCGATGGCGATCAATCGCCCCTTCCCCAGGCGGTCCTGTTTCTCGTTGCGGATCTCGATCAGCAGTCCGCGCTGCTCTACCGTTACGTCCGCCAAGTCCAGGCGACAGAGGCTGCGGCGGCGCAGTGCGGAGGCGAAGCCCAGGGTAAGAATAGCCCGATTTCTGGCTTTCAGGCTTTCCGGCCCGGCGACCGCATCGCACATCCGGCGCAGCAGATCGACCGTCACCGGCCGCTTCTGAGAGGGCCGCTGGCATCGAAGGCGCTGGGCACCTCGCAACAGCGCGCGGATCTCACCCGAGACGGGCGAGGGGAAGCCGCCCTGGATGTGTCTGTGGCGGATGGCGGTAAGGTATCGCCTGACCGTCGAAAGCTTCTTGGGCGCCACCAGCAGGCCCGTGAGGTACAGGACTATCGTCTCGCCGGAGGCCGGCAGGCTCTCTCTCCCCAGGATCCGGCACCAGGAGTCAAACGACGCCCAATTAGCGGCGTAGAACTGGCGCGTCGAATCCGCGTAAGCGGCGCCGCGCATCATCACCTCGGCGGAGGCGAGCAGCAGCCGCTCGCATTCCTGGTCGAGCATAGTCTCGATGGTGGCGCGTGCTCGGGTTGGATTGGTAGTCCCGTATGGGTTGGGAGGGGCCCAGAGGTCCCATTTCCCGCGATATTGGAACTACTATCGCAGGTTCCCGCTACCGTGGCTGCTCGCATGAGCCGCGGAAGATCCCCTCCATTAACTGACTTTTAACCTGTCGGCTGGATGTCTTCTTGGCAGGAGGGTAGCCAGCAAACAAGTCCATTATCAACGCGTTGGAGGTTACGGCTCTGTTCTATTTTCTACCAGAGTTTCCCGCCTTCGCGCAAGTCCTGCCAGCGAAATTATCAGAACGGCAACGTTCAGAAAAGAGGCAGCGATCCAGCATGGAAAATCCGAGTGCTATTGAAAGCGTGCTGATGGCTTACATCGAGAAGCGCGCGGGGCGCCAATTCACCCGCATCCCGTTATGCCAGATGGGACAGCACTGCCACCGAAGCGAGCGTATGGTGGGTCTCTACCTCAGCCGGCTGGAGGCCTCCGGCTTACTTGAACGCCAGATACCAGGCCAGCACAGCCACAAGCTTGGATGCCGCCTCACAGCCGCCGGTCGAGCGCATCTGGCGGCCATGTTTATGTCGCCTCATCGCCAGAATTATGAGGGTGCGCTCGTGCCTTCAGCGTCACACCGGCACGGAGGTGCCGCATGAACGCGCCCGAAGTTCAACCTACCGTGAAGATTCCGGACCGCCCGCCCGTTCTGTTTCCTTTGGAAGAACTGCCCGAAGAAGCCGGGTATATCGAGGTGATCAAGAAGGAGTTCACGGCCCTCGGCCGCCGCGCGCATCCGATGGCCATCATCCTGATGCAGTTCATCGACTCCCGCACCAGGTCTGCTCCCCTGCTCTACAACGGCAAGCGACCCACCCACGCC
>Ga0209579_10000280_pt1 | contig 62537 bp, 45 predicted proteins | sample Coa_R1_2_FD_187152 | JGI IMG/M metagenome (GOLD analysis project Ga0209579, IMG submission 187152) | Surface soil microbial communities from Centralia Pennsylvania, which are recovering from an underground coalmine fire - Coalmine... | ecosystem: Environmental > Terrestrial > Soil >...
GTTAAACCGCGCGCCGAAATCAACTGCCGCCAGTGCTGCATGATTTGGCGTTCAAGCTGAAGCCGGTAGAGAAGTGAATCAGCGTCCGTTGCTCTTTCTTTTGTGAATTTTATCGACCGCTATCCTCCTAATCCACGTCAATTCAAGCATGTTGAACGCGTCCGTCGGCCCGCATACGACGACCATCCTGCCGCTGGGAGACACTGAAAAATAATCCGCGGCCGGCACGCGGAACACCTGCCCATCTTTCAGATAAATCGTAAACGGAATAAACGGACTCGCATCACGAATTGCGCGGAGCTTCTTCGCAGTCATTGCCCACCTCCAATTTCGTCCCATCGTATTTGCGCATCTTCAAACATCAATTCGACATTTTCCCCCATCCGCGTTAAAAAACCCTCACGCAAGGAGGCCCGCGCCATGAAACGCCGCTTCCAGTTTCATCTTTTAACGCTCCTCATCTGCCAGCCGTTTGCGGCGTTTGTGCTGTATATTATTGTGCGTGTACATTCCAATAATCCTAATCCGCATGACGGAAGCAATTGGATCGCAACACTAATACTAATCTGTTCAATCGGTTGGTTCGCCCGCTGGACAGAATGGCTCATTTCACACTTGGAATGGCGGCGGCGAAAAAAAGTGTGGGAGCTGCGCGAAAAACGCGCACTGGAGCGATTCGACACGTACAATGCGTGGCGAAACAAAGTTCGCAACAGCCGGCCAAAATAGAGGACTCATGTTCAAAAATTTCAACCCCCACGCCATCGGCCACCGCGCCACGTTCGAGCAGACCGTCCAGTTGGCGCGCCAATTTGGCTTCGCGGGCGTCGATCTGGATTTGCCGTTCATCCGCGAAAAAGGCGTCGAGGCCGCCGGCGATCTGCTGGAGAAACACAACCTGCGCGTCGGCGCGTTCAGCTTAAGCGTCAAATGGCGCGACGCCGATTCCGACCGCGATTTCGCCGACAGCCTCGAACAATTCGTGCGCGACGCGAAGGCCGCCGCGGCGCTCGGCAGCACGCGCTGCCTGACGTGGGTGATGCCCTGTTCGGACGTGCTCGATTACCGCGACCATTTCATTCTGTTCGTTTCGCGCATGAGGACCGTCGCGCAGATTCTCAAAGGTTTCGGCCAGTCGCTGGGCCTCGAATTCATCGGCCCCAAAACGCTGCGCGTCTCGCGCAAGCACGGCTTCATTTACACGATGGACGGCATGCGCGCCGCCGCGTGCGCGATCGGCACCGGCAACGTCGGTTTTCTGCTCGACAGTTTTCACTGGTATTGCGCGCAGGCCGACAGCACCGACATTCTCGATTTGAATGCGGACGAAGTCGTCGCCGTGCACCTCAACGACGCCGTCCCCGGCGTCGATCCGAAAAAGCAGCTCGACAACCAGCGCGAACTGCCCGGCGTGGGCGTGATCCAACTCAACGAATTTCTCGCCGCGTTGAAAAAAATCGGCTATACCGGCCCGCTGACCGTCGAACCGTTCAATCAGCGCGTGCGCGAACTGCCGCTGACCGACGCGGTGAAGCTCGTCGCGGAATCGCTGGACAAGCTGACGATTTGAAGTGTGTTGTACCACGGGCTACTCCGGCAACGGCTTCCCCTTCGTCTCCGGCGCAAACCAGATAAACACCATCCCAATCACATAGACCAGCGTGATGATCGAACACGCCTTCGCGTAATCGTTGTTAAAATATCCCGTCAACTGGCTCTGCGTAATCGCGCCCACCGCGGCGAGAACCCGCCCCGAATTGAAACTCACGCCCTGCCCCGTGGCGCGCACGCGCGTGGGAAACAATTCCGGCAGATACAACGGCAGCCAGCCGTAAAACGCCGCCGTCGTCGCGCCGACGAGAAACACCATCGCCAGTTGTCCGCCGCTGAACGAACCCATGTAGTTGAATAGAATCTGGCACGAAATCAGCGACGTCAGGCACAGCACAAAATAGCCCTTGCGCCGGTTTAAAATCTCGCCCAGAAACGGCGCCACCAGACAGCCCAGAATCGCGCCGACCGACGAGCACAATTGCGCGTAAAGTTTATTGTCCGCGCTGCCGCCGGCGATCTTTTCGCCTGAGATCGTGTCGATCCACGGCGGAATCATCTGCGTCGAGCCCCACGTCCCAATCAGCGCAATCGACGCGAACAGAATTCCGAAGAGCGTCGCCTTCAGCAGCTTTCCCGAAAAAATTTCGCGCAGCGGCCGAGCCGTGGATTTCTGTACCGACTCCTTCCACTTCTCCGATTCAGGCACAAAGAATTGAATGAGCACCGTCAGCAGCGCCGGCGAAAGCCCCGCCAGCAGCACCCAGCGCCACGATGCTTCCGTCACTTTGAAAATAAACGACACGGCCGTAATCGACACGAAACCCACATTGGACGCCGCGCCAATCAAGCCCGCCAGCAGCGGGCGCTTATTTTCCGGCCAGCATTCCATCACCAGCGCCACGCCCAGCGACCATTCGCCGCCCATGCCCAGCGCCGCGAGAAAACGCAGTCCCCCGAGTTGCGCGGGCGTTTGCGCAAAATAGCCCAGCGCCGTGAAGCACGAATACGCCATCACGCTCAACATCATCGATTTTACGCGCCCGATTCTGTCGCCCAGCCAGCCGAAGACCAGTCCCCCGCACGCCGCGCCGATAAGAAACAGCGCCGTAATGTTTCCAATCCAGTGCGCCTGCGCTTTCAAATCGCCGGGCAACATCGTCGATAACGCCGGCTTGGCGATGATCGGAAAAATCCCCATCTCCAGCCCGTCGAACATCCAGCCCAGAAACGCGGCCAGCAGCACCATCCAAATCGCATTCTTCGATTTGGCGCGCGCGCTTTCAATCGGCAGCGGCACGGCCGCTTCAATCGCTTCCCCTTCCCCATTCATCGCGTTATTTCCCCACCTTATTAATTGTGTAATCCAATTCAGCCTTGATCGGCGTTCCGTCCGCGGCTTTCACATTCAGCGTAATGCCCATCTGCATCACCGGCTTCACGTCCGGCAGCGCCAGCGAGACCGTCTTCTTATCCGCGGAAATGTTGATGTACTGCACCGGCACGGCGTCGTGGCCGACTTCTTTGGGATTCGACGCCTTGTACTCTTTCGATCCGTACGCCGCCGAATAAAGATAATTCCACTGCTCGATCGCATAGTTCCCCGCGTCTCTGGCCGACTTTTCATCGAGCGCGCAGGTGAACGTGATGTCGATGCCGTGCGGGTGCGTCTTCACCGAGTACGGCATGTTCACCGGCTTGCCGGTGTAGCGCACGCGGCAGAATTCGCCGTCCTTCGCGCCGTTCGTCTGCCAGCCTTTCAGCCCGCACAAATACAACTGCCCGTCCACCGGATTGAATCGCGCGCGCATGATCCCCGATTGAAACGCGAGCGGGAAGCGCCACGTGCCGCCCTGCATCTGCCCGTCCACGTTCTCCGCCATCGCGTAAAACAGCCCGCACGTGCCGTACGACGTGTGCACCATCTGCCCGCTGAACGGCCCCCATTTGTCGCTGGTGATAAACGCTTCGCCGCCGCTGGATGTGTCGAATTTTCCGTTGTGCGGAATCCAGCACATGGGCTGATCGAAAGTCGCCGGAATCTTGTATTGGTGCGCCGGATCGGTCTTGATGACTTTGCGCGGATCGCCCGGAAATCCGAGGAACATGCCGGGCTTGACCCAATTGATTTTGCTCGCCGGCATCCAATAACCTTCGTTGTCCGAGCACACAATCTCGCCGTTCGGGCCAACCGCCATGCCGTTCGGCGCGCGCAAACCGTGCGCGACTTCCTCGATCTTGCTGCCGTCCTTCGAGATCTTGAAGATCACTCCGTGCTGCGGCAGGTTGATCTCGACCTGGTTGGCGTCGTTCAGAAAATAAAAATTGCCGTCCTTGTCCGTCCACAACTCGAACGAAAATGCGTGATAGCTGGGCGAGATGTTCCATTTGCCGCAGAAGTTTTCGTAGAAATCGGCCTCGCCGTCGTTGTTAAAATCGTGCAGCCGCGTGATCTGATCGCGCCCAAGCACATAAATGGTGTCGTCCACGATCTTCAATCCAAGCGGTTCGTACAATCCCGCCGCGACACGCTTCCACGTTAGTTTCGAATCCTTGCCGCCAATGCCGGTCACGCTCCACACGTCTCCGCTGAGCGTACACAGCGCCGCGCGATTCCCGTCGCTGTAGAAATCGAATCCACCCGGGCGCATCCACGAATTCCAGGGATTGTTCTCCGGCAGCGTAAAATGATCGACGACGTACGCGCCCGCGCCGCTGCCCATCTCGATCTGTGTCTCAATCGTCTGCGCCCAGCGCGCCGGGCCGCCTTTGATCAGCGCCGCCAAATCCGCCGGCTGATTCTTCACTTTGTCGAATGCCGCGCTGAACGCGCTTCCGTCGCCCGCGCACACGCCGACCATAAACACGACATCCTTGTCGTGCGCCTTCACGCTGACGCACTCCTGCGAGCCGATTTTCTCCAGCGCCACCACGCCCTTCGGCTCCGATGACACCGCCGCGAGCACGCCCGCCGCCTGCTCGCACAGCGCGAAATTCAGCGTCTCCTTCGACGGCCCCACGCGAATCGTGCGGGTGAAGGCGGTGTTTCCCGCCAGCGCCAGCGCGCCGGGCATGTCGAGCACGTCCGTGCCGTGCAGCGAGTACGAAAAAATCACTTTGTCACCATTGACGTAAAGCCCCTTGTACTTCGCGTAATCGTAAGAAAGCGGCCCGATGCCGCGCTCGCGTCCGTCTTTGAACTGCCCGCCGATTCCCACGCCCGGCCCCGGCTTCAACCCAAAGCGCAGCATGCCCACGCCGTCCGCCGGCTCGTCGCCTTTGTATTGCCCCGTGTTGGTCTTCGACCAATCGACGTACCCGCCCGTCCACCCCGCCGCGTAGCGCATCAAATCTGTGTCGAAGCACACCGCCGCGTCGGCGCCGATTTTGACGACGATGCCTTTGAGCGCGATGCCGTCCTTGGTTGCGTAGGCCTTGCCCGCATCGGGTCCCACGATTTTTGCGATGGTCGCGGAGATGAACGGGCCGAAGTCCATTTTGTCCACGCGGCTAGTCTTCGGCTTCTTCGGTTCAGTGGCCTGTCCAGCCTGAATGGAATGAGCGAGCAGTGTCAAGCAAAGCAATGCAAGCGATAGAACACGATGAGTCATGATCTTCTTTTTCCGAAGGGCCAGAGGCACGCACGTGAGTAAACGGCCTTCCATTGAGCGATACATAAAGCGCGTCCTCATTGGATAAACCGAGGACGAATGAAACAGGGGAAAAACACGTTTTTGGCTCTCAAGTGTTCGCCAATTCATTCCACCGGCAAACAGACTCGAAAGCCGGTAGGATAGACGCCATTGCCCGGCGAAGTTCGATTGCGTGCGGCGGACCGCCTGCGCCTTTCATCTTGTCCCATTACACTGCCGCGCAATACACGGAACGACCCGTGATCAGGCCCTCGAGGATCGTATTCCTGACCGTCGTCCTTATATTGTCCGTAATAATCATGGCACCATTCCCAAATATTCCCGTGCATGTTGCGCAATCCGAACGTATTTGGCTCGATCAATTTGAATCCATTAGGGTCGTAGATTACTGACGTGTCACCAGTGCTGAATTCTGTTTGAGTGCCCGCGCGGCACGCATATTCCCATTCCGCCTCGGTTGGCAGCCTCAAGCGAGCGCCTGAGTTCGCTCGCGCTTTTTCACAAAACGCGACGGCATCCCCCCACGAAATGTTGTGGACTGCTCCTATTGGCACCTTGAACCCACTCGGAACACCGCGCGTCACTACCACATACTGTAACTGTGTAATCGGGTCTTTTCCCATGAAAAAGGGTGTCGAAATAACAACCGGATGAGCAGGCTTCTCGTCATCGTCGGCGTGCGCGCTTAGTTCCATTGCGGCCTCATACTCCCGCTGCTTGATCGGCGCCAAATGCCACCGCGTCCCGCCCCACACCATCACGCTGCACGCCAGACAGAACGCCATCAGCCAGCGCAGCGAAAACGAAAAGCGCCGGCCGCGCAACTTGCGCACAAGCGGAATCGTCAGCAGCAGCAGCGCCAGCACCGCGCCCACGCCAATGTAAATCTGCGCGCTTCGCACCGTGATTTCCGGCGGCGACGCTTCCGGTGTGCCCATGGTAAAGCGCCCCGCCGGAATCAGCACCAGTTCCAAATTCACGCCGCTGCCGAGGTCGATTGTTTTCTCCGGCGCAAGTCCTGTGCGTGCCGCGTACGACGCCACGCTCTCGCGGCCATCCCAGAGCGGGTACGTGCGTTCGCTCGCGGTTGCGCCGGCGGCGAAGCTGATGAGAAGAAGCACTGCGACTAAAGCCGTACGATGCATCGGGTGCGCTCGGTCGTGATCAACGAAATTATATCTTCAATTCGCGTCGTTGCACGCGACGGTTGCTGGGTTGTGGGTGTCGCTTTTTCTTTTTGTGCTTGTGCTGATAGTACTCAAATGTCATAGGGGGAATGGGCAAAATGCAGTATAAAAGTGGAAGATTTTAGCAAAAATTCGCATTTCGATTTGTACGTTTATTCGTTTCGAATTTCTCAAATTTCAACTCATTGGATTCAAGGGGTTTGTACGGGCGGTGCGAAATTCGTACGCTTTGACTCTTGATTTTTCGAATCTCGATTCGTCTGTATATATAGAAGCGCAAATATGAACTTTGCAAATAGGCCCTATAGGGCTTATAGGGCCAATAAACGGCGGCGTCGCGAACTGGCGTTTTTTGGCGCGGGGTTATTTGTTGGCAGGCGATCGGTATGGATCGCGAGTATATCGAAAAACTGGCCGCTTACTTACGTGCGCGGCTCTGGCAGTTGGCGTCGTGCGGAATGGGCGCGCGCCGGGGAAGGAACCGATGGTGCATCTTATCGACGGACGCTGGTGGCGGACGGCTGGTAAGAAGGGGATCTCTCGCGGGCTCGTGGATCAATTTCTCACACCACGCAATACCGGCGCGGTGTCTTACGAAGACACTGTGCCACAAAGCAATACCGAAGTTGTTTCACGAACGGATCGTTTAGATGGAGCTTAACCACAGCACCTGAGCAAACGACCGGGCGGGTTTTCAGTTCGCACGACGCCACAATTCTTTGGGCGGCAGGAGTGCCGCCCCTCCAAATTGAGTTGCAAATTTCACTCATTCGTTAAGTGGTAATCCGCGACGAAGCGAATGGGCCAGTGGCACAAGCACGGGCTGAAAGCCCGTGTTACTTGGCGCTCATCAAAAACGCCAGCAAATCGCGTATCTGCTCCGGCGTCCACGTGTCGATCAATCCGTTCGGCATGATCGACAACTCCGTCAGCGCTTTCTTCGCGATGTCTGCGCGCTTGATGCTGATCGTCACGGCTTCGCCGTTGGTCACGCTGAGCGAATCCTCCGTCTCCGCCGAGACGAAACCGCTCACGCGCTGGCCGTCCTTGAGCGCGAATAAAATCTGCTTGTAGCGCGTGTCCACGACCTTTGACGGATAGACAATGTCTTCGAGAATTTTGTCCGGCGCGAAGCGGCGTGCGACGTCGGTGAGTTCCGGTCCCAACTGCTGGCCTTCGCCTTTGAACGCATGACAATTGATGCACTTGCCCGTTGTACGAAACAGATTCTTTCCTGCGTCTGCGTTGCCGGTTTTTTCTGGCGGATTGGCTTTGATGAACTCAACCAGCTTTTGAAATTTCGCAGGGTCTTGATAGCCGTCGCCCGAAAACACCGGGAACGTGCGCTTGTCGTTCTTGTAATTTTGCGCGTAGATTTTTTCCCAATAGGCGATCTGGTCTTCTTCTTTCGCGGGCAAATCTTTCAATGCTTTGTCGTCGATCGCCCATTTTTTCAACTGCGCAAGCGCCGCCGTGCGCGCTTCGTTCGAACGCGCCGCACACACAATCAACCCGTAATACACATTCTGATCTTCCGGGTCCTCCTTGAACAATTCCGTCACACGGTTGAGCGCGTCACCGGAGACGCCGCGGCTGGTCGAAGTCAAACCCAGCACCGCATATTTTTTCGCGTCCGCGTGTTTGAAATGCATCAGCAGTGTGAGGATCGTGTCGTACATCGGCGAGGTTTCGTCAAGCAGTCCTTCCAATTCGCGAAATGCTTCGTCGTTCCCCGCCGACGCAATTTTGCCGAGCAGCATTTTGCGCGCCTCCAGGCTTTTCTCTTTTTTGTACAAATCCACAATCGTCTTGACGCTTAATTCGCTGAAGCCCTGGACGCCCGCGGCGAATGTTTTCGCGCCCGGCGTCAGCGCGTTGAACGTGGCATTGCGCTGTTCGGCGCTCAAGTTTTTCGCGAGGCGCGAGGCGCATTGAGTAAGGTTGCCGGCGAACGAATAACCGTTCTCACCGGGGCCGGGCGCAGCGAGGAATTCGAGCATTGCGGCGGCCAATTCCGGCGTCCAGCCGTCGCGGATGTTCGCGGCGCAGCAGGCGTAATGAATGCGCTCGTCGCGCGGGAGCAGATCGTTCTTCAATTTCTCGATCAGCGGCGCGACGCTTTTTCCGTCGGCGATGAGACCGAGAATCTCCGCCGCATCCATGCACACGCGCGCATCGTCGTGCTGCAAGAGCGCCGCGCAGCGCGCGGTCAGGCGATCATTGAGGTCCGCGGGAATCGTTACGCTGAACGGCAGTGACTCCGGGCGTACTTTATTTTGCTCCGCGCCTTCGGGAATGTGCCGCTCGGCGCGCGCGAGCAACGCCAGCGCCACACCGCGCAGCGTCACAAGTGTCTCTTCGGCAGACGGTTTTGCATCGAGTAATTCCGCGCCCATCAACAGCATGCCTACAAAATTTCCCTCGGTTAAGCGCTTATTCGGCTCGCCGTTTTTGGGATTGACGATTCGAGGTTGTGACACTCGCGCGAGAGTCAAAAGCGCTTCAGCTTTGCCCATGGTAGACTTCAATGGAATCAACTTCTGTTCAAAGTTTTCTGGCGGTAACTGCGCCAGCGCGTTGCTCGCCGCGTATCGCACAAAACGATCGCCGTGCCCCAGCAGCGCGGCCAGTTTTTCCGCACTCGATTCATTTGGAAAGCGCATCAACCCTTCGCACGCGCGCCGCAGTACCCACGCGTCGCTGTCGTCGAGCATCGTCTTCAACGCCGCGTGCGCAACCACATCGCCGTTGAGCGACATCGCTTGCACCGCTTGCGCGCGCATGAAGGCGGATTTGTCTTTTGCCAAATCAAGCACTAGCTGCGTGTCGATTGTTTCGCCATCCATCGTCAGAAATTCGAGCGCTCGCCCGCGCAGCGCATCGCTGCGCGCTGAATCGTGCGCGACAGCCGCGAGCAGCTTCACCCACTCGGCGCCCGCAGCTTGTTTTTGCTTCGCAATGGCCGCGCGGCCAAACGCCGATTGGTACTGCGGCGTGTTGAGCGCCTGCGCGATCGGGTCGGCGAGGCCTTTCAATTCGTCGGAAGGGAAGACCGTCTTCATCGCCTTGTCGCCGGTGTAGCGCACGCGCACGATGCCGCCTTTTGCCGCGCGGCCGCCATAGCAGAAATACAGCGCGCCGTCGGGGCCGACGCTGCAATGCGTCACCGGAAAATTCGCGGTGCGCGCGACCATAAATTCTTCGGGATCGCCTTTCCACGTCGCGCCGTTGCGCTGCGGTTTGAGCACCAGAATGCGCGCGCGCGACCAGTCGCACAGAAAAATTGCGCCGCGGTATTCTTCGGGCAGCGCGACGTGGTTGTAAACTTCCACGCCGGTGGGCGAACCGCGCCCCACTTCGCTCATCGGCGGCGTGCTGTCGGCGAAATGATTCTTCCATTTGCCCGAACCGTAGCGCCAGCCGAAATTCGCGCCCCACGGCACGTGAATCACGCGCACGGGGCGGTACCAGGGCAGGCCGATGTCCCATTCCATGTCGCTGTCGAACGAGAAAATTTCGCCGGACGGTGCGAACGCAAAATCGTAGGCGTTGCGAATTCCGTGCGCGATCAGTTCCCACGATTTGCCTTCGGCGTCCGTGCGCAGAATGCGCCCGCCCGGCGGGCCTTTTCCGTCGAGAAATCCGCTGCTGCTTTGCAGCGGCAGCAGGTTGCCCCAATACAAATCCTGCTCGCGCACCGGCGAGGCGCTGTCCATGTATTTCATCGGAAAGGTCGAATCGTTTCCGAGCATGATGTAAAAATGGCCATCCGGCCCCTGCACGATCGCGTGCGGGCCGTGCTCGCTCATCGAGCCGAGCGCTTCAGGGCCAAGCTGCTTGTGGTAACTGGCGCGGCTGTTTTCATCTTTGAGCAGGCACATGTGGCCGTTGGCGATGGCGTAAATGTCGGTGCCGACTGCGCACAGGCCCTGACAATGCAGGCCCGCGTAAAAAACGCGATGGCCCGAGCAGACGCCGTTGGTTTCGTCGAGGATGCGAATCTCCGTCGGCCCCGCGCCGGCCGTGGCGGTGATGAGCTGCCCCTTCGCGTTGAAGGTCATGCAAAGCACCGACGAGGTGTCTTTGTCGGTGGCGTAATGATCGACGGCAAATCCCGGCGGCAAAGTGAAACTGTTGACGGGCAGATCTTCGGAATGGAGCAACGACGCGAACGAAAGCAACAGAACAAAAACGATGCGGCATTGTGACATCGAGAGCAATCCCATGTGGTGAATGAAAATTGAACGGTACGAATGATAGACGGCGAGCGCGATTCGTGCATCAATAATTATGCTGACGCTTTTGCGCGGCGGCGCAGCGCGCGAACAAACGCCATGTGTTCAGCGCTTTTGAGTCCTCGTTGAAGCACGCGCAGGACTTTGGCCGAATCGAATTTGAGCAACGCTTTTGTGTCGAGCCACAATCCGGGAAGAATGCGGCTGCGGACGATGCCGTTTTTGTCGGCGGCGAGGGGGACATAGGCTCCGTTAACAAGTTGAAACCAACTCCACGCGCGTTCTTCGGTTTGCCAGTCGAAGAATTCCTGCACGCCGGCGGAGCGATATTTCTCGAGTTTTTTGTGCATGTCGAGCGACTTCGTGCTGGCGGAGATTTCGGCAACGAATTCAGGGGGGCCATCGAGGTAGCCCTCCTCGTTAACAGCCGCGCTGCCACCGTTCTGCTTGTCGATGAATAACGTGGCATCCGGCTGCACGGCGCCCTCGCCAAGGTAAATCGTGGCATTCGTGGCGTGACGGACTCCGGGCGTGGCGCTGGCGTAGACATGAGCCCATGCCTGCACAGAGCCGTCGGGTCCCGCATGTTGGTTCACTCTCACGGGCGATGCCATAACGAAGACCACTCCATCGATGAGTTCAGCTTTTTTAATTTCAGGACACTGCTCGTAGCGGCGCATGAATTCGTCGCGGTCCATGTGGTCGCCGGTTTGCAGCAGATGCGGGCACGGTGAATCGGGTATGTACACAATGCCGTCGATGAGCTCGGCTTTTTTGATTTCGGGATGAGTTTCGTAGCGGCGCATAAATTCGTCGCGGGTCATTTTATCGCCGGATTCGAGCGTGAGCATCTTGGGCGCGCGCCGGCGCAACGGAGCGGGCCTATGGCGAATGCGGGCGGTGATAGCTTTCATGGCGCGTAGGATACATCAACAAGATTTAGCGGCAACGACAAACGATTCGAACCCGCGGCTCAGTGGGCCTGAAGGGCATGTTTTCGTTCTTTGCGTTTTGTGATGGTAACGGGCGCGGCTTCGTAAAGCGCTTCCGGCGCGATATCGGCGCCGTTTGGCCAGGAGACGGTGCCGCCGTCCAGAAAAAAGCGCCTAAAGTACGCCGCGTCTTTTAACGGCTCGAAGATCGGTCCCTTCAGCCAGTGCGAAAAATCGACGACCTTTTCCGCGCCGTCGTTGAAACGAACGTGGATGCAATAGTCCGCGACGTATTTTGCTTTGACGACTTCGGGTAGAAATTTCACGTCGTCTTTCATAGGAGAATTTCCTCCGCCACGCGAGCAGCTTCAGCGACATGATGAGGCGCATGTGTTAAGAACATATGGACCCCTGCACGAATCTCTTCCGCTGTGAAGCGTTCTGGAAATAAGTGGAGTGCAACCAGAAATGCGGCGTCAGACGACCAATCTGTAAGGTTAAATGAAATCTCGTCGAATTCAGCGTATCGCTTTTCCGAAACTTCTTCTTCGCAGAGCGCCATCGTTATGATGTGGTTGATTTCGTACGGGAATTTGTCCCCACGCAGCCGCTTCGCCCGCTCCCCTGCCAGTTCGGTAAAGATCGCGGCAACTTTTTCCTTGTAAGTACGAAGCGCTGTTTTGAATGCGTCGATCTCGTCCATCGCCTTTACTCCTACATATCTAAAAGCATCGGGCGCACCCATCCCTGAGCGCGCCCGATTCATCGTTCATCGTTCCGCATTCATCGTTCGCTCACAGCCCCATCTTCCCCGGACACATGATGTTCAAAGGATCGACGCCTTTCTTGATGCCGCCGAGGAACTTCATGCCTGCTTCGCCGAGTTCGACTTTCATGTACGGCGCAAGGCGCAAGCCCACGCCGTGGTGATCGTTGATCACCGCGCCGGCTTCGTGCGCGGCCATCGTGGCGTCGTGGATGATTTTGTCGTGCAGGGCGACGGCTTCGTCCAAATCTTTCGGGCCGACAGGGATGCCCCAGCGCGGATAAATCATGCTGCCCCATTCGTACCAGTGGCTCAAGTGCGTCTTCAAATGCAGGCCCCACTTGGGATCGACCGCGTGCTTCATCGCGTGCGTGACTTTGTTGTAGACGTTTTCGATGTGAGCGAAGTCTGAAACCACGTCCATCGTACACCACATCTGCGGCAGTTCGGGCGCGTAGGGCGGATGATAAAACACGTAGCGCTTCGCCCACCACGTCTCGCCGACCTTGCTGCCCAATTCCTGTCCGCCCAGCTTCTTGATGATGCCGTAGGCGACGTTCGCTTCGGCATCGACCAGCGAGGGATGATCGCCGTCGAACATGAGCACCATTGTGATGCCCTTTAAACCGGCTTCCACCGCGCGTTCCAGGCTGTGCAGCGCCGCGTATTCGTCGTACAGGCGCATGACGGCCGGGCGCAGGCCCGAGGTCATGATCTGCCGGCCGGCTTCGATGCCTGACGCGAGTTTTTCGAAGTGGAACGAGTTGAAATTGCGTTTCGCCGGAACGTTGCGCAGCTTGAGCGTGCACGCGGTAATGATTCCAAAAATGCCTTCCGCGCCGATTTGCAACTGCGTCAGTTCCGGACCGGCGCCGTGCTTCGGCACGCGCGGCAATTGCAGAATGTCGCCCGTCGGCGTGACCACTTCGCAGCTCAACACGTGGTCCTGGATGTTGCCGTACTTCGTCGAAAGGACGCCGGACCCGCGCGCGGCCAGGCAGCCGGCCACGCTCGCCCATTCGGCCGAGGCCGGGTAGTGCGTGAAGGTCAGGCCCTGCTTGTTCAGGTCTTCTTCGAACGTCTTGACGTAGTAGCCGGGTTCGACGGTGACAGTCAGGGATTTCTTGTCGAGATGGCGGATCTTGTTCATCTCGCGCAAGTTGACCATGATGCCGCCGCGCGTCGCGTCCGCCGCGCCCTGCACGCCCGACCCGCCGCCCATCGGCGTGACCGGAATCTTGCGCTCGTTGGCCAGCCGCACGATCGCCGCGACCTGCTCGGTGGTCGTCACGGTCGCCACGGCATCCTGGCGCGAAAGCGGCTTCTTGTGAAATTCGTGGATGTACGTCAGCCAGCTCTGGTCGCCGCTGAACTGCTTGCGGCCTTCGTAGCGGTCGAGCACGTTCTTCGGCCCGACGATTTTTCCGAGCGCATCGACCAGCGATTTCATCTCGGAATCGTTCATGATTTCAGACATCGTTTTTCTCTCCAGGTTCTGAGTTCTGAGCCCCAGCCTTGACATTTTTCGCAAAGATTCTAACGCCTACATGCACAAGCCCTACGAGGACGCAGAACAAGACAAATACAAATGCAATTCCGACTGGAACGCCAAGTACAAGGCCTAGCGCAAGTCCATAGCGTTCGCTAAAAAATGCTGCTCCGGCGGCAGCGCCGAAGCTGTAAAGGATGAAGCAACAACAATCGTAAAGAGTAATCTTCATTAACAGCGCCTTCTTCAGGGCATCATCGACTTGTCCACCGAGAAGTCGCGGTTCTTCACCGTCACCGGGCACTGTTCGAGATCGTGCACCGCGTCGATCAAATGATTGGCGAAGCGCGTGAAACAAATCTCACCTTTATAGGCGGCGCCGCGGAACGGGTTGCCCATGACGCCTGAATCGGTGAATTCCTGATGATCGAACGGGAAGTTGAAATACTGGTAGCCCTGGTAATCGCAGTCGGGCATGCCGTCGTTCTTCTTCCAATTCGGCCCGAGCCACTTCGGCGCGTGCGCGTGTTCGGCGATGGCGCGGTCCATGCGCACGAGCTTGGGGTTGTGGCAGAGACACTGTGACGTTTCCAATTCCCCCGCGTGCCAGCCTGGCGTCTCTTCCTTCGGGCCTTCGAGCACATCCGCGATCATGCCCATGTAGCGTTCGGCGTATGGCTTGTAGTAGCCGATGAGCGCGCCAGTTTCGTTGCGCAAGCGGCGCAGGACCGGATCGACGACCTTTACGTTCGAACCGTGTCCGTTGACGAAGATCACGCGGTTGAATCCGTGGTGAATCAGGCTGCGCCCGATGTCGTAGAGCAGATTCAAGTACGTTTCGACTCGCAGCGTGATCGATCCGGTGCCGCCGCCGGGTTCCTTCATGTGCTGCGGCGAGTAGCCCAGCCAGAGAGTGGGCGTGTAGAGAATGCCAGCTTTCTCGCCCGCGCGCTTCGCGACTTCGGTCGAACTGATCGAGTCGCAGAAGAGCGGCAAGTGGCTGCCGTGCTGCTCAAGGCTGGCCTTCGGCACGAGCACGGTGTCGGAGTACTTGAGGTATTCGCGAATGTCCGCGGCGGAGAGATCGCCCATGCAGTACGACGGGAAATGCTTGAGCGCGTCGAGCGTCTTGCGGCGCGGCGCGTGAGCCTGATCCTGATAAGCGGGCTTGACGTGCGCTTCCGCGCCGCTGGCGCCGGTTTTTTCCCAGGCAACGATGGGCTTCGCGCCGGGGGCGCGGGTGGATTTTGCGTCTTCGGTGGTGTGGCCTTCCATTTTCTGACTCCTTCGTTTTAGTAGAACGAAGCTCCTGCTCCGTTCGTTCGTCGATTCAAATCTGAGCGGAGCGGAGCTCCGTTCTACTTTACGCAAACAGCTCCGTCGCGCGCCCCAACACGACCTTCGCGAATTCCTGGTCGTTGATGTGCGCGTCCACTTCCTCGTACTCAATCTTCCGCGTCAATCCGTTCTTCAACTCCGCGCGGAACAGTTTGTCTGTTTCGGGATCCCAGAATTCGCCGTGCTTTCCGTTCTGATCCGTTTCGATGTTCGGAATCGACAGGCCGCGAGTTGGAACCACCACGCTGATTTTTCCAGTGGCGGCGTTGAGCTTTTTGCACATGCGCCGCGCGACTTCGATTTGTTCTTCGCGTGTCAATCGGACCAGCGTGAATTCGGGATTGTGGTAATGGCTCGGCCGCCCGCGCAGACGTTCGGGGACTTCATGCCGCGGGCCGACGACGACAAAATCGACGCAGCCGGGCACGATCACTTGCGGCACACCTTTGAGGCCCGCGTTTTCCATGCGGTCCGGCCCGCCGTTGTGGAACCCTCCAGCGACTTCGCCCGCCAGTTCGCTGAGCGTGTAATCGAGAATGCCGTGAAACAGATTCGCCTCAACCAACTCCTCCATCGCCGGGCCGCCGACGCCGTTGGCGTGGAAGATGACGATGTCGAAGCCCTTCGGCTCGATCTGCTTTTTGATCCACATCAATGGCCGCGTCGTGTTGCCCAGCATCGTCGCGGCGATTTGTTTGCGGTTGCCGATCAGCCGTTTCTTCTCCGAATCGTCGCGCTTTTCGTAGGCGTTCGCCATGCCCGCGATCGACGCTGCCACCGTATCGAAGATCGGGCACGAGACGACGTTCAAACCGAGAATATCGACAACCGAGTGCATCACGAAAATGTCTTTGGTGCCGATGAACGGCTCGAAGTTGCGCCGCCCCGACGCCAGCGGCGAGACAATCAATTTCGGAATGCCGACGGGCAGCGCCTTCATCGCCGCGGACGCCAGCACCGCGCCTTCCGCTCCACCGAGCGACACTACTCCGTGAATTTTCTTCTCCGCATAAAGCTGCTGCGCCACCGCGCGCACGCCCTGCAACATGCCTTCGACGGCTTTGCCGCGGCTGCCGGCATTGCGCAGTTGATCGATCGTGAATCCCGCCGCTTCGGCGACCATCTGCCGCGTGAATTCCGGCTTGATTCCATCGGCCTCACCTAAAATGCCGCTGTCCAATGCGAGCGTGCGGCAACCGTGAGCCTCGATCCGCTCCCGCAGGTACTGGGATTCGGGGCCTTTGGTGTCGAAGGTGCCGATGACGAGGACGGTTGCCATGCTTTATTTCCATTGCGAACGCGAAGCGTTCGCGCCGCCGTTGCCCTCTCCCTCCGGGAGAGGGCCGAGACGAAGCGAAGCGGAGTCCGGGGTGAGGGAATGGGCGCCGCACACGGTGTAAATCGCCTGCATCACTCCGTCAATGTTTCCAAAGACTTCAGTGTCCCAAACACGCACGACCTTCCAGCCCGAATTCTCCAGCCATTTCACGCGTTCAGCGTCATACGCTTCCTTTCCTGCGTGTGAATCGCCATCCAACTCCAACACAACTTTTCTTTCCCAACAGCAAAAATCGGCAATAAACGGACCAATAGGTTGCTGGCGGCGAAACTTCAAGTTTACAAATCGCCTGTCACGCAACGCGGCCCAGAGTTTTTTCTCGCTCGGCGTCATTTTCTGGCGCAACCGTCGAGCGCGATTTTTTTGCCGTGGTTTGATGCCACGCATGGCCGAGTCCTTTTTCGTGCGCCCTTTCCCTCACCCCGGACTTCGCTTCGCTACGTCTCGGCCCTCTCCCGGAGGGAGAGGGCAACGGCGGCGTTTCGCTTCGCGAAACTTACTTCGGTTCCACCGCCCGAATATGATCGTGCGTGCGCTTGAAATGCACGCTGTATTCTTCGTTGCTCATCACGTACCCGCCGTGATCCACAATGAACTTCTCTTCGGCCGCCGAGCCTTTTGTATCCGCTGAAATTTTGCGCGCGAAACGCGGCGAACACGGCGTGCGGTCGTTGGGGATCACGAATTCCGTCGTCAAACACCCTTCGTACCCGACTTCTTTGAGCGTCTTGAGCAGCGCGCCCCAATCCCATTTGCCGTCGCCCGGCGCGCGGCGGTTGTTGTCGGCGATGTGGAAATCGAAGAGGCGCTTGCCGACGTTGCGAATCGCCTGCAGCGGATCTTTCTCCTCAATGTTGATGTGGAACGCGTCGAGACACACACCGATATCGTCGCCGATTTCGTTGGCGAGGGCGAGCGCCTGGTCATGGCGGTTGAGGAAATTGGTTTCGAAGCGGTTGAGCGGCTCCAGCGCGATGCGCACTTTTTCTTTGCGCGCGTGATCGGCGATGGGCTTCAAGCCCTCGATGGCCCACTGCCATTCCTGCTCGGGACTGGCCATCGCGTTGATCTTGCCGACTTCCGACGGCACCAGCGTCAGCACCGTTCCCCCGAGTTCGTGGATCATGCTGATGCAATCTTTGACGTACTGAATGCTGCCGTAGCGCAGGTAATAATCGGCGTTGAGCAGGTCGCGGCATTTGATCATGATGGTGACCGCGCCCCAGCATTGAATCTTGTTTTTTTCGAGCGTCTTGCGGGTCTCGCCGAAGGGCTTGTACAAATCCGGCTCGCCCATGATTTCGATGCCCCAGAAGCCGCAGTCATGCAGCCGCTTGCAGGTCACGTCGAGCGGTTCGGGCCGCATCCAATTGTGTGCTGAAAGTCTGAACGCCATGCGCTGAGTCTCCTTTTATCGATTCCCAAGCCATGCCGGTGAGTCGCGATGAGCCGGCGAATGGCCTAGAGTGTTTCGCAGCCGTGCGTCTTCGATTTCCCATCGGTGCGACGCTTTTATACACCGATCAGCCACTCTTTCAATGCTGAAAAAGTGAATTTTCGTTAAATTTTGTTACATTCTGTTACGTTGTGCCGTCCCACGTGTCCCCTCACCCCGCAGGCGCAAACGGCCGCGCCTCTCGGCCCTCTCCCGGGGGGAGAGGGCAACAGCGTCACTTCCTGCGCCGCTTCAATTCTTTCACGCCCTCTTCCGTCACCAGCAGATCGAAATCGGTCAATTCACCCAGCGGATATGGCGCGATCAAATTTAGCTTGCTTTTGTCCACTGCAAGAACCTTCTTGGTCGCGCGGCTCACGAAGGCTAGTTTCATCGCGGCGCCTTCGGGCGTCGAATCGTACACCTGTCCGGTGTCCTGCATCAATCCAGCGCACGAGACGACCGCGAAATCGAAGCGCAATCCTTCGAGGCTTTTCACCGCTAGCGGCCCAACCAGCGAGCCCGTGCGTGGATGCAATTCGCCGCCGGTGATGGCCACGCGATAGCCCGCGCCGCGTTCGCGAAGCGCTTCGAAATGCGGAATGCCGTTGGTGATCACGAAGACGTTTTGGCCTTCGCGCGCGGCTGGCAATGTGTGGCAGATTTCGAAAACTGTCGAGCTTGCATCGAGCGCCAGATTGCGCGCGCGCGCCAGAATCGGCGCGAGATGCTGAGCGATGCGCGCTTTCGCGGCGGCGTTGGCGGGCTTGCGCTCGGTAAAATGCCGCGCGCTTTCGTCGTCCGTGCCGTTGCTCAGCGTCACCGCGCCGCCGTGGACTTTGCGCAACAGCCCAGCCGCGGAGAGCATCTCCAGGTCGCGGTGCACCGTCATGCGGCTGACATCCAGCAGCGCGCAGGCGTCGTTGACGGAGAGCACGCCCCGTGACTTGAGGGCGCCGAGGATTTTGGAGCGGCGTTCTTCGGCGAGCATGTCCTATCTATACACGTTCGCGATTCGTTGGGGAAAGGAAGATTGCGGGGAAAATGGGGCGCGAGTAGAGTCTGGTTTCCTTCAGTTCATAGTGGACAAACTTGGCACTGGATGAGTGCAACGAAGTGTTGGATTGGATCGATGAACGATTCCACTTCGGCGAGGATATGCGTATGCGAGTGCGCAAGAACCGCGCACACCACTTTGTAGAGCTTACATGGTACGGCGCGATTTCAAGGTGAGACCATGAACGCAATACATCCCCCCAAAAAGAGGACTCGCCGGGAAGGCGATAACTCCCCTCTGAGTCCAATTGAACAGAAAATCGCGGACCAAATCTCTGAGTACTATCGCCAATGCGAATTGTATGAACAAGGCAAGCTTGCCAAGCGGCCCAAACTGCCCGAATGCACGCAGCAGAAATACAAAGACATGTACGACGAGGAGTGAAAGATAGCTCATTCAAAACGTGTTGCCGCGTGGCCGCGTCCCAGCGCGCGCTATTTTTTGATTTTGCGCGAAACTCTTCCGTCTCCTAAGATTCCGCCATGCTTTCCAAAATCATCTCCGCCGCCGCGCAAGGCGTGGAACCGTCGCGCGTGGACGTGGAAGTCGATCTCGCCAACGGCGCGCCCAAGGAACAGCTCGTGGGCCTGCCCGACGCGGCGGTGAAGGAGAGTCTGCATCGCGTGCGCGCGGCGATGACCAACACCGGCTACACGTGGCCGTTCAACAAGCGCCTCACGATTAATCTCGCGCCCGCCGACAGCCGCAAGGAAGGGCCGATCTACGATCTGCCGATTGCGCTGGGCGTGATGGCGGCGAACGAAGAACTGCGCCACGACGCGCTCAACGATTTTATTTTTACCGGCGAACTCGCGCTCGACGGAACGCTGCGGCCCGTGAAGGGCGCGCTGCTGTTTGCGTCGCTCGCGAAAAGCCTCGGCAAAAAAGGCATTTTCGTTCCGCCTGAAAACGCGACCGAAGCGGCGGTCGTGCAGGAAATCGAAGTCTACGCACCGCGCACGCTGGCCGAAGCCGCGTCGATGCTCAACGGCGATGTGGCTCTGCAACGCGTGAAAGTCGATCTGAACGAATTGTTCGCACATGCCGAGCGGGCGCACGCGGTTGACCTCTCCGATGTGCGCGGGCAAGAACACGTCAAGCGCGCGTTGACGGTCGCGGCGGCGGGCGGACACAACATTTTATTGATTGGGCCGCCAGGTTCGGGCAAGTCGATGCTCGCGAAGCGCATTCAGTCGATTCTGCCGCCGTTCACTTTGGAAGAAGCGCTGGAGACGACGCGCATCTGGTCGGTCTCCGGCGAATTGAAAGCCAACGAATCCCTGATGACGACGCGCCCGTTTCGCGATCCGCATCACACCACGAGCTATCCGGCGCTGGTCGGCGGCGGCACCGATCCGCGACCCGGCGAAATTTCGCTCGCGCACAATGGAATTTTATTCCTTGACGAATTTCCCGAATTCGATCCGCGTGTCAAAGAAGCGCTGCGCCAGCCGCTCGAAGACCGCAAGATCACCATCGCGCGCTCGTCGGCGACGTGCGTGTTTCCGGCGAACATCATGCTCGTCGCGGCGATGAATCCGTGTCCGTGCGGGCATCACGGCGATCCGAAGAACGCGTGCCGCTGCACCGAGATTCAGATTCAGCGCTACTTTGGAAAAGTCTCAGGCCCGCTGCTGGACCGCATCGACCTGCACATCGAAGTTCCGCACGTGCCGTACGACGAATTGTCTAGCGAACGCAGCGGTTCGTCGAGCGCGCAGATTCGCGAAAAGGTGATGGCCGCGCGCGCGATTCAACACGAGCGTTTCGCCGGCACGCACACGCACAGCAACGCCGCGATGACCGAGCGCCAGTTGCAGGATTTCTGCAAGCCCGACAAGGAAGCGGGAAGTTTGTTGAAGAATGCGGTCGATGCGCTCGGCTTTTCAGCGCGTTCGTACAGCCGCATTCTGAAAGTGGCGCGCACGATTGCGGATTTGGAGAGCGTGCCGGCGATCAGCGCGGCGCATGTGAGCGAGGCGATCCAGTATCGGAATTTGGATCGGAAGGGGCATGAGTAGGAGCCGCATGTGCAAATCAGGAACGTGTATTCCATGCACTGGATTTCATTCGCGAAACTCTCTCTTATCTTAATCGCGTGCGCGTGCATCCGCGCCGCGGAACCCAATCCGCCGCTGCAAACTCCTGAAGATTCTCTCAAGAAAATCCACGTCCGCGATGGCTTCGACGTGGAACTCGTCGCCGCCGAGCCGCTCGTGAAAAGCCCTGTCGCGTTCGATTGGGATGGGCAGGGCCGCTTGTGGGTCGTCGAAATGGCCGATTATCCGATGGGCATGGATGGCAAAGGCAAGCGCGGCGGGCGCGTGCGGATTTTGGAGGACACGCATGGCGACGGGCACTACGACAAATCGACGCTGGTAGCCGACAATCTGAATTTTCCGAATGGGATTTTGACTTGGCGCGACGGCGCGCTGGTGACAGCGGCGCCGGATATTTTATTTTTGCGCGACATCCAGGCCGACGGAAAGGCGCGAGAGATCAAACCGATTTTGACGGGATTTCAGGAAGGCAATCAGCAACTGCGCGTGAACGGTTTGCGCTGGGGATTGGATAACTGGGTGTATTGCGCGAGCGGCGGGCATCACGGAAATTACGGCACGAAAACAAAAATCGTTGACTCGATTCATCACGCGGAAACCACGCTGGGCAGCCGCGATTTTCGATTCAATCCGGACACAGGCGCGCTTGATCCTGAAAGCGGGCCTGCGCAATTCGGAAGGAATTGCGACGACTGGGGCAACTGGTTCGGCACGCAAAACAGTTGGCCGCTGTGGCATTACGTGCTGCAGGATCATTATCTGCGGCGCAACCCGTACGTCGTGCCGCCCAATCCGGTGATTCGCCTTTCAGCGGAATCCAATGCGAAAGTGTACGCGGCGACGCAGCCGGAGAAGCGCTATCACACCTTCGAGCACGCGGACCGCTTCACGTCGGCGTGTTCCGGCATGATCGAGCGCGGAACGCTTTTTTCCGACGGCAGGACTCGCGCGTTCACGTGCGAACCGGTTCACAATCTGGTGCAATGCAACATTCTCGAAGAGGACGGCGTGAGTTTCAAAATGCACCGCGACGTGACCGAAGGCTTGGATTTCTTCGCGTCCGAAGACCACTGGTGCCGGCCGGTGATGGTGCGCAGCGGCCCCGACGGCGCGTTTTATGTCGCCGACATGTATCGCTACATGATCGAGCATCCGGAATGGCTGCCGCAGAACGGCCGCGACGAACTGCTGCCGTATTACCGCGCGGGCGAAGATTGCGGGCGCATCTACCGCATTTATCCGAAAGGAAAAAAGCCTGCGCCGATTCCGAAACTCGATGCGCTCGGCGATGCGGACCTGGTTGCAAAATTGGGCGATGCTTGCGGGTGGGTTCGCGATCAGGCGCAGATGATGCTGATTTGGCGCAACGCGAAGGATGCTGCGCCGGCGCTTGAGCGCATGTTGCAGGACGAGCGGCCTCTCGCGCGGCTGCACGCGGCCTGCACGCTCGACGGATTGGGCGCGCTGAAACCGCAGCATGTCGTTGCGGTGCTCGGGGACAAAGATGCGCGGATTCGCGTACAAGCATTGCGCTTGGCCGAATCGCAAGGAAGCGAGGAGGTCATCGTTGCGGCATTGAAACTCGTGGAGGATGAGTCTCCGAAGGTGCGGCTGCAATTGGCGAGTTCGCTGGGCGAGTGGAAAGATCCGCGCGCGGGCACGGCGCTGCTCAGGTTGCTTGAGCGCGATGCGGAAAACGTGTACATCCGCGGCGCGATTCTTAGTTCCGTGCTGCCACATCTGCCGACTTTGGCGCAGAAGGCTGCGACGCAAACCGATTGGCAGCATCCGCCAGTTGCGCCGCTGTTGCAGACCGCGTTGGGCGCGGGCGACACGGAGGCATTACGTGCCTTTATCAAATCAATTCACGCCAGCGCGGCCACCGATCCAATGTCTTCGGTGCACAGGTACGCCGTTTGGCTCGAAGCGCTCGTGGCCTTCAATGCGCGCCGCGAAAAGCCCGCCGCGCATCCGTTGGACACACTCGTGGAGGAAATGCGTCCGCTGGCGGAGTTGCCTTCAATCGCGTTGGGTCTGCTCGACAAAGACGGATTGAGCGGCGCGGATAAATCGGCGCTCGGCACGGTTGTTTCGCTGACACTCGCAAAGGATGCTGAATTGCCTGCGGCATTTTCGAAATGGCTTGAACCGAAATCCGCGCCGGACGATCAGGATCTCGCCGTGAAACTGCTGGCGCGCGTGAAGCGAACGAACACGCCGGAATTGCTATTGAAAGATTGGAACAAGCGCACGCCCGCGCTGCGCAATCTGATTCTCGACACATTAATGAGCAACGCAGCCTGGACGCGCATATTGCTTGAGCATGCAAATTCCGGCGCGGTGCCGCCGTCGTCGTTCGACATCCAGCGTCAGGCACGTTTGCGGCAGCATCCTTCGCAGCAGATCAAAGATTTGGCCGCGGAAGTTTTCGCCAATCGCGTCACCGCCGCGCGCGCGGAAGTCGTTGAAAAATACAAGCCGGCGTTGAAGCTCCAGGGCGATGCGGCGAACGGCAAGGAAGTCTTCGGAAAAATCTGTGCGGCGTGCCACCGCAAAGACAACGTCGGCAAAGATATTGGGCCGGATTTGCGCTCGGTGGCCGGCCACGAGCCGGAGAAACTGCTGGTCTCGATTCTCGATCCAAGCGCGAGCATCGAGCCGGGGTACATGGCGTGGAATTGCAAGCTGCGCGGCGGCGAGCACGTCTACGGCATCATCGCGACGGAGACGGCGTCGAGCCTGACGTTCAAGCTGCCGGACGGCACGACGCGCGACGTGCTCCGCGCGGACATCGCGGATTTGCGCAGCACGCAAACCTCGCTGATGCCGGATGGCTTGGAGACGATGTTGACGCCGCAGATGGTCGCGGACGTGATCCGCTATTTGAAAACGCCGTAACAGAAAACGAGGAACGATGAAGGATGAACGAGGAACTAGAAAGAGTTCATCGTTCATCATTAATCGTTATTTCTTGAAACTCTGCAGCAGCCGCCCAACGCAGTGATCGAGTTGAATGCCGTGCGAGCCTTTGATCAGCACGGCGTCGCCGCGACGCAAAATTTGCGCGAGTGTAATCGCGGCTTCTTCGGGCGTGTGCAGAAAATTAATTGCGAACGGATGCATGCCGCCGCTCATCGCTGATTTTCCGATGGTGGCAGCGAGTTCTCCGACGACTGTCAGGCCGGCGAGGTTCATGCGCGCGAGCGACGCGCCGAGTTCGCGGTGCTGCGCTTCGGATTGCGCGCCGAGTTCCAACATGCCGCCGGCGACGACGAAGCGGCGTTTTGCGCTGAGCGTGGCGAGTGTTGCGAGCGCCGCGCGGAAACTGGCGGGGTTGGCGTTGTAGGCGTCGTCAATCAGCGTCACGCCGCCGGCGCGGTGAATCGCGAAACGGCGTTCGACGCCTTCGAACGTCTCCGCCGCGGCGGCGGCGTTGTCGAGCCGCACGCCGGCGGCGAGCGCAGCGCCGATGGCGGCGAGCACATTCGAAACCTGATGCGCGCCCGGCATGTGAAGTTTGCACACGACACTCGTCTTCGCGGGCTTGTACGCCAGGTCGAAGCGCGCGCAGCCGTAATCGTCGATCTTGATGTTCGTCGCGCGAATGTCGGCGCGTTCGGAGAGACCGAACGAAAGCACGCTTCCGAACGCGGCTTGCTGCCACAATTCGAAGAATGGGTCGTCGGCGTTGAGTACGGCGGTGTCCGATGCTTCCTGAAATTTCAAGATCGCGGCTTTCTCCCGCGCTACGTTTTCGATGGTGTCGAACGCTTCGAGGTGCGATTCCGCCGCGCAGGTGATCACGGCAATCTGCGGGCGCGCGGCGGCGGAAAGCTGCGCGATTTCGCCGGGATGGTTCGTTCCGATTTCGAGCACGGCGACGCTGGCGTCCGTTGGGATTTCGAGAATCGTTTTTGAAAGACCGACGGCGTTGTTGAAACTGCCTTTCGCTTTATGCACGCGCCGCGCGGGTTTTGCGACGCTCAAGATGTGCGCGAGGATTTCCTTGGTGGTGCTTTTTCCGACCGAACCAGTGACTCCAATCCACAGGCACGACGACAATTTTTCGCGGTGAACGGCGGCGATGCTTAGGAACGCTTCGCGCGAATCATCCACCAGAATTGCGCTGGCGTTTTCCGGCAATTCCTTTGCGGCTTCTTCGCTGTCCACGAGCACGGCCGCCGCGCCGTGGCGTTCGACAGCTTCGCGGGCGAAACGGTTGCCGTCGAAGTTATCGCCGCGCAATGCGACGTAGAGGCCGCCGCGCACCGGTGCGCGCGTGTCGGTGAAGTGGCCGCGGATGAGCAGGTCGGGCTTGCCGTGCAGAATTTTTCCGCGGGCGGCGTGGGCTAGGGAGGTGAAGGATTCTTGAATCACAGAATAATTTCCGTATTGCGGGCGTTCAGCCGGCTAGCCACGCGTTCCCCTCACCCCGCGAGAGCGCAAACGGTCGCGCTCTCGTCGGCCCTCTCCCGGAGGGAGAGGGGAACTGCAACCACGGGCTAAAAGCCCCGTGGAACTTCACGGGCTAAAAGCCCGTGTTACTCGAAACGTGCTTTCAATGCGGCGCGGGCTTCTTCGACGTCGGAGAAGTGGCGCTTTTCTTTTCCGAAGATCTGATAGTTTTCGTGGCCTTTGCCGGCGATCAGCACGACGTCGTCGGCGCGCGCTTCGCGGATGGCCAGCGCGATGGCTTTCGCGCGGTCGGGTTCGACGCTGAATTTGTTTTGCTTTTGAATGCCCGCACAAATGTCGCCGATGATTTCGTGCGGGTCTTCCGTGCGCGGATTGTCGCTGGTGATCACGCCGAGGTCGGCCATTTCTTCGACGGCGCGGCCCATCTTCGGGCGCTTGGTGCGGTCGCGGTCGCCGCCGCAGCCGAAGACGGCGATCAGGCGCGAAGGTTTCAGTTCGCGCAGCGCGCGCATCACGCTGCGCAAGGCGTCTTCGGTGTGAGCGTAATCGACGAAGACGCGGAACGATTGCCTGCGCGCGGCCAGCGTCGCCGGCTGCAAATCGACGGATTCCAAGCGCCCCGGCACGCCGTCGAACGATTCGAGCGCGGAGACGGCTTCGTCAAATGTCGTGCCCAGCGAAATGGACGCGGCCAGCGCGCCCAGCGCGTTTTGAACGTTGTGGACGCCGACGAGTTTTATTTTCAATTCGCAATTTCCGAAGGGCGAAGCAATGTCGAAGAGCGTGCCGTGAATCGTCATCAATCTGATCGTGGCGCTGATCCGCGCGGCGGCGTCACCGCGCGTGGTGAAGCCGAGCACGCGGGCTTGCGTGTGGCGCGCAAAATACGTTGAAGCGGGATCGTCGAGGTTGAGAATCGCCGTCGCGTCGGGGAGCAAATTTCGGAACAGAATCGACTTCGCTTCGCGGTATTCGTCCATCGTGCGATGGTAATCGAGATGATCCTGCGTGAGGTTCGTGAAGACGGCGCAATCGAAATGAATTCCGGCGACGCGATTCTGGCAGAGCGAATGGCTGGAGGTTTCCATGAAGGCCGAATCGCAGCCAGAGTCGGCCATCGCGCGCAGGTAGCGATGCAGGTCGAGCGATTCTGGCGTAGTCAGCGGCGCTTCGATGATTTCGGAACCGAGATCGTATTCGATCGTGCCCAACATGCCGCATTGGCGGCCGCAGGATTTGAGAATGTGGCGCACGAGGTACGCGGTGGTCGATTTTCCATTCGTGCCGGTGACCGCGCCGAGGCGCAGACGCAAATCGGCGTGGCCATAGAACGCACGCGCGGCTTTTGCGAGCGCGAGGCGCGCGTCGTTGCAGATGAGTTGAGGCAGTTCGGTGAGCGGGTCGGGGCTTTCGCAGAGAATCGCCGCGGCTCCGCGCTGCGCGGCCTGGCGGGCGAATTCGGCGCCGTTGGTTTTTGTGCCGGGCAGCGCCGCGAAGAGATCGCCGAGGCGGACGCTGCGCGAATCGCAGGTGATGCCGGTGATGTCGATGGGGCGCTGGGTGTTTTGGACGAGTTTGCCGGAGGTGGAGACGGCGAGGGTTTCGAGTTTCATGTATGGCCTCAACTAAAGTGCGAGCCGTTCCCCTCACCCCGCGGGCCAAACAGCCGGCCCGTCGGCCCTCTCCCTGAAGGAGAGGGTATGGATGCGAACATTCATGGAGAATGCGGGGCGCATTCGTGGCTCAAATGACTGCAGCGAATTTCAGTGCTCGGAAACGGTCCGTTGCGCTCTAATCGCTTTCTCTTGTTCATCGGCGTTTCGGGGCGGGACATTGAGGAGAGTCAGGCCTTTTCGCAGCATTTCGCGCACCGACGGACAGGCCACGGTGCCGCCGTAATAGCCGGCGCCTTTGCGCGGTTCATCGACGGTGACGAGGCAGACGAGGCGCGGGTTTTCGACGGGCGCGAAACCGCAGAAGGAACCGATGTAAAGCGTGCTGCTGTAGGTGTGCGTTTGCGGATCGATTTTTTTCGTGGTGCCGGTTTTGCCGCCGGACGGCCATTCGGGCATGAAGGCTTTCACGCCGGTGCCGCCGGGCATCACGACGCGCGAAAGAATATCGCGCATTTCGCGGCTGGTGTGTTCGCTGATCACGCGGCGCACGGGCTGTGGGCGCAGCGTGTAGATTTCCTTGCCGTTTTCGTCGGTGACGCGCTGGACGAGGCGCGGGCGATAGAGTGTGCCGCCATTGACGACGGCGCAAAACGCGGTGGCCAATTGCACGGGCGTCACGCCGATTTCGTGGCCCATCGCGACGGAGTAGCGGCTGTCGGCGGTCCATTTGTTCGCCGGGCGCACCATGCCTTTCGATTCGCCGGGAAAATTCAATCCGGTGGGTTCGCCGAATCCGAAATCGCGGACGAAGTTGTACATTTCCTGCAGCGTGAAGCGCTGGCAGATTTTCGCGGCGCCGATGTTGCTGGATTTGATGATGACTTCGTCGAACGCCAGAAATCCATAGGCGTGCGAATCGTGAAGCGTGCGCTGCGGAAGACGCCACGCACCATTCTCACAGAAAATAATTTCGCTGCGACGCCAGCGGTTATGTTCCAATGCTTCGGATGCGAAAATGGTTTTGAACGTCGAACCCGGTTCGTAAAAATCCGTGAAGGGCCGGCAGCGGCGGCTGTCGGCGGGCGACGCGGCCGGGTTGCGCGGGTCGTAGGCGGGCGTGGCGGCGATGGCGAGAATCGCGCCGTTGGTGGGGTCCATTAGAATCAACGTCGCGGATTTCGGATCGAATTCTTCGTGAATCTGCGCGAGCTGTTCTTCGGCGAATTCCTGCATGCGCGCGTCGATGGTGAGTTCGACGGAACTGCCGTCGATTGGCGGATGCGCGCTGCCGGCGAGGATGTCGCCGTCCACGGCGATCAGGCGGCCCGAGGCGTCGCGATAAAAATGCAACGCGCCGGGTTGGCCGCGCAAGACGCGCTCGAGGCCGCGTTCGAGGCCTTCCTGGCCGCCGTCCATTCCGGCGTAGCCGATCAAGTGGCAGGCTAATTTTCCCTGCGGATAGGAGCGGACGAAGGTGTCCTCGAAGCCGATGCCGCGGATTTTGAGCGCGCGGATTTTTTCGGCGCGATCCGGTTCCATGTTGCGGAAGAGGTAAACGATGTGCGTGTCGTCGCGATTGATCTGTTTGAAAATCTGTTCCGGCGGCGCCCCTATTAATGGGGCGAGCTGCTTGGCGGCGTTATCGCGGTCGTTAAGCACGTGCAGATCGGCGATGATGTTGACGCGCGGTTCGTTCAGCGCGATTGGCAGTTGTCCGGCGCCCATGTTGATGAAGATCGGGCCGCGCTCCGCCGCGGGTCGCTGAGTCGCGACACTTTGCAGCGCCATTCTTTTTTTCCAATCGGCGCTTTGGAAAACTTGAATCTGCACCAGCCGCGCGCCGAGTCCCGCGAAGGCGAGCAGCAGCGCGGCGAAGAGAAATCCTGTTTTGACGCGCGCGGCCGTTCCCGCTCCGCGCGTTTTCACCCAGCCTTCGCAATGGCGGTGTTTGCTGCACGCGTGCGACGGGATTTGCGGCGGGTCGATCAGCACCGGGCCTTCGCGCTGAGCGTCAGGCGCAGGTGCGGCGGCGGGCGTGTTCAATTCGGGCGCGGTCATCGGCATTTAACGGTGATCCAAAGGCGGCACGCCGGGCAGCGCGGGAATCGTCGGCGCGGGCGGCGCGTTTTGCGGGCGGCGGTTGGCGGATGGAGAATTGGGATTTGCGGTCGGCTGCGGCATCACGGCGGTTTGCGCGCCGGGCGGGATGGGCGCCAGTGCCAGATGCAATTCAGCGGCGCGGTCCATCACGGCTTTGGGCGACTGCAGCGCGAGGTGTTCGTTTTTGCAGAGCTTGATTTGCGCGCGCACGCCGCGGATGTCTTTTTCGACGGTGGCGATCTGATAGCACAGGCCGACCTGGCGTTCGCCTTCGCGGACGGAGAGCAGGCCCGCGGCGGTGATGCCGCCGAGCAATAAGAGGTGGCGTCCGTTTAGCACGATTCCCCCCGGAGTCGTTGCCGCCCCTTGCGGTCGCGGCTCGTATCGCGTCATCTCACGGGCTAAAAGCCCGTATTACTGCGCGCAAAATTGCGCTTCGGCTGCGCGGGTTGGATTGCTCCTCTTCCGCGCTGGGCCGGATGAATTTTTGCTCCTGATAGAATCGGCTGGTTGCGCACAAAGCTTTAAACGCAACTTTCACGCGGCGGTCTTCGAGCGAATGGAAGGCGATTATGGCCAGCGTTCCGCCGGGCGCGAGCAGTTCCGGCGCGATGCGCAGGAAATCGTCGAGCGATTCCAGTTCGCGGTTGACGGTGATGCGCAGGGCTTGAAACGTTTTCGTAGCCGGATGAATGCGGCGGTGGCCGCGCACGCGCAGCGCGCGGCGGACCAGCGCTTCGAGTTTTCCCGTCGTGTCAATGGGATTGGTCTTGCGCTCGTTGACAATTGCGCGGGCGATGCGGCGCGATTTGTGTTCGTCACCATGCTCAAAAAGAATGTCGGCGATTTCTTCTTCGCCGTAGTCGCGCAGAATGTCCGCGGCGGTGCGGCCCTGCGAACGGTCCATGCGCATGTCGAGCGGCTCGTCGGCGCGGAAACTGAAGCCACGCGCGGGATCGTCGAATTGCATTGAGGAGACGCCGAGGTCGGCGAGGATCGAATGGGGCGGGGGAGCGTTGAGTTCGCGAAGGACTTCGTCGATTCGGCTGAAATTCGAATGAATGAGATGGAGCGTAACGGAATGTTTTTCAGCGAGCGGTGCGAGGCGCGCGCGCGAAATATCGAGTGCGGATACATCGGCGTCGACGCCGATCAGTGTTCCGCCGGGTCCGATTTGTTCGATGATCGCCGCGCTGTGTCCGCCGGCGCCGAGGGTCGCGTCTATGGCGCAATTGCCGGGTTTGAGCGCCAATGCGGCGAGCGTCTCGCGCGGGAGCACGCTGACGTGGGGCGGCGGGGTCAGGTCCAAGGTCCAGGGTCCAGGGTCCAAGGTCTAGGCACAACTCCAACGTCAGCGCAGCCGGCGACCTTGGACGTTGGACTTTGGACCTTGGACGTTCGCTAGACGCTCACCGCGAGGCGCTCTTCCATCACCGGCTCGGCGGCGATGGCGGCGCGCGTCACGCCCAGCAGGCTTTCCATGTAGCTGGAAAGGCGGACCTCGCTGAATTGTGGGCCCAACTGGCGTAGGCGCTCATGGCGCTTCACCAGAATATCCAGATCGTCGAGCTGATCCAATCGCATCGGTGTCGTCTCCCCGTACCGCACTAAATGTTCGTGTACCCGTTCGAAACTCGTAGCGCCCATGACTCCCTCCTCGCTCGTCGCGGCATCGCGCCGCGCGCGCCCCCATTAAATGTCCAAAGCCTCACGCATCGATTTCTTGAACTCCTCAGATTCTTCGGCCTGCTTCGCTTGATCCGCGTCGAATTCCTCTTGTGTCCAAAGCTGCAAATGTGTGTGCGCGGAGACGAAGAGCACGTCGTTGCTTTCGCCGCGCAGTTTTTTGGTGAAGTCGCGGCTGATCACAAAACGGCCCTGGCTGTCCGGTTCGACGGGCACGGCGCTGCGGGCCAATTTTTGTGCGATGGATTTTCCGTGACTTGGGTTGCTGGTTTTGGTATTCTCAAGAATCTGGTTGAAGACTTGCCGCGTGTAGAGCCGCCAGAAGGGCGTCTCGTTTAACGGCGGCGGAACGAGCATCAAATGGCCTTCGTCACTTTCCTCAACAATCTTCTTGAACGCTTTGGGCAGCGTGACTTGGTTTGTGCCGGTGGCGACTTTGGCGGGATAGGTGCCGAAGAAGCGCACGGGGTCTTTGGGCTTGCCGTGGGAGGGGACCGTGAGGGTCACCATTCCGTTGTTATCCGCGCTGTTGGACACTTGGATTCTCTTGGTTTCGCTAAACACCGCTTTTTTTCACTAATCAAACGAAGTATACCCCGCCAATGCGCCTTGTAAAGAAAGAAAATAGCGGGAGTTAGCGGAATTTAGCGGGAAGTAGATTTGTCAATCGGTAGTATATATCCATGAATTCAGCGACTACTAATTGTGGTTAGAGCGATCTTAGTCCGGTAATTAAGTGAAGATTTTTAAAAATATTTTTAAAATTCTGCTGAGTGCATTCCGAAATATTCCGATGATTCGTGTTCTAATTTGAGGTCACGAGATTCTCAAATTCTCGCCGACTCTGGACCGATGGGCTGCTAAAATTAGCAATCCAAGCCATGCAAATACACGATCCGGACTTTACTCTCACGCTCCCGGAAGGGGAATGGACGAACCATTCAACGCAGCAGTCGTATGAATTTTGCTTGGGGGAAAGGGAACAAGTTATTGTTTCGCGTCATTTGGCCCGAACGCCACTATCACAACCCGAGTTGCAGAAGTCAGTGATTGAGTTGTATCGCAAATACCTTAATTCAATTCAAACGAACTCAAATAACTCCTGCCGCTTTGATTCGCCGATTTGCAGCGATTCGCCTGGCAGATACGATGCGTTTCTTGGCGCTGAAGATATACGCCAGAACGTTCTTATGCGGATTGGGTTATTTGGTCGGTCTGAACGGATCGTTGTCGTTTCGTATTATTGCTATAGTTCGTCGCTTCCTGATATTTTCAAGAAGAGAGCAAGAGAGTTACTTTCGAGCGTGAAAGTTTCAGAGTGAGTTCTTCATCATTAACTCTTCTTCCTTACAATCTGCGTAAACGCCCGCGTCTGTTCTGTAATCGCGCGTTCGGTCGGCAAGCGCTCCATTGAACTCGCGCCGTAAAAGCCATTCACTTCCGCGCACGCATCGAGGATGTACTTCGCATCGTCGGGCTCGGCGATGGGGCCGCCGTGGCAGATCACCAGGATGTCTTTGCGCACGCCGCGCGCGGCTTTGGCGATTTCGCGGATCAGGCCGGCGCTGTAGTCGAGCGACTTGGCGGTCTTCGCGCCGATCGAACCTTTCGTGCTGAGGCCCATGTGCGCGACGAGAATGTCCGCGCCGAGTACCAACGCCTGCTGGCAGAGCACGGTTGCGAATGCAGCATGAGCCATGCCGACAACTGTTACGACAACGCGGTGATGGAAAGTTTTTGGGGGACGTTGAAGACGGAGCTGGTGTACCTGGAGCAGTTTGCCACACGCTCCCAGGCCAAAGCCTCAATCTTCGACTACATCGAAGTGTTCTACAATCGAAAGAGAAAACACAGTTCATTGAATTACAAAAGCTCCGAAGCGTTCGAGGCGTCTTGAACTGATTCGTTCAGGGTGTCCACGGAATGTGGGGAACATCAAAGACATCGAATGAATTCCTTCGTGAAGATTCGTGCGATTCGTTGTTTAAAAAGCTGTTCGCAGTAGTCAATCATTTCGTGGTGTACTTGAGCCTATGCGAGCAATTCTTTCATTCCTTTTTTTTGTGGTTCTCCCATTGGTGACCTACGCCGAAGATGCCCCCGATCTGGCGCAGATCACCTATTCCAACGGCGACAAAGCCGAGGGCGATTTCTCACTGACGCCCGGCAAGAATCTCGACATCTTCGATCTCAACAAGAAGAAGCGTTTCAGTGTCGCGGCGGAGGAAATCGTGCGCGTCTCGGTCAGCGTCGAAGAAGAAAAAATGGAGCAGGGTTGGATGTTTCGCGAGGAGGGATTGAAAGACAAAATCAAACTGCCGTTCACGTATCCGCTGCGGCAGTTGCTCACGGATATCACGCTCAACTCGGGCGCGGTGCTGCACGGCCATTGCAACGGCGTGTTTTATCTGGAGAAGGACGGCGATTCGAAGCGCTACCTTTTATACGCCAACCAGAAGGGCGAGAAGGGCCAGACGCTCAACGATATTCCGTACGTGAAGGAAATTGCGTTTCCGAACCGCAAAGCGGCGGAGGGGAAACTCGGCGCGATTAAGGCGCCGCCGCATACGGCGCTCTTCAGCGCCGAGCGCGAAATGACCTTCGAATCCCCGCTCACCGCGCTGGTGCCCGGAAAATACGACGCGATCGTTTTCCCGGACAAATTTCCGCAGCCGCACGGCCAGACGCCCTACAAAATCCGCTACGGGCTGAGCGGCGAGAACATGCCCGACGCCGACGTGAAGGCCATGCAGGCGAAAGTGGATTTGATCGAGAACTTTTTCACGAAGCAACGCATCGTCGCCGCTTTCAAAAATGGAAAGACGGTCTGCGCGCTGATGGAACTGACGCGCAGCGAAGCCAGCTACGACGCCGGAATCCGTTTCGCGCGGTGGGAGATGTGGACATTCGAGCCGACGCCGCAATCGTGGGACATTCGCAAGCGATTGTATTTGCATCGCGAGAAATTTTCGGACAAGGAGCCGCTGCCGGCGTTTGAGTATGCGCCGGACGAGAAGTTGAGAGCTATTTCTGAAAATTCGAGCGTAGAGTAAGGCGTAGCCAACCGTGAGGAGAGATGCAATGCGCTTAACAAAAATTGCCTGCGTGCTTGCCGTGGCGAGCCTGTTGTTGATGCAAGGATTGCCAACATCCGCTCGAGGCCTTGAGAATTGGCCCTACGAAAAGCTGATGAAAGAGTCCGACCTCATCGTGATCGCTAATCCCACCGCGGTCGAAGATTGTTCCGACAAGACCTCGGACAATCTGTGGAAAATCGAATTTCTCGGCGTGAACACCACGTTTAAAATCGAGGCGGTTTTGAAAGGCAAACCCGCTGCGGACTCGATCAAAGTTCTCCATTTCAAACTGCACGACGGACAACTTATCGGTAGCGGGCCCTTGCTCGTGTCGTTCAGGCTGAAACCAATTCGGCTGGACTTAAAAGACGCCCATGTAACACTCGGCGCGCCCGAGTACATGCTTTTTCTAAAGGCCGGAAACGACGGCCGCTACGAACCTGTTTCAGGCCGCATTGATCCCGAACTTTCGGTGCGCGAACTGTATCCGCCGCTGCCAAAAGAGGTGGAGCGAGAAGAGGGAAAGTAGCGCAATGGCCGCGTCAGATTATCCCGTTCCACCCAATTGGGTCACCGCTTCCCTGCGAAAAGGCCTCGTCATTCCCGCGCACCCGCTTGCGCTGACGCGCGCGCGGAAATTCGACGAGCGGCGCCAGCGCGCGCTGACGTGCTATTACCATGCGGCCGGCGCTGGCGGCGTGGCGGTGGGCGTACACACGACACAGTTTGATATTCGCAATCCGAAACATGGCTTGTACAACCCCGTGCTGACACTTGCGTCTGAAACGGTGTCGGCGAGCGACGCGGCGAGCGGACGAAAGACGGTGCTTATCGCCGGGATTTGCGGGCGCACGGCGCAGGCCTGCGCCGAAGCGCGCTTTGCGAATGAACTGGATTACCACGCGGGACTGCTCTCGCTGGCCGCGCTGAAAAACGACAGCGACGACGCGCTAATCGCGCATTGCAAAGCCGTCGCGCGCGAAATTCCATTGTTTGGATTTTATCTTCAACCGGCCGCGGGCGGACGATTGCTGAGCCACCGCTTCTGGCGGCGCTTCGTGGAGATTCCGAACGTTGTCGCAATTAAAATGGCGCCATTCAACCGTTATCAAACACTGGATGTCGTCCGCGCCGTCGCCGAATCGGGGCGTGCGGACGAGATTGCGCTGTATACAGGCAACGACGATCACATCGTCGGCGACTTGATCACCGAGTATGCATTCAAAACCGCGCGCGGAACGAAGAAGCTGCGGATTGTCGGTGGCCTGTTGGGACATTGGGCGTGTTGGACGCGCGCCGCGGTCGAAGTTCTGGAGAAATGCAAAAACGTGTACCGCCGGCGTCCCGCCGGCACGGGCCGCCGGGACGGCGCCCGTACACGTTACGCCGAGCTGCTCACGCTGAACGAACAAGTCACCGACTGCAACGCCGCGTTTTTCGATGCAGCCAACGGCTTCGCTGGCTGCATTCCCGGCATTCATGAAGTGCTGCGGCGGCAGGGGCTGCTGGAGAATGTCTGCTGTCTGAATCCAAATGAGAGGCTCTCACCAGGACAAGCCGCCGAGATTAGTCGCGTCTATCGCGCCTATCCGCAACTCAACGATGACGCATTTGTGAAGGAGAATCTGGACACGTGGCTAAAGTGAAATTGATTCTGGCAATCGTGTTTTTTATCTTTGCGGCGAGCGTGCTTCGCGCCGAAAACGCGTCCGCGCCCATGGGCGAACCGGTGCTGGAGCCGGCGACGCTGCATTGCCTCGGCGCGTATTGGATCGTCAAAGGCGACGACAACAAAAATGCTGTGATCGAAATGAGTTTTCGAAAAGCTGGCGCGGCGGAGTGGACCAAAAGCCTGCCCATGTTTCGCGTCGAAAAAGGCGCGCCAGAAGGCGCGTTGGTGAGCGCGAGCGACAACAAGGGGCGCAAAACGCTGCTGCAAATTCCGCGCGACGCGTGGCTCTTCGCGGGCAGCGTGGTGATGCTCGATCCGGACACAGAGTACGGATTGAAATTGTCTCTGAGCGATCCCGACGGTGGCAGCGCCGAGCGGATCTTGAAATGCCACACGCGCGCCGAACCGCGCGAACCGGCTGGGATGGTCAAGCGCCACGTGGCACCCGGCAGCGGCGGCGGCGCCGGAACGGCGGACGACCCTTTCAAGGGCCTCGCCGCCGCGCAAAAAGACGCGAAGCCCGGCGATTTGTTTTTGCTGCACGCGGGCACTTACGAAGGCGCGTTCGTTGTGAACCGCAGCGGCGAGCCGGGCAAGCCGATCATCTGGCGCGCGTTCGGCGACGGCGAAGTCGTGCTCGATGGCGGCGTGCATCTTTCTGAAAGCGATAAATTAATTCCCGGCAAGATGGTTCCAATCGTGCTTTCGGCGAAAGATGTTCACGATGTTTGGTTCGAGCGTCTCACGATTGCGCACGGCGACCGCGGCATCGTCTTGAACGGCAGTGCGCGCGTGGTCGTGCGGCGCTGCCACATTCGCGATATCCACAGCGGCATTACCGCCACGCGCAACGACAAGGACACCGTCCGCGACTTTTTTATTTCTGACAACGTCATCGACGGCCCGTTCCGCTGGGTGACGCCCAATTCAAAAGAATGGCACGAGCTGTGGGAGAAGTACGAATACCGCGGCGTCGAACTGACCGGCGCGGGGCACGATCTCTGCTACAACCGCATCCGTCATTTCAAAGACGCGATGGACACCTTTCCGTCGGTGCAGTGCGCAGCCATCGATTTTCATCACAACGAATGCAGCGAGTCGCTCGACGACGGCTGCGAGATGGATTATTCGGAGCGCAACACGCGCTGCTTCATGAATCGTTTCACGAATGTGTTTCAGGGCGTCTCCGTGCAGCCCGTCTTCGGCGGGCCGGTCTATGTTTTTCGCAACGCGCTGTACAACGTCTTCAAGGAGCCGTTCAAGCTGCACAACATTCCGTCGGGCGCGCTGTTCTTTCACAACACCGTCGTGAAGCTCGGCCCGCCGACGATGCTGGAGACGTCCGAAAGCCCGCACAATTGCGTCTATCGCAACAATCTTTTTATCGGAAGCTCGGGCAATTACGCGGCTGAGTACAACCCCAAAATGATCGATTGCGATTTTGATTACGACGGTTTTGGCGGCGGCCCGTGGAAGATGTTTTTCAAATGGAGCGGCGTGCGCTACGCGACGATCGACGACTTGCGCGAAAAAGCGCCAGTGTACAAGCACGCGGTGTTGGTCGATGCGGCGAGCGTGTTCGCGTCTGGTGTTCAAGCGCCGGCGAGCGCCGACACGCAATTCGAAATTGGCCTCAATGATCTGCGGCTGAAAGCCGGAACCGCGGCGATCGATGCAGGCGTCGTACTGCCGGGGTTCAACGACGGCTTCGCGGGCAAAGCGCCGGATTTGGGCGCGTACGAATTCGGGAGCGAACTGCCGCACTACGGGCCGCGGCCGGAAAAGTGAGACGTTCAATATTTCTCACGCAAAGGCGCAAAGGCGCGGAGAACGGAAAGGAATGGAGACGCCGACGATACGACGCATGATGGCGTCTGACATTCCCGATGCGCTGCGCTTGTGTGCGGCGGCGAATTGGAATCAGACGGAGGCCGATTGGCAATGGCTGCTCGCGTTTGAACCGGATGGCTGTTTCGCGGCGGAGTTTGACGGCGCGCTCGCGGGTACCGCGACGACGACTCGGTACGAGCCCGCGCGCGGGCCAGGATCGTTCGCGTGGATCGGGATGATGCTGGTCAATCCGGCGCAGCGGCGCAGCGGAATCGGATCGGCGCTTCTGTCGAAGTGCATCGAGTTTCTCGAAGACGCCGGCGTCGAGACGATCAAGCTAGACGCGACGGCGCTGGGGAAAAAAGTTTACGACACGTTCGGTTTTCGGGACGAGTATTTGTTGGAGCGCTGGGAAGGACCAGCGCAGGCGCTTGCGGCCGATTGCGCGCGCGGGTGCGAGATCGAAATGATTCGCGAAATGCAAATTGACGAGCTCAGCGCGTTTGATGCGCCGATTTTTGGCGCGCAGCGGCGGCGCGTTTTGCAGGCGTGGCGCGCGGCGTGGCCGGAATGCGCGATTGCCGCGCGCATCAACGGCGCGCTGGCCGGCTACGCCCTCGCGCGTCGTGGCGCGCGGTTTCAACAGATCGGGCCGGTGATTGGGCGCTCGCCGGAGATTTGTGAAGCGCTGCTGCGCGAATCGCTCGCGCGATTCCCCAGCGCGAATGTCGTAGTCGATTTGGCCGCGCAGAATTCCTGGACAAAGCAAATCGCCGAACGCTGCGGATTGAAATGCCAGCGCCCGCTGATCCGCATGGCTCGTGGGCCGAACGCGTCGCCTGGACAAATGGAACATGTGCTCGCGATTTGCTGCCCGGAGTTGGGGTGAAATGTTGCATTGTTCGAAACTTCGGTTGACTTCGCGCGTTTAGACCGTACGCTTTTCCGTACGAAATGAGGTGCATCAATGACAACGCTGAACGCCACCACCGCGCGAACTCGATTGTATTCGCTGCTTGAGGAAGTAGCGAGTTCTCACGAGCCTGTGCAAATCACCGGCAAGCACGCCAATGGCGTGCTCATTTCCGAAGAGGATTGGCGCGCGATTCAAGAGACCCTTTATTTATCGTCGATACCGGGCATGAAGGAATCGATTGTCAAGGGGTTGAAGACGCCAGTTTCGAAGTGCTCTAAGGAAATATCGTGGTGAGCTACAAACTGGCTTACACGCATCAAGCGGGAAAAGATGCGAAGAAGCTATCCTCCGCTGGGCTTGCCAAGAAAACGCAAAAGCTGCTGGAATTGGTGCAACGCAATCCATGGCAGACTCCTCCGCCCTTCGAGCGGCTGGTGGGTGATCTAAAGGGGGCAGTCTCGAGGCGAATTAATATCCAGCACCGCTTGGTCTATCAGGTGATTGAGGAAGCGAAAACTGTCAAAGTTCTGAGGATGTTTACCCATTACGAATGAGGCCAGAGCCTTCCTCCGCGCATTATCGGACCCTCCATTTTCCCCTAGTAAAATCCCCGCCGCGCGCGTCCTTTATGCGATTTCGGTTGATTTCAACGTGCGTTGACGGTAAAGAAGGACATCATGTCCCGAACTGTTCTGCAACTTTTGGCGATCTTCGCGTTGGGCCGCTTGCTCGCGAGCGCGGCAAAGGCGGAATCGGATGACGATTTGGCGCTCTGGGTCAACGAGGGCAAGTGGGCTCGCGGGCCGCATGCCGTCGAGTTGACTCCCGAGAAGCAGGAACTCAAGGCCAAGAAGTTTGAGAGCATCGGCGACTCGAATCAGGCGGCCGAGGCGTTCAAGCGGCTGGCGGACGAGTTCAGCGAATCGGATTTGGCCGAAGAAGGGCTGGTGTTGTCGGCGCGCAATTATCTCCGCGCGGGCGATTTCGCCAAATGCCGCGCTCAAGTCGATGAACTGCATCGGCGCTACGTGAATCCGACCTTTCTCGACGCAATGGGCGAAGTGGAGATTGCGCTCGGCCGCGGGTTCCTCGACGCCAAAGGCGAAGGCGGGACGTACACGCTCGCCAGCCGGCTGCGCAAAGCGCGCGCAATTTTTCAGAAGCAATTCGACACCGATCCGCAGGGGCGCTGGGCCGACGACGCGCTCTTCGGGCTGGGCAATTGTTCCGAAGTGGCCGGCGATTACACCGGCGCGATCAAGAAGTACAAGGAGATGTTGACGAAGTACCCGCGCTCGGAATTGCGCGCCGAGGTCGAATCGCACATCGCCTTCTGCATCAACCGGCGCCACCCGAATCCAGAGTATTCGGAGACGGAAACCGAAGACGCGCGGCAGCGCATCGCCATGGCCCGCGATGAAGCGAACATGGACAACGAGGAGCTTGATAAGGTCGCGCTGGAAGAGAACGAAAAGATGCTGGTCGAACGCATGGCTCAGAAGCGTTTCGAGCAGGGCATGTTCTACAAAATCAACGGGCATTACCGCGCGGCGGAAGTGTACTTCGAGCTCGTCAAAGAACGCTTCCCCAAGACCAAATCGGCGCCGAAGGCCAAGCAGGAATTGGACGAGATGCGCAAGCGTGGGATCGACAATAGTTTTTGGAATAAGGTGTTTAAATAGTCAAAATCGAAAGTCGAAAAAGCCGAAAGTCGAAAGTATTGACTTTCGACTGTTTCGACTTTCGACTTCGACTGAAACGAGGGGATGAATCGAGTGATGCGTTTTGATGGCAGAAAATCCTTTGTGTGCCTGGCGGTGCTGCTGCTGCTGTCGAGTTGCGCGTATACGACGCGGAACGCACTGCCGCCGCATTTGAAGTCGATCGCCATTCCCGTGTTCAAGAACAAGACGTACGTCAGCGACTATTCGCGCAAAATTGAAGTGGACGTGACCGACGCCGTGCGCAGTGCGTTTTTGCAGAACGGCGAGTTGGCCGTGGTGGGGCGCGAGAGCGCGGATTTGATTCTTGAAGGCGAAGTCACGCAGGTTGAGCGCGAGACGCTGCGGCAGGACCGTTTCGGCGAGGCCGCGGAAGTGAAGCTCGTCATCAAGGCGCGCATTTCAGTCTACGACGTGAAGGAAGCGAAGTACCTGATTCACAACGTACTGCTCTCGAACAACGAAAAGAAATCCGAAAGCGGCGTGTACAATCTGCGGCGCGGCGAATTCGAAAATATCGGAAAGCAGGACGCCGTCGCTGAATTGGGCCGCGTGATCGCGCACGCAATCACCGAGCGCTGGCCGTCTACAAAATAGGAGTCAGGAGTCAGGAGTCAGAAAGGCGTAAGGTTTTACCGCCGTTTTCTGACCTCTGACTTCTGACCCTTGACCCTGACCTCTGATTTCCTATTTCTTATTCAATTCCGCATTCACATTAATCTTCGAGCTGTACGTCACGTCCACGTTCCCCGCGAAGCAACTGCCGCCGAGATTAATCCCGATGCCCATTCCGGGGATCGTTTCCGGCGCAACGTTGGCATTCACGATCATCTTGAACGACTGCTTGAATTCCGATTTTGAAACCTTGAAGGTCAGGATCGTATTCGTCCCGATGTTCTTGGTTTGAATCGCATGTTGCGCGTCGTGATACATTCCATGCCCGTCCAACACGGCGTTGAAGCTCAGTCCGGCGATCTGAATCATAATCGGCTGGTGCGCCGTTTTGAATCCGGCGGGGAGACCCAGCAGTGTCACGGCAAAGGTCATCTTGTCCATCGGCGTTTTGTTAAACATCGCGTGAACGTGAAGCAGCGTGCACGACAGCGGCTGGACATTGGAAGTCGCCGTCTGAGTCGGATTGACGACGAGGACAACCTGGCGGCAGTTGCCGTCTTTGTCGGTGACGTGCGCGGTGACGAAGAACATGTCGGTCGTAGCGTACGTGTGCGAAACTTGAGTGCCGAAGCCGAAGCTGCCGTCGCCGAAGTCCCACGAAATGGCGGTGAGCACCCCGTCTTCCACGTCGGTGGCGCTGGCCGTGAAATTGAAGGACATGCCGTTCTGCACCAGCGTCGCGGTGATTGTGGGCGGGTTGCCGACGGCCGGCGCAAGCGACGTGCAATTGACGGGCACGACGTCGAGGCCGAGGTTTGCGGTCGCGGCGCCGCCGCAATCGTTGGTGGAGGCCACGACGACCGTGAAATGCCCGGGCGCGGAATACGTGTGCTGCGGAGCGGGTCCGCTGCCGGTTGAACCGTCGCCGAAATTCCACGTGTAGGTTTGCGGCCGGCCATCCGTATCGCTGGCGGCCACGGAGAAACTGACGGCTTGACCCTGCATGGCCGGCGAAGGCGATGCGACCGGCGCGGAAACAAACGTCGGCATCGGGCAGGGCAGCGGCACGATGGTGCTGGTGCTGGTGTTGTTGCTTCCATCCGGGTCGTACGTCGTGTTGCTGCTGATCGTCGCAGTATTGACGATGGTTTGATTGGCGGTGCCGACGGCGACTTTCGCTTGAACCGAGAGCGTCGCGGACGAAATATTGGCGACCGCGCCGACGGTCCATATTCCGCTGACGTTGTCGTAGCTGCCCTGGCTCGCGTTCGCGGCGATGAAGTCGAGGCCCGCGGGCAGCGTGTCGCTGATCGTCACGCCGGTGGCGCCATCGGGGCCTAAATTCGAGACCGTCACCGTGTAGCTGACGACGCCCAGTTGCGGCGGCGCGGCGTTGTCCACGGTTTTGACGACTTTCAAATCGGCCATGGGAATGTGCGTGGAGACGGTTGAAGTGTTGTCGCCCGGATTCGGATCGACGCCGTTGGTGTGGTCGTCGTCGATGCTCGCGGTGTTCAAGACGGATGTCGTTCCGGCGGGAATCGAGGCGTTGAGGTTGATCACGAACGTCGCGCTGCCGCTGGCGCCAGCGGCGAGATTGCCGATGGCCAGCGTGGCGCTGGTTCCGGCGACAGCGCCGTTGACGAGCGTCCAGCCTGCGTTGCTGCCGGCGCTGACGAACGTGCAGTTGGCGGGAACTGTTTCCGAGAGGAACACGCCGGTCGCGTCCTGGTTGCCGACGTTCGAATACGTCAGCGTGTAGACAAGCGTGTTGCCCGGCGCGACGGTCAGGCCACCGTCGGATTTGACGATCTTCAAATCGGGTTGGGCGTTGAGCACGTCGGTATCGGTGGCACTGTTGTCGTCCGGCGTGGGATCGACGCCATTCGAATGATCGTCATCGACGCTGGCAGTGTTGACGACTTGAGACACACCGGCGGCGACGGTCGCGTTGACTTTGACCACGAAGGTGAATTGCGCGCTGGCGCCCGTGGCGAGATTGCCGACGAGCAGCGTGCCGGACGAACCGCCTGTAGCGCCGTTGGCAAGCGTCCAGCCGACGGAACTGCCCACAGCGACAAACGTCGTGCCGGCGGGAACCGTTTCGGTGATTACCACACCGGTCGCGTCCTGGTTGCCGTGGTTGTTAACCGTGAGCGTGTAGGTGAGCGTGTCGCCCGGAACGCACGACAGCACGCCGTCATCTTTCGTGATCGCCAAATCCGGCTGCGCAATCAGCGTGTCGGTGTCGGTGGCGCTGTTGTTGAGCGGGGTGGGGTCGGCGCCGTTGGTGCCGTCGTCGTTGACCGTTGCAGTGTTGACGATGGTGTTCGCGCCGGCGGGTACGGTCGCGTTGATTTGCACGGCGAAATTGAAAGTGACGGTTGCACCGGCGGCGAGGTTGCCGATGAGCAGCGTGCCAGCCGTGCCGGCGGGGTCGTTGTTCGAGAACGACCACGATCCGGTGCTGCTTGCAGCGACGAAGAACGTATTCGCGGGAACGGTTTCATGAATGACCACGCCGGTGGCGTCCTGATTGCCAACATTTTTCACGACAAGCGCATACGTTAATACGTTGCCAGGCTGCGCGGTCGTGACGCCGTCGTCTTTGGTGAGGGTCAAATCAGGCTGCGCGATCAGCGTGTCGGTGTCAGTGGAAGTGTTGTTGCTCGGATCGGGATCGACGCCGTTTGAATGATCGTCGTCCACAGTGGCCGTGTTGACGATAGCGGCGACACCGGCGGGAACGCTGTTGTTCACGTGCAGGATGATGGTCCGGCTGACGTTTGCGCCGGCGGCAACGCTGCCGATCAACAGCGTGCCGTTGGTGCCCGCGGCCGCGCCGTTGACGAAACTCCAGCCCGCGGAACTTCCCGCAGCGACGTAGGTCGTGTTCGGCGGAATGGTTTCGCTGACAACAACGCCGGTCGAATCTTTCGTGCCGACGTTGCTGATCGTGAGCGTGTACGTGAGCAGGTCGCCCGGTTGAGCGCTGGCCACGCCGTCGTCCTTGACGATTTTCAAATCGGGGGCGTCCGTAAGCGTGTCGGTGTCCGTCGAGGAATTGTTTCCGGGCGTCGGGTCCGCGCCGTTGGAGTGATCGTCATCGACGCTGGCGGTGTTCGAGATTTGCGTGACGCCCGCGGGAACAGTGGCATCGACGTGGACGGCGAATTTGAGCGTGACGGTCGCACCGGCGGCGAGATTGCGGAGGATGAGCATGCTGGGCGTGCCCGCGGCGGCGCCGTCGGCCAAACCCCAGTTTCCGACGCTGTTGGGGAGATCGAACGTCGTGTTTGCCGGCACGGACTCCGCGACGAACACACCGGTGGCGTCCTGATTGCCGGTGTTGCGGACGGTGAGAGTGTAAACGAGCAGTTGGCCCGCGTTCGTCACCGCCACGCCGTCATCTTTCGTGATCGTCAGATCCGGTTGAGCGTTGAGCGTGTCGGTGTCGGTCGAAGTATTGTCCGCCGGATTGGGATCGACGCCGTTGCTGTGATCGTCGTCAATCGTCGCGGTGTTGGCGATCTGTGTTGCTCCCGACGGAACAGTCGCGTTGACGCGCACCGCGAACGTGCGCGTGATTGTCGCTCCGGCCGCGAGATTACCGACGGTGAGTGTGGCGGTGCTGCCCGCGCCGGCGCCGTTAAGCAGGCCCCAGCCCGCTGAACTGTTGGCAAGATCGAACGTCGTATTCGCCGGCACGGTTTCATTCACGAAGACGCCAGTCGAATCCTGATTGCCGACGTTGCTGAGCGTGAGCGTATAAATCGCGAGCTGGCCGGGAACGAGCGCGGCGAGTCCGTCGTCTTTGACGATTTTCAGATCGGGTTGTGCGACAAGCACGTCGGTGTCGGTGGCGCTGTTGTTGCCGGGCGCCGGGTCGGCGCCGTTTGAATGATCGTCATCGACCGTCGCGGTGTTCGCGATTTGCGTGACGCCCGACGGAACCGTCGCGTTGACGAGCACGGCGAATTTCAACGTGACGCTTGCGCCCGCGGCGAGATTGCCGATTGTGACCGAGCCGGACGTGCCGCCGATTGCGCCATTGGCGAAAGTCCACGCGCCGGCGCTGTTGGCGAGATCGAAGGTGGTGTTGAGCGGGACGGTTTCGCTGACGAAGACGCCGGTGGCGTCCTGATTGCCCACGTTGCTGACGGTGAGCGTGTAGATCGTCAGTTGGCCGGGGATCAGCGACGCGACGCCGTCGTCTTTGGTGATGCTCAGATCAGGCGCGGCGTTGAGCGTGTCGGTGTCGGTCGAAGTGTTGTTCGCCGGATTCGGATCGACGCCATTGGCGTGATCGTCATCGACGCTCGCGGTGTTGGCGATTGTGGACGCGCCAGATGGGACGGTGTTGTTCACGTGCAGGACAATTGTGCGCGTGGTGTTTGCTCCAGCGGCGAGCGAGCCGATCGCGAGCGTGCCGTTGGTGCCGGCGATTGCGCCGTTGGCGAAGGTCCAGCCGGCCGAACTGCCCGCGGCGAAGTAGGTCGTATTCGGCGGAATGGTTTCGCTCACAAAAACGCCGGTCGAATCTTTCGTGCCGACGTTGCTGATGGTGAGCGTGTACATCAGCGTGTCGCCCGGTGCGCAGGCGGCAACGCCGTCGTCTTTGACAATCTTCAAATCCGGCACATCGCTGAGCGTGTCGGTATCGGTCGAGGAATTGTTGCCCGGCGTCGGGTCAACGCCGTTGGAGTGATCGTCATCCACGCTGGCGGTGTTCGAAATTGTGGTCACGCCCGCGGGGACGCTGGCGTCTACGTGCACGGCGAATTTCAGCGTCGTCGTTGCGCCCGCGGCGAGATTGCCGAGCGTCAGCGTGCTGGGCATTCCGGCCACCGCGCCGTCGGCCAGGCCCCACGCGCCGACGCTGTTTGCGAGATCAAACGTCGTGTTCGCGGGCACGCTTTCGTTGACAACCACGCCCGTCGCGTCCTGATTGCCAACGTTGCGGACGGTGAGCGTGTAGACCAGCAGCGCGTTGGCATTGGTGACGGCGACGCCGTCGTCTTTGACGATGCTTAGATCAGGCTGTGCGGCGAGCATGTCGGTGTCGGTGGACGAATTGTTGGCAGGATTCGGATCGGCGCCGTTGGTGTGGTCGTCGTCGATGGTGGCCGTATTGACGATTTGAGTTGCGCCGGACGGAACGGTGGCGGTCACGCGGACGGCGAAAGTGCGTGTGAGGTTTGCGCCGGCGGCGAGATTGCCGATCGTCAGCGTCGCGGTACTGCCGGCGATGGCGCCGTTGGCCAGGCCCCAGCCGGGGGAGCTGTTGGCAAGATCAAACGTCGTGTTGAGCGGAACGGTTTCGTTGACGAAGACGCCCGTGGCGTCCTGGTTGCCGACGTTGCTGATCGTCAGCGTGTAGATTGTCAATTGGCCGGGGACAAGCGTGGTGAGTCCGTCGTCTTTAACGATTTTCAAATCGGGCGCGGCGTTGAGCGTATCTGTGTCGCTGGCCGTATTGTTGGCCGGCGTTGGGTCGAGTCCGTTGGCGTGATCGTCATCGACGCTTGCCGTGCAGAAAATGGTACCGACTCCGGCAGGCACTGTCGCGTTAACTTGGTACGCGATCAGCACCGTGGTGTTCGCTCCGGCGGCCAGATTGCCGACGTTGAACGTGCCGACTCCGCCGGCGAAACTCCAGCCCGGCGTGCTGCTGCCGTTGACAAACGTCGCATTCGCCGGAATCGGGTTGGTGATGAACACGCCGGTTGAATTCTGGTTGCCGACGTTGGAGACGACCAACGTATAGATTAGCGTTTGGCCGGGAACGGCGGTGAGGACGCCGTCGGTATTCGTGATGGTCAAATCCGGCTGGGCGTTCAGCGTGACGGTGTCGTTGCCGGTGTTGTTCGCGGGAGTCGGATCAGGACCGTTCGAGCCGTCGTCGTTGACCGTCGCGGTGTTGGCGATGCTGGTCACACCGGCGGGGACGGGGTTGTTGACTGTGACGACGAAAGTAAAGACCTGCGGGGCTGCGCCGGCGGCAACGTTGCCGATGTTGATCTGCGCAAGCGTTCCCGCCGCCGCGCCGTTGGGAAGCGGAGCGCCGCCAACCGTCGCCAGCCACGCGGAACTGCCCGCCGTCACAAACGTCGTGTTTGCTGGAACTGTTTCGTACAGCACCACGCCTGTGGCATCCTGATTGCCGACGTTTTGAACGGTCAGCGAATAAGTAAACGTCTGGCCGGGGACGACGGTGCCGCCGACGCTGTTGTCGGTTTTGATCACCGACAGATCAGGCGCGGCGCTCACGTTTACCGTGTCGGTCGCGGTGTTGTCGGCGGGATTGAAATCTGGGCCGTGCGAAGCGTCGTCGTTGACGGTGGTGGTGTTGGCGAGACTCACGACGCCGGACGGCACGGTGTTATTGACTTTCACCACAAACGTGAAGCTCAGCGCCGCCGCTCCGGCGGCGACGTTGCCGATGTTGATCTGCGCAAGCGTGCCGCCCGCCGCGCCATTGGGCAGCGGAGCGCCGCCAACCGTCGCCAGCCACGCGGAACTGCCCGCGGCGACGAAAGTCGTGTTGGGCGGAATGGTTTCGTGCAGCACGACGCCGGATGCATTGACGTTGCCGGTGTTTTTCACCGTTAGCGTGTAAGTCAGCGTCTGCCCGGGGACGACAGTCCCGCCGACGCTGTTATCCGTTTTTGTCACGACTAAGTCCACGTCTTGCGGCGTGACAGTGACGCTGGCGGAATTGTTGCCCGGTGTCGGGTCAGGCTGATCGACCGACGTAATCGTGGCGGTGTTGATCTTCGCGCCCAGCGTGTTGACGGTCGCTTGAATCAGCAGCGTGACGTTCGCGCCGGAATTGAGCGCCGGGACGCTCCAGGTTTGCGCGCCGGGATTGTATGAAGTGCCGATGCTCGGCGTGGCCGAGACGAAAGTCAAACCCGCCGGCAACGGATCGGAGACAACCGCATTCGTCGCGTTCGCAGGCCCATTGTTCGTCAGCGTGATCGTATACGTAATCGTCTGGCCAAGGATCGGCGTCAATGTGCTGGCGCTTTTCGCCAGCGCCAAATCAGTCTGCGGCAAAAGCGAATCCGTGTCGGTCGCACTGTTGTTGCCGGGCGTCGGATCGGTGACTCCGGCGGGCGGCGTGACCGTGGCCGTATTGGACACCGAGCCGGTGGCGCTGGGGTCGATGGTCGCCGTGGCCGTGTAAGTGATCGTGCTGCCTTTGGGCATGTTCACCGTGTCGTTGATGTTGCCGCTGCCGTTGGCCGAGAAGCCTGTCGCGCCGCCGGACTGCACCGCGGTGAACGTCGGACTGGTGAGGGCCGCCAGGAAAACATCGGCGACGCTCGCACCGATGACGTCGCTGGGGCCGGCATTCGTGACGACGATTGTGTAAGTCACAGGCGTGCCGGGAACAGCGGAGACGACGCCGTCAGTTTTTGTGATCTGCAAATCGGCTTGCGGGTTCGGCGTGTCGGTGTCGGTGCTCGAATTGTTCGCGGCGTTGCCGTCGGGAGTGGCCGTGGAAATCGTCGAAGTGTTGGCGAGATTGCCGGTGACATTGGAATTCACGTGAACGACCAGCGTAAAGACCTGCGGTGCGGCGCCGGCGGCGAGCGTGGCGCGCGTGGCGGTGATCGTTCCGTTCGCGCCGACGAGCGTGCCGTCGGTGCGAGTCCAACCGGCGGGAACGGCGAGCGAAACGAACGTCGTGCCCGCGGGCAGCACGTCGCTCATGCTCAAAGTTTGCGCGTCGCTCGGGCCGGCATTGTTGACGGTGATCGCGTAGCTAACGTTCGTGCCCGCTGTGTACGTGGCGCTGGAATCGTCTTTCAGGATCGACACGTCGGCAAGAGGCGCGGGTGTGTCGGTGTCGGTGCTGGAATTGTTGCCAGCGTTGCTGTCGGGCGTGGTGCTGGAAATAGTCGCGGTGTTGGCGAGATTGCCGGAGACGTTCGAATTAACGTGAACGACGAGCGTGAAAATTTGCGGCGCAGCGCCGGCGGCGAGTGAGGTTTGCGTGGCGGTAATGGTTCCGTTGGCGCCGACGAGCGTGCCGTCAGTGCGCGTCCAGCCCGCGGGCAATGCGAGCGACACGAACGTCGTGCCGATGGGCAGCGTGTCGCTCATCGTCAGGGACTGCGCGTCGCTGGGACCGGCGTTGTTAACCGTGATCGCGTAACTGACATTCGTACCGGCTGTGTACGTGGCGCTGGAATCGCTCTTGAGGATGGAGAGATCGGCCAGCGGCGCGGGCGTGTCGGTGTCGGTGCTGGAATTGTTGGCTGCGTTGTCGTCCGGCGTGGTGCTGGCGATTGTGGCCGTGTTGGCGAGGTTGCCGGTGACGTTGGAATTGACGTGGACGACGAGCGTGAAGATTTGCGGCGCGGCGCCCGCGGCGAGCGATGGTTGCGTGGCGGTGATCGTTCCATTCGCGCCAACGGCTGTGCTGTCGGTGCGCGTCCAGCCCGCGGGCAAGGCGAGCGAGACGAAAGTTGTGCCGAGGGGTAGCGCGTCGCTCATCGTCAAGGCTTGCGCGTCGCTGGGACCGGCGTTGTTGACGGTGATGGCGTAGCTCACATTCGTTCCGGCTGTGTACGTGGCGCTGGAGTCGTCTTTGAGAATCGAGAGATCGGCCAGCGGCGCGGGTGTGTCGGTGTCGGTGCTGGAATTGTTGGCGGCGTTGCCATCCGGTGTCGTCGTGCTGATCGTCGCGGTGTTCGCAAGATTGCCAGTCACGTTCGACGCGACATGTACAACGAGCGTGAGTACATCCGCCGGTGCGCCCGCAGCCAACGTTCCGCGCGTGGCGGTGATGGTGCCGTTGGCGCCGACGAGCGTGCCGTCGGTGCGCGTCCAATTGGCGGGGAGCGTCAGCGAGACGAAAGTCATGCCAGCGGGCAGCGCGTCGCTTACGTTCAGTCCCTGCGCGTCGCTCGGGCCCACGTTGTTAACAGTGAGGTGGTACGTGATATCCGTGCCGGCTGTGTAAGTGAGGCTTGAATCGTCTTTCACGATCGACACATCAGCTGAAGGCGCGGGTGTATCGGTATCGGTGCTCGAATTGTTGCCCGGTGTCGCGTCGGGCGTGCCGCTGGTGATCGTCGCGGTATTGGAGAGATTTCCGGTCACGTTGGACGCGACGTGAACGACGAGCGTGAAAACTTGCGCCGCCGCGCCCGCAACCAACGTAGCGCGCGTCGCGGTGATCGTGCCGTTGGCGCCGGCGAGCGTGCCATCGGTGCGCGTCCAACCCGCGGGGACTGCGACGGAAACCAGCGTCGTTCCTGCGGGCAGCGCGTCACTCATGGTCAGGCCTTGCGCGTCGCTGGGTCCGGCGTTGTTGACGGTGATCGTGTAGCTGACGTTTGTGCCGGCCGTGTACGTCGTGCTGCCGTCGTCTTTCGAGATGGAAATGTCGGCCAGCGGCGCGGGCGTGTCGGTATCGGTGCTGGAATTATTCGCCGCGTTCGAATCGGGCGTGGTGCTGGAGATCGTCGCGGTATTGACGAGATTGACCGCGAAGTTGGACGCGACATGGACCACGAGCGTGAAAACTTGCGCGGGCGCTGACGCGGCTAACGTGCCGCGCGTGGCGGTGATCGTGCCATTTGCGCCGACGAGCGTGCCATCGGTGCGAGTCCATCCAGCGGGCATCGTCAGCGACACAAACGTGGTTCCGGCCGGCAGCACGTCGCTCATGCTCAAGCCTTGCGCGTCGCTGGGGCCGGCGTTGTTGATGGTGATGCTGTAACTGACGTTTGAGCCGGCGGTGAAGCTGGCGCTTCCATCGTCCTTGACGATGGACACATCGGCCAGCGGCGCGGGCGTATCGGTATCGGTGCTGGAATTGTTGGCGGCATTGCTGTCCGGAGTGGTGCTGGAAATCGTCGCAGTGTTGGCCAGATTGCCGGTCTGACCGGACGGCACGTGGACGACGAGCGTGAAGACTTGCGCGGCCGCGCCGGCGGCCAGTGTCGCTCGCGTGGCGGTGATGGTGCCGTTGGCGCCAACGGCGGTGCTATCCGTGCGCGCCCAACCGGCGGGCAACGTCAGCGAGACGAACGTGATACCGGCCGGCAGCGGGTCGCTCATGGTCAGAGTTTGCGCGTCGCTGGGTCCGGCGTTGTTCACAGTGATACTGTAGCTGATGTTGTTGCCTGCCGTGTACGTCGTGCTGCTGTCGTCTTTCAAAATGGAGAGATCTGCGGAAGGCGTGGGCGTGTCGGTATCGGTGCTGGTATTGTTGGCGGCATTAGTATCGGGCGTGGCGCTTGAAATCGTCGCAGTATTGACGAGGTTGCCGCTGGCGTTCGACGGAACGTGAACCACCAGCGTGAAGACTTGCGGCGCGACGCCTGCGGTCAGCGTGGGGATCGTCGCGGTGATGGTGCCGTTGGCGCCGACCAGCGTCCCATCCGTGCGCGTCCAACCCGCGGGAAGCGCGAGCGAGACGAACGTCACGCCAGGGGGCAACGGATCGCTCAGCAGAACGGTTTGCGCGTCGCTGGGGCCGGCGTTGTTGACGGTGATGGTGTAGCTGACGTTGGTCCCGGCCGTGTACGTCGTACTGCCGTCATCCACGACGACAGAGGGATCGGCGCCAACAATAGGGAGCAAGTAGTCTTCGATTTCGCCGTGCCCAACCGTATCGGTTCCCGTCGGAGTGGTAATCAACGCATTATCCGAGAAGCGCAGGCGCAGGAAACTTTTTCCCGGAACAAGGCCGCTCAAGCCATTCCAGGTCAGCGTAACGGTCTGCTGCGACGCGCTGGTTGGAACATTGACCGTCGCACGTTCGCCGGCATCGAAGATTCCGTTGCGGTTGAAATCGATCCAGCCTTGCAGCGTATGCGCCGAACCGGTGTTGTTGAAGACTGAGACATTGACCGAATAAGTCGAGGCGTTGAAATTCAATTGCGGCAGCGGCAGCGTGATGCCGTCTTCGTCGTTGGCCGAACCGGAGTTGTTGAGATCGTCGCCATCGGCGTTCGGGCTATTCAACGGCGCAGGCTCGGCGTCCACAGTCAGTCCGATGCGGATCGTATTCGAAATGGCTTCGGCTGCCGGATCGCCCTGTTCGTAGCTTGCTGGCGCGTCGCCGAAATCGAAACGGTTGAGCGTGAAGGCGAAGATGGCATGTGTGTCGTTGGTCGTGTTGCTTTTGTTCTGATCTTTTCCCGGAAACTTGCTGATGATGGTGCCGGTCAAATCGGAATGAACGGTCGTGCCCAGATAAAACTGATCGGTTTGCGTGCTGTACTTCACGTGGCCGGCGCCGCGCAACAATCCGGTATCGCCCAGATAGTCGTTCTGGTTTCCGCTGATGTAAGTGGCGTAATCCTTGACTGTCAAAGCGCCGTTAAAGGTGGCGATGAAGATTTCGAGGCCGCCTGCCGCGACGCTGTTGAAATAGTTGCTCGTGGGCGACGTATTGAGCGTCGGAAAGCCCGCGCCCGTCGTTCCAAACGTGAGCACGCGGTCCTGCACCGCATCGTACGCCAGACCGCCGATCAGTTCGGCTGCCGTGCCGCCGATGTAGGTGCTCTGGAAACCGGTCCCGGCACTGCCGTTGATCGGAATGAACGAGACGAAGCAGTCGGACGTTCCGCCGCCGTTGGTGGTTTGCGATCCGGCCGCCGCTCCGCCCAGCGCCACGGTGGTTCCAGGGAAATTTGCGGAAGCGGTGTTTCCCGCGACCCAGAAACCGGTGTTCGTGGCCGTCACCAGACACGTCGCGGCCTTGTTGGCGCTCAGGCCATCGTCGGTGCTGCCGCCGAGGAACGAGAAGACATTGAACGTTGCAGGCTTTGCGGCTTGCTCATTGATTACGCCAATGAGCACCGTGGTGGTGCCGGTCAACGTGGCGTCCACCGCGTTCACCACGGCGGGATAAGACGCCGCCGTGCCGGAATTGGAATGAACCGCGAAGCACAGCTTGGTGTTGTCCGGCGTCAGCGCGATGGCGCAGAAATTTTCGGTGTTGTCGCCGCCAATGTAGGTCGCCCAATCGGCCACAGGCGTGCCTGCATTGAGCGTATAGCGGACGATGATGCCTTCCGAAGTGCCCGCAAAGGTCGTATCCAGTCCTGACCCAGCCGGAATAAGCGCTGGAATTCCAGCGGTAACCAAGCCGCCGACGTAGAAGCTGTTGTTGTCCACAATGGCCAGCGAGTTGATCGTCGAGAGCGCCTCCGGCTTGCCGGTATAGCTTTGAGTGGCGAGATTGGCGGAGTAAATCTGCAAAGTGCCGTCCGACATCGCGGCCAGCACGCGGCCATCTGGGAACAATTCCATTTCGGTGGGCGGAGTGGTATTTTGCTGATTGCCGTTGATCAGCGGCGCGCCGGTGCCGGTACTGGTCCAGGCGGTGATGTGCAAGCCGTCGGGACTAAAGCGGTAGATGTAATTCTGCCCGCCAGCGGTACCCTGCGAGAAGCCGGCGTTGACTTCCATGTAATTGGTGCCGCCCGGCCCATATGTTGCGTTTGTGCAAGTCTCAACCATCCAGCCCAGGCAGTACACGCCCGTCGTGTTGATCGCGATCGCGTAGAGATACGAATCGAACGGTGTGGTCGAATCGTTCAGGTCGAAATACGTCGCCCAGACCACGTTCGGATCGATCACAAGCGGCTGATCGTTAACGAGGTTTTCCGCAATGGCGTAGCGGATTTCAGCGGTGTTGTCGCCGGCAACCATGCGCGCGGTGACCGGCGCCTTCTTGCCGTCGATGAGCTGGTAGCTTTCCGGAATCTTGAACGACAAATCCTGGTAGCGCAGTTGGAGCGTCGCCGAACCGTCGTCGTTGAACGCGAGGCCGTCCTGGCCGTTGGCCGCGATGCGGATTTGCGCGTAGTCTTCGGCGCGCGCAACGATCCAGTCGAATTCCAGCGTGCCTTTGTCGGCGGAGTACAAGCGCAGATCAACGCCGTCGTAGACGTTGCGCAGCGTCACTTCGTTGAAGATTTGCGGATGCAGCGCCGTGCCGTTTCCGGTTTGATACGTGCCCGCCACGTCTGACGCGCCGCCCGGCTCAATGCTCCACGACGGATTCGATCCCGGAAAGCGGACATCGACAACCTGCCGGCCTTCGTACTCGCCTTTCGCGTTGACCTGCCGCGAAACCAATTGCAGATGGTCGTCATATACAAGCGTCTGCCCGAAGCTCGTGCGGAATCCGTAGCGGACGCCTTGCGGAAACTGCCCGGCGTTCTGCTCGAACCAGATTCGGTTCGTCGATTCGCGCACGACATTCTGAAGCGCGCGGCGCTGCTCGCCGTTTAGCGATGTTGCCTCCGCGCTCGCCCACGTTTTTGGAATCGCCGCGAAAAGTGCCACGGCCAGGATCGTTCGACATACCGACATAATGCGCTCCCTTTTCTCTCTTAAAAATGCTGATAATGTTGCCAGCGACCGGCCCGCGCTCGAATTGCAAATGAGCTGCCAAGCGCGACTCGTCGCATTCGTAACGTTGGTAAAGATTGGGTTTGTTAATGAAATGACGGCGATTGTTCTCATCGTTTTTCGATAGAAAAGCAAAACCGGCGAAACCCAAAACTTTCTAATTATCGGACTCTTCAGTAGCCTAGTCGCCACCATATATAGCTTTGCGGTGGCGTTCACAAATCGAGCACGTTGTGCATAGCAATTGAGAATCCAAGCTCGGGGCAAGCTTGCACTCGCGTTTGTAAAGCTTTTGTTGGATTGGAGAAAAAATATTATCGGCAGTTGTAACGGCAGATTTCAATTGACATTTTTCGCCAGTGACATGGCGGGAAATGACATAAATAGCGTTCGCAAGGAGCGGCGGCACTCCTGCCGCCGTTTGCCGCGCGAAAGGTTCCAAAGGGCGGCAAGGGTGCCGCCCTTCCTATCAATTTTTCCGCTCAATCCGCGCCATCCAGCGTTCCGTCAAACAGGCCGGATCGGTGATCGCTTTGAAGCCGAGCTTTTCATAAACGCCATGCGCGTCCAGCGTCATCAGGCACCAGTTGCGGACGGTGGCGAAATCCGGATGGTTGAGCGCGTAACGCACAAGCGCCTGCGCGAGGCCCTTGCCTCGGTGTTGTTCATCGACGAAAAAATCGCTGAGGTACGCGAAGCGTGTTTTGTCGGAGACGATCCGCCCGAAGCCGATCTGCTGCTTATCCGGCGCAAACGCGTTGAGCACCAACGCCGAATTTTTCGCGGCGTGGATGATGGTTTCCTTGGCGATGCCCGGCGCCCAATACGACGTCGTGAGCCAGCGCTGGACTTGGTCGAAGTCGGTGTGTTCGAGGCCTTCGATGATTTCGTAGCCGGTGTTCATGGCCTCTATTTTTCACGCAGAGGCGCGGAGGCGCAAAGGAAAAAACAGAAAAGTTTGCGTCTTAGCGGATAGGGCGGGATGTGGAAATTCGAGTGCAAGTATGGAACGCTGGTCTACGATCTTGGCGATGCAAAGCGACGAGACACACGTCCACGGCGGCAGGAGTGCCGCCGCTCCTGCGCGGCGGCGATTGCAATTCTCGCTGCGCACGCTGTTGCTGTTTGTGCTGTTGGCGGGGAGCGGCGCGGAGTTGTGGTGGAATTGGGGGCCCGTTCAGCGCGTGGGACGCGCGCAGCGGCAAGCTGCTCTGGAAATTTGAGCTCGAAGCGAATCACGACGGCGCGGGTGTGGCCTGGCTTCCTGAATTCTGGCTGGCCACATTTTTCGCGTGCGCGTTTTTATGGAGCGTCTGGCGCGACCGAAAAGCGCGATAGGATTCCCCCATGCGATTTCCGCGGATTCGGTATTCTCTGCGCACGCTGCTGCTGGCTTCGCTGCTGGCGGGCGGGATGATGATGGTGTGGAGGGTGCGGGAACCGTGGACGCTGCGGGTTTGGCCGATCAAGAGTTTACCTTCCAAAAAGGATGGTCCTGAGCCGCAGTTGCTTTTCTCGCAGAACGGCAGTGTCCTGCTGCTTCAGCAAGATTTGAAACCATTCTCGAACAGGCCGCCCATCTGCGTGTTGGATACAGCGACCGGTCACGAATTTGACCTCACCGGCCCATGCACGTTCGCGCCCGAGCGCAGATTCCTGATTTGTGACTTGCGCCAAACCAACGATCCGAAATTCGTTGTCTTCGATACGCTTGAAAAGAGAGTTGCCCGCGAAATTCCCGCGTCCGACATTTACGGAAATTGCCTCCTTTCGCCCGACGAACGCCTCATTTATTACGTGAGCTCCTCGCTAGATCCGACGCTCGCGTGCATGGTGCTTATGACTGGCGAGCCGTTATGGCACCGGCCGTTAAGCCGGGACATTGATTCCGTGGAGCTAAACTGGGACAACGCCGATATGGGCGTTCTGCAAGTAACAGTGAAAACCACCCGCTTTGGCGGCAGAAATATCGCCGACGCGGAAATTGACCGTGCGTTTCGTAATGAGCCCGGACGCACTTCCACCAGTTGGGAACTGCGCGACGCCGCGACCGGAAAGCTAGCCGACGCAACAAAATGGTTCAACCACAACAAAGCAGCGGAAAAAGAAATCGACGATATCGCGAAAACCAGCGCGCGCGAATTGGATGAAAAAATTGCAGTGTTCATTGCCGGCAAGTCGAACGTGCCGCCGCCGCCGCCAAGCGACCTCAAAACAAACCTCGCGCGCGACGGGTCATGGCGGTTCGTCATGAAGACGGATAGCGGCGCCATCACAATTTCGGATGCAAAAAACTCCCGCGAACTGTTTGTGCTGCATGCGCCGAACGCCATGCTGCGCGGACCTGTCGAAGTTTCCGACGACAAGCTGCGCATCGCCGAATGTTTCGATCCAAACTCACTCGCCATCTGGTCCCGCACGCGCCAGCATTTCGAATGGTGGGGCCTCTACGAGCGCCCAGAAACGTGGCTGGCCTTTGCACTATTGTCCGCGTTCTTGTGGAGCGTCTTGCGGGATTGGAGAACGCGGGCGGCGAAATGAATCGGTTATTGCGCGGCCTGAGTGTTTCAGTGACAATAGAAGCGGCGATTTAAAGAGGCTGGTCATGGGCGCTGCACTCAAACTTCATTCACCGCGCGTTGAACTAAAGACCGTTGACGTGCGCCGGAACGGACTGCATTTGCGCAACGGCGCGCCCAATGAGCTGCCGCGCCGGCTGTTCACGGTGGAGGAATATCATCGCATGGGCGATGCGGGAATCCTGAGCCAGGAGGAACGCGTTGAATTGCTCGACGGGGAGATCTTTATCATGTCGCCAATCGGGCCGATGCACAGCGGCCATGTCGATCGCGTGCAGAATCATTTCGTGCGGCAACTCGGAGACGATGCCATCGTCAGTGGACAGAACCCTGTGGTGACGGACAAAGTCTCCGAGCCGCAGCCCGACATCGCGATCCTGCGCCCGCGCGCCGATTTCTACACAACGTCGCACCCGATGCCGCGCGACATTCTGCTCATCATCGAAGTCTCCGACTCGACGCTGATCCGCGACCGCAAAAAGAAGCTCTTGATTTACGCGCGCAACGGAATTCGGGAATATTGGATCATTAATCTGCTGGAAGGAACGCTGGAAGTATATCGCGTGCCAAAGAAGAATGGCTATTTGGTCAAAAAAGTTCTCACGCGCGAGGATTCAATCGCTCCGCTCGCGTTTCCAAACAAAAAGATCGCGGTGAAAGATTTAATCCTGCCTGCCACGGAATAGCAACTGCCGCTTATTCTCATCCCGCTGCATCATCGTCGCTCGCCTGCTCCGCCGTCTCCTTCGCGGGCGTTCCGGCGTAGCGCTTGTCAAAACGCTGGCGGGCATCGGCGAGGAATCGGAAGACGCGTTCGCGCGCGGACTCGGCGCCGGGGGTGCCGGGGTGCGAAAGCTGTTCGATTTCCTGCGCAAGCGTAATTAATTCCTGCCCAAGGTCTTTGAGCGCTTTGCCGATTTCGACGGCGTTTTGGTCGATGATGTCGGTCCACATCGCCGGATCGCTGCCGGCCAAACGCGACATGTCGCGCAGACCGGGGCCGGAAAGATTCATCGATTTTTCGGTCTGAATTGTGACCAGCGCGGGCGAAAGCAGATGCGGTACGTGGCTGGAGCGCGCGAGCACGGCGTCGTGTTCTTCGGGCGAAAGTCTCGCGGTGGTCAGGCCGAGGCTCTTCCAGAATTCATCGACTTTGCGGTAGCTTTCGATGTCGGTGTGCTGCGTCGGTGTGATCACGCAGGAGGCGCCGTCGAGGTGGATCGTGTCAGAGGCTTCGATGCCTTTTTTCTCGCTGCCCGTGATCGGATGGCTGCCCACGAAATGCGCTTTGGATTTTAATTTTTGAATCAGTTGTTCGGCTTCGCGCACGATCAGCGTTTTGGACGAGCCAATGTCGGTGAGGATCGCGCCGTCGTGGCACGCGGGAAGGACGGCTTGCGCAGCGGCGAGAATCGAACGGACCGGCACGCAGAGGATCACCAGATCGGAATCGGCAACCGCCCCGCGCAGGTCGAGCGTGGCGTCGTCCACGGCGCCTTTGGCCATGGCTTTGTCGATGGTGTCGCGGCTGTCGGCGACGCCGATCACGCGCGACGCGCTGCCCTTGCGCCGAGCGGCCATGCCGATCGCGCCGCCCATCAGGCCCAATCCCACGATGCACAGCCGATAGACCACCACGCGCGGCTCCCCTCGTTACCAACTCATTCAAGATTCAAGGTTCAAGATTTACGAAACCTTGAATCAGCCCTCCATGCTTTTAGCGTCGCGCGGCGCGAAGTCAAGCGGAGTCATTCGAGGAAATCGCGCGGCGTGCCCAATCTGTCATTCGCCGATTGCCACGGCATTTCATCATTTTCATTTTGCATTTTTCAATGCTTGCGCCCAAACTTGTACCGATGATGTGCGGCTGGATGCGCCGTTCATTTTGAATTTTGAATTTTGCACTTTGAATTGAGGCCGTCATGCGCAAATTTCTTCTCACACTTCTCGTCTCCGCGCTTCCGTTTTTGGTCTGCCGTGCCGAGGACGGCCCCAAACTCCCCGACGGCGTGGACTCGTTGCCGCAAGACATGCGCGCGAAAATGGCCGATCTGCTCAAGAACGCGGAGAAATACCGCGGCTTGAAATGCATCCACAACGTACCGAGCGGCTCGCTGAAAGAAGACGCGCTGCGCGTCAAAATGAAAATGATGTTCGAAGAAGAATTGCCGCCCGCAAAAATGCGTCCGCTGCAACTGGCGCTCAAAGCGTTCGGCTCCATCCCGGAAAGCATGGACTTGAACAAATATTATCCCGAACTGCTCACCAGCCAGGTCGGCGGATTCTACGATCCGCGCCGGCAGTACCTTGTGCTGGTGCAGCGCGAAGGCGGCATGCTCGGCAAGGCCGGCGAAAAGCAATATGGCAAAGAAATGGCCGAAAAACTTTCGCAGCAGATGGACGACATCGCGATGGTGCACGAATTGACGCACGCCTTGCAGGATCAATATTTCGATCTGAAAACGTTCGCGATCACCGATCCGCTCTCCGACGCCGGCGCCGCGCGCACGGCGCTGATCGAAGGCGACGCGACGATGGTGATGTATGACTTTGGTTTGAAGATGAGGATCGAAAACATTCCCTTTGCCGACACAATTCTGGCCAGCCTGCTGAAAAACCCCAGCGACCTGATCGACGCCTCGCCGGACATGCCCGGCGCGAAGGAAATAAAGGAGGCGCCGGCGTACTTCCGCGACGGCCTGCTCTTTAGTTACCTGCAAGGCTACGTCTTCTGTCTGTCCGTGCGCAAAGCCGGCGGACAAGAATTGCTCGATTACGCCTTCACCAAAGATCCGCCGCGCAGCACCGAACAGATTCTGCATCCGGAGAAATGGCTGGGCAAGCGCGATGACCCAATCGAAATCACGCTGCCGGATTTGTCCGATTTGACCAACGGTTGGAGCAAGGTCGCCGAAGGCACGCAAGGCGAATTAGGCATCAAGATTTTCATAAACGATCACTTAAAAGATGCCGACCTGGCCGAAACCGCCGCGGCGGGGTGGGGCGGCGACAAATACGCCGTGTACGAAAAAGACGGCGCGTTGACGCTTTGCTGGGTGACCGATTGGGACACGGCAAAAGACGCGAAGGAATTTCTCGACGCCGCTTCGAAATTGGGCAAAGGCTGGCAGGCCGTCGCGGCCAACGAAAAACGTGTGACGGTCACGCACACCGCTGCCGACGCGGCGCTCGTCACCAATCTTCACGCAGCGCTCCGCACCGCGAAGGCCTCGACGCCGGAGAACACGCGCATCGACATCGCGGCCGTGCGCAAAGCGGGCAACAAAAACATCGCAAAAGCCGAAGACGACACAAACCCGCTGGACCTGCTCAAAGGTCTGTTTGGCGGCGATGAAAAAGCCGCCGACAGCGGCTCCGCGAAAGCGCGCGACAAAACCGATGATCTGAAAAACGGCGGCAAAAAACCAGAGGGCGAAGCTCCAAAGCTCACCGACAAGAACGGCGGATTGGATGTGGATAAACTGCTCGACGATCCCGCCGTAAAAAACGCAGTGAAGCAACTTGGCGGTGACAACGGCGTGGACGTGGGCGAAATGCTGAAAAACCCGGCGATGAAAGAAATGCTGAAAAGCATGTTGGACCAGAAATCGCCTTCCGGTTCCGTCTCCGCCGACGGCAAGACGTACACGAACACCGGCGTCGGCGTATCGCTGAAACTGCCCGATTCGGCGAAGGATTGGAAGCTGAACGGCAATCCCGGCCTGCCGATGGCGCTGCTGCTCGCTACCGGAACCGACGGCGGGCAGGTGATGCTGGCCACTCAAGCGCTGCCGATGCAAATGCCGATCGAAACCATGGGACCGTTCATGGAAATGGGCTTTAAAATCGCGCTGAAGAATTACAAATGTTTCAAGCAAGGCGTCATCGGCGAAGGCGCGTCCAAAGGGTATGAATACGAAATCAGCGGCGAAAGCAAGGAAGGCGGCAACAAAGGCGTGGCCACGCACATGCTCACGCGCTTTTACATGCGCGGCGGCAGCCTATTGGTCGTGACCGCCAGCGCCGAGCAAGACCAATGGACGCAGAATGAAAAAGCGATCAAAGACGTGCTCGACGGCATTAAACTGAGCGAGCCGAAAAAAGCGGATAAAACGCTCAAGGAATGAACTAGAATTCAAAATGCAAAATTCAAAATGCAAAATTGAACGGCGGCAAAAGTGCCGCGCGGATTCGTAATTTGTTGTATGCCAATCAAGCGCGCCGATCCGCTTCGGGGCTTGAACCCTTGAACCTTGAACCCTTGAATTTTCCTCCATGAACATCGTCCTTTCCGGCCCAATCGGTCTTGGTTCGCTTTCGGATGAAATCGTGCTCGCGGGCGTCTTGAAGCCACTGCTGGCGGCGAAACATCACGTCACGGTGCTGAGCGCCGATGCGGCAGCGACCGCGGAGATGCATGCGGGCATCGAAGCCGTCCACCTGCCGACGCCGACGAGCGTGCTGAGCACGCCGGCGGTGTGGAAAGCGCTGGACTCGGCGCATTTCTTCGGGCTGTGCGGCGCGGGCATGATCAGCGACAAAGGCAAAACGCCGGCGCGCGCGTGGCTGGGGCAGTTGGAATCGGCGCGGCAGATGAAAGTCACGACCGCCGTGATCGGCGCGGGCGCGATCGAAATCGAAAACCGTATCGAGCAAGTGCGCGTGCAGCGCCTGCTGCATCATTTCGCGGACGGCGTTTCCGTGCGTGACGACGCGTCGAAAGCCGCGCTGGTTGAATGCGGTTTGAACGCCAACCGCGTCTCATCCATCGGCGATCCGACGCTCGCGCTCTTCGACCAGAACGCGTTCGTAGTCCCGCCTGACGTAGCGCGCGTCCCTGGCGCGCCGGAGACGCGCCCTACCTCAACGCCCTTCCGCCTAAAGGCCGGACTACGAACACGCGTCGCATTCTTCTTCACCGACGGCATTCCCATGCGCCAGACCTTCGGCCCCGAACCGACGCACGCGCCCGCGCCGTTGGCCAGCGGACTCAACGCGGTGCTGAAGGCGTTGAGCGCCGAGAAGATCGACGCGCTCGTCTTCCACGATGCCTCGCGCCAAAACGTGAAGCTCGCCGAATCCATCGCTGACGGTGCTGAGAATGCGACGCTGCTGACCACGGAAACGCCAATCACAAAACTTCGCGCGGAAATGGCGTCGTGCTCCGCCGCATTGACCGACACTTTGCACGGCCTGCTCTTCGCAGCCGTTCACGGCGTGCCGGCGGTTTATCTCGCCGCGCAAACGGAGCGTCCCGCGCTAATCGAAAAACTCGGCTTGAACGCGTTTGTGATCGAAGCCACTGCGGGCGCGTTCGAGTCCGAGCGCGCGCTCGAATTGGTTCGAAACGCGCTCGCGAATTCCGATGCGTTGCGTGCGGCGATGACGGTGTCGCTGTCGGCTCTGGCGCGCAAGGAAGCGCAGAACGCGCGCATGGTCGAACGCTTGGTGCCCAAGCGCGATCGCCATGCGAAAGGCACGGCGGAATAACGGAAGTTACGAGCCGCGACCGCAAGGGAGCGGGAATTTTCGCACGATTGTCCGCTCCCTGGCGGTCGCGGCTCGTAAGTGGTCGCGCGGCGCGTTGTGACGTATCGGCCAAATGGCCACGCCTCAAAAAGAATTCAAAAAAATATTCGGACGTAAGCTTTTGTTCCGACAAAGCTTTGCGGCAAAAAAGGTTATTGGGTCAAGATTATAACAACGATAGCGCTTGATTTCCCCCCGGGGATGGGCTAAAAGACATAGGGTGAATCTCTTTTTTTGATTGCCGAAGAATCGTCTTTCGCTTCGCGAGGGGTGTTTCGTCGTGAAGCGATGGCGAGTAAGCGGTAACGTTGTGTCCAAAGTTAGCCGATAAATGTTCACCTTGCCGGCCCGA
>Ga0209579_10000281_pt1 | contig 62410 bp, 60 predicted proteins | sample Coa_R1_2_FD_187152 | JGI IMG/M metagenome (GOLD analysis project Ga0209579, IMG submission 187152) | Surface soil microbial communities from Centralia Pennsylvania, which are recovering from an underground coalmine fire - Coalmine... | ecosystem: Environmental > Terrestrial > Soil >...
TTAGGCACGTTGCGGCGCTTTAGCGTAACCGCCTTTCCGCGCCGCGCCTTAACTGCTTTGCCGCCCGCTCTGGAGCGCCGCTTCATTGCCTTTGCCCTCGCCCAGGACAAGGCATCGTAGCGGGTCGCATCACTAGTAGCCAATAAGGTGATGCCCACCACGCCGCTACACACTAATCCCCTGGGCTGCGTGTCCTCTATTTGAGTCCGTGGGGCCGATAGAGATTGCAAGAACTGCCGACCCCACGCTCGCGCGGGCGGCCCGCTCGCGGCGCCTTCGTCAACCCATAGATTGTCATTGGTTTCTCTCCCAAATTTTGATCGCATCGTCGAGATCAGAGGCTGCCCGCGCATGATCGTCAGCGACAACGGCACCGAGTTCACCTCAAACGCCATCTTGGCCTGGCAGCAGGAGCACAACGTCGAATGGCACTACATCGCACCGGGCAAACCAATGCAGAATGGCTTTGTTGAGAGCTTCCGTCAGCGCAATCAGTATTGCTCGATTGGAGAAAAACTATTCTCGTCGCTTCTTAGTTTTTTGCGTTTTTACACAGCCTAGGTCAATAGCCTCAGATCGCGGCAGCTTTGCCGCCTAGTACCGGACTCCCCCAAAACACTGTTTGTATCTATATTGGTCGAATGTGTGGGCGCGTTCGCCTGTCCTCCGATTTTTCGGAAATCAAGATCAAGCTGAAATTCGATGCGGCAGCCCCGGCACCGAATTTTGAGGTTGACTGGAATAAGCCGCCGACCGCGCCGATGCTTGTGGCGATCCGGTCGGTGGACGGCAAGCGCGTTCCCCGGATGATGAAATGGGGGCTGATCCCCCATTGGGCGAAAGACGACAAGCTTCAATACTCGACCTTTAACGCGCGCTCCGAGGAGTTCACGACAAAGCCCGCATTTCGCGATGCATGGAAACGCGGCCAGCGGTGCTTAGTGGTTACGAACGGGTACTACGAGTGGAAAAAGCTCGATGCCAAGGGGAAGAAAAAGCAAGCCTACGCTTTTGCGATGGCCGACGATTCACCGATGGTGATGGCGGGGCTATGGTCGAACTGGAAGCATCCGACCAGCGGCGAGGAAATCCTGAGCTGCACCGTCCTTACCTGCGGGCCGAACGATACCGTCGCTGAGATTCACGACCGCATGCCGGTGATCTTGGCGGAGGGGGATTGGCCCAAGTGGCTCGGCGAGGAACCGGCGACGCCGGACGAGCTATTGGCGCTGCTCAAGCCGTCCCCGGAAGATATATTGAAGATCTGGCCGGTCGATAACGCGGTCGGCAACGTGCGCAACAAGGGACCGCAACTGATAGCGCCGCTTGCGCCGACGTTGCTCTAGCTGCGCCGCGGCACTAACCCTGTCCAAATTTGTAGGAGAAAACAAGAACGCCCTCGCCGGGTAGCGTTGACTCTCAGCTTTTAGAAGGCAGATTCAACGTAGTTCCGTTGTGTAGGAGTATGCGTCATGGCGCCTGGCCGCCCGTACTGGAAGGGCTATCTCAAGCTCGCCCTCGTTTCCTGTCCCATTGCCGTTTACACGGGCACTTCGTCGACCGAGCGCGTGTCGTTCCGACAGATCAACAAGAAAACCGGCAATCGCCTGCGACAGCAACTCGTAGATGAAGTGACGCGCGAGCCGGTCGAAAGCGAGGACAAGGGCCGCGGCTACGAATACGCGAAGGGCGCTTATATCCATGTCGAAGACGATGAGCTCGACGCCGTTGCGATCGAAAGTAACCACACCATCGACATCGACTCGTTTGTGCCGCGCGACGAGGTCGATGAACGCTACCTCGATAGCCCCTATTACATCACGCCGGAGGGTCAGGTCGGGCAGGAAGCCTTTGCCGTGATCCGCGAAGCAATGCGCGGCAAGGGCATGGTCGCCCTCGGCAGGATTGTGCTGGCCAAGCGCGAGCGGGTCATGATGCTGCAACCGTGGGACAAGGGCATCATGGGCACGACGCTGCGTTATCCCTACGAGATTCGGGACGCCCACGAATATTTCGATGACCTGCCGAGCATCAAAGTCGCACCGGACATGCTCAAACTTGCCGAACACATCCTTGAAACCAAAGAGGCGGATTTCGATCCGTCGGCGTTTGTGGATCACTACGAGGAAGCGGTGGTCGAAATGCTCAAGAAGAAACAGGCCGGCATCAAACCACCAAAAGGCAAAGCCGCAGAACCGCCGCGCGGAAACGTGATCAATCTGTTTGATGCGCTGAAAAAGAGCGTCGCCGCCGAGAAAGGTGCGCGCCCACAAGCCAAAAAGGGCAAGAAGCGGATCGAGGGCCAGCGCGAGATGTTGCTGCCGATCACCGGCAAGAAGGGCAAGGAAAGTCAGGCCAAGCCCATTGCACGTCCGTCGGGGAAGCAGAAGAAAGCCGGCTAGTTGCGCAAGCGCCCCGACTGGTCGCGGCCCCTGCCCCGGCCGATCGTCATTCCCGAGATCATGACCATCAAGACGCTCGCCGACGTGCGCAAGCTGCTCGGTCACATTCCGAAGGAAGCCCGGCAGGCATCAACGTGGCAGCACGTCCAAACCCAACTGAACGCCGCGGCCAAGGGCGGCGACGTGCGCGATGTCAGCGTGGTGCTTATTTGGCCGTGTGAAACTTGGATTGGGACTGCGTCTGCAACTGACTTTTACGGACGCCGCTATAGGTCAACGCCACGCACGGGGGTAGTATCAACTGTCATGAACATGCGGTAACTTTGAAGATGAAGCTGCCAGCCGGAGTGCCGATCTCCCGGACCCAACGGCAGCGAGCGTGCCGTCGGCAGGTGTCTACTTGAATGGCGGGTAGTGCTTTTTCCCGTCATATATCGCCGTCCAACATTGCAATTGGGATTGCTTACCGCCCTGCGGCCGGCAAGCTCATTCATCAACACAGGGGCTTATCATGCATCAACGCATCGCACTGGGCGTGGCCACGCTTGCAGGTATCGCAATTGGAGCCACAGCCATTCAAGGACTACATGCTCAGGCCAAACCGCCGGTCTATGCCGTCATTCCCATTTTAAAAGTTACCGACGCCGACACTTTCAAACAGGTTGGTCCGAAAGCGGAGGCGGCGATGCCATCTTCCGGCGGTCACTACGTCATTCGCAGCGATAAGATTACGCCCCTCGACGGAACCCCGCCCCAGCGCCTTGTGGTCATCGCTTTCGACACCATGGAGCAAGCACAAGCCTGGCACAATTCCGCGGCTCAGAAGGAAATTGACGCACTGCGATCCAAGTCAACCAACTCGCTTTCATTCCTTATCGAGGGGGTGGCGAAGTAGTCTTGAGAGGCAAACCGGCCGGTGGCGACGCTGGCCGGGCAGCCTCACGCTTGAGCAGCCCGGCGTTCGGTCGTGGCAGCCCCCCAGCTATTCGATCACCTCGTCGGCAGCGACGAGCAGTGTCTGTGGGATGCCGAGACCGAGCGCTTTCGCCGTTTTGAGATTGATCACAAGCTCAAATTTGGTCGGTTGCTCGACCGGTATGTCGCCTGGCTTGGTGCCGCGCAGAATCTTGTCGGCTGGAGATTGGCGGTCCCCCAAAGGGGCTACCCTCAAGTTCAAAAGGGACTAGGGCGGATCGAAAGGAGCCGCACCGACGGGGGTCGTTTGCCTGTGTTCCAAAAACACTTGTTTTCGGAACATGCCGCCGAGGCTCCGGCGCCCATTGAAATTGGGCCTGTTTTCCTGCCAGCTCCCGAGGGGGTTTTCGAAACATTCTGGGGCTGCGGCCTAATTTCCAAAGATCGCCAATCCGACAAACAAACAGACGCCCGCAGCCATCAGTATTGTGCCGAGGCTGAGCACACCGACCCCAGACCAAAATGATTTTGGCGACGCCGAACGCCTGGCGATGCCAGTCCGGCTGTGCCATTCGCCTGTTGCCAAAGTTCGTGTGACTTGCCGAAGGAACACCGCGCAGCCGTAGCCGCAACCTACTGCGAGCAGTATTGGGAAGCCGACTTTCAGCATTTGACCAACTACCGGGGCTTGCCCGTGGGCGCGGCAGCTAATTGCCAAATATCCGCCGCGTGTCCTCTTCGTGCATCTCATCGGCGATACTGGTCTGTGACAGGCGTACCAGCTCGGCGAACGGGGCGTTCGGACGGCACGAGCGACAGGACAGCGCCGCGATGAGGCTCGTCACAGCCGCGTCGCGATGACGATCGATCTCGCGCAAGTTAATTGCCGTGGTGGTGCGGCAGGCCGGGCAACGCACCCACAGAAACCAATGCCGCGCGGCAATGGCGGCACCGATCGTCGGCGAGAACAGCATGGGCATCCGCTTGGCTTGACGCTCGTTCCACGCGGCGACGAAGCGCTCGGCGTCTTCGAGGATTTGTGCATCGATAGCGCGTCGGCCGGCCGCTTCCTTCTCCGCGGCGCGGCGGCGCTCGTCGTCCATCTTGCGCTTATTGAATCCCATCGGCCGGGAACTCCGCGACATTGCCAAGCATTTATCCAAAGGATCGAGAGTTTTGCTATGGCGATTAACAAACTGAATGGGGACAAGCTTCGAAAGGGCGCGAGGCACAACCGGCCCCTCGTTGTCGTTCCTGAACCTTCACCGCCGGCTGTGATTTGGATTGTCGCGGGCGCACTTGTACTAGTTTGCGCCATTCTTGTTTTCGATTTTGTTTATTGGTGACCCTCACGGGAACCCGAGGAACCGTGCGGGCCTTGGAGCGATTAAATATGGGCGGCGTCGGACGCTCGCCGCCACGGCCCCGGGCCCGGTTGTTTGGTATCCCTTTCCGACCGAGACCGCGGGGCCACTTTTCCCGCCTCTCCGACTAGTCTCCGCGCTAATCACAAGGGGCATTGCACTGCGGGAACGAATCAGTTTTTTGAGCCGTTTTCACAGGCTCGGTATGTCTTTTTACGTGCGGAGAGGACGTATGCCGGACACTGGGGAATATCGGGCGCATGCGGCTGAGTGTGTTCGCCTTGCTCAACAGACGAGCGATCCCCAAAGCAAAAGTTCCCTTCTCGATATGGCCCGCGCCAAAAGCAATTTCGCCATGGACTCCGCCCCTGCCCCAGCCGATCACCATTCCCAAAGTGATGGCACTCAAGTCCTTGGCCGACGTGCGCAAGCTGCTCGGTCACATTCCGAATGAAGCGATGGCAGGCATCAACGTGGCAACACGTCCAAACAAACTACGCTGCGACCAAGGTACCCGGCAATTAAGAAGCTTCGCGAATGTTTCGAGCGTTTCCTCTATTGACCGAGCCATTGCCGATGAGGAACGGATGGCAAAGCGTGACGCTGTAGGTACGCGGCGAGTAGGCTTCACAGGCTTTAAAGACAATCAGCGTCCGATGCTGCCACCCCCCACTTCCCGCCGCCCAGACGAAAGAAAAAGCCCCAGCCGGCAGCTAGGGCTTAGTTGGAGGGAACTTAAAGGGGCGCGGGCGGCCTCGGCCGTCACTGCGCAAAGGTAACATACCATTCTTGTTGTGACGGTGTCACGACTCGCTACGTGAGCACCCCTCACGGACTCTCTGTGAATAAGTTGACCCGACTGGGGCGCGACAGCTAGCCGACCTCCGCCGCTTCCTCGTCCACTTCACTGCACGCTCGCAATTCCCGCTTCCCGCGTGTCGCAAATCGGCAGGAGCCGGTCAAAAGCCCCAATAGTGAATAATCGCTTCACGTCGTCAGTCAGTCCGCAGAGCGCCAATTTACCGTTCTTTCCTTGGGTTGTTTTTTTGGCGATCAGCAGTTGCCGAAATCCACTACTACAAATGTAGGTGACATTACGGAGGTCGACGACAAGCTGCCGACAGTCAGTGTTCAATAATCTGGATAGACACTCACCGAATTCCTTGGCGGTGACGCTATCGATTCGCCCGCGGGGCTCGATAATGATGACGCCGCCTGATACTTGCTCCAAGACATCCATAGTCGTCACCCAACTGCCGAGCACCCGGGCAGTGACGGCCCCACTTCAAACACAGCTCTGCGGAGAAGTGAGTACCGCCCGCCCCTGATGGTGGGAATGCGATCGTTACGGGCCAACATAGACAGTGTCGCTGCTGAGTCCATTGCCAATGGGCGCTGGATTAGACACAGCAGCGATGGCAACCGCGAGGCCAAGCGCAACGCAAATCAGAATAACGAAGCCAAAATCCGTTTTGTGATCAGTCTTTTTCTCTTGGCTTTGGTAGACGTCTGTCGATTGCAGTATTAACATGATCATCTCCTTATTAGGCATGCTGATGCGCCATTAGTATGCACAAAGCGGCGACGTGTGTGTGTCGTAGCTGTAAAAGTGGTCTCGGCGCTGGCCGCTTGAGCGGTCGCCTGTGCGAAGGCAAACGCTCCTTCGTCGTGACCGCAGCCGCGACCCCGGCAACAAGTGCGAATGCGATTGTAAACGGGAGAAGTTTTCAAGGTGAGCACTCCTTCGAAAACCCACGCCCCTAGTATGACTATCGCGGACTGGAACACGCCGGTCTGTGATCAGAGTCACGTATCTTAGGAAATTTCAGTTGTCAGTGGTTTTGTTTTTTGTTCACTCCACTGGCGGCGGACGACGCCATTACAGTGGGTGGAGCGACGATGTGTCCGCAGCAACCACGCTCGGTTGGATTTGAATCGAAGCTTCGGAACTATCTGCTAGAAACTGCGTCGAGCTTAATGACTCATAACGACCAAAAATAGTTTGGCCCATCAATAAAGGAAGCAATGCCTAACGCCTTGCGAAACCTGCGCTAACGCATCGAACATTTGTGTGATCGCGATCACACACCATGGCCCGCACGTCCGGTATAAATTGTTTCGATAGAGAGGGGAGGGTCTGATGTTCAGTCAACTTAGACTGCGCGCTCAATACGCGTTACGTTGGTCATGGCTAACGCCTGATCTGAGCGCTGTTCTGCTGTTCTGTGTGATTGGCTTGTTGGCCACATTCAATTTCATCCTTCGTTTTCCAGCGCTTGGGGGGATCATCGCGCAATACAACCAGTTCTGATTGGTGGCGTCGCTACTGAGACTCAATTCGAATCGACCCGCCTTATGGAGGTGCTGCTACCCGGCCAAGCGCAATGCGGCAATTAGCGCTGGCGAATGCCACGATGGATCATTTAACTGTCGCGCTCGCTAGAGGCCCGCGCCGATGAATGACGCACACGACCTAAGGGTTTGGACCGTCGGCAAATTTATTGTCTTGTTTGGATTTATCATCGGTGCCGTAGGCGCTCTCGTTCTAATTGGACAAACTCTTTTCTGGCTCAAGTTCGGGGTATGGCACCCGACGACTGTAGGGGACGTGTCGGATGGCTTTGGGGTGCCGATCTTTCATCCACACCAAGACGATATGGTCTGGCTCCAACGGACCACCGACAGCATTGTAAATTTCACCTACGGGACCCCGGCAAGCCTTTTCTTCTTACTTCTCGGAGCGGCCCTGTGTTTAGTAGGCGTCCGTACCGACCGAGATAGGCAGCGGCGGTTGCGAAATGCAAACGCTATTCGATCACCTCGTCGGCGGTAGCAAGCAATACCTGCGGAGCGCCGAGCCCAAGCGCCTTGGCGGTCTTGAGATTAACGAGGAGATCGAATTTGGTCGGCTGCTCCAAAGGATCACTCGATCACCTCGTCAGCATTATTGAGGAGATGTGGTGCGATCGTGACGCTAAGCGCTTTAGCGGTCTTGAGGTTTACGATGAGCTCAAACTTGATCGGATTTTGAACGGGCAGAGCGGACGGCATCTCGCCCTTGAGGATGCGATCGATATATGAAGCTGAGCGGCGATAAAGGTCGGGGATGTCGACGATGTACGACATGAGCCCGCCGCTCTCGATCATCTGGCGCGTATTAACCACCGTCGGAATCTTGTATTTGAGGGCAAGGGTGATGATCGTTCCGCGATGCACTTGGTTGAATGGGTCGCCGAGCGCAAGTAATCCCCCACTTCCGTCCTGCGACAGCACCGCCATTGCGGCTCCAATCTCGGTGTCGTCGTGACAGGGTGCATCACGCACGGTCACGCCGATTGACGTGGCAGCTTCCTCCATCGCTCGCAGCATGCGGCCGGCGTAGGGTGCAGTATCGGGATTATACAGAATCGCAATGGTCTTGGCCTGCGGCGCGATCTCAGTGAACATTTGCAGCTGTCTTGTGTAATTCGGAGGGTCGTAGCTTGTGAACCCGGTCGCGTTGCCGCCGGGATGCGACAGGCTCTTCACGTAGCCCATGCCGACCGGATCGCTGACGAGGGCGAACACAAGCGGAATTGTCTTTGTCTGCTGCGCCAGTTTGTCGAGCGCGGAATTGCCTCCAGCGAAAAGCACATCCGGTCGAAGCGCGACCAGCTCCGCCGCTTGCCGCTCCGCAAGGGCAGCGTCGTCACCGAGCCAGCGCCAATCGATCTTGAGGGTGACGCCTTCTTTCCAGCCAAACGCTTCCAACCCCTGTAAGAGGGCGGCGGCGTTATCTTTGCTAAACGCATCGCTTCCTGTGCCGGCGCTGAGGAAACCGAGGTGATGCACGCTAGACTGCTGCGCCCGCACCGCAAGCGGCCACGCGCTAGCCGCGCCTCCGAGCGCAGTCATGAATTGCCGCCTTGCGATGCCGAGTGCCATTTGATCCAACCCAACCGGATCATGTCCGCTGCAATGTGGGGTGGATACTAATCCCGTCGCTCTTGGGGGAGAAGCGGGCGCGGCCGTCGTGGCAGCGAATGAGACCCAATTCAGACTTATCAACCGCCAAATTATTGCTCTGCAAAATGACTATTGAAACCCATTTATTGGACCTCCAATCCCTGCTGTAATTGGGTCGTTGAAAGCCACGGTCGGCGTAATCCCGAACCTTCGGCGAGGCAATGCGGCGACGCGAATTCATAACATTTCCGGTCGGCGCCGCAGCGACGGCATGGCTGCGCGGAGCGGCCGCGCAGCAGACCGACAGCCTGCGCCGGATTGCGGCGTTCTTTGCCAGCCGCAGCGACGACCCAGAGACGACACAGCAGGTCGCCAGATTTCAAGATGAGCTTGCCAAGCTAGGTTGGCTGGAGGGACAGACAATTCACGTCGACTATCGCTTTGGCGCTGGCAACGTCGATCAATACCCAGTACTTGCGAAAGAGCTGGTCGGGCTACACCCTGACTTGATCGTCACGCAGACTACGCCGCTCACCGCCGCGATGCGGCAGGAGACCAGCGCAATTCCCATTGTATTTATGCGCGTCTCGGACCCGGTCGGAGCAGGATTCGTTGCGAGCTTGTCCCGACCGAGCGGCAATCTCACTGGTCTTTTGCAGTACGAGACTGGCATCGTGAGCAAGTGGCTTGCGATGCTTAAGGAGATAGCGCCTCGCCTTGCCAGCGTGGCATTTGTCGCCAGCCCCCGAGGCGGCTTTACATACAATTACTTCTTACGATCAGCCGAGGACGCGGCGCAGCCGCTCACCGTTGAAATTGTACCAACCCCGGTTAACGATGCTGGTGATGTTGAGCGCTCAATCGCAGCCTTCGCGCGTGCCAATGGCGGCCTTCTCATTGTACCGGACCTCGTCAGTATCGGAAATCGCGATCTCATCATCGGACTGGCGGCACGGCATCGGATGCCGGCGGTTTATCCTTGGCGCTACTTCGTCAGGGCTGGCGGCCTGATGTCCTACGGAATCGATGACGTTGACCTCCTTCGAGATGCCGCCTTTTATGTCGATCGAATTTTGCGCGGCGCAAAGCCGGCTGACCTGCCTGTACAGGCACCCACCAGATACGAGACCGTGGTCAACCTCAAGACCGCTAAAGCACTCGGGCTCGAAGTGCCGCCGTCACTGCTCGTACGTGCTGACGAGGTGATCGAATAACGACATTTTTGCCGCAGTGCAGAATCTGTTCTTGTGGCCTGGGCAGCCGCGCTTAGAGACCCGAGGCCTAGGAGCGACCGATGAGGCGACGGAAGTTCATCGCTTTAGCTGGAGGAGCGGCATCGTGGCCGCTCTTTGCCGCCGCGCAGCCAGGGCAAACAAGGCGCGTCGGCGTTCTTATGAGCACGATCGCGACGGATTCGGATGAGGCTGCAAACATTGCCTCTTTCGTTGCGGCGCTGGGCAAAGCGGGTTGGAGGGCGAGCAGTAACCTAGTGATCGATTATCGCTGGGGCGCTGGCGACCCACACCTCTTTCAGAAGTACGCGCGCGAGTTGGTGGACCTGAACCCGGATGTTCTGTTCGCGAAGGGAGCCGCGGTGCCGGCAATAGCGGCGGCCACTTCGGCTATTCCTGTCGTATTTGCCGTGCTTTCCGATCAGGTTGCCGAAAAATACGTTGGCAACTTCGCTCGGCCAATTGGAAACTTGACAGGCTTTACCAGCAACGAGATTGCTTTGGTTGGAAAGCGTATTGAAATTCTCAAAGAGCTGGCACCGCGGATTGTACGCGTACTCTATCTGCGAGGCGCAAGGCCGGAAACGCTCCCGCTCTTCCAACGTGCTCGGGAAGGCGCCTCGGCTTTGGGTCTGCGCATAACAGATGGCGCTTCGTCAAATCTAGCCGACCTTGAGCACACGATCGCTACTTTCAGCCGGGAGGACGAAGGGGGCATCATGAGCGCATTCGATGCATTCAATGTCGTGCATCGAGATCAGATTATCGAATTGGCTGGGCAATATCGGCTGCCCGCGATTTTTCATGCCCGTTCCTTTGTTGCTGCCGGCGGGCTCGCATCCTATGGGTTCAATACGAGCGAACAATATGCGCAGGCTGCTGCCTACGTCGATCGGATTTTGAGGGGAGAGAAACCAAGCGGCCTTCCTACACAGCAGCCGACGCGTTTCGAACTGGCCATCAATCTTAGGACAGCCAACGCACTAGGACTTTCCTTGCCGACCAACCTACTCACAACTGCCGACGAGGTGATCGAATAATATCGGTCTTCGCTGCAGTGCCGTTGGTCTCTTGCTGGCCCAAATCTGTTAAGCACACGCCCCAAATGCGCCTAGACCCATTCTCGGTCGCGCGTTAGCCTATCGACCTGTCAGTAAAGCGTGTGTGCGCCATGTCCTTCTCAACCTCATCATTGGTGCCCGGCGATGTCGCCGCGTGAGAAGAGCACGCCAAAGGCATGGCAGCCGGGATATCGCCATGGGACCGGCAGACCGAATAATCGCTGATGCTACCCTGTGAGCATGCGCCAAATCCAAAGTCCGAATGCTGCCCACAGACTGCACGATACTAGGAGCACTACGAGCACCAACGCCGGCAAAAAGCGGCTTCCGCGGCGCTGTGCCGGCGCTTCGTTGTCGTTAGCGTGAGTCACTATTTGAGGCCGCTCGATACGCTCGTAAATGTGGTGTTCAACTGCGTTCCGAGCGCTGCAACAACAGCAATAATGGCAACCGAAATACCCGCGGCAAGCAAGCCATATTCAATCGCTGCTGCTCCGGCTTGATCCTTCTGGAACCGAACAATAAGCCGAGACATGGTAGCCTCCTAGCCAAGCTCTCGCCCAAGTCCCGGATACATACGCCAAGTTTCATGGGCCTAAATTCACATAAGAAGAATGTAATTAGAAATTCTTCAAAGTGCCCTCAAATTTGAAGGGCGCTAACCGTTGTGCGCCGGGCAAGTAGGAGGGGCGAGCGCCGCCGCACAGCGCAACCGTGGCCGGATCGTCGCCGAATGGGCGCGACTGTGTAATCTGTCCGCTTTGCCTGAAAGCGACCGCTTGCTTGGGGCCAATATCGGAAGTCGACGAAACTCAAACGCGAAAAGCTGCTTTAATTCCGAAATTGTCGTGCCGCGTGGGCATATCCAATCCGACGTTCGGGCGGATTTGGGTACCTCGCCGTAACCCGAGCGAGCATTAGGCGGACGTCGTCGCCACGATTTGCCTTGATTGCTGAATCCAGAAAGACCTGTTCCAGAACGTCCTGTTGCGCGTGACTGCCGCCGAGACGGTACATCTCGTCGAGGATTGGCTTCATGAGATCGACAGCACGGGCATGTTCACCTCGCCCATGCGCCAACACAGCCTTAGATATGGGTAACGCTACAGTTCCAACGACCTGCGCGACGGCTCCACGGCCAAGGCCGAACACACGCATAGCATCGAGCATTCGCTGCGCCACGTCGTCGCGCCGGGTCGCGGCAAGCGCCATCATCCAGTGCGGCTGAGTGAACGCGGAGAGGCAATCGCCGATCCGCTGTTCAGCCTTGTCGGCAATCTCGATCCAGCGGTGGCCCACATCGATGCCTTGACGATCAAGTCGAAACAGTATCGACGCAGCATTCTGCACATCGATATAGAGATCGGGCAGCGTCTGAGTGAGCGGCGAAGCGAGGTTGCGGAACCGTTGATCGTAGAGGTCAAGAACCGCCTCAAATTCGCGCTGCTCCAGATGGAACATCGCGCGATGCCACCAAATGTGATGGATTATATTGTTGCCGCCAGCAAAGTAACGCTCATGCTTTTCAAGCAGATCAATGCCTTCTGACTGACGACCCTGCATTTCCATAACGTGAGCAACGGCGTGTATCCCCCAGTAGTCAGCAGGGTCGATCTCGAGGGCGGCCCATCCAGACGGCTCCGCATCCGCATAGTTGCCGCACTCTTCGTTGGCGAAGCAGTGACAGGATAGGATGGTGCCGTAGCCCGGCATGTCCCGGCTCCATTTCGAAAGAACCTGTTCGGCGGAAGCGAGCATGGCCTCGCGTCGGCCAAGCCAAAAATTGTTGAAGTGGGCGAGCCGGAAGGCAAGTACATCCATCGGATGCTCGGTGACAATGCCGTCCCAGATCGAAAGGGTACGGTCGATGTCGCCGGCGATCCAGGCATCCAGTGCCTCCACGTGAGCCCGTTCCCGTGCATTAGCCTTGCTCATCATCGCGCGGGCGGTTCGAGCCGCCTCGGCAGCGACCGGAAGGTTGGCTAGCTTGTACGAGAGCATCGCGAAGTAGCCGGCCACACAATGCGCGAGACCGAACTCGGGATCGGCAGCGAGGGTATTAGCAAGATGCTGCGGGGTATCGGCGCGATACTTCAGATAGGCCAAGATCGTGCGGTCAAAGTTGGAAGTTGCTTCCATGGACGATGTCGACACCGCCAGCCCGTGTTGGTCTCGAAGCATTGCCGTTCCCCTATTTGAAGATTTGAGGGTCGGGAGGGCCGCATCTTATCGGATCAAACAAGTGCTTTGATAGGAGCCCGGGGTGACCTTAGGGCGCGCGCCGTTGCGCGTGCGGGTAACAAGCAACCGATTTGCGACGTTCGCCCAATGTTCGCTTCTCACTCAATCGCTACCGAATTTCGGCACCGCGACAAGTGACGTTCAGGGCCATGAACGGCCTCACGCAGGGCAACAAAATAGCGAGCCGCTCTGCCACCGGAACACCCCCGAAGCAGAGCGCAAACCCATTCGGGTGTGTGTTATTCTTTTCTCCAAATCGAAGCCCGAACCCGGTGGGTACCGGTCAAATGATAATCGACATTGGACGACGGCAATTCATATCCGCCCTCGGTGGCACGGCGGTCGCGTGGCCGCTCGCTGCGCGAGCGCAGCAGCCTGCGATGCCGGTGGTCGGATTGATTGACGCCGGGTCGGCCGATGGCTCCGCGCCCCTTGTGCCCGCGTTCCGCAAAGGCCTCAACGAAGCCGGCTACGTCGAAGGTCAAAACGTAGCGGTTGAGCACCATTGGCTGGAGGGTGAATATGATCGTCTGCCGGCATTGATGACCGAGCTAGTTGGCCGCCGTGTGGCCGTGATTGCGACGCCCGGTAGCAACCCTGCCGCGCTTGCGGCCAAAGCTGAAACAGCGACGATCCCGATCGTCTTCGGCGTTGGCCAAGACCCGGTTAAGCTTGGCCTTGTCGCCAGCCTCGCCCGGCCCGGCGGCAATGCGACCGGCGTTAATTTTTTTACAAACGAGTTAGTGGCCAAGCGATTGCGGCTCCTGCATGACATGGTGCCTACAGCCGTTCGTATCGCCGTGCTCGTCAATCCGACCAATGCGTCAACCGCCGAGCTCGCGTTGCGGGACCTACAGAAAGCTGCGCCAGCAATCGGGTTGCAAATCAAGACCTTCAACGCCACGAACATCGGCGAAATCGATGCAACATTTGCCAGCTTTACGCGCGAGCGCCCCGATGCCCTCTTCGTCGCTCCAGACTCATTCCTCCTCAGCCGACGCGAGCAATTTGCTACTTTGGCGTCGCGCGACAGGATTCCGGCGGCGTATGGTAACCGTGGTTATGTCGCGGTTGGCGGACTGATGAGCTACGGAACCGATTTCGCGGATGTGTATCATCAAGTGGGCGTCTACACCGGCAGCATCCTCAAAGGCGCAAAGCCCGCCGACCTGCCGGTGGTACAGTCAACCAAATTCGAGTTCGTGATCAATCTAAAGGCGGCCAAGGCACTCGGCCTGGAAGTGCCGCCGGACCTGCTTTCGATCGCTGACGAGGTGATCGAATAAACAATCGGCAATGCGGTAATTGGCCACCCGAAATGACGCTATGGGTCAGGACCGACCGATTTGCGATCGCCCCGCCATGTCCGCTCATCTCCCCAATAGTGGGCAGACCTGCGGTCCGTCAGGCCGCTCGTTCGATCCGCGTGTCGATCTCGGTGCGGAGTGCGACGAAGTCGATTGGCTTGGTCAGTAGCGCCTCGGCTCCATCCTGCAACGCCTTCCGCTTGGTTTCCGCGTCGCCATAAGCGGTGATCATAATGACTGGCACATCCGGGCGGATAGCCTTGGCCTTGGGCAGAAGTTCAAGGCCAGTCATCCCCGGCATGTTGATGTCTGACAGGATCAGCGAGACTCCTTCCGCCTCGCCGATGCGCTGCAATGCCGCTGGAGCTGATTGCGCAAACTCCATCACAAACCGGCCAGCCCGAAGGTCGCGTCGGAACTGCTGGCGAAACAGCATTTCGACGTCAGGCTCGTCATCGACCACGAGAATGAGCAGGTTCACGCATGGTCTCCCGATTTGCCGAGGGACGCACTATCATAGCCCCGTCAGATTACGTATGTAGGACCAAGACTTTATTAGAGAGCTGCCAGCGGACGTGCCGACGGTCCGTGAAGTAAAAGGTAGCCATTATGCCCTCGGCGGGCGAACTATCCCAAAATCCAACGACGGAGTTGCTGCAATGTTGTTTTGTCTCACCGCGAACTATACGCCGAAGGCGCTTGACGCCATGGCCAAAAACCCAACCGCCAGCCGCCGAGAAGCGGTCGAAAAACTGGTAACCGCCGCTGGCGGCAAGTTGGTCGCAATGTACGGCACCATCGCCGAGGGGCCTGGCGCGATGGCGATCTTTGATATCGATCCGGCTGCGGCGCCCGCAGTGGTCGGTGTGGCGGCGTCTTCCGATGGCCTCCATAACGTCAAGATGCAGCGTCTGTTCTCTGGCGAAGAAGTGATGGCCATCCGGCAAAAGCGGGCGCAGCTCCAGGCGTCCTACAAGCCGCCTGGTCACTAAGGCCGCAGTCGGGGCGGCTTATGTGCCGCCCCGTCTCGCCTATTACGAGCTTCCCTGCTTGTGCTGCGTTGAACCGAAGTTTTCGCAGCAAAACAGTCGTTCAGGTTTGAACTCGAGACATACTTAGTGTCCGCTTCCCCTCCGAAAGCGACAAAACCGCTGCGTCGTAGCGCATTCATTTCAAAAAATATCTCTAGGCTTTTGAATTGGAGATCGCGGCGGACTGATGAAAGGCCATCATCCATCACCCGTCGCGATGTACGAAAATATTGGTTCCAAAATTGCGGCTATTGCTCACCTCGCCCGTCTTCTTGCGTCGGCGTGATGTCTCGATGCCGTGCACCCAGGCTACCGGCCCGCTAATGTTGACCTTAGTCACTCGCATCGACACGCTGAATTGGTCGAATGTTGGCCAATACGCTTCCCAGTTGCGCTTGATCGTGGTCCAACCGACATGCGCGTGTGGATTTCCCGGCGGCGCAATCAGGATGTTGTCAGCGGCGCAGGTCCACACCGTTTCCATCGCGCGCAGGTCACGCGCTGATAGCGCCTTGTAATAGGCGAGATTGACCGCTGTGACCTTTCTGGCTTCGGCAGATACATTGGCAGATGGACGCTTCGCCATGGCAGCCTCCGGCGGAGAGTTTATCCAATATTTTCTCCGATCACGCCTGAGCTGACGCAAAATTTAGCGAAAATTGAGTTTCCAGGAAAGCGAGACGTGAGGTGCCGACGGCCACCTATCCCGGCGGTGCTGCTCGCCACCGCCGATGAGGTGGTCGCGTAACTGACAGGGCGTCCAAAAACGTTTTACATATTGCGTGGCAACAAAAATTGCGTGGCAACAAAAATTTATGGCAAACGGTCGCTGCGAGACATCTTCTGCCGCACCAATTCAGTGAAGGCGCGGCGGCTTTACCTCCGACAGCAGTCCCGGCATGACGCGCCCGATGGGGCAGTCGAGGGCCACAAGTGGATATAGGGCTCATTCTGCCGCTGCGAGCACGGACGTGGCCGCGCTACTAGAGCTAACAGTCGACCCAAGCCCGACCATTACTATGCCCTTTTTGATCACCTTCTGGCGAGCCGAATGAGCAAGCGCGGCAGAGAGATCTCCAACAGCTGACACGAAAGCGGACGATTGGCACAAATGTCTCGGGCCATAACCGGCCATGCCTAAGCCGCTTTTGAGACGCGACACATGTTAGAACGGTGCGGGACGGAAGCGCTGATTGGATCAACGTGCCGATTGCGGATGAGCAAGTTGCCGTTGGCACCTTCTGGCAGGAAGGGATCGTATCCCGGAAGCCTCAACTCTCGGCACGCTTGCCACCAGCCGTAATGTGAGCAAACAACCTTCGGGTGAAGCGAGTCATTGAATTTCGCCCGTAGTTTAATCTTTGCCGTAACGGTTTCGACTGTCACCCATTCGCCGTCGCCAACGCCCAGGCCGACTGCTGTGACGGGGTGTATTTCGAGCACGGGCTCGCGGGCTTCGTGGCGAAGCCGCGGGATATTTCGATGCTGTTCATTGACGAACTGCACTGTACGAAAATATGTCAAGATCAATGGTAGAGCGCCATCGGCCGACAATGGGCTCTCCGCAGGCTCGTCATGGCACGGCAAGGGGTCATAGCCCGCACCGGCAAAACGCGTCGAATAAAGCTCAAGCTTTCGGGACGGCGTAGCAAAGCCGCGTGGGCGTTCTGTCTGCGGGTCGATGCTTTCGTACTTGCGATGGTGGGTCGTGACCATGGCGCTGGCTCCAAGTGGATGCGCGCGCAACTCCTCCAAGGTCAAGCCGGATGGCTCAAGTTGATGGCGCCAAGCCTTCTCGGTATCGCCGCCAAAGAAATGCGCGCCGAGCCCGAGCCGTGAGGCGAGATCGAAGATTACCGCCAGGTCCGAGCGCGTGCCGGCCGAAGGCGGCACCACGGCTTTGCGCATCTGGACCCAACGCGAAGCCTCGGCGCTGGCGCCCTTGGCGCCAGCGCCCGAAAATCCCATTTTGAGTGCTTCGTATTCCCAACCAGTCGAAGCGGGTAACAGCAAATCGGCGAAGGCCGCGCTGGGATTAGCGAACAGATCCATATGAACGTAGAATTCGAGAGCCACCAAGGCCTCTTTTCCGCGTTGCACGTCGCCTTGGTTTATCAGTGGATCGCTGCCGAAGCAGACCATGGCCCTGACCTTGTAGGGTCGGCCGGTCAAAATGGCCTCATAAACATTGCCAGCTTGTACATGCCCTGGATCGTTAGGCGGCCCGAGTGGATGGTCCCCGATGCCGAGCCGTCTCGCCGCCTTCTCCCTCGGAAGAAGGTGCAACCCTTCGGGCGGATGACTGGGCGGCGTCGCGATCAGTACGTTGCAACCCGGCGCGTCGAATTGGCCGGTCAAGGCATAGAGGCAGCACACCGCGCGGTTGATCTGCATGGCGTTGCTGTGCATTTCGAGTCCGGTCCAGGAAAAGTAGCAGGACGGCAACTCGGTTGAGAAAAGTCTCGCCGCCCGCCGAACATCGTTGGCGGCGACCCAAGTGACGGGCTCCGAGCGCTCAGGCGCGTATTGCGCGGCCCGCTCGGCGAGCAACGCAAAGGCCGGCCGGCAAGTCACCTTTCTGCCATCGGCGAGGCGGCAGGAAAACTCTCCAGCAATTGCCGCCTTGACGGCGTTGTCCGCAAAACCTTGGTTGGGGTCATACGTGACAGGCGCGTCGCGGGTCGTGTCCCAAACCACGAAAGACTGGGCTGAGCCCGACGACGTCAGATCGCAGCCTGCAAGCAAACGCTGCGTATCGTCGCGGACCAGAAACGGACCCGTGGTCCACTCGCGGACGAAACTCTCGTCGAAAAGCTTTTCCTCGATGAGTACGTGGATCATTGCCAGGGCCAAGGCGGCATCGCAGCCGGGGCGAACCCGAAGCCAGCAATCGGCGCTACGCGCGAGATTGTTTTGTCGCGGGTCGATTACGATGAGCTTGGCGCCGCGGGCTCGTGCCCGGCTGATGCGCTGCGCGGCAGTCGGAAATGTCGCACGCGGATTGGTTCCCCAGAGCAGGATGCAGCGGGTATTTTCATAATCGGGCGATGGCGTCGGGGTACCATAAGTATGCTTTGCGCCTGCGGACACATTCCAGGTGCAGATATGAATGGCCGACATACGGTTTGGGGTGCCGAACGCATTGCCCAGCCGCGTCAGCCACGGGGCAAAATCGGCAGAAGCGCCGCCCGATGGAGTTCCACAGGCGAATACCACCGCCTCGGGACCAGACTCCGCCTTGATCTGTGCGAGGCGAGACGCGACGGTCTCAAGCGCTTCGTCCCAGGAAATCTCGACCCATCCGGGATCTCGGCCACCTTTGGGCCGTGTGCGCTTCATCGGCTGCCGCAATCGGTCCGGCGAATAAACCAGCTCCGGTGCAGCTGATCCTTTGATGCAGATTCCGCTGTTGGGGTGCTCGGAGTCAGGTCTAATCTTGGTCAATCGGCCGTCTTCGACGACCGCGACGACGCCACACTGAGCAACACACATCGGACAGTAAGTATGCACTGCGACGGTAGCCATGGCCCCTCCGTCACCCGGAATGCAAGTTTATGAGCTATTGTATGACTTGTTTATTGCACAGTCGATGTCGCTAATGGGTCACAATCTGCCGCGCCACCTCAACGCAAGCGCGGAGATGCACCCCCGAAAGCAATCGCGCCCTCGCGCGCACGGCGCGACGGGTGAGGGCTAACTGCGATATTCATACAATATGGACACAAGGCTGACCGAATTGCTGCGTCGCGCTAGATGACGCGCAGCGCGAAGTGCGACATCGCTTCCCTACACGCGGCTAGGCAATTGGTGTAGATTTATTTTAGAGCTGCCAGCGGGACATGCCGCTTTCCGCAAAATAAAAGGCAGCGACTGTGCCCCCGGCGGGCGAGCAACACTAGAATAAATCGTCATCTGTCCTAGGACGCCTTCTGCATTTCAGAGGGCACGTACCCTCGTGGGGGATTCTACATCCTGCAAGCCGCGTCAGTGGAGAAAAAAACAAGAACAAAAAATCAACGCAACTACAGATCGGGAGGAACGACCATGAAAAAAGTTGCTTTCATTCTCGCAGCAGCCGCAATCGCAATGTTCGGCACGGCACTTTTTGCGGATGAATATCCCTCGCGGCCGATCACTTTCGTTGCGGTGTTCGGCCCCGGTAGTGCCAGCGACACGATTTGCCGCATCATCGCCGACAAGCTCAGTCCCATGCTTGGGCAACCCATCGTTGTTGAAGATCGGCCCGGAGCGGATGGTGCATTGGCAGCCCTATACGTCCATCACCAGCCGGCGGACGGCTATACGCTCCTTATGGGAACCAACTCACCGCTCTCTGCCGACCCATTCATACACAAGGACATCAACTACGATCCGATCAAGGACTTTGTACCGATTACTCGGGTGGGCAGTTTCACGCTGATGCTCGTAGTCAATCCACAACTACCCATCCATTCGGTCAAGGAATTGGTAGACTATGCCAGGGCAAACCCCGGCAAGCTTACGTACGCCAGCGGCAATACTGCCGGCATCGTCGGGATGGAAGCCGTCAAGGGCTGGGCCGAGATCAGCATCCTACATGTGCCCTACAAGACCACAGCGCCGGCACTTGAGGACATCATCGCTGGCCGCGTGTCGATGATGTTTGCCGATTTCACCTCCGTCATGCCGCATGTCACAGCCGGCACGGTGCGCCCTTTGGCAATATCCCGCATAAAGCGCAGTTCGCTGTTCCCGGACTTGCCGACAATGGATGAGGCCGGCATCAAAGGTTTCAATCTCGATGCTTGGGCCGGTCTCGTCGCGCCGGCCGGCACACCGCCGGAAATCGTAACCAAGCTCAATAGCGCGCTCCGCAAGGTCATCGACAACCCGGATGTCCAGGCAAAATTCAAGAACGTAGGATTCGAGGGGTTTTCCAGCACGCCTCAAGAGCTGGGAGACTACATGAAGGCTGAGATCGTCGACTGGGGAAAAATGGTCAAGGACGCTGGCATCAAACCAGATTGACACTGGACTGGATTAAAAAATTTCGGTGCCGCGTTGCGGATGGCACTCAAGCTCCTGGGGCAATGCTATGAAACTTCCCCGTCGTCGATTTCTGCAACTAGCAGCAGGCGCCGCCGCGTTGCCGGCTGCATCGCGTCTTGCCGGGGCGGAGACTTATCCGTCGCGTCCGGTCACAATGGTGGTGCCGTTCCCCGCTGGCGGGCCGACCGATACACTCGCGCGGATTCTTGCTGACCGCATGACAGCGGCGCTCGGGCAATCCGTCGTGATTGAAGATGTTAGCGGAGCAAGCGGCAGGGTGGGCCTCGAGCGGGTCGTGCGAGCTTTGCCAGACGGTTACACACTGAGCATCGGACATTGGGGCACCCACGTCGTGATCGGCGCGACTATGAAGCTGCCCTTTGACATATTGAATGATTTTGAACCTGTGGCGCTGTTAGCAGACACGCCGATATGGCTGGTGGCCAGAAGAGATCTTCCGCCCAAAGATCTCACAGAATTGATAGCCTGGTTGAAGCAAATTCCTGGTAAGGCGCTGGTGGGAGCTGTCGGCGTCGGCGGCCCGTCCGATCTCAATGAGACTTACTTTGAGAACGTCACAGACACGAAATTCCAGTTAGTACCATATCTCGGAGGTGCGCCGCTGAACCAGGACTTGTTGGCGGGGCGTCTTGATTTCACGCTTGGCATGGCAGCGAGCACCTATCCGTTCGTGCGCAGCGGTCAACTCAAGGCATACGCCGTCATGGCAAAATCGCGTTGGTGGGCCGCGCCCGACGTTCCAACAATGGAGGAAGCCGGTGTGCCGGGACTTTATGCTTCATTTTGGCATGGGCTCTGGGTGCCGAAGGGAACGTCAAAGGCGATCGTTGGACGGCTGAACACCGCAGTACGATTCGCCTTGGCCGATGCTGCCGTCCAGAAGCGCTATGCTGACCAGGGCCAAGCCATTCCACCACCCGACCAACAGAGCCCAGAGGCACTCGGCAAATTGCAAAAAGCCGAAATAGAGAAATGGTGGCCGATCATCAGAGCCGCTAGCATCACAGCTGGCTGACCTGACGGATAGTTGCAACTCTTCGATCGCGTGGCCCGATGAAACTTCCCCACCGAAGACAGTTTCTGCATCTGGCAACGGGCGCTGCCGCGTTACCGGCCGCCTCGCGCGTCGCAAGTGCGGATAACTACCCAACGCGGCCGGTGCGTATCGTGGTCGGCTTTCCGCCTGGTAGCGGGCCCGACATTGTCGCACGCTTGATGGGCCAGTGGCTCTCAGAGCGGCTTGGTCAGCCGTTCGTCATCGACAATCGGCCGGGTGCTGGCGGCAATATCGGAACCGAGGTCGTCGTGCACGCCCCTGCGGACGGCTACACATTGCTTTTTGTGGTTGCCGCGAATGCATGGGATGGGACGCTTTACGCAAACCTGGGCTACGATTTTAGTCGCGACATCGCGCCTGTTGCAACGATCGACGTCACCCCGTTTGTGATGGAAGTGACGCCATCGTTCCCAGCCAAGACGGTTTCCGAATTTATTGCCTATGCCAAGGCAAATCCTGGCAAGATCAATATGGCGACAGCCGGTATCGGGAGCGGGCCGCACGTCTATGGCGCACTGTTCAACATGATGGCCGCAGTCGATCTCGTTCCTGTGCATTATCGCGGTAATCCCCTGCCCGATCTACTGGCCGGACAGGTGCAGGTGTTTTTTGGCCCGATACCTGCTTCGATCGGCTACATCCGCGCGGACAAACTGCGCGCCCTTGCAGTAACCAGCGTGACCCGTGCAGAGGCGCTGCCGGATATCCCGACGGTAGCCGAATTCGTACCGGGCTATGAGGCGACCGGTTGGGTGGGTATTGGCGCGCCCGCGAGCACGCCGCTCGAAATCATCAACAAACTCAATAGCGATATCAATGCCATTCTCACCGATCCCAAGGTCAAGGAGCAGCTTGTCAAACTGGGTGCGGTCGCAATGCCAATGTCGCCCGCCGGCTTCGGCAAGCTTCTTGCCGACGAAACCGAAAAGTGGGGGAAGGTGATCAAATTTGCCGGAATCAAGGTGGAATAAATCAGAGGGCCGCCCGTCCCATGCTCCGGCGACGCTTGTGGCGATGAGTTGGTCGAGCGTCCCGCCACCGACCTCGGCCAGCGAGTCCGCAACGATGGTGAATTATTCTGCCCGATGGAACCTGCCCGCCCCAAGACTGTGAAGCGCGCGATCACGCCCGGAACCGAAACCACCTCGCATTATTTCTGGGGCCAGGCGCACGATTTCGACGTCAAGAACGCCGAAACCACCAACCGCGCGAGAACGTCATAGCGTCAGCCGACTGCTGTATTCGCTCGGGGGTGCAGACACGCGAAACGAATTCTCTGGTACACAACGCGGTCGAGCGGACAACAGGACCTTGCCGTGCGGCAAATCGCGTTTTTCCCAGACGTCGTACACTACGGCAGAGATGAAACTGCAAGTGCGCCGGGAGTACGGCGCGCGGTGGGATATGCGGAGAGTAGCAATTGCGAAGGTAGCCACCGCGCAGGGACACAGTCAGGCGCTCAACCATGATTCTGCCTCGTCGCTTTGGATCTGGAAAAAGCTCGGTGAAGGTGCGTGAAACATCGATCCGTAGCACCCCCCTGGCGCAGGACGCGTTACTCCACGATGCCGATGAGCTTGGCCAGGATTTCCGGATCTGCGCGCAGCGGCTCGGAGTCGCCGTCGTAGACGATGCGGCCTTTGTCGAGGATCACGGTGCGCGGTGAGAATGCCAGCGCCAGGCGGCTATTCTGTTCGACGAGAATGATCGATAGCGCGCTCTCGGCGCGCAGCCGCAAGAGTACCTCACTCAATGCCTCGACGAGGACCGGCGCCAGGCCTTCCGTCGGTTCGTCCATGAGCAGGATGGAGGGGTTGGTTAGGAGTGCGCGCGCGATCGACAGCATCTGCTGCTCGCCACCTGAGAGCTGATTGCCCATATTGTCGACTCGCTCCTTGAGTCTTGGGAACAATTCGAAGACGCGCGCCAACGTCCAACGTCCGGGCCGCGCTCCAACGCAGAGGTTCTCGCGCACGGTCAGCGAGGCGAAAATTTCGCGCTCTTGCGGCACGAAGCCGATGCCAGCAAGAGCGCGACGGAAGCTCGGCACCGTGCCGATGACTTGCCCATTGAGCATCACGTCGCCCGCGTGCAGCGTGGTGTGGCCCATCACAGTCGCCAGCAGCGTGGTTTTGCCCACGCCGTTGCGGCCGATCACGCTGATACACTCGGCGACGGCCAGCTTGAGATCGATGTCTTCGATCACCACGGTCTCGCCGTAGCCCGCCGAGACGTGCCTGAGCTCAAGGGCGCTAGTCACGCCTTGCCCCGTGGCCCTGGCCGAGATAGACCGCGCGAACCTGCAAGTTTGCTTCAATCTCCCGAGGTGTCCCCTCGGCGAAAACCGCGCCGCCGACCATCACGATGACGCGCTCGGCGAAGCGGAACACCACGTCCATATCGTGCTCAATGATCAACACGGCGATATCCTCGGGCAACCGTTCGATGGCGTCGAGAATGATGTGGGTTTCCGCGCTCGGCACGCCGGCGGCAGGTTCGTCGAGCAGCAGCACCGCGGGCTTAAGCCCGATGGTAATGGCAAGTTCGACTAGGCGCTGGCGCCCATACGGCAGTTCGGACACCCGATGGCGTGCGAAATCCGCAAGCTTCAGCGTCTCCAGGAGTTCCATCGATTCCCCGATAATGTCGGTGCGCCTGCCAGCCGGATAGAACATTGATGGCGCCGCGCCGACGCGCTCGGCGACCGCGATACATACGTTTTCCAGGACCGACAATCCGCGGAATAGCCTGTTGATCTGGAATGTGCGTGCGATACCGAGTTTGACCCGCTCTGCCTGCGTGGTCGCGGTAATGTCGCGGCCCGCCAGCAGTACGCTGCCATTCGTCGGCCGAAGCACGCCGGTCAGCAGATTGATGAACGTGGTCTTGCCGGCGCCATTGGGACCAATCAGCGCATGGCGCGCACCGGCGTCGAGCTTAAAGTCGATCTCCTGAACGGCTTTAAGTGCGCCGAAGCTGCGGCTGAGGGCCCGCGTCTCTAAACGAGTCTCGGTCACGATGCAGCATGCCGGACGCCGTAGCGCCGCCACAGCACGTCGCCGAGGCCCAAAATGCCGTTGCGCGCGAACAGTGCGATCAAAACGAGCAACAGCCCGAGGCCGAGTTGCCAGGCGGTCGGATAAAGCCGCGCCAGGAAATGCTCTAGCGCCATATAAGCGATGGCGCCGATGAACGCACCGTAGAGCCGGCCGTAGCCGCCGAGGATGAGAATGATTAGCACGGTCGCTGCGCGATCGAGATCGAACGCGCTGAGGTTAACGAAAGCGTTGGTTTGCGCCCACAGGCCACCTGCGATACCGGCAATCGCCGCAGAGATCGTGTAGCAGACGACGAGTCGGCGCCGCACCGGCGACCCGATCGCGTGCATGCGCAGCAGGTTTTCGCGGATGCCCGTCAGGCTTTGGCCAAACGGCGAGTAGACCAACGTGCGCACGAACAGAAAACAGATCATCAAGACAGCGAGGGTGTAGAGATATTGCGTGTCGGCGTAGAGCGGATTGAATTCGAACACTCCGAACACTGGCGCAATTGAGAGACTCGGCAATCCGTCGAAGCCGCCGGTATAGTCGTGCGCCATATTCGCTCCCTCTTGCAGGAGCGCCATGGTGCACAACGTGAGCATGAGCAGCGTGAGACCGTTGGTGCGCAACAGGACAAGGCCGGATAGCAAGCCCACCACCCCAGCCGCCACTGCCGCGATGACGAGGCCCGTCATCGGCTCAGTCCAGATTCCGTAGAAGGCCAGCATGCCGACCGCGTAGGCCCCAGTACCGAAGAATGCCGCATGGCCCAGGGTAATGATACCGGCATAGCCGAGCGCAAGATCAAGCGACAGCGCGAACAGGATGGCAATTAAAAGCTCAGTGCCGAAGCCGAGATAATCGGGAAAGGCGAAATAAAATCCGATCGCCGCGATCCAGGGCAGCGCTTCCCACCAGCGAAAGCGATGGCGCGTCATCAGCAAGTGGGCCGCCGGATGACCGAGTTGCGTGTCGGCGGCAGGCGCTGGCGTGGGAAAGGCAGAGGAGCTCATGTCTCTTTTTTGCCAAGGAGTCCCTGTGGACGCCATAGCAGCAGCAGAATGGTCAGCGCGTAGATGAAGATGGTGCCGCCTTTTGGCAGATAGAGCTTGAGCACGAAATCGAGAATGCCAATGATCAGCGAAGCGAAATAGACACCTGCCACGCTGCCTAGACCCCCGACCGACACCACGATCAGAAAATACACCAGATATTTGAGCGCGTATTGCGGATCGAGGCCCAAAAACTCGGCGCCAAGTCCGCCGCCGAGCCCCGCCATACCGCTACCGAAGGCGAAAGTAATCGTGAACAGTCGATCAACGTTGATGCCGAGCGACTCCGCCATGCGGCGGTTGTCGACGGTGGCACGGATCTGTGCGCCGATGCGGGTGCGTTCGAAGGCGAGCCAGATGCCGGAAACGATCAAGAATCCGATGACGATGAGAAAGATGCTGTAGGTGCGATACCGCGTGAAGCCGAGATTGAGCTGGCCGCCCAATGCCGCCGGCAGCTGGAGCGGTTGGCTTTCCGGGCCGACCACGATCGTGATCGCCGCCATGAAAATAAAGATCAGGCCGAGGGTAAAGAGGACCTGGTCGAGTTCGCCGGCCCGATAGAGCCGGCGATAAAGCAGCCGCTCGAGCAACACACTGAGCACCGCGGTGGTGACAAAGGCGAGCGCTAGTGCCGGAGCAAAACCGATATGCGCGCGATTCATCGCCAGCACGACGATGTAGCCGCCGAACATGGCGAAGGCGCCATGGGCGAGGTTGACGAACCCCATCAGGCCCATGGTCACCGAAAGACCGACCGAGACAATGAACAACACGGTGCCGGCGGAGAGTCCGCCCAACAAGATGCTGATGAAATTACTTGCAAAATCCACGGACAATCCAGCCTGCCCTCCCGACAAGGGCGATTGTAAGCAGCGAACGACGAATCCCGCCGGTATCCCATTTGCTACTTCGCGAATTCGTTGTTCGCGCTGTCGCAGTAGAAACAGGACCGCCCGCCCGAATCCGCAGAGCGGCAACCTCAGAATTGAAAAGTCGATGACGGGTGGCGATCACTTCTTGGGGGCACACGGGCCAAGCGCGAGCACCTTGCACTCGTCCTTCACGCTATTGACCACGGCGAGCTGCTTCTCGTGAAGCTTACCGTCCGGGCCCTTCACCACCTCGGAAAGATACTCGTTCATGATGATGTCGCGGGTCTCCGGATCGATCATAATCGGCCCTTGCGGGCTGTCGAACTTCCAGCCGAGCAGCGACTTCACGGCGTCGTCGCCGTCCATCTTGCCCTTGGTAGCCTGCACGGCGTGGACGATGGCGGCCATGCCGTCGTAACCGCCAACGGCGGTGAAGTCCGTAGTCGTATCTGCGCCGTATTCACTTTTCCAGGCGGCGACGAAGCGCTTGTTCTGCGGATTGTCGAGGTCCGCGTTGTAGTGACCCATCGTAATCAGGCCAATCGCCGCGTCGCCCATGGCTTGCAACTTGATATCCTGCGTAATGTCGCCTGGTCCGATCAGCTTGATGCCGGCGGCGGCCATGCCGAGCGCGCCGTATGTCTTGACTACGGCACTTGCGTGGTCACCTGCCGGCACGAATACGAACAACACGTCCGGCTTCTCATCCTTGGCGCGCTGGAAGAACGGCGTGAAATCGGGCACGGCGCCCGGGCCGCCCGCCGGGATGGCATCGATCACTTTGCCGCCACTGGCCTCAAAAGAGTTTTTGAACGCCTCCAGACTATCTTTGCCGGGCGGATAGTCGCTGTAGGCCACGACTGCGGTTTTCGCATGCAGCGTCTTAGCGGCCTGCTCACCCAAGGCGTAACTGGAATGCCACATGGTGAACGACGTGCGTACATAGTCCGGCGACAAGTTGGTGATGAACGAAGTTGCGGCATTCATGATGACCGCGAGCTTCTTGCCGGCATTGACAACCGGTGCCGATGCGATGGCATCGGGCGAATAGACCCAGCCCGCAAGCGCGTCGACCTTGTCTTGCGTCAGTAGTTCCTGGACTGCGATCTTGGCTGCGGCGCCATCTGGAGCCTTTGAGTCGCGCTTGACGAGCGTGATCGTGTAGGGCTTCGCCTGATCGGCATTGAGTTTAAGATAAAGCTGTATGCCCCGGTCTATCTGTTGGGCAAGTTCTGCGCCGACGCCTGTGTAGGGCAGGACGACGCCGACCTTGATTTCCTGTGCTGATGTTTGCTGTACCAACGCCCCGCTGGCGAAGATGGTAACGGCAGCGACAGCCGCGATCATTCGTTTGGACATCTGATGCCCTCCCAGGTCTTTCCGAAAACCTTCGATTTCACTGCTGGTCTGGTAGGAGATACTAGGGCTAAAGCCTGAAATAGCGCAAGCGAAGGCCAGCTTTAGCGACGCGAGTAAAAGCTGCTCCTCGGCCCACGACAAGGACCCGGTCTTTGTGGCCGCAAGCGCGGCCATAACCATCCCAAGGACTTGTCGTTGCATTTTCGGCCGCGCACGGCACACTGACCTTCCTGTCTACGCGAGTGGTCGCTAGGAGAGTTTGGCCATGAAGGTCATTATTGTTGGGGCCGGCGTCGGCGGACTTGTGACGGCCCTTATGTTGCACGCGCGCGGGATCGACTGCGAAATCTTTGAGCAGGCAGATGCCGTCCGGGAACTTGGTGTCGGTATCAATACATTGCCGCATGCCATCAAGGAACTGGCCGAACTCGGCCTGCTCGAACGCCTTGATTCGGTTGCGATCCGCACTTACGAGCTGTTCTACACCAACCGCTTTGGGCAGGAGATCTGGCGCGAGCCGCGCGGGCTCGACGCTGGCTACGATGTCCCGCAATTCTCGATCCATCGCGGACGACTTCAGGGCGTGATCTACCAAGCGGTCCGCGCTCGGCTCGGAGAATCGCGCATTCATCTCGGTTGCCGACTTGGTTCATTCACCGAAGACGAAAGCGGCGTGACAGCCTATTTCTTCGACCGCAATGGCTCGCACCGGCACACCGCGCGTGGCGACGTACTGATCGGCGCCGACGGCATCCATTCGCTCGTGCGCGAAAGACTTTATCCAAACGAGGGCCCGCCGGCCTGGAACGGCCTTATGCTGTGGCGCGGCGCAATCGATTGGCCAGCCTTCCTGACCGGCCGCTCGATGGTGGTGGCCGGAGGGCTTGCTGCAAAAGTCGTCATTTATCCGATCGCAGAGGGCTCGCGGCCGGACAAGCGGCTCACCAACTGGGCGGTAGTGGGCCGGGTCGGAGACGGGTCGACTTCGCCGCCCCAAAAGCAGGATTGGTCGCGACCGGGCCGTTTCGAGGATCTGATGCCGCACGTGCAGCGCTTCCAGATTCCATACGTGGATGCAAGAGCGCTGATCGAGGCAACCAACGAATTCTGGGAATATCCGATGTGCGACCGTGATCCATTGCCGCACTGGAGCCGCGGCCGAATAACGTTGTTGGGCGACGCGGCGCACCCGATGTATCCGGTCGGCTCGAATGGAGCTTCGCAGGCCATCTTGGACGCGAGGTTTCTGACCGACCGGCTGAAGGACAGCGAAAGTCCAGTGCAGGCGCTGTGGACCTACGAGCAAACACGGCTGCCGCTGACGGCCGAAATCGTGCGCATGAATCGACGCGGTGGACCAGAAGGCGTTATCGACGCTGTGGAAGCGCGCGCGCCGGACGGTTTCAGCAACATAGACGACGTCCTGTCATTCGAGCAGCGCAAGGCGATCGTGCGCGGCTACGCGTCAACGGCAGGTTTTGCGCGCGAGCAAGTCAACAAAGCCGCGTAAACGTGTCTTCGATCTGAGAAAATTCCGGTTGACCGGCCTCGCTTACGCGGGAGGCGGCAGGAATATGACTTCGTACTTAGCCGAGAGCGCTACAACTTCGGCGGGCGACTGCTCTTTCATACTGTGAATGGCCCAGAACAGGTCGTAGAGTTTGCCGGTCGGTGACACCCAGAAGAAGCACTTCACCGGCTGGTCCGACTTGTTGAAGATGCCATGAGGGATGCCCATCGGCAGGCGGATAAGGTCACCCGCGGTCGCGATGAAATCTTTTCCGTCGAGCACGAGGTCGAAGCGGCCCTCAAACATGTAGATGAATTCGTCCTGGGTCGGATGGATGTGCGGCGGCACAAAAGTGCCGGGCGGAAAGGTCGCATGCCAAGAGAACGAACCTGCACTGACCGATTTCGGCACGTAGATTTGGCCCAGGATGTTCCAGATGATGCCGTCGGTACCAGTGCCGGCCTTCGTAATGCCTGCGGTCAGTGATTGCATGACGCACATACTCCCGTCGATTGGTCGATGGTGTTCGCGAACATTCAACCACGAATGCAGCACCGCCGAAACAATCCCGAAGGGCACCGGCGGCTCCATTTCGCGGCACAGTAAACGCACCTATGATAGGACGCGGCTCGGCCCGGCAATAGGGCTTTAGCCCGCAGGCTCAATGAAGCCTCTCCAGGCAGCGATCTGACAATGCAGGCGCTGTTGGCGGCGTGAAGCCTTGTTTGAGGCTATAAGTTCCTTGCACCAATGTGAAGCGAGACTGAGTTAGCTCGGTGAAACAGGCACTTTCAGCGCAATTGAATTTGCGCAGGAGGGTTACGTGCGAGATCTACGCAAGCTTACGGCGGCGATCTGGAGCGGGTGTGTGACCGATGTTCGAGTCATAGCACGGACGCCATTATCAGTTCAGCTTATCTCAAACAGACTGGATCACACAATCGCGGGTCCCATCGCCGGCGCCGTCGGCAACTCTTCAGAAATCGCCCCAGCAGGATGTCGGTCGGCGCTCCCGCATTGTTCTGTCAGCCGGCCTTCGGTAACAATATATAGAACGCATTACATAAAAGAATGATCAACCGCCCGCCGCTCATCGATGTCTTCACGGTAGGTAGCCTATGAAGCTTGTCCTGTTCCAGCAAAGTGATGCCGGCCCGAATCTGCCCGGCCTGCTCACCGACCGCGGCGTGATCAATATCTCAGGCGTGGTCAGATCGAGCTACACGCCGCAGCTGGTGATGGAAGGCATCATCGACGATTTCGAGAAGCTGCGTCCAGCACTCGAGAAACTTGTCCAGACCGCAACGGCGCTGCCGCTGTCCGCGGTGCGGTTGCGGGCACCTTTGCCACGGCCCCACAAGATCCTTTGCGCGCTCGCCAACTATTGGGAGCACGCGCAGCGCGCGCAGCGCCCGCTCAACATGTTCATGAAGAATCCCGACGCCGTCATTGGGCCCGGTGACACGATTCAACTGCCTGCATATACCGATCCTTGGATCTTTATGCACGAAGCCGAGCTCGCGCTGGTCATCAAGGGTCCATCCAAAATGATCAAGCGCGAGAGCTGGCGCGATGCCGTGTTCGGTTACACCTGCTTCATCGATGTCACGGCGCGCGGCGAGGGCCGGCGCACTTGGCCCGCCAGCCAACCCATGAGCTGGCTCGGCAAATCGTTCGATACGTTTGCGCCGCTCGGCCCATGCATTGTCACTGCCGACGAGATCGCAAATCCCAACGATCTACTCGTGCGTTTCTGGAACGACGGACAGCTGCGACACAACTATAACACTGATGATATGGAGCACCACGTGCCCGAGTTAGTCGAGTTCGCGACCACTGTGATGACCATGGTATCCGGCGACATCATTGCCTGCGGCACCAACCACGAGGGATTGGGGGCGCTGCAGGATGGCGAGACGGTCGAAATCGAGATCCAGGGCATTGGCAGGATGTCGCTCAAAGTCGCGGATCCGCTCGAACGCAAATGGGAGCGCGGCATCTACATGGGTGCTGACTCGACACACCCCGAAGCCGTCAGACGCCACCGGCCTCGTGATGCGGCGACTTCCGGATCGCAATCCGAGAACCCATCATCCTGAAACGCCGCTGTGACGCGGAAAATCACAACGTACTTGTGCTAGGCGGTTTGCCCGCACTGCCTTTCATCCGAGAGCCGGACCAGCAGAAGCGAACCGCGCTCCCCCATTTGGTGCAAGCGGACCGGCTGCATATCTATGCGATCGTTGCCGTCGGGCACCGGTTTAGACGCATCCGACGCGGGTAGGCACGCCGCGCAAGACGCTCCTCAAGGATGCTGAGGAAGCGGCCGACTTGGTGCTCCAGCCGCGGCACAGGAAAGCAAAACAACTTCAATAATTGGGCGCATCCGGCTCAGGGCCGGACCGGCCTCTAGGCTTCGCCCCGAGCCCCTTCGGGTCTTGGCCATCCGGTGACGATCCCTTGCGCGTCAGGTATCTTGGCCAGCCTTCGGCTGACTTTCTTTTCTGTTGAGCACGAGGCCTGCCACCCCCTCGGCTCTAAAGGCCAAGCCCTTCGGGCGGCGGCGGGACGTATCGCCACGGTCGAGAACATTGCAGAGGCAGAATCTCACGCCGTTGGAGGAAGCCGCAGCGTTGACCAAGCTGATACACAAGGGGACAACTCTTGATGATGTGGTCGCGCAGACAGGATTCTTTGAGCGTCCAGAAGTTTGGTCGATTGAACCTGAGGCTCGGCAATGGCTCATCACTTCCCGCTGCCACTCTCTTGTGCGACCATCGGCATCACCCTATGAGGGGGTTCTCATGACGGACCGTAGATCTGTTCTAGCCTTAATGGGCGCTGGCGCCGCCCTGAGCGTGCCCGGTGTCACGGCGGCTTCGGTAGCAAGCCCGCGCGAGCTTGCCAGCCAATTCGCCGCAACACTGAGTGCCCACAACATCGACGCCTTCGCGGCACTTTTCGCGGAGGACTATATCAATCATCAGCAGAGTGCCGCGGCACCGCCGCCGGCCGCCGGCGTCACACCCAAGCAGGGCTCGGTTGCGTTCTTCGCCGCACGTCTGAAAGGGATCCCCGATTTAAAAGTGGCCATCGAGGTGCTAGTCGCCACCAAGGACCACGTCGCGGCGAGCTTCCTTTATAGCGGCACGCAGCAGGGCGTACTGTTCGGCGTACCGCCGACTGGGAAAAGCCTGCGCTTCACCTCCTGCGACATCTTCCGTGTGGCGCGTGGCAAGATCGCTGAGCATTGGGGTATGGGCGACATCGCCGGCGTGTTGGCTCAGATCAAAGCCTGAAGTTCTGTCCAAAGCTGCGGTCGGTCTAGAATTTGGTGCGACGCCGCTCACGCCCCAAGAACGTTTTGAACTTCCGCCAGCGACTTCGAATTTCATCCGGATAGCCGCATCGAGGCTTCAGCAAGACTACTGCGGCCGGGTGGTGGACACCACGGCGACCACTAGAACCTGCGACTCCCCGTTCGTCGAGCAGGGAATTTTTTGCTTTCGAAAAGATGTTCGACGACGAACGAGTTCAGCCTTGGCGCGCCGCGGTTACACGCTGATTTCAAACTCACCGTTGATCTCGACCGGGATGCCGTGTGGCAGCTCAGCTATTCCAACCGCAGTCCGCGCATGCTTGCCGGCTTGTGGGCCGAATAACTCGTAGAAGAAATCCGACGCGCCATCGATAACCTGGGGCATTCGATCAAAACCTGGTGCAACGTTGACCATTCCGAACAATCGCACGACGCGCTTGATACGATCGAAATCGCCAAGCTCCTGCTTGAGGCTTGCCAGCATCGACAGAGCGGCCGCCCTCGCGGTGGCGTAGCCTTCCTCAATCGTGACGTCATGACCGAGTTTGCCTTTGGGTTTAACATTTTTGCCGCTGAGGTCCCGCCCGTGTCCCGATACAAACATGACCGAACCAACGAGCACGCAACCAGTCCGGTTGTCGTTAGGAAATTTGAACGGCGTCGGAAGCGTGTGTCCCATAGCGGCCAGCTTGCTTTCCAACTTTCCCACGGCCGTCACCCTCCTGCGCTGGCGTTTCCGAAAGGCCATTTCGGCAAGCCTTTATCAGACACTAAGCTGTATTGCCGCAACTATGACCGACCTTCCGAAACGCAAGACCGCCTTCGCAATCGGCGGGTTGGCCGCCCATCGCCGAAGCGATTAGGCGGCGTCACGTCAAGGCAGCATTTGCGCGAACTGTGTGCCGCTGGCGAACGGCAGAAGATGCTTCGGCCGCTGACCAAAGAGCCGCGCCCAACAGCACGAGGTCCTTAATCAAGAATCCGCTCCCGCGGGCATCGAGGCCAGGTGTCGTAAAAAGAAAACTAAGCGTATTCAGCATCGCAAAAGCCGCCATGAGACCACCCAAAACCGATAAGCGGGGCGCCACGGGACGAAGCGCGATACATAGTCCGGTTAGAACCTCGATTATACCGATCAGCGTTCTGCCCCCGCTGGGTCCCAAAAGCGGGTCAACCCAAAATAACAAAAGGCTATGAGCCGTCCAAACCTCCACGCCGGAAACATTCGCGGGTATAAACTTGTAGATGCCAAACCGCAGGAAGATGAAGGCCAGACCGTAACGCAGAATTGCAGTGCCGACCCAATAGAGGCGGCCCTCCCAAACTGGATCAAACATGGGCTTCTCCTTTGTTTCGCAGCGCCCTCCCTGCGGCAATCAGGCGGCCGCCGCCGTCTTCTTCAAGAGCTTGATGACGTCTTCGGGATCCGCCCGATCGCGATAATCGGGGTCGGTCCAGGCGTGAGCGATTTTGCCATCCTGGCCGAGGATGTACGTCGCTGAAATCGGGAGTGCCCACTCGTCGGCGCCGTTCTTCGCCGGAACATCTAGGCCAAAGCCGTTGTAAGCCGTTTTCAGTTCTTCGGTGAAAACGTAGACTAGTCCGAATGCCCGGCCGACTTTTTGACCGACGTCGCTGAGCACTTCGAAGCTCAGAGCGTTCTTCTGCGCCGTGGTGAGGGTATCGTCGGGTTTCTCCGGACTGATCGCGACAAGCGAGGCGCCGGCGGCCTTGATGGCGGGAAGTATGCGCTGGAAGGCTTTAAGCTCGAAATTACAGTAGGGACACCAACCGCCACGATAGAAGGTCACGATCACGGGACCCTTTTTCAGCAATGCTGCAACATCGACCACCTTGCCGCTGGCATTGACGAGCTTGATCTCCGGGACCAGGTCTCCAGCCTTGAGCGCCGTCTTTTGCAAAGTGTTGCGGAGCTCGGCGATGTGGCGTTCCATGATGGCCTGCCGCTCGAGCGGTACCCGCTTGAACCATGCGGTACGGTACTCCGCGAGTTGTTCTTTCAAGGACATTGCAGTTCTCCTGATGTCGAGCGTTGATCAGACGTCATAAGCAGGTGCTGCCTGCGCGAGACCGTCAAAGCGATCGAGCAGCCTGTCGCGCCATTGCCGAATGGGATCCTCCGGTTCGAGAAGCTGAAAGGGACTGATGCAGCGCGCCCACTGGAACGGACCAAACAGTGCGTAGTCGGCGTAAAGCGGCTGCGCGCCACCGACGAACGGCTGTGCCTTGAGCGTTAGCCGGAGCGGATTAAGGCTTGTCCGAAACGCCGCGACCCTCGCGTCGCGATCGGCCACAAAAGCTTCCAGCGTGGTGCCGGCGCGCTTTTCCCTGGTCTCGCGAAAATAGGAGCGATCCTCGGCGGCGACATGATGCAAAATGTCGAGCGCGACAAAAGGAAAGATCGCTGCGACCAGACCGTCGGCGAAGCGGGAGTAAAAGAGCGTCAGGGAGCGACCGCTCGGTCCTCCAAACAGAGACGGCGCGTCGGGATAAGTGTCTTCGAGATAGTTGGCGATGGCCCAGGAATCCGAAATCCACCGCCCGCCATCGACCAGCACCGGCACGAAGATCTGGCCGGACGGCGCAATGGCGTCCTTCTCGGTGAACCGCCACGGAATGGTCTCGACCGCGAGATGCTTGTGCGCCAAGGCAAGACGGGTACGCCAGCAATAAGGACTGAACCGGCGATCAGGCTCGGCGCCGGCAAGGTCGAACATCCGCAGCGGCATCGGCGCTTGTAGAGACGCTTTGCTCACCTGGCGACGGCCGCGGTTTGGCCGAACAGAACCCTCTTCGATTCTTCGCTCACTGTCGGCTGGGTGTTGATGTTTTTCGCCAGAGCGTAGGCGCGCTTCACCGCCGGACGGTCGCGCATGGCGAGGAACCAGCGCTGGAGCTCGGGAAACTCCTCAAGCTTCTGGCCCTGACGTTCGTAAGGAACAATCCAGGGATAAATCGCCATATCAGCAATGGAATAATGTCCGACAACAAACTCGCGGCCAGCCAGCCTTTTATTGAGCACGCCGTAAAGCCGGTTGGTTTCCTTGACATAGCGCTCGATGGCGTAGGGAATCTTCTCCGGTGCGTAATTGGCAAAGTGATGGTTCTGGCCCGCCATTGGACCGAGGCCGCCCATCTGCCAGAACAGCCACTGCAGAGCCTCAATCTTGCGGCGAGACGCGCTCTCCAAAAACATTCCTGTCTTCTCAGCGAGATAAAGCAGAATAGCGCCCGATTCAAAAACCGAAATCGGCTTGCCGCCGTCCTTCGGCTTATGATCGACAATTGCCGGTATCCGGTTGTTCGGGGAGATCGCCAAGAACTCCAGCTTGAACTGATCGCCCTTGCTGATGTTGACCGGGACAACACGATACGGCAACGCGCTCTCTTCCAGAAAGATCGTGATCTTGTGGCCGTTCGGGGTTGTCCAATAATGGAGATCGATCATCTTGGCTTATTCCTCTTGCTATGGGGCATATCGAGGATAGCGAGCGCCGGCCGCACGACGCCCTCAAGGAGCGCGCGGTCGGGAGCAGCGCGCGCGAGCACGCGGATGCCGAGCAGGACCCCGAGCAGCAGGCGCGCCGTATCTTTGGCATCGATGCCGCGCGGCGCCGTTCCGTCGGCCTGCGCGGCGCAAATGCACCTTTTGAAGAAAGCTTCGATCTCGCTGAATTGTTTAGCGATGACGGTGCGGAGTTTTTTCTGGTGCGGTGCAATTTCGAGCGCGGAGTTGACCAGGAAGCAGCCTTTGCGCTCCCGGTCGTCGATCGAGTGGTCGACGATCTCGGCGAAGAAGCGGCGGATCGCCTCTTTGGGCGGCAGAGAACTCTCGTATCGGCCCAGCCGATCGCGGGTCGTGCAAGCGAGATAGTGCTCGAGGGCCTGGGCGAAGAGAGCTTGCTTGTCGCCGAAGGCGTTATAGAGGCTTGGTGCGGTCAGGCCCATCGAAGTCGCGAGATCGCGCATCGATGTCGCCTCGTAACCGTACTGCCAGAAACATTCGGTCGCCGCTTGGAGTGCGGCTATCTGGTTGAATTCTCGCGGTCTGCCCATGCCTGATCCCGCAGCAATATCCGCCCGGTTGGGGCGCGCCCACAGCAAAGTTGACATTGTCTAACAATCGTTACAAAATTTGTCCAGGTCGGAAACTGAGCCTTCAGAGCTGCCCGTCCGGCGTTCGGATAGATCAAGAACCTTCGGGGGAAGAAACGTGGCGGATGCGGTCAAATCGAGCGGCACGGAAATCCCGCCAGACGCGTGGATCGCGGGCGTGCAAGGTGCTGAGTTCAAGACGCTGATCGATACCAAGCGGCGCTCAATCGTGCCGATGATCGTGATCTTCGTAGTCGGCTATATGGGACTGTCGGTGCTCGCAGGCTTCGGGCGAGGCATTCTCGGCATCAAGGTGCTGGGCCCAGTCAATCTCGGCTTCGCGCTCATTGCCGGTAACTACGTCATGTCGTGGGTGCTGGCGGTGGTCTACGCGCGCATCTCCGCCAACAGCCACGATCCGCTCGTCAAGGTCGTCGCCGCTAAGGCGCGTAGCAGCGGGGGCGCCCGATGAACATCGTCACGATCGGCATGTTCGCGGCGATACTCCTCATTTCGCTCGGCATCACAGCGTGGGCGGCACGACGCACGCGCACCACCGCGGACTTCTACGCCGCCGGAAAGGGATTGACGGCCGTTCAGAATGGATTTGCGCTGGCTGGCGACTGGTGCTCGGCCGCGGCGTTTTTGGGTTTCACCGGCCTAACCGCTCTTTACGGTATGGATGGCGCGCTTTATGCGGTCGGCCCGCTGGTTGCATTCTGCACCGTGCTGCTGCTGATCGCCGAACCATTGCGCAACACCGGAACCTACACCATCGGCGATGTGATCATGTACCGAATGCGGCAACCGCCGGCGCTCGCGGCCGCCATCATCGGGACGATTGTTATCAACCTCGCCTACCTCATTCCGCAAATGGCCGGCGGCGGGGTCTTGATCAAGCTTTTGTTCGGGCTTCGCTACGACGTATCGGTGATGTTGGTCGGTCTTGGCATGATCGTCTACGTCGCCGCTGGCGGCATGCTGGCAACGAGTTGGGTACAGATCGTCAAGGCCATACTGATGCTCGGCGCCGGCTTCGTCGTTTTATTTTTGTCGCTCAAGGGGGTGGGATTCGACCCGCTTGCTTTGTTCGCGTCGGCGGAGGCCAAGGCCGGTCCAAGCTTTTTGCTGCCTGGGAACCTGCTGAAGAACCCCTTCGACGAAGTCTCCCTCGGATTAGGCTATATGCTGGGACTAGCCGGTCTGCCGCATGTCATGACGCGCTTTTATACCGTGCCGGATGCGACGACGGCGCGGCGCTCGGCGATCTGGGTCATGTTCCTGGCCGGCACCTTCTTCGCCTGCACAACCATTTTCGGCCTTGCGGCTGTGCATTATCTCGGACCCGAGGCTCTACGCGTCGGCAATCCCGGCGGCAACCTGACGCTGCCGCTGTTGGCGCAATATCTCGGCGGCGGAAAGGGCACGGCAGGCGGCGATCTTATGCTTGGATTCGTCTCTGCCGTGGCGGTTGCGACAATCCTCGCCGTTGTTGCCGGATTAACGCTTGCGACTTCCGGTGCCGTTGCCAACGATCTCTACGTCAACCTGATCAGAAAAGGTAAGGTCGAGGAGCATCAGCAGGTTCTCGTCGCACGCATCACAGCTGTAGTGGTTGGTGTCGTCGCGACCTTGCTCGGCATTTTGGCCGAGGGGGTGAACGTGGCAGTGCTAGTGATCTTGGCCATCTGCATCGCGGCCAGCGCGAACTTTCCTGTGCTGGCCCTGAGTTTGTTCTGGCGCCGCTTCAATACTAGCGGAGTAATCGGCGGCATGGGACTGGGTCTTATATCCTCAGTGGGGCTTGCGCTCATAGGGCCGGCCTATCTTGGCCCCCACGCACTGTGGCCGCTCGTCAATCCGACTGTAGTCGCGTTGCCGCTTGGAATTTTAGGGGCGGTGCTGGGCAGCTTTATTGGCAGACGCGACCATGAACACGAAAAGCGTTTCGGTGAAGTGACATTCCGGATTCAAACCGGTCTTAGATCGCGATCATGACGATCAAAGCGATAGTCTTCGATGCCTATGGCACACTCTACGATGTGCACTCGGTGTACACGAAGACCGAGGAGCTTTGTCCGGGCAAGGGCGATCTCATCACCCAGATCTGGCGGTTGAAACAACTGGAATATACTTGGCTCCAGACCTCTTTGCAGGACTACCGCGATTTCACCTTTCTGACCCGCGCCTCGTTAGAATTTGCCTTGCACGCTGTCGGAATCGGGCCAAACGACGGCGTGACCAAGTCTCTCTTCGAAAAATATCTCGACCTCGACCCCTACCCCGAGGCCAAAGCAGCACTTGGCCAATTACAAGGCGCAGGAGGTCGCAAACTCGCCATTCTGTCGAATGGCAGCACCGCCATGCTCACGGCGCTGGTCAAGAATTCCGGCCTCGACGTCTTCCTTGACGCCACCATCAGCGTGGACGGAGCGAGAAAGTTCAAACCGCATCCGGATTGTTATTCGCTCGTTGAGAAAGCCCTCGGCGTCAAGAACGAAGAAGTGCTCTTCGTATCGTCCAACGGTTTCGATATCGTCGGCGCGAAGCGTCTCGGATTTAAGGCCGTTTGGATTCGGCGCGGCGGTGGTCCTAGCGCGGCCGTGGACCCGGTCTTACCGGCGCAAATGTATCGTTTGCTGCGAGGCCACGCCGAGTGCCTCGGCTACCTGCCCGATGACACTGTTGCCGCCTTGACCGACTTGCCAGCTCTGCTGTGACCGACCAGGACCCAGACCATTTGGCAGGCGCCAAGCACGCCTTCACTCGGCACCGCAAGCTCAAGGAAACTGTGGCGTAACCTGTGGCGGAAGGGATTGGGTGATCAGCTAAGTGCTGGTCGGAGTGGCAGGATTTGAACCTGCGACCCCCTCGTCCCGAACGAGGTGCGCTACCAGACTGCGCTACACTCCGCCACTGGTGCCGCGGCTTATACAAGCAGCGTCGCGGCCCTGCAAGCGTTGCCGCTCCGCCCTTGCACGCAACCGTCATTTAAGCACTGATGCCGCGCCATGACAGGCCGCACCACTGCCCCGTTCGTGACGCGCGTATCGCGGGCCGACGCCGCCGCGGTCGGCGACGCCGTGCGCTGCCTCAAGGCCGGTGGCCTCATCGCCTTCCCGACTGAAACGGTCTACGGCCTCGGCGCCGACGCGACCGATGCCCACGCCATCGCGCGGCTCTACGACGCCAAGGGCCGGCCGCTGTTCAATCCGCTGATCGCCCATGTGACCGATGCGGCGGCGGCGCAAGCGCTGGCGCGTTTCGATGCCGACGCGGCCAAACTTGCCGCGGCGTTTTGGCCGGGTCCGCTGACGCTGGTGCTGCCCAAGGCGGACGGCTGCCCGGTTGCAGACCTCGCGACCGCCGGCCTCGACAGTATCGCCGTGCGCGTGCCGCATCACGCGGTGGCGCAAAAGATCCTCGCCGCGTTCGCGCGGCCAATCGCGGCACCGTCGGCGAACCGCTCCGGTCATGTCTCGCCGACTACGGCGGGGCATGTGCTCGCCGACCTGCGCGGCCGTATCGAACTGATCGTCGACGGCGGTGCGACGCCGGTCGGCGTCGAATCGACGATCGTCGCCTGCCTCGGCCAGCCGATGCTGCTGCGTCCGGGCGGCGTGCCGCGCGAGACGATCGAAAACGTGCTCGGACATCCGTTGGTCAATCCGCCGGCCCACACGACGCGTGGAGACGATGCACCGCTCGCACCGGGCATGCTCGCCTCGCACTATGCGCCGCGGACGCCGCTGCGGCTCGGTGCCCGGCGCGTCGAAGCCGGCGAAGCTCTGCTCGCCTTCGGCCCGGCGCCGGCGGAAGGCGCCGCGAACGCCGTGCGCGTCCTTAATCTGTCCGAACGCGGCGATCACATCGAAGCGGCGGCCAACCTGTTTTCGCACCTGCGCGCGCTTGACGGCTGCGGCGCAAAAACCATCGCGGTCATGCCGATCCCGCACGACGGATTGGGCGAAGCCATCAACGACCGGCTCAAGCGCGCCGCCGCGCCGCGGTGAACGTCACGCTTGCGCGGCCGGTGCCCGGCTGCCATTTTCCGGACTGACCTCGTTCCAGTGGACCTGTTCCGATGCTCGACAAACCCAAGCTTGATCCCGCGCTGCTCGCCCGTTTCACCGCGATCGTCGGAGAAAAATTCGCCATCACCGATCCGGATATCCAGGCGCCGTATCTCGTCGAACAGCGCAACATGTTCCAGGGCCACACCCCCGTGGTGCTGCGGCCGTCGACGGTTGCGGAAGTAGCGGCGATCGCCAGGCTCGCCAACGACACCGGTACGCCGATCGTGCCGCAAGGCGGCAATACCGGCCTGGTCGGCGGCCAGATCCCGCTGCACAACGAAATCGTGCTGTCGCTCAACCGGCTCGACCGCATCCGCGAGGTCGACCCGACATCGAACACCGTCACCTGCGAGGCCGGCGTCACATTGCAGCGCACCCGCGAGGCCGCTGCGGCCGTGGACCGGCTTTACCCGCAACTCCTGCCGTCGGAAGGCACCTGCACTATCGGCGGCAATCTTTCGACCAATGCCGGCGGCACCGCCGCGATCGCTCACGGCATCGCGCGCTCGCACGCGCTCGGCATCGAAGTGGTGCTCGCCGACGGCCGCGTCATGAACAACCTCAACAAGCTGAAAAAAGACAACACCGGCTACGACCTGAAGAACCTCTTCATCGGCGCCGAAGGCACGCTCGGCATCATCACCGCGGCGGTGTTGCGGCTGGTGCCGCGCCCGCGCTCGGTCGAGACCGCTTTCGCCGGCATAAAATCGCCGGAAGCCGCGCTGGAGCTCCTCGGCATCGCCACCGAGCGCACCGCCGGCGGCGTCACCAGCTTCGAGATCATGACGCGCCGCGGCATCGAGCTTGTGCTGGAACATGGCCAGGGTGTCCGCGATCCGCTGGCGTCGCCGCACGACTGGTACGCGCTGATCGAGCTGTCGTCGCAGCAGCACGAAGGGCTCCGCGACGTGATGGAAGAAATTCTGGCGCAGGGCATGGACAAGGGGCTCGTGTTCGACGCCACCATCGCCGACAGCATCGAACAGGCCAAGATGTACTGGCGCATCCGCGAACTGTTCGGCGAGGTGCAGCGCTACGCCGGCGGCTCGATCAAACACGACGTCTCGGTGCCCGTCGCTGCGGTGCCGGCCTTCATCCGCGAAGCCAACGAGGCCGTCATCAAGCTCATACCCGGCGCGCGGCCGCTGCCGTTCGGCCATCTCGGCGACGGTAATATTCATTACAACGTCACGCAGCCGGTCGGCGCCGACAAGGCCGAGTATCTTAAGCGTTGGGACGACGTGAACGCCGTGGTCTTTGCCGTGGTCAAGAAATACGGCGGCTCGATCTCGGCCGAGCACGGCGTCGGCGTGGTCAAACGCGATTTATTGCCTTCAGTGAAGGATCCGGTGGCGCTCGAACTCATGCACAGCCTCAAGCAAATGCTTGATCCCAAGGGCATTCTCAACCCGGGCAAGGTGCTCTGACGGCCGCTCCTTGATTGACGATCAGCGCCCAAGCTGCTCACTCTAGCAACGGTGATTCGCAGTGTGGCGTCGGTTGCGCGTGGGCTTTTCCGTGACCTGTGCGACAGGCGGCCGTGAAGAAATCGAACCTCCATCCCAATAGATTGCCGAAAGCCTTTGCGCCGGCCACGCCGCCGAAACCTTCGCGGATCAACGCGCTGTTTGCCGAGGCGCTGGCTCACCACCAGGCCGGCCGCCTGGCGGTCGCTGAGACACTTTATGCTCGTGTCCTTGAAACGCGGCCAGATCATTTCGACAGCCGGCATCTGCTCGGCGTCGTCCATTATCAGCGCGGCAATCATGCCGAGGCCGTCCGTCAATTCGATACCGCGCTGCGGCGCGATCGCAACAATATTCATGCACTGAACAATCGCGGCAGCGCGCTCAAGGAGCTCGACCGGATCGACGAGGCGCTGGCGAGCTACGATCGCGCGCTGGCGATCAAACCGGATTACGCCGATGCGCTGTCGAATCGCGGCAACATTCTCAAGGAGCTCGGCCGATACGAGGAGGCGCTGGCGAGCCTCGACCGCGCCATCGCGGCGCGGCCGGATTACGCCGAGGCGCACTCCAACCGGGCCAGCGTCCTGCACGCGCTCAAGCGCCATGACGAGGCGCTGGCGAGCTGCGACCACGCCATCGCGCTGTGGCCAAAATACGCGGCGGCACACTCCAACCGCGGCAGCGCGCTGCACGGGCTCAAGCGGTTCGAGGAGGCGCTGGCGAGCTACGACCGCGCGCTGGCGTTACAAGCGGACTTCGCGTTGGCGTATTCCAATCGCGGCAACGCGCTGCACGAGCTCAACCGATTCGAGGAGGCGCTGGCGCATTTCGACCGCGCCATCGGACTGCGGCCGAATTTTGCCGAGGCCCATTCCAATCGCGGCAATGCGCTGCGGCAGCTGATGCGGTTCGAGGAGGCGCTCGCCAGCTACGACCGCGCCATCGCGCTGCGGCCGGATTTTGTCGAAGCGCATTGCAACCGCGGCAGCGTGTTGCAGGAGCTGAACCGTTTCGACGACGCCGTGGCGGCCTACGACCATGCCATTGTGATACGCCCCGATTTCGCACACGCCCGTTTCAATCTCGGAGCGGCCCGCCTGCTCAGCGGCGATTTTGCGCGCGGCTGGGAGGATTACGAGTGGCGCTGGGGCACCGAACAGCTTGTGGCCACGAAACGTAACTTCGCCCAACCGCAGTGGCGCGGATCGGACGATATCGCCGGAAAAACCATTCTCATCCACGCCGAGCAGGGCCTCGGCGATACGCTCCAGTTCTGCCGCTACGTGCCGGGCGTCGTCGCGCGCGGCGCCAGAGTGATTTTTGAGGTGCCAAAACCGCTGCTGACGATGATGCGCACGCTGGCAGGCGCCCCGGAAATCGTGGCGATGGGTGATCCCTTGCCCGACTTCGATTTGCAGTGCCCGCTGCTCAGCCTGCCTTTGGCATTCGGCACGCAGCTCGAATCAATTCCATCGGAGACTCCGTACCTCTCCGCACCGGACAGCAAGATCGCTGCGTGGCGCGGGCGGTTGGGCGAACGCAAAACGCCCAGGATCGGGCTGGTCTGGGCCGGCAATCCCCGCAAGGAATTGCCCGGATCGAACCGTATCGACCAACAACGCAGCATCCGGCTCGATCAGTTGGCACCCGTTCTTGAAGTGACTGAGTGCGAATTCTACAGCCTGCAAAAGGGCGACGATGCGGTGAGCCAACTGCGGGGCAGCCCTTTACAGCATCGCGTCGCCGACTGGACCGATGATCTGCACGATTTCTCCGATACGGCAGCGCTGATCGAAAATCTCGACCTGGTCATCGCCGTCGATACGTCGGTGGCGCATCTCGCCGGCGCGCTGGCAAAGCCGTTCTGGCTGCTCAATCGCTATACGACCTGCTGGCGCTGGCTGCTCGATCGCGACGACAGCCCCTGGTACCCGACGGCCAGGCAATTCCGGCAGGACGAGCGGCGCGACTGGAACGACGTCGTGGCGCGGGTTCAGGCGGCGTTGCAGCAATACGTTCGCGGTTCGTGACCGCCGCCCACTGCGCGGCGAACGACGCCCGGTTCAACCCGCGGCCGGAAGCCGGTCGATCTCCGCTGCGCCGGCCTTGATCCGGGGGATGAGCTCGCGGCCGAACTCGACAGTGTCGTTGAAGGGATCGAAGCCGCGGATCAGGAACGAGCCGACGCCGAGCCGGTAGTATTTCAGGATTGCCTCCGCAACCTGCTCAGGCGTGCCGACGAGGCACGAGGTATTGCCGAGCGCACCGGTCACACGTGCGATCGGCATCCACAGCCGTTCGTCGTGAACATCGCTTTCGAGCGCAAAGCCCATCAGCCGCTTGCCCGCGTTGTCGACCGGTCCTGACGTCGCCTCCTGCCGGCTCCAGCCTTTCTTGCCGCTCATGCCGGCGAGAATCCTGTTCGCTCTGTCCCAGGCGGCGCCTTCGGTCGCGGCGATGATCGGGCGGACCGAAACATTGAACCCGGGCTTGCGGCCAAAAGCCGCCGCTTGAGCACGAAATTGCGCTATGCGCTCCCGCGTCGATGCAAGCGGCTCGGCGTAGATGGCATAGACGTCGCAATACCGCGCGCCCATCTCGAGCGCGCCTTCGGAGGCGCCGCCGAAAAACAGCAGCGGGTGCGGCTTTTGCAGCGGATGCACATCGGAATGCGCGCCCTGCACACGATAGAACGCGCCGGTGAAATTGAACGGCCTGTCGCTCGACCACGCAAGCTTCATCAGTTCGAGATATTCCGCGGCGCGGCGATAGCGCTCCGCCTTCGGCGTGAAATCGCCGTCGCCCTCCTGCTCGTCGTCGGTCTTGCCGGTGATGATGTGCACGGCAAGCCGGCCGCCCGTCAGACGATCGAAGGTCGCGATCTTGCGCGCCATCAGCGTCGGCGCCACGAAACCCGGCCGGTGCGCGATGAGATAGCCAAGGCGTTGCGTGTGCGCGGCCGCATGGAGCGCAACGAGAAAACCTTCGGCCGACGAGGACGAATAACCGACCAGCACCAGATCGAAACCGGATACCTCATGAGCGCGAGCAGCCTCCGCCACGTAACCAGGCGACAGGCCGCCCTCGATGATATGCAGCGTGGCATCGCTCTGCGGCGGCGAGACGCCGATCATGCCGATGAGTCTGACTGGCATGATCGTTGCCCCTCAGGCCGGAACTTCGCCCTTGAGCATCAGCCGGTAGAGAAAGCGGCGCTCGCGCATGTCGTAGTCGGGATTGGCCTGGTGCATGACGCTGCGATTGTCCCACATCACCCAGTCGCCGTGGCGCCATTTGTGCCGGTACTCGTACTTCTTCTGCGTCGCGTGCGCCATCAACTCCTCGATCAGCTTCAGCGCGTCGACATCTTCCATGCCGACGATCGACTCCATGCGAACCGGGTTGAGAAACAGCGCCTTGCGGCCGTTCTCGGGATGCGTGCGCACCAGCGGGTGGATGCCGGGCGGCGGCAGGTTGCGCCGGCTTTCCTCATTGAGGCCGGCCAGGGCCCGCGGGCTGTATTTGCTCTGATAGACGTGCACGGCCTTGAGCCCGTCAATCTTCTGCCTGGTCGCTGCGGGCAGGTCGTCATAGGCGTCGTGCACATTGACGTACTGGGTGTCGCCGCCGCTCGACGGCAGGTCGACCGCGAACAACGTCGTCGCCTTCGGCGGGCGCGGATGATTGGAATGGTCGGTGTGAAACGTTTCGCCCGGTATGATGCGGCGGCCATTGACGATCTCCTCATTGGAGATGCATTCGATATCGGGATGACCGGGGACGTGGCGTTCCTTCTTGTCGTGCGGATGAAGTTCGCCGAATATCTGAACCGCAGCTTTGAAATCATCCGGATCGAACTGCTGGCCGCGCATCACGAGCACGTGGTGCTCGGCAAAGGCGCCGTTGAGCGCGGACCTGGTCTCTGCGTCGACCGGCTTCCTGAAATCGAGACCGACGACTTCGGCGCCGGTATGCCCTGTCAGCGGCGTGATGGTGAAGGACGTCATGGCCAATCCTCCCACGCTATATTTGTTGGCAAAACGCTATAACCCCGCTCGCGGAGGGTCAAGCATTCGGCGCTCGCCTGTAGATCGCCTATTCTCTCCAGTGGCCTAGAACAAAGACGCCTGACCGTCCGGCACTTTCGCCTTTTTCGGTCTTGGCTTTTTCTCCTTGGCGAATGCATCGGGCGAGGGCGGCGGCGCGACCCGCGGGGCTTCGGCGGACACCGGCGCAATGAGGGCCGCCGAATCGTTGGCAACGCGGTTGACCGCTGTCGATATTTCGTAGGCTTCAAGAAGCCTATCTTCGGCCGGCGCGATCAGCGCCGCCGCGACATCGGCTTCGACATTGGCGCAGTCGAGCCACAGATCGAACGCTTGCGGCGGCACGAAAACCGGCATGCGGTCATGAATGGCGGACAGCGTACGGTTCGCCCTGGTGGTGATAATCGCGGCAGTGTCGATTTCCTCGCCGTTCGGGCCGGTCCAGGTTTCGTACAGGCCGGCAAATGCGAGCGGCGGTGCGTCGCCGTCAGCGTCAAGTTTCGCCCGCACGAAAAAGGGCCGCTTCGGCGTCCCGGGTTGCCACTCATAAAAGCCGTCGGTCGGGATCAGACAACGCCGCCGCCGCATGGCGTTGCGGAAGGCCGGCTTGTCCAGCACCGATTCGCCGCGCGCATTGATCAGAAGCGGGAACGTCTTCGGGTCCTTCACCCAGGACGGCAGCATGCCCCAGCGCATCAGCGCGAACGAGCGCTTGCCGTCGACCAGGCGTACAACGGGGACCGGTTGCGTCGGAGCGACGTTGTAGCGCGGCGGAAAATTGGGCTGCTCGCCGTAGCCGAACAGCGCCCTGATCGCTTCAGGCGTTGATATGATGACATAACGTCCGCACATGGTCTAAGAACCTCTGCCTGCCGCAAATAGTCCTCGATCGAAAATAATCCATAGCGCCGGACGCACGGTTTCCAGGCTAGCCGATATCGAGCGGGAATTGATGAGCAACGACGAACGATCGCGCACTTATCCAACGCGGCCTTATCTGGCGGTGAGCGCGGCCATCTTCCGCGACGGGCGCGTGCTGATCGTGCGGCGGGCGCGGCCGCCGGCCAATGGGCTCTATACGCTGCCGGGCGGCGGCGTCGAGCTTGGCGAGACGCTGGAAGAAGCCGTCGTCCGCGAGGTCCGCGAAGAGACCAGCCTCGAGGTCGAGCCGGTCGCGCTCGCGGGCTATCGGCAAGCCATCACGCGCGACGCCGCGGGCGGCGTCGAACGTCATTTCGTCATCCTGCCGTTCGCGGCGCGCTGGATCGCCGGCGAAGTGTCGCTCAACGAGGAACTGGGCGAAGCGCATTGGCTCGAGCCGTCCGGACTGTCCGGACTGAAAACCACCGAAGGGCTGGCGCTGATCGTTCATGCCGCCTTGGAACGGATTGTCGCGACCCAAGCATAATAAGCCCGTCGCAACCCAAAAGCCGGCGCCTCAACCATGCCGCGTTCTGATGCTTGCTGGATGATCCACTCGGCTCCTATGTTCCGGTCAATGCGCAAAGCCTGCATCGCCCTGTCGCTCACGCTGTGTCTCGCCGCCGGCGCCGCCCACGCGCAATTTTTCGGCTTTCCGCCGGCACCCACCGCACCGCAACAGGCGCAGCCGGCGCCACAGCCAAAACCCTTGCTGCGGCCAAGAACACAGCCGCAAGAACAGCCTCAGGCGCAATCGCCCCCGCCTCCCCTGCCGCAAACAGAACCGGCACCTTACGATCACGACATGCAGCGGCTTTCGGAAATCCTCGGCGCGCTGCACTTCCTGCGCGGTATCTGCGGCACCAATGAGGGCCAGAAATGGCGCACCGAGGCGCAGGCACTGATCGATGCGGAGACGCCCAACGGCGATCGCCACGACCAGATGGTGGCAAGCTTCAATCGCGGCTACCGCGGCTTCCAGCAGAGCTATCGCACCTGCACACCGGCCGCCGTCGTCGTCATCCGCCGCTATCTCGCCGAGGGCGCCGATATCGCCCGCGAGATCACCGCGCGCTACGCAAATTAGCCCCGAAAATACTCGGCTTTGCGCATTAACCCTGCCTCGAACTTCGATCTTTGCGCGCCATTGCCGCGTGCTAGTTTGACTGCGGACAGGGACGCCGCGCTGGGGCGGGACAAATCAAAATGACGACGGCGACGCCTACTCAATCTGAGCGCGAACCATTGGCCGACCACGAGCAAAAAAAGCTCGCTCTCGGCTATCTTCACGATGCGTGGCTCGAAGCGACCCACTATGGCATCGACGGCGACTGCCTGGCGCAGACTGCGCTGTTCCTGGCGCTGGCCGAGCTCACCACGACTTACGGCGAGGAAGCTGCCGCGCGTTATGCGGAAAACCTCGGTGCTCGCATCCGCAACGGCGAGTTCTCGGTACAGATATCGCGGCAATAGCCGCTCCCATCGAAGATCATCGGCTTCACGCGCGCTTCGAGTTGAGCGCTATCAATCCGTAATAGCGGGTCAGGACCGCTTCGATATCGGCCGGATAGAACGGCTTCTTGGGAAAGGCCGCGCTCTGCTCGTGTACGCGATCAGGAAGCAATTCGTCCTGCGCCGTACTCATGACGACGGCGGTCAGTTGCCGCCTCTCGCGCTTGAACTCGGTCAGTATCTCAAGGCCGTTGATGCCCGGCATGTTGTAATCGAGAAACACGATATCGAAATCGATCTCTGCCGCCAGCTTGATCGCGGCAGATCCTTCCGATGCCTCGCTCACTTCAAACGGAAAACGCGTCGCTCCAAGAATCTTTCGCACGATGCTGCGCATGGTCGACGAATCGTCAACCAGAAGAACGCGGCTTGGCAGGCGGACGCGGCTCGATCGCTCGACGAGCCGCTTGGCCTCTCGAAGATTTGCGGGTTTTTTGGCAACGGCATCGGTCGCGAGCGCTGCGTCGGCAGCGCCCTTGGCCGCAAGCGACACGATGAACGGCGGCTTGGCGACGGCGCGGCCGGCCGCGATCACCTGAGCGGTGTCGGCGCCCGGCAAGCCGCCATCGATAAAAACAAGATCGATACCGGCGTCGACCGCCTGACATGCTTTGGCGGCACTGTCGGCTTCGACGTTCTCGATCAGAATCGGCGCCTCGGACGCAACCCGCCGAAACAACGCCTGGTCGTCCGCCGAACGCGAAACCAGCATCGTCCGCAAGGAAATCAGGCCGCCGGTCATGCGCTCGCCCCTTTGAACGCGTGGCAGGCAATCGCGCTTGCGGACAATCTCATATTCCCGGGTCCGTGGGAACGTGCGTTGGCTTGCTGAAACCGGTTGATTTCTGCCGATATTCGGTCACCGCTACAAACTCCGACGGCCAGTTGTTATTTCAGTCCACCGAGAGCCGGAGAATCGATTGCCGACGTTAAATTCAGCGCCCTTGAGGGGCATCGGCCGGTGCCGTAGGTTGCACCGCCCAATGGAAGATTTTTGACATGAAAGCGGCCGTTCTGCCAGATCGCGGCGTGGTGAAGGTCGCCGGCGATGGCGCGCGCGGCTATCTGCATGGGCTCGTCACCGCCGACATACTTCAGCTCGCGCCGGAGTCGGCACGCTTTTGCGCGCTGCTGACCCCGCAGGGCAAGATCATCGCGGATTTCATCGTGACCGAGGCACCGGCAAAGGACGGCGGCGGCTTCTTTCTCGATATCCCGCGGGTGGCCGGCACAGCGCTCATCGGCAAGCTCAACCTGTATAAATTGCGCGCCAAGGTCCTCATCGAGGATCTGTCCGAGACTCTCGGGGTACTCGCCGCATGGGATGGCAACGGCTCCACCAAGATTGGCCTGACCTATGTTGACCCGCGCCTGCCGGCGCTCGGCATGCGCGTGATGCTGCCGCCGCATCTGGCCGCCGCGGCCGCGGCCGAACTGGGCGCAGCGCTCGTCGACGCGAGCCGCTACGAAACCCATCGTATCGCGCTCGGCGTGCCGCAGGGCGGAGTCGATTTCAGCTACGGCGACGCGTTTCCGCACGAGAGCGACATGGACCAGCTCGGCGGCATCGACTTCGCCAAAGGCTGCTATATCGGTCAGGAAGTGGTGTCGCGCATGGAGCATCGCGGCACGGCGCGCACCCGCGCGGTGCCGGTGCGCTACGATGGCGCCGCGCCGCAAGCCGGAGCGGCCGTGACCGCCGGCCAGCGCCAGATCGGCACCATGGGTTCGGTCGCCGCCGGCCGTGCCGTCGCTCTCCTGCGTCTCGACCGGGTGACGGAGGCGATGTCGCGTGGCGAGCCGCTGACCGCAGACGGCATGCCGATCCATCTCGTCAAACCGGAATGGGCGCACTTTGCGTGGCCGGGCGAATCCGAGGCAGCCGAATGAATGCCCCCGTTCACGCCGACGGCATCGCGCGTTGCCCGTGGCCCAAGGAGGAGGACGCGCTTTACGTCGCCTATCATGACACCGAATGGGGCGTGCCGGAATACGACGATCGCGCGTTGTACGAAAAGCTGATACTCGACGGCTTTCAGGCCGGACTGTCCTGGATCATCATCCTGCGCAAGCGCGAGAACTTCCGCAGCGCCTTCGACGGCTTCGTGCCCGAGAAAATCGCGCGCTACCGGCCGGCGAGAATCGAGCGTCTGATGACGGACGCCGGCATTGTGCGCAACCGCGCCAAGATCGAAGGCACGGTGGCTTCGGCGCGTGCCTGGCTCGACATCATGGAAAAAGGCCCAGGCTTTTCCAGGCTGCTGTGGGATTTCGTCGACGGCAAGCCGAAAATCAACCACTACAAGACCATGCGGCAGATACCTGCTGAAACCGCTACGTCGCGCGCACTGTCCAAGGAACTGGCGCAACGCGGCTTCAAGTTTTGCGGGCCGACCATTGTCTATGCCTTCATGCAAGCCGTCGGCATGGTCAATGATCATTTGGTGACATGCCACCGCCATGAGGCGGTGCAGAAAATCTCCAAGAGAACCGCTGATAAAATTGCCAAGTGAGCTGAAAAAAATTAAGTCGCTTCCCGCACAACGCAGCGGTACTCTGCGCGCCTGGCAGCGCATGTTGTCGGGCCGGCGGCTTGATCTGCTCGACCCCTCGCCGCTCGATATCGAAATCGAGGATATCGCGCACGGCTTGGCGCGGGTGGCGCGCTGGAACGGTCAGACCCACGGCCAGCATATCTATTCGGTCGCGCAGCATTGCTTGCTGGTTGAAGCCATTGCCCGCATACGCACGCCGCGGCTCGACCGTGGCTGCCGTCTCGCGGTGCTGCTGCATGACGCGCCGGAATACGTGATTGGCGACATGATCTCGCCATTCAAGGCGGTGATCGGCGGCGACTACAAACTGGTCGAGCTGCGTCTCCTGGCGGCCATTCATCGCCGCTTCGGCCTGCCGGCGCACACCCCGCCCGAAGTCGAAGCGCTGATCAAGTTCGCCGATCGCGGCGCGGCTTACCTTGAATCGACGCGTCTCGCCGGCTTCGCAATGTCGGAGGCGCGGCGCTTTTTCGGCCGTCAGCCGGCGATTTCGCAATCCATGGAACGCGATTATCTCAAGCCGTGGCCGGCCGAGACCGCGCAGATGCGTTACCTGGAGCGCTTCAAAAAGCTTTTCACTGAATAAGCGTCATACTTGCGCCGCTGCCAGGCACTATGTGAAATATAAAATATTCAAATCTTGGATCCTGATGCTTGGCCCACGAAACTTCCCACCGTGAAACTTCGCCCATGATTCACGTCTGCTCGCTTGCCCGGCTGTACGAGACCGTCGAGGATACCGGCGCGCGCTATATCGTGTCGCTGATCGGCGACGAGGCCAATGTGCAGCGGCCGGCCACGGTTGCGCCCGAGAATCATTTATGGCTGCGGCTGCATGACATTTCTGCGCCGCTCGATGGCTACATTATGCCCGGTTCAGAGCAAATCGCGGATCTTATCCGCTTCGTACGCGGCTGGGACCGCCGCACGCCGCTGGTGATGCACTGCTACATGGGCATCAGCCGCTCGACCGCGAGCGCCTATGCCAGCGTTTGCGCGCTCAACCCCCGTCGCGGCGAGGACGACATTGCGCAGGCGCTGCGCCTGGCATCGCCGACGGCGACGCCCAACATCCGGATCGTGTCGCTCGCCGACAATCTGCTTGGCCGTAATGGCCGCATGATTGCCGCCATCGAGGGAATTGGCCGCGGCATCATGGCTGAAGAAGCCGCGCCGTTCCGCCTCGACCTCGAGTAACCGAAGCCTGGATTGATTGATTACTCTTGGATGGCCGGGCGCAGTCCGCCCGCGACGGGCGTCGCCCGTGGCCGCAGCGGATTGCCGCTCGTGATTTGGGTGCGCGGGTTGTGCTGCTGGAAATCGCAATAGGCGAACGACAACCCGGAAATCGAGCCGCGGAAGCTGCGGTAATCGAGCTTCTGCACCCGGAAGCATGGCTCGAGCGGCAGCCCCGCGAGATGCGCGCACATCGCCGTGCCGTTGACCTTGATGGTGCCCGCCGGCAGCGATGCAAAGCGCATCGCGCCCTGGCCTCCCGGACGGATGGTTCCGACCACGGAGCCGTCGGCGAAGATGCGGCCCATTCCGACCGTTCCGTCAAAGCAGGTATAGGAGAACAGCTTACCGATGACGAAAGCGCGCGCCTGCTCCGGCGCGAGATCTTCGGCGACAGCCGCTCCCGCTCCAAACACGCACGCACAAACCAAGGCAACACGCAGCAACATTGCCGACTCCAGCCCCGACATGAGCGCGACATTAACAAAATTTCTTAACCGTCCCCTTACCATACCAGCCCCGTTAGTCCGGCGTTAATGTGGCCGCCACGCACGGCTCTTTACCCGATCTTTACCACAATTCGACCGCGCACCTGCCCGTCGACGATGCGGCGGCCGGCCTCGATAACGTCGGGAAGCCCGATCTCGGTGGTCATCACCGCGATCTTGTCCCGCGACAAATCCCCCTCCAGACGGCGCCACGCATCCTGGCGCAGCGGCAACGGGCACATGACAGAATCGATGCCCAAGAGGGACACCCCGCGTAGAATGAACGGGGCGACCGAACCGGGCAAGTCCATCCCACCGGCAAGTCCACAAGCGGCGACCGCGCCGCCATAGCGCGTCATCGACAGCACGTTGGCGAGCGTCGTCGAGCCGACCGCGTCGATGCCACCGGCCCAGCGTTCCTTGGCGAGCGGGCGCGGCGGACCGCCGAGCTCTTTGCGGTCGATCACTTCGGCAGCGCCGAGGTCCTTGAGATAAGCCGCTTCGGCAGGACGGCCTGTCGATGCGATGACCTGATAGCCAAGCTTGGCAAGGATGGCGACGGCGACCGAGCCGACTCCGCCGGCTGCACCCGTCACGATCACCGGCCCGCGCTGGGCCGTGATGCCGGCGCGTTCGAGCGCCATCACCGCAAGCATCGCGGTATAGCCCGCGGTACCGATCGCCATGGCATCGCGCGCGCTCATGCTGGCCGGCAGCCGCACCAGCCAGTCGCCTTTGACACGCGCCTTCTGCGCATAGGCCCCGAGATGAGTTTCGCCGAGACCCCAGCCGTTGAGAATGACTTTGTCGCCCGGCTTCCACGCGACATGGGACGAGGATTCCACCGTTCCGGCAAAATCGACCCCGGCAATCATCGGAAAGCGGCGCACCACCGGCGCCTTGCCGGTCACCGCAAGCCCATCCTTGTAATTCACCGTGGAATATTCGACGCGGACGGTGACATCGCCGTCCATGAGATCCTTCTCGTCGAAGTCCCTGAGCTGGACGGTCTGACCGGTATCAGTCTTATCGACGACGATTGCCTTGAATGATGGCATGACAATTCTCCCGCTTCAGTCTGTCATGACCGGGCACGACCCTCAAGGAACGGCATCTTATGAAAAGTGTCGCCCGCTCGCGCGGCAGCGACCGTCGTGTCACGCCGGCACGGCGACCGCGCGCACCACCGGCTTTTCCACGATCGGCATGTTGATCAGCGCCGAAAGAACACCAAACAGGATCGCCAGCCACCACACCGCATTGTACGAACCGGTGCGGTCAAACACGATGCCGCCAAGCAAGACACCGAGGAAGCCGCCGACCTGGTGGCTGAAGAAGGCAAAGCCGGCGAGCGTCGCCAGCCAGCGCGTGCCGAACATCAGCGCAATAATGCCGTTGGTCGGCGGCACCGTCGACAGCCACATCAGGCCCATGGTCGCGCCGAATATCAGGCACGTCACGGTGGTGATCGGGAATGAGATGAAGGCCAGGATCGCCGCGGCACGGACAAAATAGATGATCGATAGCAGGTAGCGCTGCGGCATGCGGTCGCCGAGCCAGCCCGCGGTGACCGAGCCGATGATGTTGAACAGTCCGATGGTGGCGATAGTCCAGCCGCCGACCTGCGCGGAGAGACCGCGATCGACCAGATATGACGGCATGTGCACGGTGATGAACTGAAGCTGGAAGCCGCAGGTAAAAAAGCCGAGCACAAGCAGAAGGTAGGAGCGGTGTGCGAACGCCTCGCTCAGTGCCTGCCTAAGGGATTGCGTTGATGCCGCCTCGCCCGCCGATATCATCTTTGGCGTGGCAAGCGCCAGCGACAGCGGCAGCACGCCGAGCATGCTGACCGCGAAGATGACCAGCGTCTGCTGCCAGCCGAACGTATCCATCAGCATGACGGCGATCGGCGAATAGAGGAACTGCCCGAACGAGCCTGCCGCAGTGCCGAACCCGAAAGCGACGGACCGCCACTCCGGCGGCAGGATTTTGCCGAAGGCCGCGAGCACGACCGGAAACGAGCAGCCGGCGAGGCCGAAGCCGATCAGCACGCCTGCCGACGCGTCGAGTACCGGCGCGCTGGTCGCGTGCGACATCAGGACGAGACCGCCTGCGTAGAGCAGTGCGCCAACGCAGACGACTCTGATGGTGCCGAAACGATCGGCGATCATGCCCCCGAGCGGCTGGCCGATGCCCCACAGCAGATTTTGCAGCGCCAGCGCGAACGCGAATACATCGCGGCCCCAGTGGTTGGCGCTCGACAGCGGGGTCAGGAAAAATCCCAGCGTCGAACGGGGACCGAAGGCGATCAGCGTGATCAGGCAGCCGAAGCCGATGACCAGCGCCGGCGTCCGCCAGCCCACCGCTTGGGCTCCAGAAGGAGCGAGAGTCAGCCGATCATTGGTCGTGGTCATGGTCGCCCCAGCGGCGCTACGAATCTCAAAAAGCCGCGCACTATAGTTCGCGAGACTTAAACACCCAAACGAAAACGACTATTCCCACCCTGACGCATGGCTGGCCCAACCCCGAGTGCATGGGTTTGCCATATTGTGCTGTGCTGGCTATGGATTTGGCCGATGTCGCTGCTGTGTCCAGATGCTTTTGTCTCGCCGCTCGAAATCGAAGCGGCCGTGACGCGCGCGCTCGATGAAGACCTTGGCCGCGCCGGCGATATCACCTCGACGGCGACAGTACCGGAGAACGCGCCCGGCCGCGCCGCCGTTGTTGCGCGCAAGCCAGGCGTGATCGCCGGCCTTCCACTGGTCAAGGCGGCCTTCCGCCGGCTGTCGCCGCGGATCGAAATCGAGCCGCATGGCCGCGACGGCATGACGGTCAAACCCGGGACCACGCTGATGACCATTTCAGGCAACGCCCGCACCATCCTGTCCGCCGAGCGCACCGCGCTCAATTTTCTCGGCCATCTCTCCGGCATCGCGACCGGCACGGCCGAATTCGTGCGGCGCATCGCGCATACCAGGGCGCGCGTCATCTGCACCCGCAAGACCACGCCAGGGCTGCGCGCGCTGGAAAAATACGCCGTGCGCTGCGGCGGCGGCTTCAACCATCGCTTCGGGCTCGACGACGCGGTACTGATCAAGGACAACCATATTGCGGTGGCGGGCGGCATCCGCGCCGTGCTCACCCGCGCCAAGGCCGCGTGCGGCCATCTGGTCAAGATCGAGATCGAAGTCGACTCGCTCGATCAGCTCCGGGAGGTGCTCGACATCGGCCTCGCCGACGTCGTGCTGATCGACAATTTCGATCTCGATTCGATGCGCAAGGCGGTCGCAATGGTCGCGGGGCGCCTCGTCATCGAGGCATCCGGCGGCATCACGCTCGACAGCGCCGCCGCGATCGCCGAGACCGGAGTGGATTATCTGTCCTCCGGCACGCTCACCCATTCGGCGCAGAATCTCGATATCGGTCTCGACATCGAGATGTAGGGCGCGCAGCTATTTCTGCTTCGTATCGGCCGGCGCCGCGGAGCGCAGATATTCAACCTTGGGCTTGGCGCTATGATGCTTGCTCTTTGCGGCCGCCGCGCTCTGCGCACAAGTTGCGGCAAAACCAAGCGTGACCATGATGGCGACAAAAATTCTGGCGGCGTTGGTCATCCGTGATGTCCTCCCTTGTGTGCCGCATCGTTGGCCGATCCGGCGGAATGACAATAGCACGGTCCGTCAGAGTTTCGCAGTCGCGGCGGACGGTGCAGGGATTTGCGAATTCGCCGCCGTCGTCGCGCTTTTCGGCTGGGCGACCGGATTTTCCCTGAGCGCTTCCGGATCCGGCCGCAAGGTTTCCGCCTTGAGCGCGCTCGGACCCCAATCGTCCACGCCGTCGCCCCAATTGCGCGGGCGATAGAATGTGTGGACGCCAAGACTGTACAACCGCGCCATCTCATGAACCCAGCTCGGATGCACCCAATAGGCGTGGTAGTGCGTGGCGTGGCCGACTTCGGCGAGCCAGATCTTGCCGTCGAGCATGTCCCTGGCGATGCGCTTGGCCTGCTCCCACATATCCGGTTCGTCGATTTTGTTGAGATCCTTGCCTTCGCAAGCGAAGGTGAACTGGCAGGCAAGATGCCGGCTGGCGTTCTGATAGACGACGCCGCAAACGTTGTTCGGATAATAGCCCGAGAACACGCGGTTCATGACCACTTGAGCGACCGCCTCCTGGCCCTTCTCCGGCTCGCCGCGCGCTTCGAAATAGACCGCGTCGGCGAGACACTTCTCAGCCTGGGCGCGCGGCTTGCCGGTAAGGCTGAGACGGTCCGCAGGGGTTCGCAGCAGCATGGAGTCGTTCTTGCCGGCAATGGTCTCACCGCCCTCGCCTGCTGCGCTATCGTCGCCTTCGAGCGCCGCGAGCTTGATGCCGGAGTCGACCGGCGAGACGAGAACCGGTTCTGCGCCAGGCGCCCAGCGTTGCAGACCGCTTGGCGACCCCATCGTACCGCCGCCGAAAAACGTCTGCGCGCTGGTTTCGGCGATATCGTCATTGAGGAAGGACATCATGGCCAGCGAAGACGGCTTGCCGTCCGGATACATTTCACTCGCCGGCGGAATTTCCGGCGGCTTGTCGGCGAGCGCGATATCGTCGTCGGCGGGCGCTGTACCTGCATCCAAATTCGCGGACTGCATCGTGACAGGCGCCGATGAAGCGTCCACACCGGCATCCTGCAAATGCAACACCGGCGCTGACGGAGGCAGTTGCGCCGGTTGGGCGATCGGCGGCACGCTGCCGTCGAGATTGGTGCTTTTGAGCGGCAACAGCGGCGCCGCCGCGGCTGGCGGCGTTATCGCTGGCTGCGCCGCAGGCGCTGCATCGATCGGCTGCAATTGCGGCAAGGTCTCCGGCTCGCTCGCGGCTGGCGCCGGACTTACCACCGGCAAGCGATCGCCTTTGTGACTGCGGTCGACCGTCGGATAGTCGAGCTGCGCCGCCGGCGCGTTCAGCGGCGCGTCGATCCGGAAGCTGCTTGCGTCGAGCGAGTCCGATTCGAATTTCACGAACTGAAAGCTGGGCGGTTGCGGTATCGACGTTCCGATCGGGCGCGCGTAGCTGAACGTCGCGCGCTCGATGGTGCCGAACGGCGACGCGAGCAGATGCTCGGTCATGCGTTGCGCGATGCCCGGCTTGTGCGCGAACAGCGCGGAGAGATCCTGATATCCGATCGAGGTCGGCATCAGCGCGATGAAGAACGCACTGAACCAGAAGGGCGCCGATGAGGCGCCCATCGTCCGGACACGCGACGCGACCATTACCCCGTACCCCAACGCCTGCACGCAACGCGCACGTAGTTATGAAAGACCTTCGGCTGTGGCGCGAATGCGACAGGTTCATCTATTGTCGGGTTAACCTTGCGAACGCGTTAATCGCACGGCGCGCTCGTGGAACTCGCAACGGGCCACGACGCGCATGGTAAAAAAAGTTTCAATATCGCCGGCGCATGCGGGCACGCCTGCACGCGCATGCGGTTCCAAACCGCAATGGAACCCGGCTCAGCTCTCGGAACCGGCGCCTTTGCCGAGCGCAGCCTGTGCCGCCGCAAGCCGCGCGATCGGGACGCGGAACGGCGAGCACGAGACGTAATCGAGCCCGACCTCGTTGCAGAATGCGACCGAAGCCGGATCGCCGCCATGCTCGCCGCAAATGCCGAGCTTGAGAGTCTTGCGCACTTTGCGGCCGCGTTCGGCGGCGATGCGGATCAGTTCGCCGACGCCGTCGCGGTCGATCGACACGAACGGATCGGCCGGCAGGATGCCCTTCGCCGTATAGATATTGAGAAAACTCGCCGCGTCGTCGCGGCTGATGCCGAATGCGGTTTGCGTCAGGTCGTTGGTGCCGAACGAAAAAAATTCGGCGGTCTGCGCGATCTCGCCCGCCATCAGCGCCGCGCGCGGTAGCTCGATCATGGTGCCGACCTGGTATTTGATCCTGGCCTTGGTCTCGGCGGCGACGGTTTTCGCCATCGCGTCGATGCTTTCCTTGACCAGATCGAGCTCGGCTTTGCTGGCGATGAGCGGCACCATGATTTCCGGCACGACCGTTTTCCCGGTCGCTTTCTCAGCCTCCACCGCCGCCTCGAAAATGGCGCGCGCCTGCATCTCGGCAATTTCCGGATAGGCAATGGCGAGCCGGCAGCCGCGGAAACCGAGCATCGGATTGAATTCGTGCAATTCGCGCGCCCGGTCGGCAAGCTTCTTCGGATCGGCTCCCATCGCCTGAGCGACCTCGGCGATCTCCTCGTCGCTGTGCGGCAGGAATTCGTGCAGCGGTGGGTCGAGCAAACGGATGGTCACCGGCAGGCTACCCATGATCTTGAACAGCTCGACGAAATCGGCGCGCTGCATCGGCAGCAATTTGGCGAGCGCGGCGCGGCGCGACTTTTCGTCGTCGGACAGAATCATTTCGCGCACGGCGCGGATGCGCTCTTCGTCGAAGAACATGTGCTCGGTGCGGCACAGTCCGATGCCTTCGGCGCCGAACTTCACGGCGGCGCGGGCGTCGGCGGGCGTGTCGGCATTGGCGCGCACCTTCAGTTTGCGCACCTCATCGGCCCATTGCATCACGGTGGCGAATTCGCCGGCCAGCGCCGGCTCCTGCATCGGCACGCGCCCGGCGAGCACCTGGCCGGTCGAGCCGTCGATGGTGAGGATGTCGCCCTTTTTCATCGTCGTGCCGCCGGCGGTCATGGTCTGCGCGCGGTAATCGACGCGCAGCGAACCGGCGCCGGAGACGCAGGGTTTGCCCATGCCGCGCGCCACCACCGCGGCGTGCGAGGTCATGCCGCCGCGCGTCGTCAAAATGCCCTCGGCGGCGTGCATGCCGTGAATGTCTTCCGGCGAAGTCTCGACACGCACCAGAATGACCTTGCGGCCCTGGTTCTTCAGCGTCTCGGCGTCCTCGGAGGAAAACACGATCTCGCCGCAGGCAGCGCCCGGCGACGCCGGTAGCCCGGTCGCCATTACCTTGCGGTCGGCATTGGGATCGATCGCCGGGTGCAAAAGCTGATCGAGCGCCGAGGGATCGATCCGCGCCACCGCTTCGCGCCTGGTGATGAGCTTTTCCTGCGCCAGCTCGACGGCGATGCGCAGCGCCGCAAGCGCGGTGCGTTTGCCGCTGCGCGTCTGCAGCATCCACAGCTTGCCCTGTTCCACCGTGAATTCGAGGTCCTGCATGTCGCGATAGTGCTTCTCGAGCGCGCCGTGGATGCGCGTGAGTTCGGCGAACGCCTCGGGCATCGCCGCCTGCATCGAGGGCTTGTCGGAACCGGCCACCTTGCGGGCTTCTTCGGTGATCTCCTGCGGCGTGCGGATGCCGGCGACGACGTCTTCGCCCTGCGCGTTGATCAGGAATTCGCCGTAGAGCTTCTTTTCGCCGGTCGACGGATTGCGCGTAAAGGCGACGCCGGTCGCCGAGGTGTCGCCCATGTTGCCGAACACCATGGCCTGCACGTTGACCGCGGTGCCCCAGCTTTCCGGAATCGCGTGCAGGCGGCGATAGGTGATGGCGCGCTGGTTCATCCACGAGCCGAACACCGCGCCGATCGCGCCCCATAATTGCGCGTGGGGGTCTTGCGGGAACGGCTTGCCGCTCTCCTCCTCGACGCGCTCCTTGTAGTGCGCGATGACCTCCGCCCAGTCGCTGGCGTCGAGTTCGGTATCGAGCGTGTAGCCGTTGCGGTCCTTGTGCTCGTCGAGGATTTCCTCGAAGTGATGATGACCGATGCCGAGCACCACGTCGGAATACATGGTGATGAAGCGCCGATAGCTGTCATAGGCGAAACGCCGGTCGCCGGATTTTTCCGCAAGCGCGTTCACCGTGACGTCGTTGAGCCCGAGATTGAGCACGGTGTCCATCATGCCGGGCATCGACGCCCGCGCGCCGGAGCGCACCGAAATCAGCAGCGGATTTTCGGCGTCGCCGAATTTCTTTTTGGTGATGCGGCCGACCTCGGCGAGCGCGGCCTCGACTTGCGGCTTCAATTCCTTCGGGTAGGTTTTGCCGTTGTCGTAGAAATAGGTGCAGACCTCGGTGGTGATGGTGAAGCCGGGCGGCACCGGCAGGCCGAGATGCGCCATTTCGGCAAGGCCCGCGCCCTTGCCGCCGAGGAGATTGCGCATTGTCGCCCGGCCTGCGGCCTTGCCGCCGCCGAAGGCATAGACCCATTTGCCTTTGCCGGGCCTACCCTTGCCTGGCTTCTTGCCCGCGACGCGCGGGGATTTCTTGACCGCCTGACGGGACTTCTTGGAGCTTGATTTAGCCATTGCCTGCCGTTCGATTGAACCCGGTCGTTGCTGTCGGTGATGACGACGTTCCCGGCGGCGCCGCATTGGCATAGATCAAATCCATTGGATCAAAACCATGGATCAAATCTATTGGATGAAGTGGTGGATGGCATTCAAACCGGTCAATCCGACGATAATAAGATAGATCGCGACGATGAAGTTCAACAGCCGCGGCAGGATCAAAATCAGGATGCCGGCAATCAATGCCACAAGCGGCGTGATATGGGCAGCGGTGATGACCATGGGATGTCCTCGGGTTGGGAATGCCTTGGGGGAAGCGCAAACTCACGGCTCGACACCGGCAGAGAGGTAACGCGCAAGCCGCCGTTCGGTTCTATGCGACAAACGCGACCGACGGAAGCGTGATAGCGGCGCGGTCGCTTCGCACTATCCTGCCCCGCGAAAGCGGGGAAGGGGGACCGCGCGTAGCGCGGTGGAAGGGGCGCGGGCCCCGACGATCCACCTGCGACGAAAACGAAGCTCTGACTCAGACGCCCCCTCCACCACACTTCGTGTGGTCCCCCTCCCCCGCTATCGCGGGGCGGACGAGTTTTCTCGTTCTCGCGATGCGGTGTGCATCCGAGCTGTGCTGTACACACAAAGAAAGCTTCAAAACTTTCGCTGTCCGCGCCGATCTTCGTCAGAGAATGCCGGCGGTGGTCACCGGCAGCCTCACGATCTGCGCTTCAAGCCACAAATGTAAGCGTAGGAAGAAAAGGAAAGCGGAACGCCGAAAGACGCTGATCCGTATCCTCCGCACCCTGCGGTGCGGCTCGCGCCTTGCGGCGCGCTCGCCTGCCGGCGTTCCACCACGGTTCTTGCCAGAGGGACGCCAGTCCCCAAGGCTCAGCTTCAGGCCAGGCTTCCTGGGACGCGGGTTCAACGGGCGTTATCCGTTGTCGCCTGTCCCAGTCCAGTGGCAGCACCCCACGCACCGGTCGTA